>Ga0247841_10000187_pt1 | contig 168434 bp, 158 predicted proteins | sample LaCruzMarch2015__2_FD_192410 | JGI IMG/M metagenome (GOLD analysis project Ga0247841, IMG submission 192410) | Freshwater microbial communities from meromictic Lake La Cruz, Castile-La Mancha, Spain - LaCruzMarch2015_18m | ecosystem: Environmental > Aquatic > Freshwater > Lake | place: Spain... | reverse complement strand
AGAATAGCAAATCAGAGGGGAAAATGCAATAAAAAAAGCCTGGAAGCCGATATAATTCCAAGCTTTATTTCAGATTTTGTTTTGTGATTTCAGGTTTGAGTGGGAAAAAGGTTGGGAAGTTCACATTTATTATCACATGTAGATAATTCACATCAGAAGAGCAAACAGTACCGGGAAGAACTCCCATACCATGACGCTGGACATCCTCCAGTAGCTTCTTGATAAACAGCCTGTTACCTTGGCTAGCAGACGCCTCAACTGTTGTCGTGAAAGGGGAAGCCTTCGCTCCAGTTCGGCAAGGTTCACCTTGCAGAACTTGGTTATAACATCTTCCACTGCTTGTGATAGTATGTCCTGTGTAATATCTTGGGACATGCGTTCTCCTTTACTTGGCAGATTTGGTCATCCACCAGTATAGGTCCTCATGTCCCATTTTGGTTTGGTTCTTATCTATTGTCTCGTAGTGGTTCTTTTCAACCGGCTATTCGAGGTCGTTTCCGCCTGACGCTAACAGGGATGCTGCCTGCCTAAATGTCTCTTTCGAGAAAGTTTTTAAAGTGCGATTGTTCAATGCAAAAAGACATGCACAACTCCCTAAAATTCCCGTACAGAGAAACATGGCGGCCATACCGGTTCCCGAAGACTGTCCAAGCACTGCACGAAGTACGGTCGCAGTAGAACTGGTTCCCTGCATCAACGGCTCGAATACAAAATCGGAAAGCCATCCTCCCAATAAAATACCTATGGGTATGGTGGAGTACTGGATTGCATTCCGAGTGGCAAAAACCTTGCCTTGAATCTTTTCCGGGACAGAATTATATAAGACAAAGTGCTGTGATGCGCTGACAAAAGAAATAGGGAAACTTGCAGCAATTGCAGCGGGTATCCAGAGTCTGAGATCTTGCCCTATAGCCATGAGCAGATCCCCAAAGAGGAAAGAAAAGCCTGCAGACAGAAATATCAGACGTACCTTGTTCTTGGGCAGAGGGAAAAATAATACACATAGTCCTCCGACAATACCTCCTATGCCGATAATTCCGGTCACAGTCGCAAGTACTTCTGAAGATCCTGAACGACTCAGGAGCATTGCAGGCAAGATATTCTCATAGGTCAGGCGGGAGAGGAAATTCATCAAGCACATAAACAGCATCATATAAAGAAGACCCTTGCGACCCGCCAAAAAAGAATATCCGGTTTTTATGTCTTTAAAGAATGTAATAGGCTCTTGTGATTTCATTTCTTGACGTTCTGGTATTTTGATTAAAAACAACAAGGAAAGAAAAGCAACAAGAAAAGTGCCGACATCAATAAGCAATACCCCCGTAAAACCAGAAAGGGTAAAAACCACTGTTGCCAAAACAGGAGTGAATGCAACAGACAGAGAATTTGAAAAAGACATCAACCCGCTGAGCCGCTCATACTTACTGTCTTGGACAAGTGTTCCCATCGTGACAGAATGTAATGGTGATGTCACTGCATTCGTAAAACCAATGATTATATTTACAAGCAGGACATGGATCACTTCCAATGTGCCCCAACGCAGCAGGAGAAAAATTGAAAATGAACATAATGCGGCGAAAATATCGCATACCAGTAAAGTTCTTTTTCTTTTGCATGTATCAATAAATGGTCCGATGAAGATGCTGGTGACGATATATGGCACAAAAGAGCAAAATGATAGCAATGATACGTTGAAAGCAGAGTTTGTTTGCTTGAATACCCATAGTATCAGTGCATAGCTTGTCATTGAGCTTCCGAGTGTTGAGATGGATTGAGTTAACCAAAACAAGTAAAAGTCTTTTCTATTCTTCATTATGATTCTTCCAGAGGGCAGATACATCAATATATCGGATTAAATGTTAGTTTCACCATTTTACATCTCCTCGATGGTAATGATAGAATCAAATTCCAATTGGCACATTATGGAATGAGCAAACTGTACCGGGTACATCTTCCACATCTCGGGAACAACTTCCACATCATGCCTGCCGGGCAGCCTTCTTTTTCCTGACGGGCACCGGAATCACCTTCTCCAATACCTCAATTACCTGGTTTAGCAGCGATCGGTCCTCAACATCCACAATATAGTGTTCTTTGGCACCCTGATAGGGAAAACCTCTGTCTGCGCTCTCCAGCAAACCCGCCACGCATTCCAGTTCTCGTACATACACCGTATTGTTACAAACCAAAAGCAACGGTTTGCCGCTTACATATACCATGTAATCCCCAAACATCTTCCTGTACCGCACAATCCAATCGCTTCCAATCTGACTGCATACAAACTCAATATATTCCTGTGTTGATGCCATACCTGTATTCCTTTAGTGCAAGCGAGCAAGCTGTTCCGGGAAGAACGTCCACATTGGCGAGCATGTTCTTCCGGGAAGAACGTCCACATTGGCGAGCATGTTCTTCCGGGAAGAACGTCCACACCAGCCACAATCATAGAGACCGATACCTTGACGCATCAACCAGAACCCGGTCAAGTTCCAGGAAAAGACTTTCCATCAAACCCTGGTCAAGTCGGACATCCTGCGCCGAAAGCTGTGACTGCAACGTGATACACAATTGTTGGGCTTTGATGGCACCGATCGAACCGCAGCTACCCTTGCATTTATGCACCAATTCAGCGGCATGGGGGTAGTTTCCTTTCGTCAAGGCTTCCCTCAGATCAGCCACCAGCTGTCCAGTCTCTGTGATGAACGACGCCAGAACCAGATTGAACACCTGCCCGTCGCCTCCCATCTGTTTCAAACCACGTTCAGTGTCGATCGCACCCAGCATGCGCCCCGGACGATGGTATGACTGGCCCATCTCAAACACCTTCGCGATCAGATACTCCGGATCGTAGGGCTTGCCGATGATGTCGTTCACTCCCAGTTCCTCACATTTCCTACGAACCGAATCCATCAGGTCCGCGGACAACACCAGGATGGGCACCTCCCGATTCCTCTGCCTGATCAGACTAGTCGATTCATAGCCATCCATAACCTCCATGTGAAGATCCATCAGTATGATATCAACCATGGCTTCCTTATCAAGGAAGGTCTCATACCCCTCCTTGCCATTGTTAGCTAGCAATACCGTGCACCCGGCGTGTTCCAGCAGCTCTTTCACGATGATCTGATTGATCTGATTATCCTCAACCACCAGCACGTTCAAGGGAATCCTGCCAATGGGCTCCATTTTGGCAATACGGGTGTCAGCACGCGGCTGCCCTTTACCTGACAGTTCAAGCAGAGCGTTGTACAGCACAGAATTGACAATGGGAAGCGGCAGGATCAAATCCTGGTTGGTCAGCTTTCCCTGGCCAATCTCAGCAGGTACCTCATTGTGGGATAACATGAGCAGTTTGGGTCTTGCATCGCCAAGCGTGGCCAGGGTATCCAGGAATTCCGTGGGCAAGTTTGCCCTGTCATCCAACTCAACCACGATCACATCATATCCAGATCCGCTGCGTATCAGATTGGAAGCGATGCTCATGGAGGATACTTCATCATGCTTGATGTGATATCTATCGAAAAGGGTGTTCACCCGATTGATGAGCAACCCCTCATGGAGCACAAGCAGGATCTTCATGCCGGAAAAATCAACCATGCTCCGCTGCGATTTATCCGCTTCGGTTCTCTGGTGGTCTATCATCAGCGGCAGAGTTACCTTGAACGTGCTCCCTTTACCTGGCTTGCTTTCGACGTGTATGGTCCCACCCATCCTCTCCACCAGGCTCTTGACAATGGATAATCCAAGGCCGGATCCTCCGTATTTGCGGTTTATCGACTCATTGGCTTGTACGAAAGGGGTGAAAATGCTGCGCAGCTGTTCCTCATCCATACCGATTCCGGTATCCCGCACCTGCAGATCCAGCAGGCACTTGTCCTGATCAAGAACATGGGAACTGACCGAGAGCTCTATGACTCCTTCCGAGGTGAATTTGACCGCATTGTGGAAAAGGTTGGCGACAATCTGGGTCAAGCGTGTGGGATCACCCTGCAGGAATTGTGGGATTGAATCCTCCAGATTCAGGCGCAATTCCAGACCTTTCTGCTTGATAGACCAGGATTCCATTGAAATGCAGTTCTGAAGCACATCGTCCAAGGAGAAGGGGATGCTTTCCAGGACCACCCGGCCTTCATCCAGACGGGAGTACTCCAGGATGTCGTTGATGATGCTCTGCATGGTCTGTGAGGTTCCCTGTATGGCATGCACGTACCGGGTCTGCGTCGGATCGAGGGTTGTTTTTTCCAGCAGATAGGCCATACCCCTGATCCCATTCAAGGGGGTGCGGATCTCATGGGAAATGCGGGCCATGAACCTACTCTTCTCCATATCGGCGGTCTGGGCTTCCCTTTGCGCACGGTCTTTCTCCCTGACGGCCTTACGCAACCGGATGATCCAGAAGAATGAGATGACGAGGATGATCAGAACGAGAATGGCGATCATGATGGCGATTCTTATGACCGGGGTGTAGTCGATACTGCTCTCATAGCTAATCCATGTGCCCAATATCGCCGCATATTCGGCATCAGTGATGGAATCGAGGGCTTTCTGTAGTATCCTGGCGAGAACAGGCCAGTCATTGCGCACCGCCATATGGAGATCCTGCACTCCACCCTCGGATATGACGATGAACTTGAGTCCCGTCAAGCCCATTTCTCGGGAGAGATAGGCATTGGTGGCCTCGTTGCCGATAAAGGCAATCTCGTCACCCCGGGTCACTGCGAGCAAACCTTCCTCGACAGTATCGTACAATCTCAGGGAAATCTCTGGATAAGCGGAAAGAAACCCTTCGTGGGAACTGTCCCGCTGTACCGCCACTTGCCTGCCACTCAGATCGGAGAAGCTTGTAATGGACATATTGCCTTTTGGCACCACGATAGAACGCTGGAAATGCAGATAGGGTTTGAGGTAGGTTACATATTGGGCCCGTGCGGCCGTATATCCGATGGTCGGTAGGAGATCGATGGTCCTGTCCCGCGCACCCTGGACGGCGTCCACCCATTTCAGCTCAGGATTGTACACGAAATCAAGCCCGGTCCGGGATGCTACCAAGGCAAGGACATCCGATGAGATACCGCCATGAATTCCATCGGAGGTGATGAATTCAAAAGGCACAAAACTCGGATCGATTCCGATGCGCACCTCCCTGTGTGCTTCAATAAAATCCAATTCTTGCCGTGTGAATTGGATTTCGGGGTCCGCCCAGGCCAAGGATGCAACTAAAAGGAACATCACACACCATACTGCGTTCAGTTTGCAGCATTGTTTCAGCATGCCCTCCCCCTATGATTTCTGGAGTTCTGACTGCACTTCCTGCGCGATAACCAGAAAATTCCTGAAAACCACCGGATCGAAGTGGCGCTGGGCTTCGTCCTGCATGACACACAGGGCTTGTTCGTGGTTAAGGGCATCCTTATAGACACGCTTGCTGGTCAGGGCATCGTATACGTCTATCACGGCCATCAGCCGTCCACTGAGAGGAATCGCTTCGGCTTTGATTCCAGAAGGATATCCGGAACCGTCAAACCATTCGTGATGGCTGGCGATCAGCTCCCGGGCTGTCTCGATGAAGCTGATTTTCGCATCCTCACTGTCAATGCTGTAATCGAGCGCCTCGACACCTTTGTCCACATGTTCGCGCATGATGGAGATCTCGTGGGGATCAAGTCGCCCAGGTTTTAACAGGATGCTGTCGGGAATGCCGACTTTTCCGATATCATGCAAAGGAGTGGTGGCTATCAGCTCTTGGATATACTTATCGGATAGATGGTAGCGGACATCCGGTTCAGACTGCAATTGCCTACAGAGAAGCTCCATCATGACCTGGGTGCGTCTGGAATGATTGCTCGACTCGATATTACGTACTTCCAGCAACCTGACCAGGGCATTTATGGTTATCCCGTTGATTTTCCGGATTTCCATGGTCCTCTTTTCCACGAGCTCTTCCAACTGCCGATTATGCGCTTTGATTTGCCGGGTTGCGTACTCAAGCCTCAGTTGGACATCAATCCGTTTCTGCAAAGACCTGAAATTCAGCGGTTTGCGGATGTAATCGACTGCGCCTTTTCCCAATCCCTGGATTTCCTTGTCGACTTCCTCGGAATTGGTGAGGATGATCACGGGGATTTCCAATCGCAACAGTTTGCATTGATCGAGAAACTCAAACCCGTTCATCTTTGGCATGCTGAGGTCCAGCAGCACCAGATCGGTCTCTGGATGACGGTCCAGCATCTGCAAGCCTTGTTCTCCGTCACCTGCGACCAAGACCTGATGGTTGGGAAGAAATTGCTGGATCATCGTAAGATCAGTCAAGGAATCGTCAATGGCAAGTATCACCGCCAATATCCTACCTCCTTTATAACTAACAACATACTCATCTTACCATTACCGGTATCCACAGTAAACAGAATTCCATGGAGAATGGATCTGGATACCATGTTTTTCCAGATCCCCCGGGCCAACGCTCCTCGGGTTTGTGGAGTGGGGGCATTGGCCACGACAGGGAGTAGGATATTTAAAAAACAAGGTGATTCATTGCATCTGGGCTTGGGAAAGGGCATGCTCCAACGCTTTGAGGTGGGTCTTGGAAGTGATGGTGGCGCCACTGATCACATCCACTTCGAGTGTTTGGGATTGCAGTGCCGTCTCAAACAGATCGGGCACGCTTCGACCGCCTGTCAGCTTAACCGGCTGACCATTTTTATCAATAGCACCTTTGAGAATTCTGACATCGGAGACCATTCCCTTATCCACCACGACCTCGACCTTCGTATCACGTAGATGGGATTTTGTTCCTTGATACTCGCCAATATACTTCCCATCGCGGAGATGGTTGAAATCCATCGGCGAAAAGGTCTGCCCGGCGGCTTCCCGACGACCCGGCGCATCCGCGAGAAGCGCCACGGACAAGCCAATACCAATCACCGCTACGATGATCACTAAAATCCACCACATCTTTCGTCCTCCTTTTTTTTTCATGAGTCACTATCCTTTCACCATGCTCACATCGACGCCTTGACCAGGGCGGAAGCTCGATGTGAGGCCTTGTGTTATGAAAACCTGAAGATGATCATCAACCAGAACCGCCTCGGTTCCAGAAAAATGAGACAGAAGTTCCAGTCCAGCCTCCATTCCAGCGACAAAGACCGCTGTCGACAAGGCATCTGCCAGCCAAGAATCCCTACAGACCACCGTCACGCTCATCAATCCTGATTGAGCCGGATACCCGGTGGTTGGATTGAGGATGTGATGCCATCGATTCCCCTCGGCATCCTCAAAATACCGTTCATAATCCCCAGAAGTGACCACTGAGGTGTTGGAGGTATCCAATGCTCCAAGCAGGCTGTCGGTATGTCTGGGATGGCGTATGCCGACCTTCCAGGGAGACCCGTCAGGCTTGCTACCAAGTGTCGATACATTCCCTCCAAGGTCTACGAATGCCGAGACTATCCCGTAGGTTTGCAGCAGGTGTATACAACACGATCCAGCATACCCTTTGCCAATACCCCCGAGATCAATGGATTGGCCGGTCTTGCGAAGCCCCACCAGATTCCCGTCCCGCCTTACCATCAGGTCCCGGTAATCAACCAAAGATCTCGTTTCCAGGATTCTGGTTTTCCCGGGTGCACTTGCCGCATGTTTGTAGTCCCATAAGGCAACCAACGGACCAATGGCCACATCGAACAAGCCCTTGGAGAGCTGGGAAAGCATCAACGCACGGGAAAGCACCTCACATGTCTCGTCCTTGACCGGCACCATCTCTTTTCCAGCTTGGCGGTTGATGCTATCAATATCGCTGTGTGGTAGATATCGGCTCAGCAGGTGCTCCAAACGCTGAATCTCAGCTTGCATGGCCTGGACGGCGGTTTCAGCCTGCTTTCCATAGACCCGATAGGTTATCCCCGTATCCATGCCAAAGTGGCTATACTCGACACAAACTGGTTGTACCATTGGTTAGCCCCGTCTGCCGAAGCTGGAGGACACACCCAAGGATGTCACGGCTTTCGCTATGGAGATCCTGCCCGTCATACGGCCTGCTCTTTGAGCCCCTGCATGATGAGCTCAGTCATGATCAGAAGGAGGTGTGGGAAATATTCGACGCCGATTTCTTCCTTATGGACATCGATATTGATGATTGCGCCAAAGACCAGCATGATCATCCGGCTGTCGATATCCTTGCGGATGCTGCCTTGTGCCTGCCATTGCTCTACCAAGCCGAGAAAACTGTCGTATAGGAAATCAACCGATTGGAGGCCATGTTCTTCCCGATAGAGCTTTTCGATCTTGGCAAACACTTTCTTGTTGTACCACTCCTTCAGGATGGGACTGGTTGAGATGCCCTGTGCGTTCAGGGACAACATCTGAGCGACTACTTCCTCTGGACTTTGATTTCTATCGATAGCCTGGAGACAGGCCTTCTTCAATGCGGTGTTCTCTTCAAGGAAGATATCCAGAAAGAGTTTTTCTTTGGATGGATAGTATGTGTAGAACGTCCCTACGGCAATGTTGGCTTTATCGGTGATCTGGGCGATATTGGTGTCCTTGAATCCTTTCTCACTGAACAATTCCTTGGCACAGTCATATATAAGGGATTTTTTATCTTCCATAGCACTACCCTCTTTTTGGTGAATGAATATTTTTTAATTCATTCATATCATTCCACAAAAGGAGGAATGCGTCAAGACTGCATGATGGGGTTGTGCTGGAATATCAAGTTGAAAAGCTAGGATACATATAGGATTGGCAAATAAGCTGGATATGTTTCAATCTAATTTCAATAATGCTTCAAAATAATTGCAAAAGTTTCAATTGCCAGATTCCAACTATCGTGTGATAATTTATTCATTGAACATTGCAATCAAAATCTATGAAATTTGCAACATGTTGCAAAATAATGTCTGATTGTGATTTTGGGAGGAAAATGTGAAAATCGCTGTTCTTGGTGCAGGCGCAATGGGTGCTCTATTCGGAGGATACCTGTCCAAGAAAAATGACGTCTGTCTTATTGATGTCAATTCTGCATTAATCAAGAAGATAAACAATGATGGTGTCTGTATCCGCGAGAAAAATGGAAGCAATGCCATCTACCATCCGAAAGCCGTTACTGATTCAAAAGACCTCGGGAATGTTGACCTGGTGATTACTTTTGTAAAGTCCATGTTCACGTTGGATGCTCTTGAATGCAATAAGGCAATCATCGGGTCAAATACATACCTTATGACTCTCCAGAACGGAGCAGGCCATGAAAACAAACTGCTCCAGTTCACCGACAGCCACCACGTGATAATCGGCAGTACCCAGCATAACAGCTCGGTCATAGAACTGGGATATGTCAATCATGGTGGAAGCGGACTGTGCTCCATTGGTGTGCTTGAAGGAGAAAGCAGTGTTCTTCAGCCAATCGCAGACACCTTCACGGCCTGTGGTCTGGAGTGTATGACCAGCAATAACATCCAACGGCAGATCTGGCATAAGTTGTTTACAAATACAGCTGCCAGCTCTCTGACTGCCATCTATCAGGTTCCGCTTGGATTCATTGTAGATGACAAGAAGGCCAACGGGCAGATGCGTGCGCTTGCCAGAGAAGCCGTCGCAGTTGCCAATGCACTTGGTTTGGATTTTGATTATGACACTGTCGTTACGGAGATCCAGGCTGTGTGCGAGAACGCCAGAAACGGCTATACCTCGATCTATGCTGACATCCGTGACGGAAGAAAGAGCGAGATCGATACGATAAGCGGTTCAGTTGTGGAGGTGGCAAAACAACTCGGAATTCCAGTCCCTTCCCATGAATGGGTTGTGGATACAGTTCATGGAATGGAAAGAAAAACAGAAAGAAAATCGGGTGGATGAACCACAACTTAGGTTGTTGGCAATAAAACATAATGGGCAAGAACCCATAAAAAGGAGTCAGAAATGAAAAAAGTCCTAGCAATTCTATTGGTCCTTCTTGTTTCATTTGCTGTTTTTGCTGGAGCAAGCAGTGAAACCCAGGTAACCACAAGCGTAGAACCAAAACAACAGAATGCAAGTGCGATCAATGAATTTAAAGCATCTGCTCTCAAGGTAACTGAGGATAGCATCATCCGCGGTGGCAAACTTGTCATTGGTTCAAACAAGGACACAGCAATGTCATATACACCATGGAAGAGCCGTGGCGCATTCTATACACTCGGCTGTGTCTACGAATTCCTGCTTATGTTCGATAATGAAGGAAATATCGTTCCATATCTCCTCGAATCATTCAAAAGCGATCCAAAAGCCCTCACCTACACAATGAAAGTACGCAAGGGGGTCCACTTCTCCGATGGCTCAGAGTTCACAGGTGAAGTCCTTCTGTGGAACCTCCAGCACTTTGCAGAAGTCTCAAACACTTCCTCAACCCACTTCTCAAGCGTAGACCACTTCGAGCTTGTTGATCCCGATACAGTTGTCATGCACCTCAAGGAGTGGAACTCCCAGATTCCTTTCTCCCTCAACAATCTTGCCGGTATCATGTATTCAAAGAAAGCATTCGATGAACACGGCAACGATTGGTGCCTTGAGAACCCTGTCGGAACAGGTCCATATGTAGTAAAGAAAATCGTCAAAGATTCCTACACAATTTTCGTCAAAGATGGGAATTACTGGAACAAGGATAATCAGCCGGCCCTCTACGATGAGATTGAACTCAGGATCTACGGCGATAACATGGCTGCCCAAGCCGCCATGCAAGTTGGCGAATGTGATGTCTATAATGCCGGTGACTACGGCATGAAGGACCGTATGATCAAGAAGGGCTTCAACCTCTATCAGAATAAGATGTGGAACAGAGTGTATTTCTTACTGTTCTCTTCAGAAGTTGAAGGATCCCCATTCTGCGATGCACGCGTAAGAAAGGCCGTTGCATATGCAATCAACTCAAAGGAGATGATTGAGACTCTCGACTATGGCCGGACATTCTACACGAACCAGTATGCAGTAGATGGAACAGGTTTCTATAATCCAAACGTCGTAGGCTTTGAGTATAATGTCGAAAAGGCAAAGGCTCTCATAGCTGAAGCAGGATATGCTAATGGATTCAAGACAAAGCTGATTGTCGGTACGGACCAGCAACTGGATCGCTATATGGTTGCTCTCCAAGCTTACCTAAAGGAAATAAAGATTGACTGTGAACTGGTCTATCTGGATCCTGCTGCTTGGCAGTCAACAGCTGGTATCTACGGTGATGGTAAGACAAGCTGCATGGTTCTCTGCGGACACGGTTATGGTTCGAACCTGGTGCAGCAGGCTGCCGCAAACTTTTCTCTCAAGGCAAAGGAAGAAGGATCTGTCGGTATGATGAACCATAGCGCAATCCATCCTGTTGACCTTGACGCTGCTATCATGACCGCCCTGACAGCCACAGATGATGGAACAATGTATGCAAGCATGCAGGAAGCTGAACGCCTCCTCATTGACAAGTACATGATTGCCTATCCAGTTATCACAGCTTATTACGATCAGATCATCACACAGAAGAATATTGTTGATGAGGGCTTCTGCAACACCTACAACCGTGGCAATGATTTCAGCAAGCTATTCAGAGTCAAGCTGTGATTATTTAAAACTTTTTGATTCTTTATTACTAGGCGCCTCAAAAGAGGCGCCTTAGTAAAGAGGATATGTATGAATCCATATGTGAAATATATTGTGAAGAGAATGCTACTTTCCCTCCTGACAATATTTGTCATTTCAATTTTCGCATTCCTGATTGTGCATCTCCTGCCGGGAGACCCTGTCAGAACCATGCTCGGTTATGAATCGGACCAAGTCGCTGTTGATGCACTACGTGAAGAGCTTCATTTGAATGAACCGCTTCCGGTTCAGTATTATCTCTGGATACGGGGAATTCTTCACGGGGACTTCGGAAGGTCGGTTCTTCTTGGAACTGAGATTTCCGGGCTTATCAAAGACAGGCTTCCGGTTTCTCTCTGGCTTACCGCACCTGCAATCTGCCTTTCCATTATTTTCGGCGTGATAGTCGGTATTATCTGCGCTACTCATAGAGGATCTGCGATAGACCAGATTCTCACTGTGATAATGACAACAATGAACGGCATTCCGATCTTCTGGATAGGAATACTTTTCATATACCTTTTCGGAGTAATACTCAGTTGGCTACCTTTTGTGGGCTTTGTAAGTCCATTGGTTGATTTCAAGGAATACATACGCCATGCATTCCTTCCTATTCTCATATGCAGCTTCAGACCTCTGTCTTCAATTGCCAGACAGGTCAGAACCAATATGCTGGATGTCATCAACCAGGATTACATCAGAACAGCAAAGGCATATGGAATATCCGTGAATAAGATCCGTTTCAAGTACGCTCTTAAGAATGTGCTTATTCCAGTTATCACTCTGATCGCCCTCCAGGTGCGTTCCATCGTCGGCGGTTCGCTGCTAGCAGAGCAGGTTTTCTCTATCGCAGGTGTCAGCCGTCTTATCACCCAGTCGGTTCTGAACAATGACTTCCTGATAATCCAGGCGTTGGTTCTTGTTATTTCGTTCTTTGTTGTTTTTACAAACCTTCTGCTTGATATCGCATACGGTTTTGTTGATCCCCGTATCAGAATCAACGGAGGCAAGGCATGACAAGATCATCAAAGTTTAAAGGATTCAAGAATACTTTCTTCAGCAGAGGGGTGATTTCATATGCCGCATTGATAATCATTGCCATGTTCCTCCTTTCCGCACTGCTTACACCTATACTCACCCCATATGGGCCTAACGACATGAACCTTAGGGCTTCGCTGGCACAGCCAAGTGTAAAGCACCTTCTAGGTTGCGACCTTCATGGCCGTGATGTGGTAACAAGACTTCTGTATGGAGCAAGAGTATCTCTGACAGTCAGTGTCTTTTCCTGCATTATCGGTGCTATATTCGGAATGGGTCTTGGCCTTATTGCCGGATACACCGATGGAGCTCTGAGCACAATAATCATGCGCTACGTTGACGTCCAGCTGGCTATTCCCCCGATGCTATTCACTATCACAATTGGCATTATCGTTGGTCACAGTATCTTTGGATTGATCTTTGCACTGAGCTTTGGAATGCTTCCAAGCTACATCAGGCTGATGTATGGTCTTGTTCTCAGCCTGAAACAGAGCGACTACATCACCGCTCTGAAATTCGCAAATGTCAAAATAAGGAAAATCATCGTCAAGCATCTGCTTCCTAATGCATTCCCGACAATGATGGTCACTTTCACCATGAACCTCGGTGGAACAATCATGCAGGAATCCACTCTCAGCTTCCTAGGAATTGGAATCCAACAACCGACTGCAACCTGGGGAAGCATGGTAGCTGACGGTTATCAGTATATGTTCGACAGACCTCAGCTGGCCTTTGCTCCAGGACTATGTCTGCTTCTGGTTGTCCTTGCCTTCAATATCGCAGGTGATAGCCTGCGAGATGCAATCGACCCGAGATTAAGAGGAAAACTGTAAGGAGCATGCCATGGGACAGAGATTACTTGACTGTAAAAATCTAAAAGTATCATTCTTTATGACAGATTCCACAGTAGAGGCTGTTAGAGGCGTCTCCTATTATGTCGACAGGGATGAGGTCGTTGCGATTGTAGGAGAATCCGGATGCGGAAAATCCGTGACCCAGATGTCCATAATGCAGCTCATTCAGACTCCGCCTGGGAAAATTGTCGCCGGAGATGTTGACTTCGACGGAATCCAGCTTCTTAAGGATGGAGTATCCGTTGCTGATATGTCCAATATCCGCGGAAACCGAGTTGCAATGATTTTCCAGGAACTGATGACATCCCTGAATCCGGTTTTCAGAATCGGGGAACAGTTTATTGATGTCATCAGGGCGCATAATAAGAAAATGAGCAGGAAGGAAGCCTGGGTATTGGGCACAAGGTCCCTGGATGCTGTAGGAATTCCTGATGCCGAGCTCAGAATGAAGAACTACCCGTTTGAACTCAGCGGTGGAATGCGGCAGAGGGTACTGATTGCCTTTGCAGTTGCCTGTAAATCGGACCTGGTTATTGCAGACGAACCGACAACGGCTCTGGATGTCACGATCCAAGCGCAGGTCATGGAACTACTCATGGATGTCAAGAAACGCAATAATTCATCAATTATTATCGTTACACATAACCTGGGACTGGTTTCCAGATATGCGGATAGAATCTACGTCATGTATGCAGGCCAGATTATCGAATCCGGAACTACTGAAGAGATCCTGACACAGCCGAAACATCCATATACCTTGGGACTTCTCGCTGCTGTTCCTAAGATTGAGGAAACCAAAAAGGCCAATCTGGTGCCTATCGAGGGTGCTCCACCAAGCCTTGCAAATCTACCGGACTACTGTTCCTTCTCTCCCCGTTGTTCTTATGTATGCGGGAAGTGCAAGACCACAGGCTGTCCTCCACTGAAGAAGATAGGAAATTCAGAACACATGGTTGCATGCCACCTTTTCGACGAGGAGACCTCCGATGCCAAGTAAGATGAATGAGACAATTCTTGAAATAAAGGATCTGAAGGTCCATTTTGCATTTACCAAGGGAATTGCCAAAAAGCAGATCGGAACTGTGAAAGCTGTTGACGGCGTGTCTTTCTCTGTAGATAAGGGCAAGACTGTAGGAATAGTCGGAGAATCGGGCTGTGGAAAGACAACAACAGGAAAGGCGATTCTGAGAATGGTTTCCTCCTCGGGCGGGAAAATCTATTTCCACAGTGAAGAAGTGCTTTCCATGAAGAGAAAGGACCATGACAAGATCAAAAGAAACATGCAGATGATTTTCCAGGACCCTTATGGTTCTCTCGACCCCAGGCAGAGCGCTTTCTCTATCATCAAGGAAGTCCTCACAGCAGATGGAAAGAAGAGAACACCTAAAGAGGTCAAGGATGAGGTTGACAAATTGCTTGTCATGGTAGGTCTCTCAGAAGAGATGGGAGAACGGTATCCTCACGAGCTGTCCGGCGGCCAGAGACAACGAATAGGGATAGCCCGAGCCCTGGCATGCCATCCGGAAGTGATTATCTGTGACGAGCCTGTCTCTGCTCTTGATGTCAGTATTCAAGCACAGATCATCAACCTTCTGCAGAATCTGCAAGACACATTGGGTCTGACCTATGTATTCGTAGCCCACGACCTAGCGGTTGTCAGACACATTGCCGATCAGGTCTGTATCATGTATCTCGGAAATATCGTTGAGACCATGGACTCGGATGAGATGTTCACGAACCCTCTTCATCCGTACACCATGGCTCTGATTTCTGCCATTCCGCTAGTTGACTACCACTTGGAGAAATCAAGAAAGAGAATCGAGCTGGAAGGGGAAATTCCAAGTCCTATCAACAGGCCTTCCGGATGCCCGTTCCATCCACGCTGTCCGTATGTTACGGACAAATGCAAGAATGAAACATCGTTCCTTGAGGAGGCGGGAGAGAATCATATGGTTTCATGCTTCAACTTCAGAAGCCTGAACAAAGATCACAAGTAAAAAACGGAGGAATTGAATGTCAGCTAAGAAAAGTTTTTTCAAACTTATCAAGGAAAGAAATGAGATCCTTTGGGCTCCATGTGTCTATGACTGTATTTCAACCAGAGTAGCAGAAGCCGTAGGATTTGAAGCCGTCACAATCAGCAGCTCAGAACAGACTGCGACTCTGACAGGCGGAGTACCGCGTGGACTTCTCAGCATGGAAGAAATGCTCTGGGGATGCGAGAGAATCGCAAAGAGCACTTCAATGGCTGTTCTCGCTGACACAGAGAATGGCGGTGCCAATCCGATGGAAGTATACAGAAACATCAGGAGATTCGCTGAAGCTGGAATCATGGCTGTTTCCATTGAGGATACTATGGAGGTTAAAGTTGGACAACACAGGATTGACAATCAGATCTTCATGTCAGCAGAGCAGTGGGCAATGCATGTTCAGGCTGCTGTTGAAGCTGTTAAGGGTACTGAATGCATGGTCATAGCCAGAATCAACAGCAAAGGCGGTGGATCGAATAAGTTCAAGAAAGGTTTCTTTGGAATCACAACCGATGAAATGCTTGGCCTTGAAGAAGCCATCAGAAGGGCTCAGCTTGGTGTCAAGGTTGGTGCTCCGATGACAATGATACAGAATATCGATGCCTACACGGAGCGGGGATGCTGGAAGGAAATCAGCGAGCGTGTTCCTGGAATGATGTGTTATCCAGATCTCCATGCAGATGACGGAATAAGCGATGTCGATGATGTCAATGAGCTTTACAAGCTTGGTTTCCAGATTGTCACCTGTCACTGTTTCGGAAAGGGAGCCATTGCCGGTATGATAAAATACGGCGAAAAGGTATTCAGGGAAAAAAATACAATATTCAGTGAAAATGATAATTACCTCGATGCAGATCCTGCCATTGTCAAGCGTTATCACGATCTTCAGGTCAACGGCCATTACAAAGAAGCAGAGAAGCGTCTTGCGGAGAACTTTCCGAATGTCTGCAATTTCAAAGCTTCCCATGAAAAGGTTCGTTGAGTATGGGTAAAACAGATTTGGGACTGGGTTTTCAGTCCCTGTTTGATTTTCAGATAAACCATTGATGACTGCTGTATGGAAAAGCAGACCGATTTTGCCAGGGGAAAGTGCGGAAAAACAATAATAGCTGGATTCTTCAACCCTGTTTATCCTGAAGGGCACAGCAGAAAGCAGGTTTATTTAAGGATATGGAATATCTTTGCTCCTGCTACAGCTGAGTATGCCCTTCTACAGCTTGTGAATATGTTTGACCAGATGCAGGTGGGCTCTCTCGGAGCTGAGGCCCTGGTTGCGGTTGGTCTGGCTGGTCAAGTGAGAAGCATTCTGATAACGCTTTTCCTTGCACTGAATATTGGTCTGACCGCCATGGTCGCAAGAGCGTTGGGACAGAAAAGGGAAGACGGAATTTCAGTTCTAGTGAGCAATGGATTTCTGATAACCTTGATTCTGAGTATTGTTATCTCATATATCGGGACCATAATTGCCAAGCCCATGCTGATACTATTCAATATTCCGGATGAAGTGACTCTTGAATATGGAGTCCAGTATCTTAGGATCATACTTATGGGATTCATTCCTCTGGCCTTGACAACAACTCTAACCGCAGCCCTGAGAGGAATCGGCAATACAAAGGTATCCCTGTTTTATAATGCGTTGTCGAACATTCTGAACATATTCTTCAACTGGGTGCTCATCAATGGGAATCTGGGTTTCCCAAGACTTGAAGTGAAAGGGGCAGCGATTGCCACGGTAATAGGACAGACTGTTGCTTTCTTCATTGCCCTAGGGGTAGCTTTCCGGAGAGGAAACTGTCTTGGAATGAAGGTACAAAGGATTATCAAGTCCTTTGACTGGCCAGCAATCAAGGATATCTTCAGAATAGGTCTTCCTGCAATGCTCTCACAAGGGATGTCAAGGTTTGGAATCGCCACCTACAACGCAATCGTAGCATCCCTTGGAACGAGCCTTTATGCCACCCATGTAATCTGCACAAACATCCAACTCCTAACTGGAATGACAGGGCAATCCTGTGAAATCGTATCCATGACGATGTCAGGACAGAGCCTTGGGGCAGAGAGAAAAGACCTTGCGGTGCTTTATACGAACTGTTCACTGAAGCTCTGTCTTCTGCTCTCAGTTGTTCTGATGGCGGTTTATTCACTATTCGGTGGACCGATAATCGGCCTTTACAATTCAGATTCCGATATCATCACCAATGGAATAACACCTCTGAGAATCATTGCACTGATGCAGTTGTTGAGCGCCATTCAGTATGTCGCCTCTGGTGCCATAAAAGGAGCTGGAGACACACTAGGGGTTTCTATCTATTCCTTGACTACAAAATGTATCCTAAGACCTATTTTGGCATTTATTGCTGTTTACAAACTGAATCTGGGACTGAACGGAGCTTGGTGGGCCCATTGCCTTTCCGAATGCGTCTGTTCAATTCTTATCGGAATCAGATATCTGTCGGGAAAGTGGATGTATGCTTTCAAACAGAAAAGAAGGTAATTCCATATGATTAGATATTTCATATATGTTTCAATTTTGTTTCATAAAAATTGCAAAAGTTTTAGTTGAAAGGTTGAAATTATCATGTGATAATAACTTAATAGTACATCAAGGGACCGGATTCCTGTCCTGTTCGTGTGTATGCAATCGAGAGAATTGAAGAATTCAGATAATCAATGGGAGAACGGCATGAGCGCAAAAGTTTCATTAAAAGAGCTTATTTCAAAGGAACAGGTATTTGCACCATGTATCTATGACTGTTTCTCGGCGGACGCCGCAAAGGATGCAGGTTATAAAGCTGCTCTTATCAGCGGTGGTGCAGTGTCCGGAAGTCTGATTGGAACTCCTGATATGGCATTCCTGAATTTTGAGGAACTGCTTCAGGTGACCCAAAGAATCTGCAGACACTCGGAACTTCCAATAATTGTTGATATGGATGATGGTTACGCAGAGAGCCCTGCTGTAGTCCATTACAACACCAAGAGGCTCATCGAAGCCGGTGCAATGGCTATGACAATTGAGGATTCAACCGGAATCCGCGGATGGGAAAGACTGCTTCACAACGGAAGAAAGCAGAATGCTCTGGTTTCAGAGAATGCCTGGCTAGCAAAGATCAAGGCTGCCGTAGAAGCATGCAAGGGTACTGACTGCATCGTTATAGCAAGAACCGCCACAAAGTACACCTACGGACTTGAAGAAGCCTGCAAGAAACTTCAGCATGCCTTCGACTGTGGTGCCCATATGGTTCTGGCTGTCGGTATCAGGACTCCTGAGGATGTTTTTTACATGGGTGAGCATCTCAAGGGCTGGAAGATGTATCCCGATGTTGCTGCACGCGAGGGTAAGCCTGATGTCGAACTTGACTATATGGAAAAGAACGGCTTCAACCTCGTGACAATGCACTATATGGAAAAGGGCGCTATGTGGGGAATGCTTGAGTATGGTGTGAACAACCTCAAGAACAAGAGTACGGTCTATTCCCAGCTGCATGATATGAATGGTTACTCAAAGCTTTATCCTGATCACGGTGGTGCTTCAGGTCCTTTGCTTGAGTTTGAAAAGGAGTGTTTCGACAATCCTGGTTCCAAGGAAGGATTCAATGGAAATATTTAGGCTGATGGGAGAGTTTTAGACATAAAAAGGAGAAAAAAATGAAAAGGGCAATCGCAGTTCTGATGGTTTTGTTATTGGCTTTTTCTGCTTTTGCAGGGGCAGACAGTGAGGTAAAAACCTCAACTACTGAAACAGCAGTTTCACATGAAGGCGGAACGTTAAAAATTTCAGTGCCAGGTGATGTTAGTTCTCTGCTTGCTTACAAACTCCGTGGTGGCACAGACCGTGCATACGGATGTATAATGTTCGAAAAACTTCTGAACATGGACGGAAAAGGAAACCCGGTTCCGTATCTTCTCGACAGCTATGAGCAGAATCCTGCAAATAGGACTTACACCCTCCATGTGAAGAAAGGCGTAAAGTTCCATGATGGTTCAGATCTCAATGCTGAGGTTGTCAAGTGGAACCTTGACATTTACAAGGAAAAGGGTGCTCAGAACAAGTCATTCCTTGGAAAGCTCGACTATGTTGAAGTTGTTGACGAATATACCGCTGTCATGCACCTAACCAACTGGGATGCACTTGTTCCTTTCTACATGGCTCGTGAAGGCGGATGTGGCTATATCATGTCAAAACTCGCTTATGAGACTTATGGTGAAAACTGGTGCAAGGAAAACTTCGTTTCAACAGGACCTTTCAAGTTAATCAAATGGAATCATGATGACAGTACGATCCTTGAGAGATTCGATGGTTACTGGCAGGGTAAGCCTTATCTTGATGCGGTCGAGTTCCATATTTACCGTGAAGCAACAACAATCGAGGCGGCTTTCCTTACAGGTGATGTTCAGGCAGTGATGATGACAACTTCTGAGGTTGGTGATTTCCTCGGGCTTCAGGGTTTCACAGTCAAATCCGCAGCAATTCCTTCAAATGCCCAGACAATCGGTTTTCAAAGTGCTAAGGAATCAGATCCGTTCCACGATATCCGTGTAAGGCAGGCAGCTTGTTATGCAATGGATACAGGAGCTATCACAAAGGCAATGTGGGGCGATTATGGCGAACCAGCTACACAGTATGCACGTACTGGTTCAACATACTGGAGTGATAAAATTGACGGATATCAATACAATCCTGAAAAAGCAAAGGCTCTCCTTACTGAAGCAGGTTATCCAAATGGTTTCAAGACTGAAATCTGGGCGAATACTCAGGGTGGTACAAGCCAGGTTCTCGCACAGATAGTTATCGAACAGCTTGCGGGGGTTGGAATTGATGTTAAGCTCAAGCTCATTGATAATGCTGGTTATTCAGTCATTCTTGATGGTTGGGATGGCGGTATGCTTATCCATAGCATGGGTATGGATGCTGGTGTTCCTGCTCAGATCGCTGGTTCCTATGCAGATGGCCTTACCTCTGGTGTTGGTCTCAAGTCCTTCGATAGACCTGCGAGCCTTGGTCCAACAATTACCAACGGGTGTGCATCTGATGCCGAAGGTGTTATCAAGTACTTCAAGGAAGCTCAGGAGATTATCTTCCAGGATAACTGCCTGCTGAAGGCAATTGCCGTAACTTTCCCAATCGCTGTCAAGTCACCCAAGCTCCATGATGATGGAATTGGTGAAACCGCATCTTCATCAGCTGATATTTGGGACGCATGGCTTGAAAAGTAAATATTGATCACCTGTTAATCTGACTCATGCTGCCGATTGGCAGCATGAGTTTTGTTATTTGCCCTATATGGGTAATGGCTAGACTGTGTAGGTTCATTGCGGGAGGTAGTTACAATAACTGTCAACTGACGACAAGGACGCAGACTCAGGCAACTGGGGATGATGGAATGGAGGCTGTCGAAACGGAGACCAAATAGCAGCTCGTACTGGAAAAACCGGGACTTATGGAGCATGATGCTATCGTACTTGAATACAAGTATAGTAGCCTGTCTGGCTGAACCGCCGTATACTGGATGGTAAATACAGTGATGTGAGAGGATGGAGTTTGTTCGTCACCGCCCATTCCAACAATCGATAAACCCAGGAGAATAATTTGAAATGTTCAAATTCATATTCAAACGATTAGGTATCTCAATACTTCTCGTTTTTTTAGTTTCCATTTTCGCATTCTCATTAATGCATATACTTCCTGGAGATCCGGCGAGGCTTGCCCTTGGAGAGGATGCCTCACAGGAAGATGTCGATGCTCTTCGTGTTGAGTTGAATCTCGACAAACCGTTGGTTACACAGTATCTACTATGGATTAAAGGAATATTCCAGGGTAATTTTGGCAATTCCATTGTCTACAGCAGACCTGTTAGGGATATGCTTTCGGAAAAGCTTCCGAGAACAGTTTCACTTGGAATTCCTTCCATGATCATTTCTTCAATATTCGGCATCGCTTTCGGTGTCATAAGTGCTATAAGACGAGGAAAAGGAATCGATCAAATCATTACTTTCCTTACTACTCTTGGAGCTGGTACCCCTGTCTTCTGGATTGGAATTCTGGTAATGTTTTTCTTTGGTGTTAAACTAAGAATCCTACCGATTCAAGGTTGGGTCAGTCCTGCTGTAAATTTCGGTCAGTATATTCGATCTGCGATTCTTCCTGTATTCTGCCTCTCCCTGCATCTGACTACATCCATTTCAAGACAGACCAGATCAAATATGCTTGATGTCATCAATCAGGATTACATCAGAACCGCTCGTGCAAACGGAATCGCGGAAAGCAGCGTGATTTTACGTCATGCTTTGAAGAATACTTTAATTCCGATTGTCACAATCATTGCTTTACAGGTCCGACAGGTTGTCGGAGGATCATTGATGGTTGAACAGGTTTTCAATATTCCGGGAATCGGACTCATGGTTAAGGAGGGAATAATGAACCGCGACTATCTTGTGGTTCAAAGCTCTGTCCTCATCATTTCCATGGTCACCGTCATATGCAATCTTTTCGTTGATATTCTCTACGGACTTATCAATCCGCTAGTCAGAAAGAACTGGGGGTGATGGTATGAGAAAAATCAGAGATATCAAAAATACTCTTAGGGTTTTCTTTGCTAGAGGCCCAATCGTTAAAATCTGTGTCGTTGTTGTGTTCCTCTTTGTTTTTACCGCGATCTTTGCGCCGGTTTTAACAAAATACACTCCATATGAGCAGAATTTGAAAACCACCTTCGAAAAGCCTTCCAAGAATCATCTTTTTGGGACGGATTATATAGGAAGGGATGTATTCACAAGAATCCTTTTCGGTGCAAGGGTTTCTTTCATAACAAGTCTGATTTCCAGTATTTTTGCGTTATTGATAGGTAGCATGCTTGGAATGATTGCGGGTTATGCTGGCGGAACTCTCGGTCAGTTTATCATGAGAATCGCTGATGCTCAGCTTTCTCTGCCGCCTCTGATCATTTCAATGACTTTAGCAACTGCGCTTGGAGGAGGGATCTGGGGAATAAGTCTGGTTATTGGTATTTCGATTCTTCCTACATATATTCGTATGGTTAATGGATTGGTACTTACCATAAAAGAAAACGACTATGTGGTGGTTGCTCCCCTTATTGGTCAGAACAAACCCCAGATTCTGTATAAGCATCTGTTTCCAAATTGTTTCCCATCTTTGATTGTTCTTTTCACAATGAACCTTGGTGGTGCGATAATGATGGAATCCTCACTCAGCTTCCTTGGTATTGGTATAACTGCTCCGATACCTGCCTGGGGATCAATGGTTTCAGAAGGATATAAATACATTTTCAAAGCTCCTTCACTTGCCATTGTTCCTGGTATTTTTGTTATGATCGTTGTTATCGCATTCAACATTGTCGGTGACAGTCTTCGTGATGCACTTGATCCGAGACTGAGAGGAAAACTGTGATGGCAGAAGATGAAATAAATATTTTACTTGAAGTTAAAAACCTCAGAACCTCCTTTTTTACCAATAACGGCGAAGTAAAGGCTGTCAATGACGTGTCATTCCATGTGAACCGAGGTGAAATAGTCGCTATTGTCGGTGAATCAGGTTGCGGAAAATCAATAACCCAGATGTCCATCATGCAGCTTGTCCAGTCTCCTCCGGGGAAGATTATTGGTGGAGAGGTTATTTTTGATGGAGTAGATCTTCTTCAATACAAACCGACTTCAAAGGAGATGAGAGCAATCAGAGGCGAGAAAATCGCCATGATTTTCCAAGAACCAATGACAGCGTTGAATCCTGTTATCACTGTTGGCAATCAACTCGTTGAAGTCATAAGGACCCATAAGAGGGTTTCAAGGAAAGAGGCCTTGATAATTGCTGAAGACGCTCTTAAGGCCGTAGGTATTCCGGATGCCAAAGCCAGGCTTTCCAATTATCCATTTGAGATGTCAGGCGGAATGAGACAGAGAGCCATGATTGCAACTGCTGTTGCATGTGAATCAGAGCTTCTGATTGCTGACGAACCTACTACGGCTTTAGATGTAACAACTCAGGCTCAGGTCATGGAACTACTTGTTGATATAGTTCACAAGAGGGGAATGTCCCTGGTTATCGTCACCCACAACCTTGGTGTGGTCAACCGTTATGCAAACAGAATCTATGTCATGTATGCAGGTCATGTTGTCGAACAGGGAACTACAGAACAGCTCCTCAAGCGTCCTAAGCATCCTTATACAGAAGGACTTCTGACTTCGGTTCCTAAAATGGATGATGAGAAAGGCGGAAAGTTGATTCCGATTCCGGGAGTTCCACCAAATCTGACAGACCTCCCTGATAAGTGTCCGTTCATTCCTCGCTGCAAGTACGTTTGTGGTAAATGTAGGAATTCCTGCATGCCGCCACTGGTGGGTACCAATGAAGAGCAGCATTATCTTGCCTGTTATGTGAATATTGATGAGGTTAAAGCACAATGAAGAATAATGGAGAGACTATTTTAGACGTTCAGAACCTCAAAATGTATTTTAAAACGTCAAAAGGCTTTAGTAAGGAATATGTCAAAGCCGTCGATGATGTTACTTTCAAGGTTCAAAGAGGACAGACTTTCGGCTTGGTAGGTGAATCCGGATGCGGAAAAACTACTACCGGCAAGTGTATTCTCAGAATCAATGATCCTACTGATGGACATATCTACTACAAAGGCAGAGATATAACAAAGCTGACCTACCAGGAACTCAAACCGAACCGTAGGGAAATCCAGCTGATCTTCCAGGATCCGTGTGGCTCCCTCAATCCAAGACAGAATATCGGAACAATCCTTAAGGATGCAATTGTCGGTGACCACAAGAAGAGATTTGACAAGGAAATCAAGGCCGAGACCGAAAGACTTCTTACTTTAGTTGAGCTTTCATCTGATATGGTTGACAGGTATCCACATGAGCTCTCTGGCGGACAGCGACAAAGGCTCGGCATTGCCCGAGCTCTGGCCTGCAATCCTGAATTAATCGTCTGTGATGAACCGGTTTCCGCCCTAGATGTCAGTATTCAGGCTCAAATCATCAACCTCTTTGAAAAACTCAAGGAGGAACTGGGACTGACTTATGTGTTCATTGCCCATGATATTGCTGTTGTAAGACACATTGCGGATGTGATCGCTGTCATGTATCTTGGCCATATTGTGGAGATGATGGATGCCAAACAGATTTTCAGAAATCCTATTCATCCTTATACCAAATCACTTCTCTCTGCCGTTCCTACAGTCGATTACGATGAGGAACGTATAAGAGAGAGAATTCTTCTTCAGGGAGAGGTCCCAAGTCCTATACATGCCCCTAGAGGATGTCCTTTCCACCCAAGGTGTATGTATGTAAAAGACATCTGTACAAAGGAAAGTCTAGATCTTAAAGACTTAGGTGACAATCACTACGTCGCATGTCATTTTGCCAGGGAATTCTTCTCCGAGAGTAAATCAGGGTAATGGTCAAATTCACAGCTACGGTCATCCAGGATTTTCGTTGTCAGAGAGATGCTTTTCATCTCCTATCATCTAGGAGCAGCTCCCTTCCACTTCTTGTTTTCACCTGTCCACTTGTTTTCAAGGTCGAGGAACTCCTGTGCATTGAGGAATGGCATCCCGCTTGCACCGTAGATCCCGTCGATTTCTTCCATGCAGGTGTAGGCAGGACTCTGGTTCTTGAGGTTTTCTCTTCCGTGTCTGATCATGGCGTTCATTGCAGCCTTTAGAAAAAAGTGCATTGTAACAAAGTTATAGCCCATTGCTGCGAGACCCGGTACGATTGCAGTCGCGTTACCATATCTATCACATCCGATATCCGGGAACATCTTCCATCCAGGTACGCGGCCAGCGATGAACTTGGCCTGTTCCATGTTCCTTGGCAGGCAGAGAGTCATTTCAGCACCTGCTTCAAGGGCTTCAAGGGCTCTGGCGACAGATTCTTCAGGATCCTCGGTAACTATAACGTGGTTTCTTGCAATGATCATACAGTCTGTACCCTTTACCGCATCAACAGCAGCCTTGATTTTTGCAATGTAATCCTTTCTGGAGAGAAGTCTGTTCGAGCCTTCACATGCCTTATCCTCCAGCTGAATTGCCATTGCACCAGCACGGACGAGGCGTTCACAGTTTCTGAATACAGCAAGCGGCTCGCCGAAACCGTTATCCATGTCAATCGAAATTGGAAGCGGTGAAATGGAGGAAATGTTGTAGGTGATTTCACAAAGGTCATCGATGGTGTGGATACCCATGTTCGGAAGTCCGAAACAAGCCTCTTCAATCTCTCCGCCACTAAGAAGCAAAGCCTTATAGCCAGCAATCTCTGCGGCCTTTGCAGACATGCAGTCGTAGACGCATGGCGCAACGATACATTCTTTTGCAACCAATTCCCGAAGAGTGGTCCTTTTGTTTTTCATCTGGTACATAAGTGTTTTCTCCTTTTTCTATATATTCAATTCAATAATCTGCTTTCTGACTTTAACGATATACACCACAATACCTCCGAGAGGGAACAGTGCTGCATAGGTGAATACGTTATGGATTCCAAGCTTCTGTGCTATGATACCGAGAACAAGAGAACATACACAGATTCCTGCATCGTTTGCCATTTGGAACACCGCATTTGCCATTCCGCGTTCTTCCTGCGGAGCTAGCATAATCATGATCGCATGCATTGTAGGTACAATAAGTCCTGAACCGATGCCAAGAAAAAGAGCAAGAACGCAGATAGAAGCAAGGGAAGTGCAGAAGCGGATCCCGAGCATGCAGATTTCAATGCAAATGATACCAAGCACTATGGATCTTCTTGTACCGATCAGCTTGTTTATCTTTCCGACCAGAAGTCTACAGGCTGCAAGGGTGATGGCCTGACAGGTAAAGAAAGTCCCGATGTTTGCGATTCCTACTGTCTTGCCCCAGGTTGGAAGATATGTAACAACACCGCTGGAACCGATGAGAATGAAAAACATCATGATGCAGGAAGGAAACATTATTGGGGAGACCATCTTGTTTAGCTTCTCTTTAAAAGGAATTCTGACAGTCTGCCTGATTTCAGGTTTCTTCTCTCCCTGTTCTCTCTTTTTGAGAATTGGGTCGTCATACTTGACTGTGAAAACAAGCAACACTCCAAGCAGTGCACAGGTTGCGCAGGAGAAGAAGAGAGATTTATAACTGAAATTGTTGATGATGAATAGAGCGATTGTTGCGCCCAAGGCGGAGGAAAGGGTCTGGGAGAAGTTATAATAGCCGATGCCCTCAACCATTCTGTCATTCGGAATAAAATCTGTGGCAATTGTCGTGGATGCAGTGGAACAGATTGAATAGCATGGAGCACTGAGTGCTCTGACAATCATGATCATCGGGATGATGGACATGAAACCGTAGGAAGAAAGGATGCAGGCGAATACCAGTCCAAAAACAATACAGAGCTTTTTTCGTGGCCTTTTGTTCAGCAGCCCGCCGACGAAAGGTTTACACACTGCGGATGTACCCATATATATGCTGGTCATAAGCCCTGCCGTTGCAAGGTTTCCGCCAAGATATTGCACATACAGGGGGAATGTGGTTGCCTGAAACTGGGTTGCAAAGGAAATCAGCATTGCAACAACAAAAATCTTAATAAAATCAAACGTCCAAATTCTCTCTTTTTTGATTTTTTCAATGGTATCCAAAATAATCTCTCCATTTTATTGCAAAAAAGCTTACAACCGATTGCAAGATTAAGTAAAATCATTCTAGCACAGTGAGTTTTATTTGTAACTATATTTTATAAATTAAGGAGGAAACCTATGTTCAATGCAGCAAACAGACATGAATACAAGTACGATCTTCCTGCAAGCAAGTTTCAGAAAGCCTTTATTTTTTTAGAGAGAGACAACCTTGCTCAGCCCGAGCCCCAATGGATAGGACTGGGAGAAGGTGTACGTGAAAGCATTCAGAGGTATGATTCATGGTACTGCGGAGTCTGCAGCCACGATGGTCTTCCGGTGGCGGTTCCATATAATGGAGTTGATGAAATCACATTCTATGATGATCATGGGAACTATGGAAAGTTTTTTTTGGAAGCCGATGACTATATCGTTCTCGGACCGGAGGATGTTCACAAACCAAGGCGCGTTGTCAGCAATCCTATGCCTATCAAGAAAGCTGTTGCGGAAGTTCCCGTATGAAAAAGATAGAATTTGTCAAGAATAAGCAATTCTATAAAAACATAGCTACCCTGGCTCTACCGGTTATCTGTCAGAACATGATAACCATAGGAGTCAACATAACGGACACCGTGATGGTTGGAAAGCTTGGAGAGGTTGCGCTTTCGGCAACTTCCCTTGCCACCAATTATATCGACATCTTCCATGTGTTCAACCTCGGACTTGGTGGCGGTGCAGGTGTTCTCATCGCCCAATATTGGGGCAGAGGCGACAAGGAATCCGTTAAGAAAGTCATAAACATCATGTTCAGAATCTGTCTGATTGTGGGGTTGGCTTTCTCACTTCTTGCAGTCCTGATTCCTTCGCAGATACTAAGACTCTATACCCCAGATCTCAATGTCGTTGAACAGGGTCGCATCTATCTAGCGTGGAGTATTCCAACCTTCTTCCTTCATGGAATGGTCATGATGATGAGCCTTTCTCTCAGATCCATAAGTAAGGTAAAGGCTCCATTCATCTCCTCCATAGTCAGTTTTATCGGGAACATATTCTTCAACTGGGTGTTCATTTTCGGGAATCTCGGTGCACCAAGGCTCGGCGTGGCCGGTGCTGCCTTGGGAACTGTGTTGGCAAGGATCTCCGAACTTTTGGTGGTTGGAATCTACTATTTCAGATTGGAAAAGGACTTGAGAATTCGGTTCTTGGACTTCCTCAAGCCCTGTAGAGATCTGATGTCAACGTTTATGAAGTATGGAACTCCGGTTATTGTTTCCGACCTTCTGCTTACTTTCGGAAACAGTGCGATTTCCATTATCATGGGACATATCGGAACGGCATTTGTCGCCGCCAATGCTGCTGTTACACCTGTGATGAGGCTGTGTAATGTTGCAACCATGGGATTGTCCATGGCTACTTCCATCACAATCGGAAATACAATCGGAAAAGGCCTGATAGAGGAGGCCAAGAAACAGGGAGTGACAAGCTTTATCCTGTCATTTGCAACCGGTGCTCTGGCTGCGGCTCTAGTGCTTTTGATCTGCCCATCCATCGTTGCTATGTATGACATATCCAAACAGGCTCATGAAATAGCGCGCCAGCTGATTTATGCAGTGTCCTTCATCCTGATCTTCCAGGCACCCCAGGCTGTTCTCACGAAAGGGATTCTCCGAGGCGGTGGCGATACCAGATTCGTCATGGTTGCCGATGTCCTTTTCATGTGGATATTCTCGATTCCATTGGGAGCTGTCTGTGCTCTGGTCTGGAAACTGAACCCATTCGTCATCTATGTGGCCCTGAAGAGTGATTTCATTATCAAGACTGTCTGGTGTTCCTCCAGGCTGTTCAAACAGAAATGGATCCGAAAGGTATATGAGAATAATTGACGGAGGGGAAAATGATCAGAAAAGCTTCTGAATGAAAGTTCGGCAGATTCGACCATAAGTCTGACGGAGATGGATATGCCAGTGGCCATTACACAACCGAGCTCTTTGACCTGTGGCTTGTTGAAGCTACTGATGAATTCGGGCTATCATGCTTCTCTTCCATCGGTCTTTCATTAAAAAAAACATTAGGTTGAGTACTTGATGCTACACTTTTCTTATTCGTATAAATAAAACCACAGCTTTACTATCAATTTATGTTTCAATTTGTTGCAATTGTTTCAGATTTCATGTACTCTTGGTTTTGAAAATAACATTTTTCGCAATACTGCTTTCCAAGGGAGTGTCCATGCGTCAACTAACCATTTATGAAATTGCCAAACTGGCAGGTGTGTCTGCTTCTACGGTATCTAGGGTTGTGAACAATTACCCTTATGTCCAGAAGGAGACAAGAGCCAAGGTCCTGAAGGTTATGTCGGAGAACAATTTCATTACAAATGACGTAGCCAGAAGCCTTGTGACTCAGGCTACGAAGATTGTTGGCGTTCTGATCGCCGATATGAGGACCACCCACCATACCGAGGGTGTCTACTACATAGAACATGAATTCTCAAAAAATGGTTATTCCTGCTTGATTTACAATACTGGAACGGATCCCAAGCAACAGGAAAAGTACATCAAGATTCTCAGCCAGAGGCAGGTTGAGGCGGTTGTTCTGATGGGCTCGGTCTATCAGAATGTCACTGTCCAGAATGCCATCATGGTGAATATGCCACATGTTCCGGTGGCCATATGCAATGGTTATCTTGACGGACCCAATATCTACGGAGTGCTGTCAGATGAGAAGACTGGGCTGGCCGAGGCTATTCGGATTCTTGCCGAGAAGGGCCATAAAAATATGGCTTTTCTTACAAATCATTTCACACCGAGTAACTACAACAAACTGGAAGGCTTCAGAAATGGTTACAAGCTTTATGTGGAGGGTGGTAGTTACGAGGTTGTTGAGTCCGGAGATTCCATCTCAGAGATTCAGGATGCAATCAGCAAGCTGATGAAGGAAAAGCCGCAAACAGATGCGATAGTATTCGCCGAGGACTTCATTGCATTGGCGGGAATCCATGCCCTGACTGAACTTAGAATAAAGATCCCTGAACAGGTCGCCGTTGTCGGAGTGAACAACTCACGTTATGCGGAAATTAGCAATCCTACGCTTACCAGTGTTGACAATATGCTTTTTGATACCAGCCTCATTGCGGTGAGAAACCTTCTTGAAACACTGAAGGGCGAGCATGTCAATCATAAAATCATCATCTGTCCTGAGGTAGTCCAGCGTCATTCGACGTGAGTTATTATTGAGATAGAATATTGGCCATGGATGAATATGTATTTTCTTTGGTTGGTCCTTATCGCGTGAATCCAGGCAACCCTTCGATCGCATAGGCCCGCACTGGACACGAATCCAGACCTTTGATCGGTAGGGGGACATACGACATAAAGAATGTGTCAGCCTGCAATTCATCAAGATGCTGCAGGACTTCCAGAAACACGATGTTCTTGGCCAGTAACACATCGTGGAAGGGTTTCACATCCTCATTGCGGTTCTCAATCGAGACTCCATTCCCAAAGCCGATGCACTTGGCGCCATGATCCCGGAACCAGACAGCAGTATCGCCATTGACCAGCAGACGTTGGTCCTGGTCAGTGTTGGTGAGTTCGGTAAAGGGAAGGATCCTGTAGGGTGAATCGATGATGACAATATCGTCCTTTTTCATCATGGGAGCGCAATATGTGTCCAATATGGCCGGTGTAAGATAGGATCTGGGCTTTACATCCTTGAACACCACATAGATGGCACGGCCCATGAAGGTGTTCATTGGCAGATCCGCAATGGAAGGCCAATTCTCATCATGGTGGTAGGGACCCTCACAATGGGTGCCCAGGTGGCTGGTGATATCGATTATCGTATGGAAATCAGGAATAGGTCCGCCGGTATTGAAACGGGTGAGATGACAGCGTCTGGTTTCTGTTTTGGGGTCCAACATTTTCGAGAGATCGACAATGCGGAGATTTCCAAGCTTGTATGAGTTCATAAATTCCATCCTTTCAAGGTCATGCCCTTGCTTTGTTTTCCATTGCATGGATCGTATCCACGGCGAATTCTTGCTTAGGAGCCGGTACATTGAGCCGTTTGGCTTCGCTGACCACATATCCGCTGATTGTATCGACCTCGCACTTCCGTCCATCCCGGATATCCACATAGATGGAGGTGTATGCGTTGCGGGAACTCTCGGCAAGCGCCCTGATCTCCGCCACAATCCGATCAGCGTTAAAATCCTGCCCAGCGGCATTGGCAACGGCGACAGCTTCCCTGGCTAAGTCTTCGGTAAGCTTCCATCCGTAAGGATCGATGGCAAGAAAATCCATGGAACACTGGAGAATCGCGGTGACGGTGCTGGCCGAGCTATTGATGAACAGTTTCGCCCAGATATCGTGCAGAACATTGTCTGAGACTGTCGTGGCAAATCCACAGGAAGTGAAATTGTCCGCTATGTCCTGAAGTACCGCGCTGTCCCCTTCCAGCAGGCCAAAACGGGTGGTGCTGGAAGCGCCATGGTTCACATATCCAGGTCCGATAATCGAGCTGTTGTCTTTGGTGGAACCGATGATGACATGATCGGCCTTCACGTATTGCCGCAGTAGTTTTTCATGACCCGCTCCATTCTGGAGTGAAAGGATATAGGTATTCTTGTCCAATAGATGCTTGTTGGATTCCAGAGCGTCTTTTGAATACAGGGATTTTACAAAAATGATGACCAAGTCCATCTTACCAAGTCCCGTGGTGTCCATGACGGCTTTTGGATACAAGACCACATCGCCATTTTTTTCCAGTATCCGCACACCTTGCGTATTGATCGCATCCACCTTGGTTTTATCAAGATCGACCACCCAGACGGAATTGTTGCGGGAAAGATACCCCCCGAACAAAGACCCCATGGCTCCCGATCCAAGTACAACAATCTTCATTTCATGTTTACCTGTCATCTGTTTAAAAGAGCGATACTGACTTTCACCACCACTTTTTTGACTTCTGAAGATCCCTCGGGGCAAGAACATCCCGGACGATGGATGTCTGAAGGAAAAAATACCATGAAATCACCGGCTGACACTTGGATAAAACTCTCTTTGGCAGGTTGTTCACAAAAGTAGAGATCGCGGTCCACATGGCTTTCGAGAATCCGCAATCCTCCCATATCAGGCGCCACTCCCACCATTTCCCTACCGCTCATCCAGAATTGGACATCGATATACTTAAGGTGAAACTCATTCTTGCAGAGTTCCTTTTTTTCGGTGGTGAGGGTGAACACTTTGGCATACATATCCTTTCCCTCGATTGGATATTCGCCCGGAGTCAGGGTAATGGGATTCTGTTTCCTTAGGAATTCCAAGGCGCGGTTGATAGCTGCGGGATATTCAACGGCTTTGTCACGCTGGCATTGGATATTGGAATATATCATGGGTGATCCTCCTAGTTGTATAAATTGCTTTGCAATCGATTGCAACTATCGTAGCATGGCATTTTTCGACCGTCAACGACTTGCTAAAGGGTTTTTTATTAAAAACGAGTTTTAATGCCATCTACATAATGGATATTCCAGATATCCGATATCAGGATGCCTATGAATCAGGCAGGCAAACGTCAAGCTGTTTTTTGGAAATCGATTGCAAAAACCATTGCCAAACCTTTTGTTGCATCATATTCTAGCTTAGAAAGGAGTCAATCAACCCTATGATAAGAAAAATGAATGATCGCCGTGTGGAACAAAAACCTGCCCCGTTTCAAGGCGAAGGAGAAATAACCGTACGGCACTTGCTCAACGGGGATAAGGAACTGTATGACAAAGGCCGGGTGTTTTGCCATTCCACACTCCAACCCGGTTGTGGCCTTGGATACCACGTCCATACCAATGAGATGGAAGCCTATTACATCTACAGTGGCCATGGACAATTCAATGACAATGGGACTATCAGTGAAGTGACCGCTGGAGATGTCACCCTCACGCAAAGCGGCGAAGGGCATGCCTTGAAAAACACCGGAACAGAGCCGCTTGAGTTCATCGCGTTGATACTCTACAAGTAACCCGGCAAAAACCTGCACCGGGGGAGAACCCCGTCCCGTATTCCAACCAAGGTCACCAGAAAGCGCGACAACCTCTCGGGTGGCCTTGGCTGTCATTCCCAGAAAGACGGTCATCCTAGCCCACAACCACCCTATTCCGCTTTCTTCTCTACAGGAACCTCGGCATCGGTGCTGAGAATCCTGTCCATCTCATCCATCACACCCTGGGTATAGTCACCAAAATCAAACATGGGTTTCAGTTTAGTAAAAAGAGGCCGTACAAAATGCCTCAGCTGGCTTTGGTCTTTTTCCATGGTGGTCTTGCTCTGTAGGGCCAGAACCGTGACAGCAGATGGTGAATAGTAGGTTCCCACTTCCTCAAACCCGAATTTCTTATACAGTTTGATGGTTTTCACGTCATCGGCAAACACATCGATAACCATGGCCTCGACCCCCTTGCTACGGGCAAGCAGGAACACCAGGACAATCAAACCGATGGATACCGCGGTATTCCTCATATCGGGCAATACCGCTAGACGGATAATCTCGGAACAATTGTGTGACTGTAAAACCGCATCGATATCGAAGTAGCGGGAAATCGGCAGCGGCCAGAAATTGTCCGAAGTGATCAAGGAGACCGTTCCTACCGGATGCAGTCCCTTGAACGCCAGGATATGGGTGGCTTTTTCATCCACCGCTCGATGGATGGTCTCTTCCAGATAGCCTTTTTCGCCTACAAGCACCTTCCTCTGGATAAAAAACACATCACTCATCCCCACCTGGTCGTTGGCGATGCAGAAATGGATCGATTCCCGCCCCTCTTCGCTCAAAGGCAGTATCGTGGTGAACTCGGAACCGGAACCCACCTCGCTCTTCACCCGAATGCGGCCACCCAGTTTCTCAACAATACTGTAGCAGTTGGAGAGCCCCAGACCGGTGCCCGTTCCAGGAGCCTTGGTGGTGAAAAACGGGGTGAAAATCTGATTGAGGTTCTCTTCCGGTATACCACACCCGGTATCACCCACCTTGATATAGACAAACCCATCCACTTCCATACAGGTGAGCGTGAGGGTCCCCTGACCGTCCATCGCCTGGATGGCGTTGACTATGAAATTCAGGAAAAGCTGCTGCATCTCCCGTTCATTGGCCTCGAGGAACGGCAGGGCATGGTAGTTCCGCTTCACGGTGATATTCTGGGAATCCACTCCCCGGGTTGCCAAGCGTAGAGAGAATTCCAGCACTTTGACCAGTTCCACCTGCTGGATTTCCTTGACTTCTTCCTTGCGCGAATAGACAGAAAGCTCTTTTATCACATCCGCGGCGGTCTTTGAATAGGACAGGATATCCTCGAGATACCCATGATGCACACTGTCCGCCTCAACTTCGGAGAGCATGATCTCAGCCGTACCGGAAATGCCTGCCAGAGGATTGTTGAGCTCATGGGCAATACCCGCGGCCAAAGTCCCGATTCCAGCCATCTTCTCCGTCCTGGCAAGCTCCTCCTGCAGGTTCTTCTGCTCGGTGATATCATTGATGATCTCTATGAACACACTCTTGGAATTCTCAGGGACCTTCACATTGTGGAATTGGAAAGAATAGATTTTCTCCGAGACATCCGCTTCCGCCTCCTGCACCACGCCCGAATGGAGACAATCCAGCGCATGGCAGAACGGACAGGGTCTGACCCGCTGGAAGAAAGCCCGATAGCATTTGTTACCGATCAGATCCTTCTTGTTTTTGCCATAGAAACTCACCGCGGCGGAGTTAGCCTCCTGGATGGTGAAATCTATATCGGTCAGACACACCGGAGAGGCAATGCCGTTGAAAATCGCCTCCAGCTTGTTCTTGCTCATGGTCAGTTCATTGCCCTGGATCCTCAATTGCTCGAACGAAAGCGCGTTTTCCAAAGACAGCGAGCTCTGGGCGGCCAGGATCTCCAAGGCATCCAGTTCGATCGAGGTTATCAGGGATTTGGTATAGTCGTAGCCAATCAATATATACCCGGCGATCTGTTTTCTGAATACCAGCGGGATGAGCACGTCGGCTTCCGGGAGCTGGTCACTCACATGCAACCGCTGCTCTTCAGGATTGACATTGAGAATCGAGGAGACATTCTCACGTCTGAGCTGGTGGAGCTTCTCTTCTACATAAGGAGAGAACGAGAACACCACTTCATCGCCGACATTCAGTTGGGTGGGACACTTGCTGTTGGCTATCATGATGAACCGATCCCCATCGTCAATGCGCTTGACAGCAAAGATCACCCACTCGGTTTTAAGGCCTGAGCTGAGGTTTTTGACTACCTCTTCCCCCAGCTCTTTCAGATTCACGATGGTCGTCAGCTTCTGGCTGAGATTCTTTATGGTGGTCTGATAGGGGTGGCGCTTGGGGATGATCACATTGTCCACAATATAAGTTAGCAGATTCCGCATGGGATGGATGATGATCACGGTCACGATTCCCAGGATGATAGACAGCTGGGAGACACTCCCCGGGGCAAAATCGCTGTTGAACCGCTGGATCAATGTGATGATGAGGTAATAGGAGACACTGGCGATGATGGCCAGGATAGTCGAATAGATGATGCTCAGGCCGAACCGTGAATAGTTGATAAGTTTGTATTTATATATGGTATAGAACAGCAGTAAGGCGTTGATGGCCGCCGCGAATATATCAATAGGATACTTTCCAAGACTGGGGAAGATGTTTATGAAAATTCCAACCAGCATGATAACCACGCCGATGAGGGGCAGAAACAGATTTTTACGGTAGTTCTTTGTAGCTCGGTATTTTGAGCCGAACAACAGAATCACCAGGGTGAGGAACAGATACACATAACTCAGCGAGTAGGCAAGCACTGCGCCAGGAGCTAGTTCATAGAAGAATACCCCTTCGGCGGTGAATCCGGCATCATAGACAATACTGCCTGAGAAGTTGAGATACATCAACGGGATGATCATCAGATAGCTTGCGTTGATGAATATCCGGACGGAGCGCTTATGCAGATCGAGAATGTCGACAATGAAATTGCTTAGCGCAAATGGCGCGGAGAGCAACCCCACCAGCATGATCTTGTTCCAGAACAAGGTGTTCATGTACCCACTGTTGAGGTGCATCATCATGGAACCAAAACTCCAAATGGAGAAAAGGATCATGTAGAGCTGGAATGACCAATAAAACCTGTCCTTATTGTACTGTAGGAAGCCGAATATCACAAAAAACACATATAATATGCAAGCCACTGCTGGTATGACGGTTGAGATATCGATATTCATGTAGAATCCTTTTATACTTCCTACTGGCTTTGATTTGTACTATTATATAAACGATTTATGGAATTAATCAAACTATTTATTATTGGCGCTACAGGATATTTGCTCTTGGGTTTCTACGATCTGGCGATTGTATGCGACAAACCTTTACTGAGGAAGTTTCTATTCGTCAGCTTCTTCATCACCGCCGTCCCCTATCTGGTGGTTTTCCTCACCTGGCAATCCCCCTTAGGCGCCGCCATGGTATGGACCTTGCGGATCCTGGTGTTTTTATTCACACTGCTGCTGGTCTATTCGGTTCTCCTGGAGATTCCCCTACGGGCAAAAATCCCGGGAAAACTGTACCGGGAAGGAACCTATGGTTTTTCTAGACATCCTGGTTTTATTTGGTATACTGTCATCAATCTCCTTATAGTGATATATTATTGGGATTGTGGGATTGTCCTACTGTGTGCTGGTTTTACCGTGTGTAATCTTGCCCTGATAGTCGTGGAGGATATGGTTCTTTTTCCAAAAATGTTTCCTGAATATGGGGAGTATAGAAAACACACACCATTTTTCATCTCGCTGAGGTATTCAAAACGTCGGAGAAGCTTGTGATGGCCAAACATATTGTAACAACGGATGATGATTCCGCTATCCGAAAAGTCCTACAGATCATGCTGATGAAGGAAGGCTATCAGGTCACCCCCTGCAAGAATGGGAATGAGCTGGAAGCGGTGCTCAAGACGGATGCGTCCGATGTGGACCTGATACTTCTGGACATCAAGATGCCCGGCCTGTCAGGGTTCGAGCTGCTCGAGATCATCAAAAAAGAGCATCCCCATATTCCCATCATCATGCTTACAGCGTTCAACGATCTGGATACCGGGATGAAGGCCATGCGGCTAGGCGCCTCGGATTACCTGGCGAAACCGGTAAGCCGGGAGGAATTGACCAGCTGTGTGGCGCGAGTGCTGTGCGAAGCCGAACTACGGCAGCAGGAAATCGAGGAGAAATCCTACCATCTTGCCCACCAGAAAGAATTGGAGGAACAGCTCCATACTTCGCTTGTCACGTTGAAGAATGCCACCCGGGCTACCCTTGAAGCCTTCTCCGAGACCATTGAGCAAAAGGATGCCTATACCAAAGGCCACTGCAACCGGGTCTGCAATATCGCCATCGCCCTGGGAAAAGCGCTCAATCTTTCCCATGAGCATCTTTTGATGATCGAGGGGGGAGCCCTCCTGCATGACATCGGAAAAATCGGGATCTCCGAGAAAATACTGAACAAGACCTCTTCACTGACTAAAGAGGAGTACGAGATCATCAAGATGCACCCGGTGTCCGGAGAGCGGATCATCCGGCATATCGAATTGTTCCAACCCTATCGGCCGATCATCCGCAGCCACCATGAATGGTTCGATGGATCCGGGTATCCCGATGGGCTCAAGGGCGAGGCGATTCCTCTGGAAGTCCGCATAGTCTCCCTGGCCGATGCCTTCGATTCCATGACCAGTAGCCGGGCATACCGCTCCGCGTTGCCTCCCGAGATCGCTTTGGAGGAGATCAAGCTATTCTCAGGGACCCAGTTCGATCCAGAGCTGGTGGACCTTTTCATCAACAAGCAGATCTATCTGTTGTGACATCCAAGAATGAAAAACGTATCCACAAAGTCCAGTCCATAGCCGGGATTTCACCCAAGAGGTCCCACAAGTGGTTATTGACAGGATACAACCATGTATCCCAAAGAGGGGTCATTCCATTCGGAGCATTCTGTAGCCGACACCGATATGTGTCTGGATGAATCTTGGATTGGCTGGATCCGGCTCGATTTTTTTGCGAAGCGTCGCCATGAATACACGAAGAGAGGTCGTCTCTGAAGCGTAAACCTTTCCCCAGACCTCATTGAGGATATAATTGTGGGTCAGCACCTTGCCAGTGTTTTTAGCCAGCAGGCAAAGCAGCTTGTATTCCATTGGGGTGAGGTGTATCTCCAGATTCTTCAGGAATGCGCATCCTGCGGCATAATCTATCTTCAAATCACCGTTTCGGTATACGGAAGCATCAGCTCCTACCTTTTCGGAGTCGAACCGCACCCGACGCAGCGCAACACGGATCCTAGCCAGCAATTCCTCGATACTGAACGGTTTGACAAGATAGTCATCCGCACCGGCATCCAATGCATCCACCTTGTCCCTGTCTTCGCTCCTGGCGCTCACAACGATGATAGGGAGATTGCTCCATCCCCGGATATTCTTGATAATGTCCACCCCATCCATATCTGGCAGACCGAGATCCATGATAATGACATCCGGATTGTATGAAACAGCATCAAGCAACGCTCCTGTCCCTGTTTTTGCTGTATGGTACTGGTACGACTGGGTCTCCAGCGTTGTGGAGATCAGATTGTTGATAGCGAAATCATCTTCAACGACGAGTATCAGCGGCCTATTCATCAAAGTTTACCTCCGCGGCTGGCAATGTAAACCAGAATACGGTTCCTGATGGAAGATTGTTCTCCACAGCGATGGTCCCCCCATGAGCCAGGATGATGGACCGACATAACGATAACCCGAGCCCGAGTCCTCTCCGACCATCCACCTGAGTGTTACCGGCGGTATAAAACATCTCGAAAATATGATCCTTGGCATCATCAGAAAGACCAGGGCCGTCATCGGAGATCCGGATTTTTATCATATCGTTTTGTCTGCTGGCCGAAAGCTCGATCCGGGAACCCTTCTGAGTATATTTTATCGCGTTATTGATGATATTGATGATTACCTGGACGATCAGTCGGGCGTCCATCCTAGCCATGAGCAGATCATTTGGCAATGAGATGGATACGATATGCTCCACTACCTTGCGATCGAGATGGGAAAGGGCTTCATGGAATACATCCTCGAGCAACTCTGGTTCCATCTGGAGATTTATCGTGCCATTCTCAATCCGGGTCACCGACAGCAGGTTCTCGACAAGGTTTATCAGCCACATTGAATCATCATAGATATCAAGATACAATTGCTTCCGTTTTTTTTCATCCAATACCTGAGAGTTTTCGAGCAGGATGGCTGCATTACCGGAAATGCTGGTCAGTGGGGTGCGCAGATCATGGGAAATCGCCCGCAATAGGTTTGCGCGCAAGGCCTCCTGTTGTGCCTGTAGCTCGATTTTCTGCTTTGCCGCATGCAATGCGGATTTCTCCAATCCCATGCCGCATTCATCGAGCATGGCAATCAGAAGGTTCTTTTCAAACGTGTCCAACGGAGAAAAGTTCTGCATTGTGATACCAGCAACGGCCATGACCCTATCTTGTCCTTGTACCGCAAAATAGAGATATTCTGCACTCGGTAGTGTATCAGTACCGGTTCCCGCTTGTTTGCCGTTTTTAGCTACCCATTGGGCGACTGCCAGTTCATTCTCGTTAAAGTATACTACAGGATTATTTTCACTATACGTCGAGAATGCTACAGGAGGCTGGAGTTCTCCATCGGCATCAATCGAATAGAACAGGACAGACCGTCCGAGAAGCTTGCACATCTGCTTGGCAGTTACCGCGATGATCTCGTTTGGCTTTTCAACCTGCTGTAGCTTCCGGCTGGTCTCTAGCAACAGCTCTGTACGGTACGATTTCTGAGACGCTTGTCGTGCCTGGATTTTTATCCGCAGTGTTAGAGAACTGGTAATAACACTCGCTCCGAACATGATCAGAAACGTAACGGGATAGCTCGCATCGTATACTTGGAGCGTAAATCGAGGCTCAGTGAACAGAAAGTTGAATAATAGAACGCTCGTCAGAGAGACGATGACTCCATAAGGCCAGCCTTCGGCAAATATTGAAGCGAACAGGACCCCCAGAATATATACTGTGATAATATTTGCATCTCCAAACCCCATCTCATAGAATACAAACCCTACTATCGAGGCCAACACGACCATCAGCAACGATTTGCCAAGATCGATCCAGGAGAAATGGAATGAACCAAGGGCCTGGAATTTTCTATTGCTTCTTTGACTTTGATGAGCAAGCTGAGTATCGGGAATGATATGGATGTCGATACCGGTAGCCTGCTCAGCAAGATTCTCCACCAGATTCTTCTTGGCAAAAAATCTGGATCTTTTTCCGTTCGGACGACCGATCACGATCTTCGTGACTCCCGCGGCTTTCGCATATTCGGCGATCTGTACCGCCACATCGTCTCCATAGACGGTCACGACATGTGCGCCAAGAACCTCCGCCAGCTCAATATTCGTCTGCAAACGACGTCCATCGTCACCTTTGGGTTCCCGCTTCTTGGAGCGTTCCACGTACAACGCGGTGAATTCACCATGGAACGCCTCTGCCATCCGGGCAGCGGTACGAATCACTTTAGCGTTGGATGGTGCGCTGGAAACACAGGTAAGGACATGCTCACCGGCATTCGGCAGGTCGGCTGGACTGTTTTGGTTGGTGCTCCGATTAAGCCTGTCAGCGGTCCTGCGCAGGGCGATTTCCCGTAACGCCGCAAGGTTCTTCCGGGTAAAGAAATTTGACAGGGCTTTCTGAGCCTGGTGCTTCCCATAGACCTTTCCCTGCTCCAGACGCATAATCAGGTCATCCGGCTCGATATCTACAATCTCGACCTGCATCGCCGAATCGAATATTCGGTCCGGAATCCGTTCGGACACCACAACTCCGGTAATTGATGAAATCACATCGTTCAAGCTTTCCAGATGCTGTACGTTCACCGTGGTGTAGACATCTATCCCTGCTCGGAGCAACTCCTCTATATCCTGATACCTCTTACGATGCCGACACCCTTCGGCGTTCGTATGAGCCAGCTCATCCACAAGAATCAGCTGGGGATGCCGTGACAGTGCGGTATCAAGATCGAATTCCCGCAACGTGATGTTCTTGTACCGAACCTGCAAAGTCTGAAGCTGCTCCAGACCATCGAGAAGCTTCAGTGTCTCGGGACGGGTGTGGGGCTCGATGTATCCGGCGACGACATCCACTCCATCCTGTTGGGCTTGATGAGCGGCCTCCAGCATCGAGTATGTCTTGCCGACACCCGCCGCATAGCCAAAGAATATCTTGAGCTTACCGTTGGTCTGCTGTTTTTCTTCCATCCTACGCAGTAAATCATCTGGATCAGGTCTGTACAACTCCATTTCAGAACTCCTTCAGCCCTGCAAAGCGATCCTATACAAGGTGTTTCCACTGACATCTTGGATACGGAACAACCGAGGCGTTCCATCTTCATATCCAAAGAGAACCCCCCGCTCGATAGTATCATACAGGCTTCCCGATACCAACCTTTGCGCCAGCCATTTGAACTCCAGCGCCAGGTCTCATGGTAATAGCCCATCCAACGCGAGGTTAACCTTGAGTACATTGACCCGAGGTTCTCCGAACAGCCCCAGGAACCGACTATGGGTATACTTGCTGATGATCTTGCGTATCTGTTCCTCATGATAGCCAGTATTCGCTGCTATCCGTGATACTTGGTATTCCGCCGCAGCAGGGGAAATTTCAGGATCCAGGCCACCGCCGGAAACAGTGACAAGATCGACAGGGACCGGAACCCCTGCTTTGTCGGGATGTGCGGCCCTGATCGTCTCGACTCGCTGCGCAACCAACTCTCCGTACCCATCGCTCGCAGGACTTTTGTTAGTAGCCCAGGCATACATGACGGGATAGCCTTTGTCGTCAGTGAATGTTCCAGTATCGATGTTCATAGGTCGACCCCACAGATGCCCGGAATCCTGAAACTGTTGGCCAAGCAGCTCGCTCCCATATTGCTTTCCATTAACCTCAATAATGCTACCGTTCGCCTGATGGGGGAACACCAGTTGAGCGATACCCGTTACGAGCAATGTATATACGAAACCGAACAACACGGTCATGATAAACAGATACAGACAAGCTTTTCCAATAATCTTCATAATTTCTCCAAATATCCTTATATGTAAAGATTTACCACCTATCCATCACCAAAGCGATCCGAATACCAATCGCTCCAGCAGCCAGGATTAAAGCACACAATATCCCACCAAGGACTGAAAACACCCATTTTACATTCATCTCGCTACTATCTCCTATCCTACGCGAGACCCAGCGCAACTATGGCCAAGTCGATGAGTTTTATAAACAGGAACGGGGTCGCAAGGCCTCCCAGGCCATAGACTAACAGATTCCATGATAGTAATTTTCCCGCTGGGACCTCCCGGTATCTGACACCCTTCAAAGCAAGCGGGATCAACGCTACGATTATCAGCGCATTGTATATCGTCGATGACAGGATCGCGCTTTCTGTGTTATGCAGTCCCATGATGTTCAATACTGCCAGTCCAGGGTACAACCCCATGAACAATGCTGGGATAATAGCAAAATACTTGGCTACATCATTGGCAATGGAAAACGTCGTAAGACTACCGCGGGTCATCAGCAGTTGTTTGCCGATGCGCACGATATCAATAAGCTTTGTCGGTGAGGAATCGAGGTCAACCATGTTTCCCGCTTCCTTTGCCGCCTGCGTGCCGCTGTTCATCGCGACTGCCACGTCGGCCTGAGCTAAGGCGGGAGCATCATTCGTTCCGTCACCAGTCATGGCTACCAGATGTCCTTTAGCTTGATAATCCCGAATCATCTTCAGCTTGCCCTCGGGCGTAGCTTCGGCAAGAAAATCATCCACCCCGGCCTCTGCGGCAATAGTAGCCGCAGTCAATGGATTGTCGCCGGTAATCATAATCGTCTTGATACCCATCTTCCGAAGGTCGGCGAATTTCTCCTTGACGCCATCTTTGATAATGTCCTTCAGATAGATGACACCGAGGACCTTGTGGTTCTTCGCTACAACCAATGGGGTACCTCCCTTCCTGGCAATGTCCTCCACAACATTCTGGCATTGCGTGCTATAACGCCCTCCAGTTTTCTCAACATAGGATTTGATGGCTTCTGCAGCACCCTTTCGGATCTCGCCACCTTCATAGTTCACCCCACTCATCCTGGTATTTGCGGTAAAAGGGATGAACACGATGTTCTTGCCTTTCAGTTCGCGACCACGCAAACCAAATTGCTCCTTTGCAAGCACCACAATACTACGGCCTTCCGGGGTCTCATCGGCAAGCGAAGCAAACTGGGCCGCGTCAGCCAACTCCTCTGCAGTCGTTCCATCGACGGGGATGAAATTGCTGGCCTGACGGTTTCCCAATGTTATGGTACCGGTCTTATCCAGCAATAGGATATCGACATCTCCTGCAGCCTCTATCGCCCGGCCGCTCATGGCAAGCACATTGGCCTGGTTCAGTCGACTCATCCCGGCGATGCCAATGGCTGACAACAGTGCGCCGATTGTTGTGGGGGCCAGACAGACCAGTAACGCGACAAGGGCGGTGATCGATGTTGGATCAGCCATGGATGCTTGATCAGCGGAAAAGCTCGAATAGGTGTACAGCGACATGGTTACCAACAGAAATATTATCGACAATGCCACCAGCAGGATCTGCAAGGCAATCTCGTTCGGAGTCTTCTTTCGAGCAGCACCCTCGACCATGGCGATCATCTTGTCAAGAAAGCTTTCACCGGCCTCCTGGGTCACACGGACCACAAGCCAGTCGGAAAGAAGCTTGGTGCCGCCAGTGACGGCACTCCGGTCCCCACCAGCCTCCCTGATCACAGGAGCTGATTCCCCGGTGATCGCACTTTCATCCACGGAGGCGACACCATCGATCACCTCGCCATCGGCGGGAATCTGCTCCCCGGTCTTTACGATGAACAGATCACCCCTCTGAAGCGTCTCAGAGGATACGTCCTCACAGGATTCCTTATTGCTTTCAGAAACGAGCTTGTGGGTCACCACATCCTTACGGGAGGCCCGTAGGGAATCGGCTTGCGCTTTTCCTCTCCCTTCAGCCAACGCCTCGGCGAAATTGGCAAACAGTACCGTCAACCACAGGATGATGGCGATGGCAAGGATAAATCCAGCTGGAGCATCCTGAATTCCTGCCAGTCCGAGAATGAACAGTCCCGTAGTTAAACTGGCGGAAAGAAATACAAGCAACATCACTGGATTCCTGGCCTGAGTCCTTGGAGTCAACTTCATAAAGGCATCGCCGATAGCCCTGACGACCATCGTCCGGTCAGCCATGATAGTCTTTTTCTTTGCATTCATCTTTCAGTCTCCTCCTAGGCGACCATCTGGAAGTATTCCGCAATCGGTCCCAACGCCAACGCAGGAAAGAAGGACAACGCGCCGACTAACAGGACAATGACGATCAGCAGGAACACAAACATCGTGTTACAGGTGGACAGGGTTCCGGCAGAGGTTGCTAGTTTCTTTTTTCTGACCAGATTCCCTGCTATGGCCATCGTCGCAACCATCGGTATGAACCGAGCTAACAACATCACGATCCCCAGGCTCACGTTCAGAAACGGGGTATTGGCGTTAAACCCGGCGAATGCTGAACCGTTGTTTCCGCCAGCTGAGGAATATGCATAGAGAATTTCGGACAGTCCATGGGCTCCCAAGTTGTTCAGACTGTCCTGCGTAGCGGGTAGCATCGCTGCCAGACCGCTTCCCAGCAGAGTCACGATAGGTGTGGCAAGACATACCAGTACCGCCATGCGCATCTCCTTGGGCTCGATCTTCTTACCCAGGTACTCAGGCGTACGTCCGACCATCAACCCCGCTATGAACACCGTCAGGATAACGAAGCCAATCATTCCGTACAGACCGCAACCGACTCCTCCGTATACAACCTCTCCCAGTTGCATCAATAACATGGGAATCATACCCCCAATCGGTGTATAGCTGTCATGCATCGAATTTACTGAACCGTTTGACGCTGCTGTGGTGAAGGCAGCCCAGGTAACAGATGTAGCGATACCGAACCGGGTTTCCTTGCCTTCCATGTTTCCACCAGCCTGACCGTCCGTACCGAGATTGACCGCCCCGTTTTGAGCGAGCTGGGGCGTTCCTCTCTGCTCATTGACACCCATTATTGCCAGTGCGATAGCCAGTATGATGAACATCGCGATACATATCGCCCGGCCTTGCCGCTTGTCCTTGACATTCCGACCAAAAGTAAAGCAACTGGCCATCGGAAGCAGTAGAATCGATATCATTTGTAGCAGATTGGAGAAGGGAGTCGGATTCTCAAGAGCGGTAGCCGAATTATTGCCATTGAAACCTCCTCCATTAGTGCCAAGTTGCTTGATCGCGACCTGACTGGCCTGCGGTCCCATTGGGACAACCTGATGACTGACGACAGTACCATCCTCCAGTATGATAGGCTCCACCAGCTCAACCGTCTGGTATGGGCTGAAATTCTGCATCACTCCCTCAGAGACCAACAACAGTGCTAGGATCAGACTTAACGGGAGCAGTATATAGATTAGGACGCGTGTCACATCGGTCCAAAAGGAGCCGAGTGTCTTTCCCTGTACCGTGACGAATCCACGGATCAAGACGAAGAATACAGCGAGCGCTACCGCAGGTGTCACGAAGTTCTGGACAGTCAAGCCAATCGACTGTGAAAAATAACCCAACGTGCTTTCACCTGAATATGCTTGCCAGTTGGTGTTAGTCATGAAGCTCGCCGCGGTGTTGAAGGCCAAATCCCAACTGGTTCCAGGGAGTTTCTCCGGATTCCACGGTAAAAATCTCTGCAACATCAATATCGCCGTAAGGACGACAAGGCTCACCCCGCTGAAGGCCAAGATGCACAAGGTGTATTTTTTCCAAGTCATCTCTTCGTCCTTATCTACACGAAGCAGCTTGTAGATGCCGTTCTCACAGGGAACCAGCATCCTGGAAAGAAATACCTTTTCCCCGTTCATCACCTTGCCTATGTATTTCCCAAGAGGAATAGACAATCCTACCATAAGGGCCAGATATGCAATATATTGGACAATCGACACGTCATTCCTCCTTTTTCAGCAAGACATAAGCCAGATAGGCTAAAACGACCAACGATATGACACCGATGATTCCCACTACCAATTTCATTGCATGTTCTCCTCTACAAAACAACCTATGTGTACCTGCCCACACTTCCCTCGTAACGAAACCTTGGTACTTATGATGGGCTCACGCGGTTCTACATGGATACGGTAGCAATAATGGGATAAGGGTGCTGTTAAGACATTGGAGGATATATTAAAATTGCATAAAGATGATACCGTTGCATAGGAACGCTTATCAACAATCTGATTCAGAAATACTGGCTATTCAAAGAGTCCATCGATGAGCGATGCGCAATACACCTCGGTCTGCCTTCCGATGCGTCTGGAAGGGTCATGCTAAAAACAAGGTGTACGACTTCTTGATCATTGTGCAGGAACCCAGACAGGATTGCCCGGTAGCTTCACGTAAAATACCGTGAGAAAACTTACCGGAAATTAGAGTTGATACTATTCTCGGAGTGGTAATGCATCACCATGCGTTGTTATTCATCATGCATCGATCATACACATTGGATCGGTAGATTTCGATAAACAGCGAGCTCAAGGACGGCTTCCTTCCCGACAGGATCTATCGATGTGGCAGCCATGCACGGTATGATATCGAGCTGGCAATCCTGCTGACTACCATGGGAAAAGCTTGGAAGAGGCTGCCTTGCATTTCCATGTAGGTATTCTTGAATATGTATACGTGGACTTCAGTATTTTGATATTGGTTCTATGGTTCTAAAAACAGCTAAAACAAATAATTCCTTGTTTTCATGTAAAATTCTGTATACTAGATTGGGTCTAGGCGATTATGGAACCCCGAATAAAGACCAAAAATTATTTTTTCATGTCTGGACAAATGGCTTAACCAGATTTAAAATGAGTAAATTTTTAATGGAGGCGTTTAATGAAGAAAGCTTTGTCAGTACTACTTGTGCTCTGTTTCCTCACTTCATTTGCATTCGCTACTGGATCCAAGGAATCCACGACTGCCGCACCTACAGCGGTCGCACCGGCCACAACAATCAAGGATAACCTTGTCATCGGGGTTGCTCAGGAAATCAATGAGCAGAATCCCATGATGCAGAACGACCAGATCAACAACAACTGTTTCGCGCTGTCCCACGAGAGGGTGATTTTTGTTGATGCGAACAAAGGGTATGAAATCCAGCCAGAAATCGCCGAATCCTGGAACTGGAAAGATGACACACATCTTATTTTCCATCTTTTCAAGAACGTGCGTTTCAGCAATGGCACTCCTCTGACGGCAGCGGATGTCGCTTTCACCCTGAACAGGGCAAGAAGCAGTGACCCCAAGCAAAGCAAGGTTTCCGGTACGCTGAAGCTCATTACAGATGTTGCCGCTCTTGATGACTATACTGTCCAGATCACCACCAGTGCCTACAGCAATGAACTCATCTACAGTTTGGGCGCATACCCGCTGGCGATCCAGTCCAAAGCAGCCTACGAAGACCCCAACAACAAGAAGCCTTGGCTTATCGGCAGTGGAGCGTATACCTTCAAGGAATGGAAAGAAGGGCAGTATGTGACCTATGCCCTTAACGCGAACTACTGGAACCAGGAGAAATCACCCTCAGTCGCCAAAGAAGTCACCTATAAGTTCCTTCTTGAGGCTTCCCAGAGAGTCATCGCCCTCCAGAATGGTGAAATCGACGTATGCATCGATCCACCGACCACGGACATCCGGTTCCTGAAAGAAGACAAGAACATCACCGTCCACACCCAGGCGGGAACAAGGCTCTTCTACATGGGATTCAACGTCTTGAAAGCGCCGTTCGACAACCAGAAACTCCGCCAGGCGGTTTCCAGTGCAATCGACAAGGAAACCATCATTTCCATCGTTCTTGACGGACGTGGCAAATGGCAGACCTCCGTCCTCAACAGAGGCGCATGGAGCTTCCTTGACAACGACCAGGTCAAAGGTGGATACGCCTACGATGTGGCCAGAGCCAAACAGCTGCTGGCTGAAGCCGGCTACAAACCCGGTGAACTCTCTGTGGAACTTTTCTCGGCCACAGACGACCCGTACAAGACCATCGCCCCCATCATCCAGGCCAACCTGAAGGAGATTGGCATCAATGTCGTGATCAAGTCCATGGACCAGGCGACACTGAAGACAGAATGTGCGAATGGCCGCCAGCAGATGTTCCTGTGGAGATGGAATATCGGTGCACGTGTTGACGAAACCTACCGCGAGCTGTTCTATACGGGTTTCCCGACCAATTACCATCAGTTGAAAGACAAGTATGTCGACGAAATGGCCGACAGGGTCCTTACTGAAAAGGATGCCGCAACAAGACTCAAACTCAGCGTCGATCTCCAGAACTACTTTGTAGAGCTCGTTCCGCAGGTTCCTCTCTATGTACCCGATCTCGTCATCGCCTACAACAAAGGCCTGAAGGGCGCATACCTTACAGGTGGTGGAGCGCACGACTGGTCCCGGGCTTATATCGAGAAATAACAGCGTTCCAATTCGAAGAACATCCGGATATGTATGGACGGACCAGAACGGTCCGTCCATTGAAATGATTGAATAGGACTAGGTTTTATTTTCGTAGGTATTAGTGACTGACTCTGTTGTACTTCTTTCAAAGCAATACCCTATCTTGATTGATAAAACTGGAAACCTTATTGCCAGACCGCAATCCGATTGCTTGATACGATTGAAGTCACTTTTCCTTGAGAAATACACCTAAGATTATCTAGGGATACGATATGTTAAGATATATTCTCAAGAGACTCGTGATTATGATCCCAACTCTTCTGCTTACATCTTTGCTCATATTCTGGGCTATGGATCTTGCCGGCGGAGACCCCGTCAACCAGATTCTTCCAGAAAACGCATCAATTGAGCAACGGGAGACACTGCGTGAGGAAATGGGTTTCAATGATCCCTTCGTAATCCGGTATCTACGGTACATGAAAGGGATTGTGACCGGTGATATGGGCACATCCTACATCAGCGGACAAGAAGTGTTCAAAACGTTTATGGGACGGCTCCATATGACGTTGGTGCTCGGTGGTGTCGCGCTTGTCTTCGCATGCATCATATCGATTCCATTGGGCATATATACCGCATTGCATGAGAATACCTGGAAAGACACGGCGGCTACGGTTTTTGCGCTTTTCGGCGTCTCGATGCCGAACTTCTGGCTGGGTCTCATGCTCATCCTGTTGTTTTCCCTAAAACTGGGGTGGCTCCCCAGCGGTGGGACAGGTGGGATCCGCTACCTGATTCTTCCAGCTGTCACGGTTGGCCTGAGTCTTGCCGCGCTCCTTACGAGAACCACGAGAAGCGCTATGCTGGATGTCATACGCCAGGATTACATGACGACCGCCAAAGCCAAAGGCGCTTCATTCAGGCGTGTCATCTACAATCATGGACTTAGGAATGCCTTGATTCCCATAGTGACTGCGATAGGATTGCAGTTCAGCTTTGTCATGACCGGTTCAGCCTTGGCGGAGACCGTATTTGGGTGGCCAGGAATCGGACGACTGGTGGTTGATTCAATCAATAAGCGTGATACGCCCCTGGTCACGGGATCCATCATCCTCTGCTGCGTCCTTATGACTGTCATAAATCTTGTTGTAGACATAATTTATGCTTTCTGTGATCCAAGAATCAAAGCCCAGTATTCGGGAAAGGGTTGATATCATGAGACAAGAGAAAAAAGCCGTATATGGCGAAGAAATATACCGCGGCCGTTCCGTGGGACAGGAAACATGGAGAAGACTTAAGAAGAACAAAGGCGCGATGCTGGGGCTCATCTTTCTCATCGTACTCATCGCCGCCACGACAATCGCAAGTTTTGTCTATGATTACGATACGGATATCATCGCGATGAGCAAGGGCAGATTCCTTGCTCCAAGCATTGGGCATATATTCGGAACAGACAACATGGGCCGCGATATTTTCGCACGTGTCCTTTATGGAGCGAAGTATTCGTTGTTCATCAGTTTCGGAAGCACGGCGATAGGACTGGTGGTCGGACTGTTTCTCGGTTCTCTGGCAGGATATTACGGCGGCCTCATGGATAATGTTGTCATGCGGTTGACCGATATCTTTTATTCCATACCATACATCATGATAGCTATTGTAGTGGTGTCGTTGCTGGGAACCAGCACCATGAACCTGCTGTTTGCCATGGCCTTAGGCACCTTCAGTAGTTTCGCCAGAATTGGAAGAGCTTCGATCATGACGGTCCGGGACAATGAATACATTGAAGCCGGATATGCCATAGGGCTTCCTTCCTGGAAGATCATCCTGAAACATGTCCTTCCGAACTGTCTCAGCCCGATTATTGTGCAGACGACCCTCAAAGTCGGATCAAACATCATCTCTGCTTCCTCCTTGAGTTTCCTAGGGGTCGGCATCACACCGCCGACTCCAGAATGGGGTGCGATGCTTTCGGATGGCCGTTCGTATATCCGCAGCTCTGGATGGATGTGTCTGTTCCCTGGTCTGGCTATCATGATAACCGTTTTGGCTCTGAACCTTCTCGGTGACGGTCTGAGAGACGCCATGGACCCCAAAATGAAGAAATAGGAAGCATATATGGAAAACATTCTCGAAGTAAAAGACCTTGTTGTCAGATATGAGACAGATGATGGAGTAGTGCATGCCATCAACGGCCTTTCTTTCTCCATTGGGAAGGAAAGGACTCTTGGGCTTGTAGGGGAGACTGGCGCAGGTAAGACGACTACCGCCATGAGCATCCTCAATCTCGTTCCCAATCCCCCAGGGGTCATCGCCGGAGGATCCATCATCCTGGATGGCCAGGATGTCCTCTCCATGAATGAAAAAGAACTTGAGAGGATGCGTGGCAATGACGTCGCCATGATTTTCCAAGATCCCATGACCGCGCTTAATCCGGTTATCCCCGTTGGCCAGCAGATTGCCGAAAGTATTGAGATCCATGAGAAAATCTCATCGGAAAAGGCCTTGGAGAGGGCTAAGGAGATGCTGGAGACAGTTGGTATCTCCGCTTCACGCGCATATGACTATCCACATCAGCTTTCCGGTGGAATGAAACAGCGGGTCGTCATCGCCATCGCGTTGGCCTGTCATCCCGCGTTTCTCATCGCCGATGAACCGACGACAGCGCTTGATGTGACGATTCAGGCCCAGGTCCTTGCACTTATGAAGGACCTGATCGACAACAACCATATGTCCATGCTCTTGATCACGCACGATCTTGGAATCGTCGCCGAAGTGTGTGATGATGTGGCGGTCATGTATGCAGGCCGGATTGTTGAAATCGGTACCGCGGATGATATCTTCAACCATACGATGCACCCATACACTGAAGGGCTTTTCGATTCCCTACCCAATCTCAAACAGAGGGGTGAGGATCTGATTCCAATCAAGGGGCTTATGCCTGATCCCATGCATCTTCCCGAAGGGTGTTCCTTCTATCCACGCTGTCCGTATACCAGAGAAGCCTGCAAGAGCCAATGCCCCTCATTGCGGCAATTGGATGGGAAACACTATGTGGCGTGTGACAGGTATGACGAACCTGATTTCAAACTGAGGAGGAATTCGAATGGCTGAGAACGACATCATCCTTGAAGTACAGGATCTTACCAAGTATTTCGATACGCCTAAGGGAAAGCTTCATGCGGTTGACGGAGTAAGCTTCAAGCTCAGGAAAGGGACCACCCTGGGCATTGTCGGTGAGAGTGGATGCGGAAAATCCACCACAGGAAGAGCCGTTCTCAAGCTTATCGAACCTACAAGCGGCCGGATTTTCTTCAATGGCGAGGATATCACGGACTACAATGCCCGCAAGATGAGAAAATTCCGCACGGAAATGCAGATCATTTTCCAGGATCCTTTTTCTTCACTTGATCCCCGGCAGAGTGTCATGCAGTTGATCAGCGAACCCATCAGGGAACACCGCATATTCCACACACAAGAAGATATCGAGAAACGGACCCTTGAGCTCATGGATACGGTAGGTCTGGCTAAAAGATTCATGAATTCATATCCCCATGAGCTGGACGGCGGAAGAAGGCAGAGAATCGGCATCGCCCGGGCGTTGAGTGTCAATCCAAAACTCATCGTATGCGACGAACCGGTTTCGGCGCTTGACGTATCCATCCAGGCCCAGATTCTCAACCTGCTCAAACAACTCCAGCGGGATACCGGGATTCCGTACATTTTCATCACCCACGATCTGAGCGTTGTCCGTTATTTCTCGAACGATGTGGCCGTCATGTATCTCGGCGTGATGGTTGAGAAAGCTCCGGCGGATGAGCTGTTTGCGAATCCTGTGCATCCATACACGAAGGCCTTGCTTGCCGCCATCCCCCTTCCTGTAGTGGGTAAGGGAAAACCAGTACGCAAACTCATCACGGGAGAGGTCACATCGCCCGTCAACCTACCTGATCGTTGCCGCTTCTTCGCTCGTTGCGATGCTTGTCTTGGCATGTGCGAACACGCCAGCAGTCCACAACTTGTGGAAGTCGCCCCCCAGCATTTTGTCGCTTGCCATCTCACGAAGGAGAAATAACATGTTCAATAATTATTCAATGACCCAAATGGTCGCTTCCCTCACACACGCCATGGGTGTCGCTGCCCCGCTTCAGGCCGACCGGTCCATTCCTCTGGTGGATGCTTTTGTGGAGAAAACCCTTGGAGAACGGAAAATCGACCGCATACTTGTCTACAATCCAGACTGTATCGGGCTCTGGCATTATCAAAAGTACACGGATCTTTTCATCCCTGTATTGGTGAATACCCAGTTGACCGTCCCTATGGCGACGGTATCGCCGGCATGGACTCCCGTGTGCTTCGGCAGCATGTATACCGGCGTTCTACCCACCGTCCATGGCATCATGAAATATGAGAAACCGGTCATCAAGACAGATTCCTTTTTTGACGCGCTTCCCCGGGCGGGCAAGAAAGTCGCCAATGTCGCGGTTGAGCATTCAAGCATGGCGATGATCTATCTTGAGAGACCCATTGACTACCACATCATGCCATATGACAACGAAGTCATTGACAGGGCTTTGAGCCTCATCGCCGAGGACAAGCACGATGCCATCACCGTCTACAATCAGGAATACGATGACCTGATCCATAGGACCTCCCCTGAATCGACGGTGGCCATCAATGCCATCCGGAATCATGTAGAGGCTTTTGTGAAACTGGTCGAGGCCGTCAAGAGGAACTGGAAAGACCATGATACGCTTGTTGTGTTCGCTCCTGACCATGGAAACCACTATGACTGGAATGGACATGGGTCCCATGGGGAATTTAGGGAAGAAGACGTCAATATCAATCACTATTACAGCATCATACAGAAAAGGGCATGAGAAAAATGAAGATTTTCGCACATAGAGGTTTCAGTGGCAAGTATCCGGAAAACACGATGCTTGCCTTTGAGAAAGCCAAGGCCATCGGAGCCCATGGCATTGAGCTGGATGTCCATCTTAGCAAAGATGGCAAGCCCGTGATCATCCACGACGAACTGCTTAAAAGGACGACCGGCCGTGAGGGGAGCGTCCATGATTATCTGTTTGATGAATTGATCACCATCAATGCGGGCAAGACTTTTGACGACAAGTATGGCCATACTCCGATTCCATCCTTTGAAGAGTATTGCGATTTCATCCGCAAGACGGATATCGTGACCAACATTGAGATCAAGACCAACCAGTTCTATTATCCCAGGATCGAGGAAATCGTGGCGGACATGATCCGCATGCACAATCTGAAAGACAAGGTCATCATCTCGTCCTTCAATTGGCTCAGCATTGTCAGGATGAAAGCGATATGGGGGGAACTCACCTGCGGGCTTCTGCAGGAAACAAGCCTTCTGCAGAATGCGGGCACCCTGGCTTCAACCTGTGGGATCGAGTGCTATCATCCTGATATCCGGCTGATGAATGATTCCATCGTGGACGATTGCAGAAAACATGGGATCGGTTTGAACCTATGGACAATCAACACGAAGGAACAATTTGAGAAATGCCTGGCTTGGGGTGTTGACAGCGCCATTACCAACTATCCTGATCTTGGGCTGTCGTTGCTTTAATGGTCGCACAAGGTGGAATCCTGGATACACGGAAAAAATTCCTGCTGTTGGCCCAGCATACCGATGAGGAGATCACGGATTTTCTGCAACGTGAAGCTGAAGCGGGATGGTGGCTCAAGGAAAACAACGGAAATTGGTTTGTCTTCATCAAAAAGCCCTATGAAGGCCGACGCATGTGTTCGTATACCGTTGTTTCCCCGAAACTGGGTTGTTCAGCCGAGGATGTATTGTATGGATTGCTGCCTGATCTGAAAAAATCCGGTTGGCAATTGGTATGTCTTGGTAACATGGAGAATATCGCTGATATGAGAAGGCATGCGTTTCTCTGTGAACAGGAACCATGCCCGGAAAATCCTGTCCCGACACCCAAGTCTGAGGAAAGATGTCATGAAGATGCTTTGAAACGGGGGCTGCTGAAGAGCATTTCAAATCTGTTGCTCTGCGTGTTGTATCTTGGGGTTCTCGTGTACGCATCCATCACCAAAGCGGATTTTCTCGCACCTTGGCCCGCGGTTGTCTTTGGCATCATCACCATGCTTATGTTAGTTCCTTCGCTGGTGCTCTCCATAGGTGCTGTGGCTTCTGCATTGAAGGCGAGAAGGGATCCTGACAGCGTCATCCGGTCGGGAAGCTACCGGCTGATCGACACCTCTGTGCGATTGATATTCTCCATGCTCGTGGTCTTGGCTTTGTTTCTTGTTTTGGATTCCATCATTTTTTAATGTTACCGAGAGGATGATATATGTCGGAAAAACAATTGACGGTCAGGGGTGTGGTCACAGGCATTGTGGGCATGCTTGTCATTACCGCAAGTTCCATGTTTCTTGCCTTGAAGATAGGCACCATGCCTTGGCCGATTTTGTTTTCGACCATACTTTCCATGGCCATCGTCGGGAATTTCCGTGGCAGCAGCCTGCAGGAAATCAACGTGACCGAGACGATCATGGCCTCCGGCGCCATGGTCGCCGGTGGGCTGGTGTTCACCATTCCTGGAATCTGGATTATCAACCCGGATGCGCACCTCCCCATGCTCCCTATCGTGGTGATGACGGTGTGTGGCGTTTTGATAGGGATTCTTTTCTCCGCATTGTACCGGAAAAAGCTCATTGTGGAACAGCAACTGGTGTTTCCCATGGGGAATGCGGCATTTGAGACCATGACCACCGGGATCAAAAAAGGCAAGGACTCCCTAAAGCTTTTGTTGTCCATGGGATTCAGCGCGGTTTTTGCGATAGTCCGCGATGCTTTTGGCTGGTTCCCTTCCCTCCTGACGGTTTTTCAAGGAAACGGTTCCGTCCAACCCATATCCCTATGGCTCAGTCCGATGGCCCTTTCCATTGGAGCGATGATCGGAAAGCTTTCCGCATTTCTCTGGCTTGGCGGTGCGTTGTTCGGGTATCTGGTATTGACTCCGTTGGGGATCAATCTCGGATTCTTTACCGATTTTTCAGCGAGCAGCGCGTTTCGGAAGAATCTCGGGATTGGTATAATGATTGGAACCGGTGTCGGGGTCTTCATTAAAGCCGTGGTGGACAAATGCCGGAAGAAGAAACCGGCAGGAGCCGTCCGAGTGAAGGATTTTTCACCAAAAACGGCAGGAATTGTTATTTCCTTGGTTCTATTGTGCTCCTTGTTGTTGGCCGTTGGGACGGAGTTGACGTTCCCCCAGGCCCTTCTCGCGACTGCCGGAGCGGGTTTGACGACCCTTTTAAGCGGAATGCTGACTGGTCAATGCGGGACAAATCCATTGGAAGTCTTCGGTATCCTGGTCATGCTGGTTTCCATGATGCTTTTCAAGCCTTCACAGATGTCTTTGTTTCTGACCACGGGAGTCGTCTCGGTGGCATGCGGTCTCACCGGTGTTCTCATGAGTGATTTCAAAAGCGGATACAAGCTTGGCACTGACCACAAGCAACAGCTCTGGGGCGAAGCCATTGGCGGAGTGATCGGCGCGGTCTTTTCCGTATTCATGCTCTTCGTCATCAAGAAAAGCATGGGAAATTTCGGTACGGACCTGCTTCCAGCACCACAAGCCAGCGCAGTGGCTTCCATGACCAGTGGCATACAGAATTCTCCAGAATTGCTTTGGGGTGCTGCCATCGGTGCTTTTCTATATCTTCTGGGTATCCCATCAGCGACGCTTGGCTTGGGCTTCTATCTTCCAATCCACATCTCACTGTCCATGGGGTTGGGCGCGATCCTCACGATGATACTGAAGAAAGGAGACAAGATCTCCGACAAGGATGTCAGCCTTGTCTCCAGCGGATTTCTGGGAGGGGAAGGCATCATTGGCGTGATAGTCGCCATATGCAGCATGTTTGGTTGATAGTCCGCTAGGCTCACACAGAGATGGTCGATTGGATTTCAGCCCTCCGATCCTTCTGATTGTGAAGCCTTGAGCATCCTGCCAAACAGTTCCCGGGCTTTATCGATGGAGATAGTCATCAGCGGATCAGAGATGAAGGCCGTGAAAAGCAGCTCCATATCATGGTGGTAGACCGCCTCAAGCGTCATTTCCTGGACATCGCTCACCCGGCGGACAAGATTCTGTATTCCTAGCGGAGGATCGGTGGCGACTATCGGCTGGATTGAATCCTGGCTGATGAAACCGTTGCTTTCCACCACCCTTCCCAATGGCAGGTAGCTGATCTGCCCCTCATTGGGGCGGTTGATATTGGTAACCAGTGTCCGATCCCCCATCAGGGCGCGCAGGATATCGACCCCCTCCTCGTCGGAAGGCACCGCCAACAACTCATCATCCTTGAACACCTTGTTCCGCTTCTCCCTGGCCTGGTCCAATCTCCATTGATAGGGAGTGCGGATCACCCCGAAACGCCACAGCTGGGCATCACTAGCCAGGAACCACGGGACAAATTCGGCCAAATGCCGGTCCCCAGCCGCCCCAAGCGCGCCGAAATCCCTGAGAAAACTGAGGGCAATCAGCTGGTCGCAATCAAACCACTTCTCTTCCCGGAGCCGCTGCATGGCAATCTGAGTACTATCCCGATAGGTATGTGGATCCTTGGCCAGTTCCAACAGACGGGGCATGAGATCGATTCCATTCCAAGCCGCCCGGGTGACAAAGGTGAAATGGTTCACACCGGTGATATCCATATGGATAGAGCGTCGGTCGGGTTGTGGCACGCCAAACCAGGCGGACACCAGTTTGGCAAGGTAGGTCTGTGTGTGGAACACCTCATGGCAACACCCCAGCACCTTGATACCCGGATAGGCCTTGAGAAGGGCTGCGGTGCACATTGTCATGGGATTGGTGTAGTTGATCACCCAGGCCGTGGGACAATACCGCTCGATCTGCTTGGCCAGATCAAAGAAAATCGGTAAAGCCCGACGCGCGCGCATGATCCCCCCAGGGCCCGTGGTATCGCCCACTGACTGGAGGATCCCATATTCCTCGGGAATCACCAGATCGCCGTAACGGCACTCGGTACGGCCAGGCTCGATGGAGATGATCACCAGATCCACCCCGGTAAGCGCCTCCTGGATACCATCGCGGGCTTCCACCGTGAACCGCCCGGTACTTTTATTGACCGCGAAAACCCGCTGGGCAACCTCTACGTTGTTCCGAGCAGCCTGTTTGTCGATATCATACAGCACCAATGATCCGTGGGTCATGGTATTGATCGCCAGATCCTTCATGAACTGGATCGCCCAAAGACGGCTGCCACCGCCTATGATACAGATATGTGTGTCTTTCATGGATCAACCTTCCTGCCTATGGTGATTCTGACCTGAAACCAGGATTGGATACAAGCTGCATTATGTGGTATTGGGAGGCATTTTTCAACATTGCCCTGGCTTGCCCATGGTGACGCAGAGGAAAACCCTGACAGACATATCTCCTATTCAAAAGGATACCTGAAGTTCCATTGGGAGCGGATGGCATCCATGGTATGCATCACCTTGAGTATCTGCGCATGGTTTTGCTGGGGACACTCCACCGCCCCCAAGCGGATCGCGTCGATACACGCCCGCACCTGGTATTCAAACCCGGTGATCTGGGGTGGCTGCACGATCTCCTTGAGCAGATGGTGGTCTGTGTCGAATACCCGGATCTTCTCCGGGTTGTTGATATTCTGGACTTCAATATAGCCCTTGGTACCAAAAACCATCCCTCGGCGATCCGTACTCGCCATCTGGCTTGAATGGAGGATAGCCATGACATTGTCCGGATACGTGAAGGTCAGGCTGTTCTGCGCATCGACTCCGCTCTGTGTAAAGATCGCACTGGACTCGACCTTCTCAAATTCCTGTCCGAGAACCATGAAAGCAAAATTGATGGTATAAACCCCCACATCCAGCAAAGCACCTCCGGCAAGCTGGGGATCGGCCAATCGCGGGACATGGTTGATCACATAGCCGAGATTCGCGGTAAGGGATCTCACCTCGCCGATGATTTTGGAGGACAACACGTCATCCAGCAGGTTCCGCATAGGCACGTAGCGCGTCCATATGGCTTCGGCTAGCAAAACATGGCGCTTGTGGGCCAGGTCAATCACCTCCTGGGCCTGTTTGGCATTGACCGTGAAGGGTTTCTCGCAAAGCACCGGTTTGTCATGCTCAAGCGCCAGTTTAATGTGTTCGGCATGGTATGGGTGGGGTGTGGCGATATACACCAGATCCACCGCAGGATCGGACACCAGTTCCTCATAGGAACCATAGGCTTTGGCACTTTGGTACTCCTTGGCGAAGGCCATGGCTTTCGCCTGTGACCGCGAAGCGATCGCATACAGAGTGGCATCCTCCATACGCATGACAGTGGCCGCCATCTTCCCCGCGATGTTCCCAGCCCCGATGATTCCTATATTCATGACCTTCTCCTTTCACAGCTATCCAGAGATATCCTCAACGGATCGCCATGACCACTCCCAAATCGGCCATCCATGGGAACAGACAGCCTGGAATATCAGAAAATGGCATGACCTCGTCTCTGATCTGGATCCCCAGAACTTGCTTCATGAAATTCCGGCGTCTTTCCACGCGGTTCCAAGCCTCGGGATAGCTGGCCCTGAAAGCCTGCCTTAAATCAGAATCGGCCAAGGCCAGACCGTCCTCAACATGGACTCCCGGGAGATCCGCCGGTGTGGCAATGATATCACACTGTATGGCCATCCCGCTACGCAAAGCATACGCACCGGTTTCGGTGAACACACTGGTTGTCCATTCGTCATTGTGGATCAAATGGCCTGGATTCAAGCCTATACCCAGTTGATTGAATCCGGGTACTTCACGTTTGATCCGTTCGACAATCGATTTTCCGGTCACTCCCAGTTCCAGGGATCCATACCACACCGCCATCACCTGGAAATAGGGCACCAGGATGCTATCCCAGAACTGGCGGTATTCCTTGGGCAATTCTTCTGGACCATGGACATACATCGCCGTCCTGGCAACCATGGAACTGCGGTATCCAAAACCCACATTGCAGACCGACCCCAACTGCAACCGGTGGCAGCCGGGACTCACCAAACCCTGCCTGATACCTTCGATGGTGAAATTCACGTTCGGGTGGGCAACCTGGGGGTCTCCATCGATTCCTAGGAAGGCCGAGGCTTCAATCTCAGTCATCCCCGGTTCCAGATGGGAGAGCAGATTGTAGACACTTCGGGAACTTTTGGTCCCGGCAAGTTCCAGTACCGCCAACTCATCCACATCCAAGGTAGTACGCATACCCCGGACGGGGTCGATCATCAAAGCTGTCGCGTTCTTCAGATGTCCAGGAGCTACAATAGCCTGCAGTTTTTCCACAAGGTAATGTGGAATGTCAAACATGGAATCGGGCTGGTCACTCTCTTCGGCGGTAAAATATTTCCACCCTATCACTCCGACCCGGCTGTCCGCATTGATCCCCGCTTGTTCCAGGGCTTTACCTAGCACCCCGATCGTCTGTGCGTCCCGTGCCTGACCAGCCAGACTGAAACTCTGGAAAAGCCTGACATCCAACTCATAGGGGATAACCGTCGCATAGTGGATGCCTTCGTTACCAGCCAACAAAAGGGGTTTCCTGCCTTCCGAAAGGATGAGCAGGGCTTCCTCGAAACGCGGATCATAACCCGTGAAATAGTGGATATTGGCGAAATGCTCGCGGTCTCCATATATGGCCACATGGGTGAATCCCTCTGCGTGGGCAAGCTTGAGAAGCCTATCCATACGGTTTCCATAGGCTTGCGGTTCAAAAATCTTTACGACTGAATCATGGATACTGGCAAAAGACATCGGTTCGATACGGACTTGGGTTACATTCATGGGACTCATCCTTACAGTTTGGTTGATGTATAATAGACAGGCATGAACACTCCATTGTGTGCAAAGGAGAATTCACCTGTTTTCGTAAGCGCGATCACTCCACAGATGCCATCGATATCACTGGCATGGGCAATATTGCGGGTACAGGACCGGGTCAAGTCATGGCTGGCCATATAGTCCTGGGCAATCTGGTAGGTAAGACACAATCGCAGGATCTTCTCGCCTTCACCCGTGGCCGAAAGCCCAATGGCACCATTGCAATAGGTTCCGGCCCCGGGGATCGCTGAATCACCGACCCTGCCTGGCATCTTCATGCGGATGCCTCCTGTCGAGGTCGCGGCGACCAATCGTCCAGCTTCATCCAAGGCGACAATCCCGACGGTAGAGAACACATGGTCATTGGCGCGGACCGCCTCCATGTAGTACTGGATATCCCGCAACATGCGCTGGCGTCCCTGATCATTCTCAAAACCATAATCATGGGCATTCAGGGATGGATCATAGAATGGGAATCCCTGAAGCCGGGCGAATTGTTCAGCACCACTTCCCGAAAGGATCGCATGGGGTGTTTTTTCCAATACTGCACGGGCGACTTTGATAGGATTCTGTACATTCTGGATACACTGCACCGCGCCACAATTCTGCTGTTCGTCCATGATCATGGCATCCATCTCGACGATACCGTTCAGGTTCCTGAAAGAACCTGTACCGGCATCGAACAGGGGATCATCCTCCATGGCTGAGACAACCTTCTCCACCACATCGATCGCAGACGCTCCCTCCTGCAACATCCGATATCCCATCTCCCCATAGGTGTTCACGCCACCTTGGGTTAACAACCGCTCCTTCTCACTGGGAGGCAGATCATGACATCCCCCATGAAGAATCAAACCTACCATGTGCGACTCTCCTATATATTGTCCTGTTTTGAATTCAGTGTTGGACGTTTTCCAGAAAACGGGCTATGCGTTCGTTCCCGTTTCTATACGTCGAGAAAAACTCGGAAACCGAAGTATCCGCCACAATCAAACCTTTCTCCAGAAAAAGGATCCTATTGGCAATTTTTTGCGCGAAAGGAATCTCATGGGTCACAATGAGCATGACCACCCCATCCAATGCTAGTTTCTCGATGATCTTCAGGACTTCCGTACTCATCTCAGGGTCCAAGGCCGAAGTGATCTCATCCAGCAGCAGGGCCTTGGGATTCATCATCATCGCCCGGGCGATGGCGATGCGCTGCTGCTCGCCCCCCGAAAGCTCGTTGTGCTTGGCATGCTCCTTCTGGCTTAGTCCCACTTTGGACAAAAGCCTGCGGGCCTGGTCAATGGCTTCCTTGCGGTCCCGTCCCAGAATCTTGGTGGGACTGATAATCAGATTATCCAGCACATCCAGATGCGGGAACAGAATGGTTTGTTGGAAAACCATACCGCAGGTGAGTCTGATGTTCTTCAGATTGCGCTTGTCACGGACTGAGAGTCCATCGACCAGGATATCCCCCGCATCCACTGTCTCCAGGCCATTGATGCATCTGAGCAACGTGCTTTTACCGGTTCCACTCGGACCAAGGAGAACGGTCACCCCACTTTGATCAAAATCGACACTGAAATTGTTCAAGACGGTCAGCGTACCAAAAGATTTTGTGATTTTCTTCACTTCTATCATTGCCATGGTGGTTTCCTTCTATCTATGTATCCGTATCAGATCGAGAATGAGACTCTTGTTTCCAATCTCTTCGCCAACCGCGAAAGCGGATATGAGACCGCGAAATAGAGGACAAAGACAATCGCCCAGATCAGGAATGGCCGCATGGTCCGCAACGTGAGGATATGTCCGGCTTTTGTCAGATCGATCAGACTGATCAGCGAGACAAACGACGAACACTGCAGCTGGTTGATGTACAGGGTGATGGTGGATGGAATCAGAAGCCGCAGAACCTGTGGAGCGACTATATAGCGGAAAACCGACACTCTGCTATGTCCCAGGGCATATCCGGCTTCCCATTGTAGATGGGGTATCGCTTTTATAGCATTGTGGACAAGTACCGCGAAGAAAGCTCCTGTGTTTAGCGACAAGGTCAGAATAGCAGCTGTCTGTGCATCCAACACGATGTTCGCCACAACAGGCAATCCATAATAGGCCAAAAACAATTGGGTGATGAGGGGCGAATTGCGTAACGGCTCAATGTAGAGCAGTGGGAGGGCTGATAGGTATTTGTTCTTGGAACAGCGGATCATCCCCAACAGCAAGCCGATTAAAGTCCCTATAATAAGGGAGATTAAAGTGATCCACAGGGTCATTGCGGTCGCTTTAAGGAAAAACAGCGCATCATATGGGGTCAATTTCAAGTATTGTTCAAACACAGGCTTTTCCTTTCCTCATAGATTGATCGAGATTTTCCGGTCGATCGCCTTAGCGGCGAAAGACAGGATGAAAGTGAAGACACAATAGGCAAGCATGATGAATATATAGACTTCAAAGGGCCTGGCGGTCCGTGCGGCTACAGTTTTTGAGGTACCCATGAGATCATTGACTGTAATGGAGAAAACCACGGATGACGTCAAGATCAGATTGATGAAATTGCTGGTCAATGGTTTGAAGGCGATACGCAACGCTACAGGGAGAATGATGTACTGGAAAGTCTGGAAGCTGGAATATCCCAGAGCATAGCTGCATTCATAATATCCCTTTTTGACGGCCATCAGACCTGACCGTATGACTTCACAGTTTGGAGCGCTGGCATTGATACCAAGAGCGATGATCGAGGTCATGATGGGATCGGTATGGATGCCTAGTTCCGGTAGACCGAAATATAGGAAAAACAATTGTACGAGAAACGGTGTGTTGCGCAGGAACTCAACCCAGGCGGTTCCCAGGAAACGCAGGGTTTTGTGGTTGGAACGGCGCATAAGGGCTACCAGAAGACCCAGTATGAACCCCAACAGCAAGGCTGCCAGGGAGATCAGCAAGGTGTACAGGGCCCCTTGCAGCAGCACCGGTGCGAACCGATTCAGAAAACTGAAGTTAAGGTACATCGCTCAATCCTTATCATTCGAGGACGGATAGATACAATCCCTGGGGAGAGCCAGAGCCTCTCCCACAAGGATAGATACTCAGACAATCATCACCAGATAGCTACCAGATTGGAAGTGGGTGCTTGCCCCCACCACTTCGTGTAAGTCTCTTTCTCCCATCCAGAGCTGATCATCCAGGATACGAACATATCGACCCAACGCACGAATTCAAGATCGCCTTTGGGCATACCGATACAGATAGGATCGGAGGTATAGAGTTTCGCCTGGGCCACCAGTTCTCCCTTGCTTTGCCCCGCGGTGAAATCGATGAGGGTGCTGTCCTCAAAAGTCGCGTCGACTTTGCCTTGCTTGAGCAACAGTGTCTGGTCGGTGAAATTGGCCACATAGACCAATTCAGCCTTCGGTGCGTAGGCCAGAGCCAGTTCCTCACCTGTGGTACCACGGGCAACCGCCACTTTGACACCGGCTTTATCCAAATCCCCGACTACTTTGTAAGGGCTATCCTTGCGAACCATCATCTTTATACCAGCCCTGAGATACGGGATGGAAAAGTTGATGGACTTGGCTCTTTCCAGATTACCGGTGATATTGGCGAATACAATATCCACCCGGCCGGAAGTCAGAGCAGGAATGCGGGTTTCGCCATCAACATCGGTGATTTCCAGTTTCACTCCTAGGATATCAGCCATTTTCTGGGCGAAATCAACATCATAGCCATAGGGATTGCCTTTGTCATCCCTTCCGCCAATGGGTGGTCCGTTCAGAGCGACTCCCGCTTTTAGAACGCCACTGTCGATAATCCTCTGGAGTGTACTGGTTGGAGCCGATGTGGCTGCTCCACCGGACGCACTGGCGCTTGTCTGATTTCCGCCACAGGAAATCAACGACAGCAATAGAATCGCCACCATACTGAACAGCAATACTTTCTTTCTCATGGAGTCCTCCCTCATAGAATGGATAATCATTACTGTATGCGCTTACAGTCTAGGACTGATATTTATGAATTGTCAACATAATTTTTCATCTTTTCATATTCTATTAAAGGAAATTATGCTATCTTTATATGTGATGATGCGCATACATCCATCATCCATGCACGTGACCAAGGGAGAAGGATACATGGCTGACAAGATAACACAACGGGATGTGGCGCGTTTAGCCAAAGTATCCACCGGTACGGTTTCACGGGTCATCAACAAACATCCCATGGTAAGCCCAGAGGCTGAGCTCGCAGTACTTCAGGCAATAGAGAAACTTGGCTATACCCCCAACATGGTCGCCCAATCGCTGGCACAAGGGAGGACACGGAATATCCTGGTGGTTTTTTTGGATATTAGTCCTATCCTTCCTTCCACTTGGCAGTACGAATTACCTATTCTGCAAGGAATAAATGATTATCTGACTTCCCAGGACTATGCGCTTCAGATTGGCATGCACACCCTCAACGGCAATGGGCCACAAGCCCTTTTCAAGGACATCCTGCACAATAAATCCATTGATGGACTCATTATCCTTACCTCCTGGGCCTTGGATGGGGATTTTATCAGAGCTTTATATGAACGTGGCATCCCGGTGGCTTTCATCGGTAACGGACCTTATCTGGTGGATGGAGTCCCGGTTGGCACCACCATCCTGTTCGACAACTACCAGATCATCCAGGAAGCCTACCGGCTGCTTCATTCCCTTGGACACAGACGCATCGCATTCGTCACCGGTTCCGATGCCCAATTGCATGCGCAATTGAGACTGCAAGCGTTTACAGACGTTGCCAAAGAATACCATGCACAATTGCCCCAAGACTATATCCATCATGGGGACTACAGTGTCAATTCAGGTTTTGAAGCACTCTATGCCTTCTACAAAACTCCACAACCTCCAACCGCGATTATCTGTGCCAATGATCTTATGGCGATTGGAGCGATGAAGGCCGCCAATGAGTTCGGTTTGCGTATCCCCCAGGATATATCCATCATCGGATTCGACAATATCGAGGTCTCCAGCTTCTACTCACCACCTTTGACCTCAGTGAAAGTCCCGGCATACGATCTGGGTACGCTCGGAGCGCAGAAACTACTTGAATCAATCCAGGGAGACACCAGTTGTGAAACCCTTACGCTGCCAACCAAGCTCCTGGTGAGGAAATCGGTCTGCCGACTGGAAATCCTGAGCTGAAGGCGGACCAAGGAGCCAGCCTTGTATCAGCCGGATTCCGATATCCTGGTCCGCACCCCACCCGGCTTTACAATTCCGTGTACCCAAAATCCATGATCAGAGCCAGATGTCTCAGCTCTTTCAGGTAGTTGCCTGGGGCAACCGCTCCATTTCTGCGTGCCACTCTGTTTTTACAGAAATATCCGGTAAAATGTGTGATAATTGGAACTGTCAGAGACCAAGGAGATGAATATGCGTGTTGCCTATGCGGACATGAAAAACGAATTCCAACGGGTCCTGTGCAAGCATGGCATGGAAGAACAGGATGCCATCCTGAGCGCCACGCTCTTTGCCCAGGCCAGCCTGGATGGCGTGTATACCCATGGACTCAACCGGTTCCCGAGATTCATCAAGCATGTGGAGGACGGCATTGTCGATATCCAGGCCCGTGCGGTCCATACCCAATCCTTTGGCCCACTGGAACGCTGGGATGGGAAGCATGGTCCAGGGAACCTCAATGCCTATATCAGCATGCAACGGGCAATAGCATTGGCCAAAGAGCACACCATGGGGTGTGTGGCCCTGTCGAACACCAACCATTGGATGCGCCCGGGAGCCTATGGCCTGCTGGCCGCCGAGGCCGATTGCATCGGAATCCTGTGGACCAATACCACTCCCAACATGCCACCATGGGGAAGCACGGATGTCAAACTGGGCAACAATCCCGTGGTGATCGCCATACCGCACCGTGATTGTCCGGTCCTGGTGGATGTGGCCATGTCGATGTTCTCCTATGGAAAGATGGAAGCCTATGTCCACGATGGCAGGCAACTGCCCTTTGAGGGTGGGTTCGACCGCCAAGGCCAATTGACCAAGGATCCCACGGAGATCCTGGCTACCCGACAGAGCCTCCCCATCGGCTATTGGAAAGGTTCTGGACTTTCCTTGGCGCTGGATCTGATCGCCGCCCTGTTATCCGGTGGGAAAACCAGCCAAGAGATAGGAAAACTGCCCGTTGAGACCGAAGTATCCCAGATATTCCTGGCCTTCAGTCTGGCAAACCTCCCTGACCGCGTCGCGCTGGAAGCCAGCATAGCCGCCACTTTGGAGGATCTGAAACAATCCAATCCAATCGATCCTGGCCACCCGGTGCGTTTCCCAGGGGAAGGTATGCTGGATACCCGCCGACAGAATCTCCAGGAAGGTATCCCTGTGGATGAAGCCATCTGGGAGCACGTGCGCGCGCTGTAGGAATGCACGTATGTGCGATGTTGGCGCCCCCACCACTGTCTGGGATTCCGGATATGCCCAGACTGTACGGGACTCAGGAGCGGTCTGTCAATCGTTTGGTCTGTCTGCCCGGTAACAGATAGTGATACCTGTTCCGATACCGCAGGATACACCCCACCGAAAGGAAGAACGTGAGGAATTCTGCCAAAGGAATAGCCAGCCAGACGCCGGTCATCCCGAAAAACACCGGCAAGACCAACAATGCGGCGGTGATGAAGCCGAACGTACGTGAAAATGAGATGATCGCGGATATCTTTCCGTTCGACAATGCGGTGAAAGCCGCCGAGGCAAAGATATTGATGCCACTGAAAAGGAAACTGAAAGGAAAGATGAGAAAACCCTTTCTGGCGAGGCTGTGGACCAATGTTCCCCGGGAGGAGAACACCCCCACCATCTGGGACCCGAACACCATCGACAAGGCAAAGACCGTTATCGAGCATATGCCAATGACCCCCAGGCAGAGGCGGAAAAGGCGGGACAGCTGCCCATGGTCAGCGCTTCCAAAGGTATAGCTGAGAACCGGAGCGACCCCCATGGAGAAACCGATGAGAAAAGAAGCCAGCAGGAATTGGGAATAGATGATGATGGTGATGGCCGCCACACCACTTTCTCCCGCAAGACGCATCATCGCCATATTGAACAGAAAGGTAGTGACCGCCGTCGCCAGCTGTCCAACCATCTCTGAGGATCCATTGAAACAACTCCCACCTAGAAACCGGAAATCCACCACCGGTTTGCGAAACCGCAGGGAACCCTTGTCGCGGCTGAAAAACACCAGACCGACCACCGTGGGTATCAGGTACCCGATGCCGGTTCCCAAAGCCGAACCGGCGATCCCCATGTGCAGATGGACCATGAAAAACCAGTCAAGAGCGACATTGGTGGCACCGGCTACCAAAGAAAGCACTAGACCGAGACCGGGTCGGCCTGCAGTCACCATCATATTCTGGAAAAGCATCTGGAGCATACTGGCTGGGGTGAACAGCAAAAGGACCAACAGATAATCCCGGCAATAGGGATACAGGATATCACTGGCACCCAGTCCCCGTATGATAGGTTTTATACAGGTTATACCCGCCACTGCGATGGCCAGGCCAAGAGCCGCACCTACCAGGATGATCAAAGTGAAATCCTGTTGCGCCCGTTTCCCATCCCCAGCCCCCATGTTCCGGGCGATAGCCGCACTGCTGCCCGTGGCCAGCATGGCGCCAAGACCGACAATGACATTGATCACCGGACAGACAATGTTGATGGCACTAAGAGCTTCCGTATTGACAAACCGGGCCACCAACACCGTATCGCCAATCGTATACAATCCAAGAGAAACCATCATGACCATGGTGGGGAGGGCAAAACGGATCAAAGTTGGAAAATCATACACACCTGCCAGCGCGTTGCTTTCTGGAACCAGCGTTTCGTTCATATCAATTGTCCACCTGTGTATTTTTCAGTATGAATCTTTGGGTTGGATACCCAAACTCTGTCAATAATCCAGCTTCTGAGAATCCAAGGCTCTGGATGGTCTTCCGATACCCCGGATCAGCTTTATCCCCTTCCCTGAAGGTGGTGATGCTGATGAGAGTATCCGGCGGTACTTCCTGGGTGATCCTTTGTAGAAATGCCCGGGCGATAGCCCCTTTTCCATATTGGGGATGGATTCCCAAGAAATCGATGCATCCGCTGGTAAAGTCACACAGTAGGATCCCCACGGCGATCCCGGCGTCTTTCATTATCAAGGCCCGCCTTTCATCAATACAGGCTTCCAGGGTTTCCCTGTATCCGTCTTCCTTCAGATAGGGGAATCCATCCACCACCAGGTGGACCAGATCCATCCACATGGGAATATCCTCGCGTGAGGCGAACACAATATCCTCCAGGCAGGCAATCCCAGTGCCCCTCCGAGTGGGTTTGCGATGCAACACATACCGCCATTGCAGAGGATAGAAATCCCCCTCCTCCCGGTACCGGTGCGGGGATTTCTTGTACATGGTTTTGAATGCGGTAGAGAAAGCCTGCTGGCTCTCATATCCAGCCATGAAGGCAATATCGATGATAGGGGTTTGGGAGAACACCAGCCGTTTGGCAGCTTCGGTCAGTTGCCGGCGTTGGATGTAGCCATGGATTGAAATCCCCGCGGTTTGTGCAAACACCCGGTGCAAGTGGTATTTGGAATAGTGGACGGCTTGTGCCACAATCTCCAGATCCATCTTCTCGGTCAGGTGTGTCTCTATGTATTCAATCGCAGCCGAGGCATTCTCAACATTCCTGAACATGGCAGCGTTCCTCTTTCTTCGCAGAGTATAACGCAAATGGATCGGGAGGTTTTCATATTTCTTGCTATAATCCATGTTTCGGGGGGGGTAGAGAGGATGGTAGAGAGGATATTGGGTTCTACGGGTTGGTTGACTGGCTCGTTTTTCCTACCGTACCAGACCATAGGGCCAGGTGTTGACTCCCCCAAGATCCAGTACCTGCCGGTACCCGAGATCCATTAAGGTTTTTGCGGCGATAGCTGAACGGCGTCCAGACCGGCAATATACAATCACAGGGGTGTTTTTAGTGGGAATCGCCTGAGCGGCCGTGGTAGCTGAAATCCCATCGTACGGTAGCAGCAAGGCCCCGCGGATATGTCCGGTGGAGAATTCCTCAGGAGTACGCACATCCAACAGCACCACTGTCTTATCGGTATCCAGAAGCATTTTGGCTTTTTCTGGTGTGATCAGATCATTTTTCATGGAAGCACCGGAAGCCCAAAGCGAACCACCGGCTAACGCCAATAGGAAAAACACAGCACTCATTTTCATATGTTCCCTCTTCCTTCAATCAATATAATGCTAAAAAGACCCAAGGTATGTGACTTGGTCACTGAAGCTTTGCCGGAAAACCGGTACAACCGGTACATACCAAAGGAGAAGAAACCTATGCATGTGAATAATACACGCTGTCCAGCCAACCACCCTTGTCCCGCTCTGCGCTCATGTCCTGTGGGAGCTATAACCCAGAGAGGCTACGGGCTTCCCGTTATCAATAAGGAACTCTGCATTGAATGTGGAAAATGCGTCCGGGTGTGTCCCATGAGGGCCATCACAATGTAGGTCGCCTAAGGACAATGCCTGAGCAGGAATCGGTTGGCGGGTCAATCGGTGAAGGATTTCCCAGAAAACACAGATACCGCCTAGAGCCCTGGCGGATCCGCGGATTCTTTACTTCCTATCGATTCGCTTCCAAAGGTCCCCGCAGAATGGGGTCCGATAACAGGTCGAGCTCATCGGCCACCATCTCAAGCAGGAAATGCCGGACGGAATCCACATCCATATCCCCATCGTACGATCCGAACCCCTCGTGTTTGTCTGCCGAATACAGCGCTACTCTGATCGGCGAAAGGTATCCTTTCTGGATTCCCATGAGGTCTCGCGGATTCTCGCCGGTAAGCTGGGCTAATCTGCGGTAATCGGTCTGCTCAAGCACGGCGGAAAGGATATGGCGGTCGTGCTGGTCAAACACGCTGGCAACGTAGGGAAATGCGTAATACCCATCACCCGTGGCATTGGATGGATCTATCTGGAAATGGCAACGGTAGTGCGGCCAGACCCACACCTCCCCACCGCTGCGGCCGATATCGCGGGGGTTGGGCATAGCTGGCCAGCGAAGTGGATCTATCTTATCAAAGCGCACCTGATCCCTAGGCAATACTGTCTTTACCATTTTTACCATACCGAGTCCCCCGTCCATAGATCCTTCCGCGATGTCTGGACTATACCATCTACGCTTACTTTGTTCCAAGCCCACTGCAAGACAACTCCTCCCATTCTTCCACAAGAGGCAATTGACCAGCAGGGAAAGACCTTTTATGATGGTTTACAACCACATGATCCCTATTATTGGGAAAGGGAAACACCATGGGACAAGCATTGATTGAACAACCGGTTCTTCTGGCACTTCTGGCAACTATCGGAACCTGGGGGCTTACCGCTTTAGGAGCCGCCATGGTGTTCTTCTTCAAAAAAATCAACCAGCATGTCCTCAATGCCATGCTTGGCTTCGCCTCGGGAGTGATGATCGCCGCCAGTTACTGGTCATTGCTCGCTCCGGCGATCGAGATGGCCGATCAGACTTCCCCGCTTCCCTCCTGGCTGGTGGTCTCCATTGGATTCATCTTTGGCGCGGTCTTTCTGTGGATCGCCGACCAATTGATGCCCCATATGCACCTGGACTCACAAAAAGGCGACCATCCTGAAGGTCTTCCCACCCATCTGCGGCGCAGCATCCTGCTGGTCTTCTCCATCACACTGCACAATATACCTGAGGGTTTGGCCGTGGGCGTGGCCTTTGGAGCCGCCGCCACAGGCCATAGCGAGATCTCACTGGCCTCCGCTTTAGCCGTTGCCATCGGAATCGGCATCCAGAACTTTCCCGAAGGAGCTGCCGTCTCGATCCCCCTCCGCCGTGAAGGCCTTTCACGCAGCAAGAGCTTCTTCTATGGCCAAGCCTCGGGCCTTGTGGAACCGATAGCGGGAATCCTTGGAGCCATCATGGTCACCACCATGCAGAAGATCCTCCCCTATGCCCTGGCTTTCGCCGCTGGAGCCATGATCTATGTGGTTGTCGAGGAACTCATTCCTGAAGCCCAGCAAGGCAAGGACCATGCCGGCACTCATCTGGCGACTTTTGGATGTATTCTGGGATTCGCTGTGATGATGATTCTGGATGTGGCTTTGGGTTGACCCAGACCTCTCTGGGTGGATTCCCTTCCCTTGCCGGTCCCCATCAGATTCTCTCGAGGAGATTGTAGATGCTGAGGTTTCCCAGCGTCTTGATTCCGTGTTCGCTGATCTGTGAGGCGATCGCGTCGCCAACCGTGTCGAGATTCTGCTCCAGATACACTTCACCATACAGCCCGCTCACCAGATCGACAATCCTGAGATCATCCAAGGGTCTTGCGGGGAGATAGGTGGTCCGGCCGGTGTTGGTGGCGATGATAAAGTTCTTCTGGACGAGCAGATCGAGAACATTGAACAATTCCCGGTCATTCATCAGCAGTTTCTCGGATATCTGGCGGATATTGGTATCACCCTGGCCATTCTTGAAATTCTGACCGATCACCATCATGACATTGATCCCATTGGCCATTTGCTCGGCGGGGGATGTCGGCCGCTTGAACGAGATCTTGTCGGGGCGGTACTGGTGGACATAGCTGACTTCCACTGAGACAAAAATGACCACCCACATGATGTAGACCCACAGGAGGAACAGGAAGACCACTGCCAAGGATCCGTAGATCACCGAGTAGCCTAGGACTTTCGAGATAAGGGTGGAGAAGACGAGATTGACCAAGGCGAAGGCCACGGTGCCAGACAGGGCTCCCCATACTGCACTGAGCATATTCACTTTGGTGTTCGGTGCGGCGATGATGATCAGGAAAATGAACAGCCAGGCGATCATCCAAGGCACCATGTGCCTGATTATATCGATGAGGATATTGTCGAACATCGGCCGTCCAAGCATCGTCGCCATCCAGTCGCTCAATAGTGATTTCACACTGATGTACGCTCCCAGCAGAATCGCTCCGATGATGAGGATGGTGATGAAACTGGCCGAACGTCTTAGAAAGGTGTGCCGTAAAGGCGAGGTCCGGTAGATCTGATTGACAATCGCCCACACCCGGTTGATAAGCTGGATCGCGGTGAAGATGAAGGAGACCAGTCCTATCACCCCCAGACTGCCGGCGTTCTTGCTGTACCGTTCGACCAATTGGACCAGTTCTCCTCCGGCTTGGGTGCCGAATACCGCGGTGAACAGTTCTGTGATGAACGCAAAAAACGGCTGGAGGACATTGAACAGCGAGAGAAAGGCGACCAGAAACGATATGAAGGGAACCAGGGATATCAAAGTCGTGTAGACAACTCCCGAAGCCATGATGGATATACGGTCTTTGGTGTACTTGCCATAGCACACACTGACAAACAGCACCAAGGCTTTGCCGTGTCGTCTCAATTCCGTGAGCAGGTCTTTCCCCTTGGGCTGCTTTTGCTTAGTCTCCGCCATGTTCTCCTCTCAACAATCCACCCGATATGGTAGCAGGATGGGTCATACTAAGCAACTGTCTTACGTGATGGGTCCTCTGTGATGCCGTGGATGGGGATCACCGGTTCTGTTTTGAGATGTGTTTCTCCAGCCACAACGCGAGAAGAACCTGGATTTCGTCCCGGTTGGTCTCATTCAGGAGTTCGTGGCGTGCATCAGGTATGATTTCCACGGTGAGGTCCTCGATTCCAGCGGCTTTATACAACCCCGCGGCTTTGTTGACTCCTTTTCCAAAATCGCCCACCGGATCCATGCCTCCACTGATGAAGAGCAAAGGGAGGGTTTTGGGGATCTTCGCGATTTCCTCAGGATTGTTGGCGAAGGCTATGCCATCGAGAAGGTCGACAAAAAACTGGGATGAGCACATGAATCCACACAGGGGGTCGTCGATGTACGCGCGGACTTCATTGGTGTCACGGCTGAGCCAGTCGAAATTGGTCTGCTGGGGTTGGAAGGGTTTACTGAAAGCACCGAAGCTGAGTTTATCCATCAGCGCGTCGGGTTCCTTGCCACCTTTTCTTCTGGCATGGCTGGTGGCGATCATCCGGCCGACTTTTCCCAGGAGGCCTTTGCTGGCGCTGGTTCCACTGATGATGACGCCTTGATACAGGGCGGGATGCAGGACGATGGTGGTGCGGGCAAGGAAGGATCCCATGCTGTGTCCCAACAGGAAGAGGTCTTTCCCTGGGTGGTTTTCCTTTATGGCAAGGCTGAGTTCGTAGCCATCCTGGACAACCCGGAACCAGCCGTCCTTATCTGCGAACCAGCCGAGTTCGTCATCGCTCGCAGTCATGCCATGGCCACGGTGGTCTTGGGCGTAGACGGCGATACCAAGAGTGTTGAGGTAGGTTGCGAACCGGTCATAGCGCCGGCTATGCTCAGCCATGCCATGGTATATCAGCAAAACAGCGCGGACATTGAGATTCTCGGGAATCCAGGAACGATAGACGAGGATTTTTCCATCACTGCAGGAGAGACGTTTCACTTCGGACATAGATACCTCCGGGGAGAGGGAATTGGGGTCTTTGGGAATTGTAGAACACTTTCCAGAACCGGGCAATCTTTTTAGTAGTGACGAGAGTGGAGTTGCCGCAGTAAAGCAATCGCTGGCCTCCGGGAGTAGTATAGGTGGGTCCTTACGGAGGAAACTGAGACCATGCCACCATTTTGTCCAAACCAGGACTGCACCGAGCATCGTCAGCACACGGAGATGGAGAACGACTGGTTCATAAAGCGTGGCTACTATCATACCGCCACCCGGGGACCGGTACAGAGGTTCAAGTGCAAAACCTGCCAGAGGTCCTTTACGGAAAGGATTTTCACACTCGATTACTATGCGAAGCGGACCGACATTGACCTTCAGGATCTCCTGTTCCATTACTGCAATGGATTCAGCCAGCGCGCTCTTTCGGATCACTTCCACTGCACTATCCGCACGGTCGCCCATCGGCTGCAATTGCTGGCGAGGCAATCCATGGCCGCGATACTCGACGCCAATTCCCACATTTGTCTTAATGAGGATCTGGCGATTGACGGCATGCAGAATTTCACAGGAAGCCAGTATCAACCTAATAACTACAACATTCTTGTAAGCCAATATTCACAATACCTGTCCATGGTGACCATGGTAATCTTCAGACGTGCAGGTCATATGACGCCCCACCAGAAAAGAATGCGAACATATTTTGACCGGATCGGGATGTGGCGGCGTAGTGATTTTGCCCGATCAATCGAACAATTGGTTGACTATATGTTCACCGTGGTGGAATCCCGGCGGATAAAGACAAAAAGAACCATATGCAACAGTGATAAGAAACCGATGTACGCCAAAATGATACGCAAACACAAGGGATTGGGCACCCTGGCGTTGAACGACCTGTTCACACAGAATGTCACATCATCAAAACGCTTCCGGAACATCCAGAATCCATTATTTCCTGTGAATTACATTGACAACCGACTAAGAAACGACCTGGCCGACTGGCAACGCGAGACGACCAGCTTCCCCCGTGAGGCGAACAGGAATTTCCAGCGGTTTCTATGCTATATGGGATACCACGATTTTTTCAAACCGCATCGAGCCCACGACGATGCCCGAACCCATGCTGAGGCCGCTGGACTCTCTAAAAACAACGTGGAACGCATCAAACATGACTTTTTCTCGGCGAGAGCCATGTATTCCTTCCTCCAGATGCCACCCCAATGGGAAGAATCCTGGTTTTGCACACTGATCACCCCGCTGCAAGTCAGGAATGGCCTCCCTTTCAATGGCAATCGGGTTCCCGCATTTCTCTATGGGTGATTTTAACAACTGACGCTTGGCCTTCCATGTGATTCCCTGTACACTAATGGCATGAACCGTTTTTTTGTCTTCTCCGATCTCCATGGTGATATGGGCATGTTGAGAATGGCGATTGCCAGGGCTGAGAAAGAACAAGCCGACACAATCCTATTCGCTGGAGATCTCGGTCTACAGCATTCAGCGATGATAAGCCAGTTTATCAAATTGTCCTCGATACCTTTTCTCCTTGTCAGTGGAAATTGCGACTCGCCGTGGGAATTTTCTGACATGCAGATGGCAATTCCTCCCCAATACCGCACGATACCGTTCGGTTCACGAACCATTTTCCTAAGCCATGGCCATCGATTCGGATATTGGAAAGAAGCTCCAATCGACTTGTTGGAACGTGATATCTTCATCACAGGCCACACCCATATCCCCAGACTGAACCATGCCGAAGGATCACCTTGGGAGGTCAATCCTGGCTCAGCCTCCCGCCCCAGAAGTGGATCAGAACCCAGCTATGCGATTATCTCCGATGAAGAGATAAGGATAAAGGAAATCATGACTGGCCTCACCATACCAAGACTTGTATGCAGTCTGAAGGCCATGTGAACAGATTGACCGACCAAAAGCAACTCCAGTCTTGTCACTATTACCCAATTACCCCGAGACTCCTGCGAGGATTCCCACTCTGACAAACGGTTCCCAGCTCTCCGTCCTCAGTAAATCCACTCCCCCGACACTGTTCTCCATCCCCCCTGTATCACTGAAGAGGATTCCTCCACCGACTTCCAAACTATACGAAACCCCATTCCACTGGATCTCGCCATTCTCGAAAAATCTCATTCCGCCAAAAAGCTCGGCACAAAACCGCACCTGGGAAAAAATGACATTCCGCTCCCACAAGTCGTCCCCACCATATGTCACACAGAGAAACCGCCGCAGGCCGCTTCCAAATGACGAAAATGCCGTTACAAGACCATCGGAATCAACTTCCCATTGGAAATCCACACCAATCAACCATGTCGAGATGTGCTCACGGATCACATAACCTGCCGACAGTTTCCGCATGCAATAGGCGTTGCTGGCAAAAAGACTCCAATGTGGCACCACCTTATAGGAAATCCGCGTTGCAATCCCCTCCTGGGGAGACCGCATGCCGACCGTCATGACAATATCATTGGACACCCAGCGGGTAGCCGACAATCCACCGATATCGATACCGATCCCTCCATATCCAATGTACCCTGAGAGATTCCATCGATACGACATCGCAATCACCCCAAAACGGGCATTCAAAGACGCATAGACACCATTCTCGGCATCATCAACAGCCTCATGCGTCACCCTGCCGTCGAGATTCTCCTGGATTCCATAGCCAAGGCCAAGCAGGATAAAGGACCCGATACCGGTTCGCTGGCCGAACTCCATGCCGATCGATATCCGTTGCTCATAGAGTGGACTGAACATCGCGTTTCCTTTCACTTCCACCACGATATCGGTTGTCTTGAACCAGGGAGAGACCTGAGTGAAACCAAAAGTTGACTCCACCGCCATGACTGGCGAGACGATCACCTTGCCTCCGTCATCATACAGCAGTTCAGGATACGGAATATCACGGAGGTCATGCCAGAACCTCTGGATTCCATCCAATCCGAGATTGCCCGAGAAAACCAACCCAAAACGTGGAGCGACCGACCATGCGAACCTTTCCGGAAGTGATTGGGTGAAGAGATGGAAAGAATACCCCAATACGGTATTCCATTCGTCATAACGACCTTCATTGCCGAAGAGTGCGCTACGATTGGTAAGTCCATCGATCTGGGTATAACCAAACCATCCCTGTTGATAGGATATGACGAGTTGGGCTCCATATGACCGCAGATCATCGGGATTCTCGCTCACACCGAAGGTCACGCTGTCATTTTTCACGATCACTTGCAAGGTGTCTGGATAGGCCGAGCAGAAAAGAACCGGGATACTGAATATCATTCCGAAAAAAGCCGAGAGAACACGTCTTGAGAACATGGACCTCCTTCGGAAAAAATCTTCTCAGTTTTCCATCTGTTTCACCAAATCCCTGTAGCGTATCAGACGGTATTGCCGCTGAAGCCGTTTGTAGGGGACTACCACAGAGTGACTGTGATTACTCTGTGGATCAACCAAAAACCGTTTGGGCACATACGCAGGGGCCTCGGTGGCTCCCATCGCCATATTCAACTGTGCTTTGAGAAGCACCGCCCGTTTGCCGGTCTCCATGAGTTCTTTTCCCGAGAGAGCATAACCGGAGAAGGCTGAGAACAACCTTGCGAACACTTTCGGGCCCATCAACCACCCCGAGAATTTTGGCAACCGCATTAAAAGGACTGCCAGCCATTTCCAGCGCATGACGGAAAACCTACCCTTCTCATATAGCACCGGTATGGCTAGATGCGGGCATATCCCCAGGGACTGCAAGGCAGCGGTGAGATCTTCTTGGAACACCACCCATTCAGCTTTGCCTTTCATACTCTGGGGCGACATCCGGGGAAGCATGATTTCTGGAATGAAAGGAAACGAACCACCGCATCCAACCATGACCGCCTGTCCCCAAGCCCCACGGGGATCATACGGAGGCATTTCCAGACCTTGGACATGATTGGCGAAATCCGTTCCCCCCACCTGATCGGAAAGCTTTTTCACCCCCAGACCCAGCTGGACTCCAATCCCTTTGCGCAAAGCTATCATCTCGATAGTCTGCGATATGCCATCCGTTTTTCCGAATCCAATACCGGGAGCCCAATCGATGATACCTCTGCGTTGGGCTTCCATCGCCCAGCCAAGCATATTCCCGGTGGATATCGGATCCAATCCCAGCTGGATGATCCGATGGTACCATGTGATAACCAATCGAAGGTCATAGTTGCCAAGATTGCAGCCAAGCATCAGCACAACATCCTGATTGGGAAGCATTTCTTTTTCCTTCGGATCAAGGGGTATCGAGCTACGGCAATTCATAGGGCAGGGAAGCCTGCAGGGAAGAGGTTCCAGGAGATATTTCCGTCGGCATTCGGTACCATCGAGATGATACATCCTCGGATCGGTGCGTTTGGTGAAATTATCGACCGCGGCGAACCCTTCCCGCATGGCGGTGTCCATCACATCCAAGGCCCCCTGTTCGACCATGTTGGCCACATACTGGCTTTTCCTGCAAACCGAATCAATGTATTTTTTCCCAGCGTCCATTGCGGGAGGATTGGTTGGCAGGGTCTCGACTTCTCCTTCCTGGATCACAATGGCCTTGATCTGTTTGGAACCAAGTACCGCGCCGAGTCCACCCCTATCAAGTGGAAAGCCATCTGAAACGATGCAGGCATAGGGGATTCTGTTCTCTCCCGCCGGTCCGATGCACAAGGCCTTCTCATGGACGGTCAATTGCAGGGATTCGATGGTTTCCGAGCAAGAAAGTCCGATGAGACGCTCACAGGTACGGAATTCCACTGAAGTCGGACCGATACGCAACACCATGGGCCGGTGGACACGACCAAGAATCACCACGGCATCCCATCCTGCTTTGCGCAGCATTCCACAGAATCCGGATTCCGCGGAACACACTGAGATCAAAGAGGTGAGTGGCGATTTGGCAACCATGGCCATCTCTACCGCACAGGGAACACCGGTTCCGACAAGCGCGCCCAAGACGATACAGAGGGGATTGTCATCTCCAAGAGGATCAATCCCACCTGGGTTGGCGGCAAACGATGACCACAGTGATAGCGCAAGCGCCTCACCACCCAGATATCGTTGGTATTGATTGACCGGGAACAACCGCACATCCCATGTCTCGGTTGAAAGATCAATCACAAGATAGCGCCGTCCGTTTCCTAACACCGTTGCCATACACCTTCCTTCGCTACTCCAACTCTACCTCTTGGCATGGGGTGTGTCAATGAAAGCCTTCCACCTGGACGGGTCCCTATACTGACCCTTGGGGTGGTCTTTGGATTGGCCCTCCAATAGACCTTGCACAATATGCTTATGGACAGTAAAATAGGAAATCACTAGCGTCAAGGTGGATAGATTCCTCTATGGAGGGTTCGATGGTCATCGACACATCACGGCATGTTTTCCAGCACCTCTATGCCCGTCTCCTGTTCACTTACATTGGAAAAGGTATTCAAAGTGCCTGTCTGGTTGATCCAAAACTGGCCAGGGAAGTCGAGGAACTCCCCATTGGTACGGTGATCTCAGTGATCCTGGGTCCCTCTGGTCCTGCCATGGTTCTTCAGAAGAGTGATCTTAAAAAACTCGTCTATCTGGGGAATAGTTTTTCCAAACGGTTCCCAGCTCCCGGTCTTCCCAGCACGGTGATCATCCGCATCAGGTCGTTTGCCGAAGGTATGGCGATCCTTTCATGCAGGGAATCTCCTACCACCGCGCTAGCGCGAGGTCGCATTTTTGTCGAAGGGTCGGTCTCGATAGCCTGCAGATTTTTCAGAATTCTGAATTTTTCCAGCATATATCTGTTTTCCAAGAAAATTTCTTGCAAAATAATGAAAAGATTTGAGAAAAACCCCTTTCTTTTTTTTAGAAAGCCTTGTATACTGCTGTTGACAATCGTTCTACAGAGAGGGATTGTTCATGGCAACTGATAGAAACCGAATCGATTTCTATTGTGCACCCACATTGCTAGTGAATTCCCTCTCTGTCGATTGTCTTTTTTTTGAACTAAAGAAACATCGGGCAAATTGCCCTTTGTGTCTCGTTCCCAATAATACCGTCCAATATAATTCCGCCGTGAGACTACTCAGAGCGATTGCTCCGTATCCTTTGGAGATTGTCGTCGAGCCAAAAGTAAAAGACGAACAATCTTTACGGGATATTGCCATCCTTTGCATGGAGAAAGGTTGTGATAGTGTCATTGCCTGCGGCCCCAGCGGTGTCCAGTCAACGGCGAAAGCTATTGCGGCGATGATCGCTTGTGGCGTACATGTCGATTGGGCAGAATTGCTTGATTCGGGGATACTGACGGGAAAAAACCTTGTTTCGGAGATTTTTCCCTTGGCAACCATTCCTTTTGGTGATAGTGATGGCAATGAGTGCCAGGGAGTGGCTTTTATCGAAGGCCACCGTATCGTCAACCCACGGCTTGTCCCGTGTTGTGTGGCAATCGATCCCCGTTTCACGGCCATCTCCACCAGAGATGAGATCGCGGCCAACGCCTGTACAACCCTACTGCATGCCGTGACGTCTTTCCAGAACAGCAATCTGCTCATGGATATATGGTTATCCCTGTGTGGGGAGTATCTTGGCAGCGCCCTTGAGCATTACCAAGCCGGGGCAATGTCTGAAAAGCTTTGGATGGAGGTTTCTTCTTCTGCGGTGCTTGCCCAGTGCCTGGCGGGAATATGTGCGCATAACCGGGGTGGTTCTGCTTTGGTGGATCTGGTTGAAGCAGTAGCGGTAGAGGGGCTGGCGAACCGTCACCAGGTTGCAGCGGCCTTCCTCCCCTACCAGATGGCAACTTTACGGGAAAAGCAGCCTGAGCAATATGCAGTCCTTCAGGGGATGTTGAAACATAACGATCCGATGGGTTTTATGAGAAGCTGGATAACCCTATCGAAGACGCAGGGCCGCGACGCGGTAGTTGAAAAAGTCTGTGGGAATTGCTTCAGGTTGCTGGAGAACAATAAGACTCTGAAAGAACTCAAACCCCTCCTGGGTGATTTAAGTGGTAGTGACAAGATTGGAGTTTTTACTTTTGTACCTGAAAACAAGAGGGTCTCTCCTGAAACACAACCAAGCGTTGAGAACGATGTTCCACAGAAAAAATTGAAACAGGCTGACCATCGCACATCGGGAGCTGTCCATGATAAACAGTAATTTCCTCTATTATGGAAATCATGTAAGAACCATTGCTGCCATGGATGCCTTGCAGCAGCTTTCCGGTTTGATGGCAGAGTTATCCATCAGCGATCCACTATTCCTGGTGAGCTCCAGCGTCAGGAAATCGGGAGTATTTGATACTGTTGTCAAAGCTTCTGGACTTGATATGGCCCGTATCGAAGTTATCGATGGCATACCTATGGGATCCAGCTCCAGTCTCGTCACCACTACCATTAAAAACACTCGGCAACATGACAGTATCATCGCCATCGGCGGGGGATCTGTTATCGACACCGCCAAAGCCGTCAACCTGCTCATCTCCCTCGGCGGTGACGAAATCAGCACTTACTGCGGCATCCAGGAAATCACCCAACCCCTGCTCCCCCTCATCGTGATACCCACCACGGCAGGATCAGGAAGCGAAGCCTCGGGTCAGGCCATTATCAGATCGTCAAAAACGGGACGCATGCTGCTACTCTCATCATCCAGCCTCGTCCCCACCCTAGCCATCATAGACCCCCTGATGACCCGCTCCCTTTCTCCGCTGTCAACCGCATCTGGAGCCATGGAAGCTCTCTCCCGTGCCATAGAAGCCACAATCAGTCTTGCTGCCAATCCCATCACGACAGCCATGGCCTGCCGGGCCATTGGAATTCTCTTCTCCAGTCTTCTCAAAACCATCCAATCACCGCTCGACACCGAACTCAGATTCCACCTTGCCATGGCTGCTCATCTTTGTGGCCTCGCGTCATCGCAAACCATGCCACCGCTAACCCAATCGATCGGCAATGCCATTGTATCAACCTGCCAGATTCCCTTCAACACCTGCTCAGCCATCCTCCTTCCCTATGCATTGGAATACAACCTCCACACCGCGCAAAAAGATCTTGCCCGGCTTTACAGACAGTTGGAACCGGATCAAAACAACTTACCCGAGGCCGTCGCGGCTGATCTCTTCATCGCCAAAATCCGGACATTGAACCACGACCTCATGGAAGCCACTGGTAATTCCTTCCCGATCAGGTTCTATGACTGCATCGGTAAAGACAACCACCGTTTGATGGATCCACAACAATTTGCCGATATAGCCGCAATAGCCCAGGGAGATATATCCCTGCAATTCAGCCGTGAAGAGCTTGACTCCCAAGATATCATCCGGATTCTCGAAGCATCTTTCTGGGGATACCCGTTGGATCGAGACATCATCCGGAAAGGCCATCAACACAAGCCAATCAGGGAAATACCATGACTACACCACAACCATCCCTACCACCAACTCCAGTCTCGTCACCACTACCCATGAATACCGTTACACTGAGAACCCCCACAGCAACCCACCACCCCCGGCAGGGAATCAGAGTCGACACCTTTCTCACTGAATACCTCGGCGTCCCCACCAGGAAATTCACCTATGCCGATAATCCTGTAGTCGCATTGCGGGTAAACAACGACCTGCTCCCCTTCTCCGCCAGGATCGACATCAACGCCGAAGTCAAACCCCAGAAGCTCTTCTCGGATCTCGGAAAACGGATGTATCGGCACACCCTCAGCTTTCTCCTAGGCTGTGCCAGCCACCTCCTCTTCCCAGAACGCAACCTGGTCATCGGACATTCACTCGGGGATGGCTACTATTTCAACTATACCGACCAATACTCCCTAGCAGCCGAAGACATTGCCGCGCTGACCAAAAAGATGGCCAGCCTGATCAAAGCCAACCTGCCCATCTCCCTGGAAACCCTGTCATACCGTGAGGCTATCGACTATTTCCATAATGAAGGATTCCTTGCCACCGAACAGCTCCTTGCCTACCGGAACGACCCCACCATCACCCTATACCGGTGCGGTGACTACCTGGACATTTCGTACGAACCGCTGCTACCCTCGACCGCTCTGTTGCAGATATGGGAACTGCGCCCCTATGGCGACCGTGGCCTGCTGCTGAGATACCCCCGCTCCAACCAAGCCTTCCTCACCCTGGACGAATTCCACGACAATCCGTTGTTGTTCTCCGTATTCAGGGAATACAAACTCTGGGGCAATATCCTGAACGTACGCTGCCTGGGAAATATGAACGACATCTGCGGGACAACCCAGATATCGACCTTCATCCGTATGAACGAAGACCTCCAGCACCGCAAGATATCCCAAACCGCCGACATGATCTCCCAACGGGGAAACGTCAAGTTCGTCTTCATCGCCGGACCGTCATCCTCAGGCAAAACCACTTTCTCCAAACGCCTCAGCATCCAGTTGCGCCTGCTAGGATACCAACCCATCTCCATCTCACTGGACAATTACTACAAATCACGCCAGGACATCCCCCTCGACAGCGACGGCAAGCCCGACCTTGAAGCCCTGGAAGCCCTCGACTGCGACCTGTTCCAACAGAACCTCGCCGACCTGTATGCCGGAAAAGAGGTTGACCTCCCCCGTTTCGACTTTAAAAACAATGGGAAGCGGTTCTTCGACAACACCCCCATCCGCTTCACTGGAAACACCATTCTGGTGATCGAAGGAATCCATGGACTCAATCCACGGCTGATTCCCAATATCGACCATAAGACAACCTTCAATATCTACATCTCCGCCCTGACCCAGCTGAACCTCGACGACCACAACCGGATATCGACCACTGACAACCGCATCCTGAGACGCATTGTCCGCGACCACCGCACCAGGGGGACCACCGCCCAGGCGACGCTGGAGATGTGGCCCTCGGTGGAACGCGGTGAGAACCTGCATATCTTCCCCTACCAGAACCTGGCCGATGTGATGATCAACTCAGCTCTGGAATATGAACTTGCGGTACTGAAACCCTATGCGGAACCTCTGTTGAAAACCGTCAAACCTGAAGCTTTCAACGCATATCCCATGGCGCGCCGGCTGCTGGAATTCCTCGAGAATGTCTATCCGCTCCCAAGCAATCTCGTCCCCAGCGATTCGCTCATCAGGGAATTCATCGGGGGAAGCGAATTCGGAGCCATCTAGCGCCTCCCAATTGGCCAAAAAAAAGACCGCTGGCAAGCCTTTTAGGACCCACACAGCAGTCTTCAACACTATCCTGAAAAACACCGGACATTCACCAATGTCTAGACATTGTAGACATGCTTGTACTCCTCAAACAGTTGCTGGACCTTGAACTTGCACTTGCCACACCCAGTACCGTATTGGGTGAGAGCCTGCAGTTCCTCCAAAGTAGTGGCCTGCTTGGTCTTCACCAACTCCTCGATACGCTGGTCGGTGACATTCTTGCATTCGCAGATGACCTTGGCGACGCTCTTTTTAAAGGGATTCGGGCGACCCTGCTGTTCAAGATAATTGTCGATCGCTGCCCGCAATGCCTTGTCACCCAGCACTGAGCAGTGGAACTTGTGTTGTGGAAGTCCACCCAGAGCCTCGGTGATCATTGTCGGAGTGAGATGGTAGGCTTCATCCAGAGTCAGGCCAATCGCCATCTCAGCCATCATCGATGTACTGGCAATCGCACTGGCACATCCATAGGTCTGCCACCGCAAATCGGCGATACGGTCATCCTTCACAATGATACCCACCCGCATCTGGTCCCCGCAGGCAAGCGAACCCACCTCACCGAATCCATTGTATGCAAAATTCTCATTATCTTCCCAGACATGCTTGGGATTCATGAAATGTTCCTTGACCGTGTCTGTATATACCCAATTTTTCGCAAATCCACTCATCGTGTTGAAATCTCCCTTAGCCGTGCGATGATCGGCGGCAATTTGTCGAGAACATAATCGATATCAGCCTCGGTGTTGTACCTGCCAAGACTGAAACGGATGGATCCATGGGCGAGCTCGACATCCAGACCACCGGCCAGCAGAACATATGAAGGCTCCAGTGAACCGGTAGCGCAAGCCGATCCGGTGGATACCGCGATACCTTGTATGTCAAGCATCAACAGGATAGACTCTCCCTCGGCACGCGGGAACGATACATTCAACGTGCCCGGCAGACAGTCGGTCGGATGGCCATTGACCACCACATCGGGAACCGTTCGCAGAATCCCTTCACGTAACCGTTCGCGCAGTTTCCAGAGATGGGTTCGTTCCTGATCGATATCAGCCGCGGCAAGCTCAGCCGCCACACCCATACCCACAATCGCCGCGGTATTGTAGGTGCCTGCCCGCTTACCGCCTTCTTGATGGCCACCCTTCACAAAAGCCTCAAAAGGGGCGCCTTGGCGGACATACAGCGCGCCGACACCTTTGGGACCATAGAATTTATGGGCTGAAAGGCTCAGATAATCCACTCCCCATTTTTTCACATCCACAAGCATCTTGCCGATCGCCTGGACAGCATCGGTATGCATCAGCGCCCCACATTTGTGTGCCAAAGCGGTGATCTCAGGAATATTCTGGATGGTACCTGTCTCGTTATTGCCGGCCATCACCGAGACCAAAGCCACATCACTGCCAAGCAACTCCACAAATCTGTCCATCCTGAGCTTGCCTGTCCGATCCACCGGGGCATAATCGATACGGTACCCCCGTTTCACGAGAAACTTGCAGGTCTCGATGATCGCGGGATGCTCGATAGTCGTGGTGACGATCCGGTTTCTGGTCGATCCATTGTCTATCATATCGCGGACCAGATTGAAGACGGTATTATCCGATTCCGACCCTCCGCTGGTGAACACAATCTCAGAGTCCCCGGCACCTATCAGTACCGCCAGCTGATGCCGCGCCTGTTCAACCGCCTCGGAAGCTTCCCTTCCATAGGCGTGCATGCTCGAGGCGTTGCCGTACTTGTCATAGGAATCCTTGACCGCGGCGACAACCCCAGGCGCCATCCGGGTGGTGGCATTGTTATCTAAATACACTGTTCTCATATTTTTATCTCTTCCAAAAAGAAAGTACTCGTTCACACACCCATCGTCAAGGCACAACGGTCCTGATCAAAGGGCTGGAGAATACGGAAGAGCCTCGTCGCTGTCATCTGTGGCACCCAGACGGTTTCCACCGGTGAAATGGATTCTCCGCGGTAGAACGAACCGCAGATGGCATTCGCGAGCCCACTGCACATAGGCACAGGAATCGGGAAGATAGCTGGCGAACATAGCCTTGAAACGGGTCACCCGTCTACATCGGCTATATCGCTCCAAACGCTCCAGATAGATGGTGCAATGATGGGTTTTCGGATCGTAATGCTCACAGTGGGTGTTAAGATTGAAGATGATCTCGCGTCCGACGACCACCTTCTCATGGCAGCAGAGTCCACACCGGCTGCATTTTTCTTCCCAACATCCCAAGGTAGACATGGTTACACTCCCGTCCGCAGATGCGCCAGCAGTTCACAGGTGGGGGCATGCACCACGGGATAGACTTCCAAGGGAGTCACGGAGACATCACCCTGGCTAAGAATCAGATAATCGGTCTCCAAAGCGGTTTCGCGCATGCCCGGTAAAGTGTCGCCCTGCAGGGAAAGGAACATCTCGTCACCGACATTGAACCCCTCAGATGAAGGCTCATCCCCATAGGCCAGGCCAATATGGGTGGATGCGGCATCGAAGGAAGTGGATTTTCCAGAGGAACCACGCTCCACGATATCATAGTACTCCAGCTGTCCTACCTGTCCAATCCGCCAGTTTCCTGAGGAATGGGGAGGCACATTGATATTGAGCAGTACTTCAGGGGTGCACAGAGGAAGAAAAACATCGAGGTGACTGGCCAGGAATTCCGCGGCTTCGTAGAACGGGAACCGCCCGGTGACAGGGTCGAAACGGGTTGAGATGGCTATGGATGGGATACCCCGCAAGGCAGCCTCGCTGGCGGCGCCCACGGTTCCGGAATAGAGGATATCGGTACTGGCATTGTAACCATGGTTGATTCCCGACACCACCAGATCGGGTTTTATCGGGATGGCCCCCCCCGCCAGGCCATAGAGGATGCAATCGGCGGGTGAGCCACTGCAATGGAAATGCCGCCCGCCATATTTGACAAACCTCACTTTCCCGTGGATGGTCATGGAGTGTGATTGGGCACTGCGCTGATCACAGGGGGCGCTTACCCAGATCTCGTGGCCTGCCTGACTCAGCACAGTCTCCAGAACATCTATTCCTTCAGCTTGGTATCCATCATCATTGGTAAGTAGAATGACCATTATCCATTCAAGCAGATTTTCGCATCGCCCTGGGGTTGATAGACAATCCATCGGGGACAGAATCCAAAAATATGCTCGTAATCCTCCATACGTGAAGTATAAGAGGCAATGGCATCCTGCACGATCAAAACAAGAATAGTCCCGCTAGACCCTGTGGTGATCATGGTCGCTCCCAGACAGCCAGAAGTCTCCATCGCACGTTTGGTAAGCCAATCGATCTCAGGACAGGTCACTTCAAATGAGTCGCGCAAGCCCGCTTGCACCTTATTCAGGACCTTACCATACAATACCATATCGTTTTGTGCAAGCAGACGGGCGCCTTCCTTGGCAAGGCGGCTCTCCAGCAATACATACAGACAGATGCGCTTCTCGTCCTCGGTCAAACCCGTGGTCAATTCCTTGAGATCCTGCTCGGCGATATCGCGCAGCAATCCATTGGGGAACACTGTCCGGAGTTTTTCAAAGGTCGCCTTGCTCTCCCTGCGTTTCAACACCAGCTCATCCTGGAGGGCATGGGGGGATATCTTGCTTTCCACTATCAAGGTGGTGACATTGCTTTCCGGTTTTGGGAATGGGACATATTCAAAACTGAGATGCTGCACGTCGAACAGCATCAACGATCCTTCCCGCGCTCGGGTCATGGCAAGGAAATTTATGTACCGGCAGGTTTCGCCGGAAAAGGAGGAAAGCGCCACATAGGAGACGCTGGCCAGATCATCCGGGGTAAGCGGCAGGCTGAACAGCGTTCTGACCGCCATCGCGGCTCCCAGACACATCGACGAGGCCACCACCGAACCCTCGCTTTTCAGCAGGCTACCCGAAAGGGTGAGATTGAAACCCGAAACAGGATAGCCGCGGCTGATAATCCCCGCAACCACGCCTTTGATATAGTTGCCCCAGCGATCCTCACGTCTGAATTTAAGATTCTGAAGGCTGAAGCGCTTCCTGTCGTTGCCTTGGATGGTGAATAACCGCACCCCCTGATCGGCACGCATGGAAATAGCGACCTCCAGCGTAAGCGGAGCCGCACCGCAAAGCGCGTAGCCTTTGCAATAGTCGGAGAACTCACCGAGCAATGTATATATACCTGGTACGTTCACCACAACCTGAGGCAAATCCTCATATTCAAGTTGATGGAGTTCTGTTATCTGCTTCATACCGTCCTTGTGTTTCAATCTTAGGGTATGAAAGATTAGATTGCAACAAAAAATACAAAACCGCTTCGAATTAGGAAGCGGTTTGCATATTGAACCCCGTATACCAAGCCAAGGTTATTTATCAATGATACCGTATTTTTTCTTGAAGCGCTCAACACGACCGGTGGTATCAACCAGTTTCTGGGTTCCGGTAAAGAAGGGATGGCAGGCAGAACAGATTTCAACCTCCAGATTCTTCACAGTTGACTTTGTCTCGAAAACGTTACCGCACGCACAGGTGATCTTGGTAAGTTCGTACTTAGGGTGAATTCCCTCTTTCATGATATGGTCCTCCAATGGATGTATACTGCTATCTTCTGCTACAGTCTAGCTTTGACAGAAGATGTAATTTCACGTGACCCGCTCCTATCACATAACGCCGGTATTCATGGAGCGTAAAAACGCTTCATTATTCTTTGTTTTCTTCATTTTGTCAATCAGAAGCTCTGTCATTTCAATGTCTTCCATAGGGTTGATGGCATTGCGCAAAGCCCAGATCTTGGCGGTTTCCTCAGCAGAGAGCAGCAGGTCCTCGCGCCGGGTTCCCGATTTCTTGATATTCAATGCGGGGAACATGCGCCGTTCAGCCATGCGGCGGTCAAGTACGATCTCGTTGTTGCCAGTACCTTTGAATTCTTCAAAAATAACCTCGTCCATCCGGGACCCTGTCTCGATCAAGGCTGAGGCGATGATGGTCAGGCTTCCTCCGAATTCAATATTGCGCGCGGCACCCAGGAATCGCTTGGGTTTGTGCAGGGCATTGGAATCGACACCACCGGAAAGGATTTTTCCCGAGGCGGGCACTGTCTGGTTGTAGGCCCGTGCCAGGCGGGTGATGTTATCCAGCAGGATGACAACATCCCGCTTGTGTTCCACAAGGCGTTTGGCTTTTTCGATAACCATCTCGGCCACCGAGACATGCCGGGTGGCCTGTTCATCGAAGGTGGAGGCGATGACCTCACCTTTGACAGTCCGGCGCATATCAGTGACTTCCTCAGGCCGTTCATCGATCAGCAGCACTATCAGATAGACTTCAGGATGGTTGGCACTGATAGCATTGGCGATCTTCTGCATGAGAATGGTTTTTCCAGCCCGGGGAGGAGCGACTATCAGGCTCCGCTGCCCCTTGCCGATCGGACAGAACAGATTGATCAACCGGGTGGAGATATCTTCTTCCTCTGTTTCAAGATTCAGGCGTTTATCAGGATACAGGGGAGTCAGAGTATCGAAATTCACCCGGGTTTTGGCCATCTCAGGTGGATCGTAGTTGATGGTCTGGACCCTCAGCATGGCGAAAAACCGCTCGGCATCCCGGGGAGACCGGATCTGGCCTTCCACGGTGTCTCCGGTCTTGAGATTGAGCAGCTTGATCTGTGAGGGAGAGATATAGATATCCTCGGGACCACTGAGATAGTTGTTCTGGGGCGAACGGAGGAACCCATAGCCATCGGGAAGGATCTCCAGGGAGCCATAGGCGAAAATCACTCCACCGGCAGCGGTATGCGCCTTGAGGACTTCCACAATGATCTCCTGTTTCTTCATCTCAAAAAGAACATCTTCCGACACATTGGCTTCCATGGCGCGCTGGCGCAAAGCGGGGATACTCATTACGGAAAGATCATTCACAACAATCCGTGGAGCGTTTGGATTGTCCTCATAGGTTTCGGCTGGCAGGTCCTCGGGCAGATTGTAGGAAGCTCTCCCTGGCCTATTCTGGAAAGTGTTGTTCTTTCCATGGCTCGGTTTCTGTCGGTTCTGATTCTGTTTGTTATTCTGATTCTGATTGCGGGCTTGCATCCGGTTCGGTGAATTCCGCATTGCGTAGGAAGCTGATTGCGTCTGATTGTTGGATTGCTGGCTGGAATGGGTGGGAGGAAGCTGGTTGGAACCGCTCTGTGCGTACTCCCGGTCTTCCCGTTCTTCCCGTTCTTCTTGTCTTTCCCGGTTGTAGGTATTTGCTTCTACCATAGGTTCCATCGAGGGAGCCACAATTGGAGCCGGTGGGACCACTGGTTCGGGAACCCCCTTTTGTACCCTGACTATCTGGTTTCTAGAGGGGCGGCCCCGTTTTCTGGGTGGATTGGCATTGGAAGCCGTCTCCTGTCTTTGGTTCTGCGCAACCGGTACAGAAGGGACATCTTCAGGTCTGGCCTGTACTACCGGTTCGGGTCTGGCCGGACTAGCGGTGTTCTCCACAGCAGGTTCAGCAGTTTTCACTTTTACTACAACCTGTTGTGAGGCGGTATCGGAGGACCGGCGGCGAACTACTCTTCTAACAGGTTTGGGTGGTTCCGGGATGTGCTCGGAAATGGATTCCTGCGGAGTGTCGAATAGCTCCGGCCCTTTTTCATATTCAGATGTCATTGATAATCTCCAAAGAAAAGCATACAGCTCGATTATGAATTATAAAAATTGCTATGATAATCGATGTTTATGAGTGCACGGAAAATCCGTTGATAAGAAAATGCGCTGATAAATCCCGTGGTATGTATTAAATATATTGCCAGCTTCGTATCATGTCAAGCAAGTCGCATCCATTTAGGTAAAAGAAGGCAAGTAATAACGAAGCAATCGCGGCTTTCCGACGTATGGAGGCTCTTCCATACGAACTGAGCTGTAAGGAAACCGTGGTGGTCTCGCGGTTTTTCCCGGCAAAGCCAAACCAAACCAGACCAACGGGCTTCTGCTGGGTGCCGCCTTCAGGGCCGGCGATCCCCGAGATAGCCAAAGCGCAATCAGTTCCCGAGACTCTGAGCATCCCCTCGGCCATCTGGGCCACACAGGCGCTTGAAACCGCGCCTTCGGAAGAAAGCACTGCCTCCTTGACCCCCAGCAACGCGGTTTTCGCCTGGTTCGCATAGGTGGCGGCTCCACCCCAGAACCAGGTGGAACTACCTGCACGGTCGGTGAGCAGTTTGGCAACCAGGCCACTGGTACAGGATTCGGCGCAACTGATGGACAGCCCCTGTTCCTCAAGATAGCGGGTCAATATATCCACCGCCTCCACATCACCGGGCGAGATGAGGCCGGTTCCCAAGGCTTTCCCCAACCGATCCGCCATGTCCCCGCGCTGTTGGCTATCACCACCAGAGAGGTACAGACTGATCCTGTGTTCCTGCACCCGGGTACCCCACAACACCCCCTCGGCAGCCACCGAGGCACAGATATCCTCCAGTTTCGACTCAGGAGTAAGGAAACAGGAATATTCATCGCGGCCGACACCTTCATGCCCTGATAATCCCGCCAGTTCGGGAAGCACCTGGTGGTAGAACATCTCATGCATCTCTACCGGAGGTCCCGGCATGGCATAGCAGAGCACAGAAGCCTCCTGGTCTTTTTTCCACACTGGCAGGAATCCGGTAAATCCGGGAGCAGTACCCTTAGGATTCACAATCGGCTTGAAACCCTGGGGAAAACAAACCTGGCGTTGATTGGCTCCGTGTATGCGTTCGCCAATACGCGCATACAGGTCCTGATAGGATTGCTCATCCTGAACCAGGGGGACTTTGGCGATCGAGGCCACCAGGGAGCGGGTCATATCATCACTGGTAGGTCCCAGACCTCCGGTGAGGATCACAATATCACACTCCTCAAGACACTGGCGCAGCACATCGCCCAGGGTTCCATCATCGGGAACAATGACTATCCGGTTCACATGGTATCCCAGATGGGTCAGTTCCGTGGCCATCAGCTGTCCATGCTTGTCGGCAATAATCCCCCGGGTCAATTCGGTGCCAATGATGAAAAGCGAGACAGTCCTGTATTCCATAGCTTCCTCTATTTCTTCTTTTTCCAAGCAATCACCTGGCGGATCACCCCCAGCACGAGCCAAGCACCGGCGATGGGAACCATGCCGATGCCCAACCAATCATCCCATCGGGTGTAGGGGGTGTCCTTTTGAGCGGTGAAAACCGGCACATCATAGATATGCCAGCCTTTGGTGAACGGTTCCATGGGATCGACAATACGTCCGGTAGGCATGACAACACAGGTCATACCCGAGTTTGTCCCGCGGACGGTGGTCTTGCGGGTCTCGATTGACCTGAACACCGCCATGGCGAGATGCTGCATCTCTGCCGATACCGCACCGGACCAGCTGTCATTGGTCATATTCACAATAACATCGGCGCCGTTACGTACAAAACCAGCGGTAAGATATCCAAACACATCCTCGAAACAGATCGGCGTTGAGAATCTCACCCCGGAATCGGTTTCAAAGACGACGGGATCATAACCGGTTTCCCACCAGTTGTAATCATTGGCCAACAGCAGGTTGTACAGCCAAGGCATCTCCTTCTCATAGGGGAAATGCTCGGTGAATGGCACCAGATGCTGTTTGCGGTAGGTTTTTTTGATCTCACCGCTCTCAAACATGATCACGGTATTGTAATCCTTCCTATTCCAGGATCCATCCTCAAGCAGAGCAGGAAGCGCTTCATCCTTTACCATTCCTTCAGGATTGCCGGTCAGCAGGGGCACCGGAAGCGACTTGCCAAAGCTCACAAACTCGTCCACCAGCTTGCCGGTCGTCTCATCGGTCTTATAGGTGGTGTGCCAATACACGGAGGGGACAAAGGCGGTTTCAGACCAGAGGATCATATCGGGGTCAGCCTGCAAAGCCTGCAGGCTCATGGTTCTGAGATTGTTGAAGTTGCGTTTGTAAGTCTCATAGCCACCTTTCCAGGAATCGGCGCTATGCTGTACCGTGGCCACCCGCCAGACTTTATCGGGTTCTTCGGCCTCCCATCTCCCCAATGAGACGGTTCCATATACAAGCACGGCGACCACCACCACAGCGTAGGTGATCAAGGTGGAAAGATAGGTCTTGCAGAACTCTTTGAAGGGTCTTGCCTGCCGGGCGATGAAATCACCCAGATATCTTCCAAACAGAGCCTGAGGAAGGATCATCACCAGAGTGATACCCCAGATGCCTGCCAGATCGGAAATCTGGATGAAGGGAAGATACCTGTAGGCGGCATATCCGAGGGTTCCATAGGGGTATCCGGCGAACCAGGACTGGCTGAGGTAAGCATAGGCGATCCAGATGCAGGATTGTACAAGGAATCCATATTTCTTGAACAGCCGGTCAGCTGCTTTGAGAAGCGGGAACAGGAGGATCATCTCCCCGCCTTTGATGATGGGAACGATAAGAATGGCCAACGGATGGAAGGTGGTCAGCCAATAGTTGAAGCAGGTGTAGAATACAAAACCAAAAAGGAAACCGTAGAGCCCGGTGGCTTTCCAACTGGTGTTGCGAAGGACGGCAAACAGGGGAACCAGCGCGATGAACGCGATCGCTCCCATACCGGAATCGGACAGGAAACCAGGAAATGCGAATGAATAGACAACAGCCGTCGCGATAAGCAAAATAACCTCAGAACAATACGTTCTGAGGCTTCTTTTCCTATAGGGATCCACGGTTACTGGTTGTCTTTCCCTTGGCGAAGGTTCCAGACGAAATCCTTGAGCTCTTTACCAGGGCGGAAAATGGCGACTCCATGGGTATCCACCGCGACAAGATCTCCGGTCTTGGGATTCCGGGCTTTCTCGCGGCCTTTTCTGGTACGGACTTCAAAGGTTCCGAACCCGCGAAGCTCGATCACCCGGTCCTGTTCGAGACCACGTTTGATCTCTTCGAAAAATTCATCAATCACTTTATGGACATCAGTCCTATTCAGGTCAAGTCTCTCCTGAATAGTTTCAATTATCTCGGCTTTAGTCAGCTTTTCTGTAGCCATGGACTTCTCCTTAACATATTATTTACAGTTGAATGGCCAATTACTCAGCCTTGTTCAAAGCATTGTACTGGGCATAGAGTCTCGACTTCTTCCGAGAAACCGTATTCCGATGCAAAGTGCCTTTGCTGCCTGCAGTGTCGAGCAATTTGACAGCATGCACAAGGGTTTCTTCCGCTACAGCTTTATCCTTGGATTCAACTGCGGCTTGGAATTTCTTAACCGAAGTACGTACCTCGCTCTTTGTCTCTCTGTTTCTCAATCTTCTAGTTACATTCTGGCGTTCTCTTTTCGCCGCTGAACTGCTGTTGAACACGTAGCACCTCCAAAGGTTTGTCAATTATATGAGTTCAAGTCAATTATCCATTATCTCTGAACCAACGGATTACCAAAATATCACACTCCATAAAATCGGTCAATATAATAGTTTGTTTCAACTTGACAAATATTCATCAAGATAGTCCTTGCCGATCTCCCAATGGGAGGTCTCTTCATTGAAATAGACCGCGCTGAAAGGGATGGTGAGGAACCGCCCCTCAGCCCCGATCATTGAGATTTTCCGGGATAGGATATTCACTTCTGTGATTTTCATCAAGTCATGTGCAACCTTCATCCGGCTTCCTTCGGGAGGTAGTTTCGCTTTTTCCTCTGCATAGAAATCGTATTCATAGGAGAGACAGCACAGCAGACGCCCGCAAGGTCCCGATATCTTGGTGGAATTGAGGGAAAGATTCTGCTCCTTGGCCATCTTGATGGAAACGGGATTGAGTTTGTCCGTTACACAATGGCAGCAGAAGTCCCGGCCACAGACGGCTAGGCCTCCCAGGACACGCGATTCATCGCGCACACCGATCTGTCTCAGTTCGATACGGATACGGAATACCGACACCAGGTCTTTCACCAGGTCCCTGAAATCCACCCGGTTGGCCGCGGTGAAAAAGAAAATGATCTTCGGTTCGCCCAACAGATAATGGGCGGTGACCAGTTTCATATCAAGTCCATGGCTCTGCACCTTCTCACGGCAGAGCAGCAAGGCTTCGTTCTCCATCGTCAGATAATCACTGAACCGTTTGATATCCTCGTCGGTGGCGATCCGGTCGATCCATTCCACATCGCCCTCAAGCTCTACGCGGGTCTCTGGCAAAGCAGTGCTTCCACATCCCTGGCATGCGGTGCATTCAGAGCAGGCTATCTGGGGTGATGTCCCAAGGGTCGCCTCATAGGTGATACCGGCGGCGACATAGGGAGGGAGGTTGGGATCCACCGCAGGGACTACGCCTTCGCTTACGCCTGCAGCTTCGCTTACGCTTACGTCTTCGCCTTCACCCACGCTTTCCCCAACAGCTTCTTCAATACTTTTGAGCGAGCTGGGGGAGAGGTCTTCAGCAGGGGCTGGGGTTGGTGGAACAGCCACAGGCTCCCCACCAAGGTCGGAGGGATCTCCAGAGGCCAGCAGATCCCCATCGGGGTTTTCCCCGTCAGTGTCAACCGCCTGGAGGCAAGCTCCCTGGCATTCAGTGGAACCGCTTTGGTATCCACCGCTCAGAGACATCGCCGAACCCACCACCACGCCATAGTCCAAACCGTACCTTGTCGGGGCAACCACCTCCACTCCCCTTTTCAAAGGGACTTCCGAGGCGCATACCGACAATTCGTTGGAACTGGGATTCTTAATAAGATATATGTATCCGGTGTCGCCATGACGCCGGCCATGATTTTGGCCATTATCAGCGCGATACCCATCGTTTCGATTACGTTCTTTTTTCATTATATTCCTATCTGCTTTAGCAGAAAAATCTTACATCACCCAAAAGGCTAATCCTAAGCTATCACGAAGGTGGATAATTGTCAAATACAATTCCGCCTTGACGGCACCATGGGTTCATGATATCTTCATATGTAGTCATAAACATACGTATTTCTTAGTATTATCAGGAAAAATCATGCAGTTATTTGATTCTCATGCCCATATCGGCCTGATTCATGAAGACCAAATGGAGCAGTTATTGATTATTCAACTCGCCAAACGGAAGTCGGTCACCCATATTGTCAGCATATGCAACAGTCTGGTCGATTTCGAGCACGTCTATGAGAACCTCAGAACCGCTTCCAGTGTGTACCATGCCGTTGGGGTATCTCCTTCCGAGGTAACCAATCCCGGGTTAAACTGGGAGCACAGGATACAAACTCTCTCACAGCTTGACCGGGTGGTCGCCATCGGCGAGATCGGTTTGGATTACTACCGCAATTACGGTGATAAAGGGTCGCAGGTCGAATTGTTCATCCGCCAGCTGGATCTCGCACGGACCTTGCAGATGCCCGTGATCATCCACAACCGTGAGGCCGGACGCGATATCCTGGATATCCTCAAGAACCGTCTCAGCGAGAAAGGTGGCATCCTCCATTGCTATTCAGAGGACTACGAATATGCCCGTGAGGCTTTGGAGCTTCCCCTGTATTTTTCCTTTGCCGGGAATATCACATACAAGAATGTGAAACATCTACACGATACCATCGCACGGCTTCCCATGGACCGTATCCTGATCGAATCTGAAAGTCCTTTCATGGTTCCCGCCATATATAAAGGGAAACGCAACAAGCCAGCCTATCTGGTGGAGACCGCCCAGACGGTGGCCGATATCCGGGGAATACCTTTGGAAGAGGCCGCCGATGCTTTGTATCGCAATAGTCTTCGGGCTTTCCATCTTCCTGAGAATGCATAGGAAACCATGGATACATCAACCAGTCTGAATCATCTCTGGCACCCTGTGACTATCGGAAAGGTAGTCATTCCGGGAAATCTGTTCCTCGCTCCTCTGGCTGGCTATACTGACCGGTCTTTCAGAAGTATCTGCCGTTCCCTGGGGGCTTCCTTCACCTATACAGAGATGGTCAGTGCCGAGGGAATCGCCCGAAAGAGCCATAACACCGAGCAATTGATGGTCCGTGGAGAAGGTGAGGAGCAATTCTCGGTACAGATATTCATGAATGACACCTCGGTTGTCTTGCGGTCATTGAGCGGGCTTCTGGCTTTCAATCCGACCGTGATCGATATCAACTGCGGATGCCCGGTGCCAAAAGTCATAAAGACTGGAGCCGGTTCAAGTCTGCTTAGGGAACCTGGCAAGATCCATGACATCGTTCGGGTGATCAAAGACCATTGCGATGTGCCGGTGTCGGTGAAAATCCGCACCGGTTGGGACGCCGGATCCATCAATTACCACGAGACCGCCGATGCCGCGCTGAGTGCGGGAGCCGATATGCTCACCATGCATGCCCGTACCCGAACCATGGGGTATTCAGGAAAAGCCGACTGGGAAGCTTTGGCCGATCTTAAACGCTTTGTGGTCTCACGGACCAGTGCGCCACAAGACCGGCACGTGCCGGTATTCGGTTCAGGTGACCTGTTCACCCCCGCCGATGCGCAAAGGATGCTCGGACAAACCGGGGTGGATGGGGTGATGTTCGCCCGGGGGGCCATAGGCAATCCGTTTATTTTCCGGGACACCTACCGATTGCTCACCATGGGGGAAACCGCCTTTCCCGCCACGCTGCTGGAACGCACCGAAGTGATGCGGCGCCACCTGGTGCTCCTGAGCGCCGATATCGGGGAGCTCAGTGCCTGCCGGGACATGCGCAAACACGCCGTGTCTTACCTGAAGGGCATCCCGTACGCCGCGCAAACCAAACAGGAGCTGGTCCATGCCAGGACGATCGCCGATTACGAAAAGGCCTTCGCCGATCTAGTCGGGAACAATGGTATTGCCATCCAAGAGTTGACCTTGCAGGATGATACATGATATTTTTCTGGGAGATCCCGAAGGGTGATCCTGAAGGGAAGGAGAGCGCATGAGAGTTCTAGTGTTGGGTTCAGGAGCGAAAGACCATGCGATGACTTGGTTGTTTTCGCAGAGCAAACTGATCGACGGTCTCTATGTGGCCCAGGGAAACGTGGGAACAGCAGCCATTGCCGACAACCTTCCTGAAGTGGATCCATCCGATCCAGAGTCGGTCTACAAAGCCTGTCTTGAACATGATATCAATTTTGTGTTCATCGGGACCGAAGCTCCCTTATTCACCGGTGTGATCGATTATCTGAATGCCAGGGGTATCGATACCTTTGGAGCCCCTGTAAATGCCCTGAAACTAGAGGGTGACCGGTATTTTGCCCGCAATTTCACTGCGCGCCACAATATCCCCACCCCGGCCTACCATTTGTTTTCCGATGCACCGTCGCTTTCCTCCTATCTGAAACGCCATCCTGGTGAATACTTTGTTCTCAAGCGCAACGCCATGGCTCCGAGCCGGATCATGGTCGATTCGAACGATTATGATATCCTTACCTCTTTTGGCGATGAAATACTGAAAAACGATATGCTTTTACTTGAGCATCATCTGGATGGCCTCTCAATCACCATAACTGTGTTCAGTGACAATAACGGCTACCTGATGCTCCCCATCTGCTCGGATTATACCAAAAGCGAAGAAGGATCCCAGGGAGCGGCTACCGGCGGAATGGGTTCAATCTGTCCCGTTCCACTTAGTCAGGAAATCCGCAAACAGATCACCGAGCTGATTATCGATCCCACCCTGTATGGCATGCGCGTGGAGCGGTTCGCCTACAAGGGGGTGCTTACCTTCAGTGTTATCCTGACACCCAACAATGGCCCCTATCTGGTGGATTATCACGTGCGGTTCAACGATCCGGCCACCCAGGCTATCGTTCCCTTGATCAAGTCCGATATAATCGAAATCCTGGATGCGATGAAGCATGACACTGTCAAGGATTTCCCGCTCAGTCTCTCCACCAATTCAGCGGTCGCGGTGGTGGTGGCCAGCCAGGGCTATCCTGACAAACCGATCACCGACAAGGTCCTCCAGCCCATCTCCAATGTGATCAAGAACAACACATTTGCGAAAAAGCCTATGTTCTTCTATGGTGCGGTGATGGACAAGGATGGTCAATCGGTGACAACCGGAGGACGGAATATCACCGTGGTGGGAATCGGCGCGAACATCATCCAGGCGAACAAACAGGCTTATGACTATGTGGATTCCGTCAAATTTGAGGGAGCCTGGTACCGCAAGGATATCGGGAATAAATTTTTCGAGAACTAATACCGTACTGAAACCCCAAACGAAAGCTGAAGATCCTGGGTGTACGAAGCATAGGTCCCAGTGGATTCTGTATAGATACGCCGGCCAATCCAGTTCGCTTGGGCCCATAGGGAACCGGCTATCCAGGAAACCACCTGGGGTAGGATATACTCTCCCGATACTCCAATCACCAGGGTCTCATCGATGTGGTCGCCTGAGGGCGCGGCTTCGCGGGTAGCATTCACCACCTCCCAGGCGGTAAGGAAATCGATTTCGCCCTGGCGGGTTCCTTGTACCTGGACACAAACCGATCCTTTGCCGGGGAAATCCAGAGTGGCATCCCACTGCAACACCTGCGCATCACCCCCCAGCGGATAACCGATATAATCCACTTTAAGCAGATAGCCGGGGCCACCGGAAGCACCGTTGGTGAAGTATTTGCGGAACATGAGGAAATCCACCCCATCCCTGCGGTATAAGGCGGGACTGGTCTGGGCGAATTCCAGCGAGGTGGAGAATAGCGCCGGTTCCAGTACAGCGGCATACTCGATACCCAACAGGAAACCCGTGGCGTCGGCCTGGGCGGTCGATTCGTTGGGGGCCCGGGCTTGATCCAGCACATATTGCCCATAGGCATTGAAGCCTTGGGCGAAAGCAAAATCCAGCTCGATATGGGCGATTGCATTGAACATGGACCGGTTGTTCAGATTGTGGTAGATGAAGGCGGGATTGATATAGCGCAGATCGAAGACATCGTTTTGATACATGACGTTCTCTGAAACCGCCAATGTGATGCGCTGGAGGATGCGGAACTCAAGTCGATGGGCCATGAGCACCCGGAATTCCTCGTCTTTTATCTCCCCTCCACTGGGATTTGTGTCAAAAAACACGTTCAGCCAGTCATATTTGAAGTAATCAGAGAACACCTGTGCACGGGCATACTCCTCATAATCGACATGGTCATCCACGATAAAGTTGCCCGAGTGGCCATTGCCCCAGCTGAGCCTGTCCCTGGATAGCGTGATATTCCAATGATCGCCACCTACCGAGGCCACCGCCCGCTTCGGCCATTGGAAGTCGAAATCATAGCTTTCGTTGAACGGCACAAAGTTGGTGAGGAAGGTCTGGCTATAGATGGAAGACCAGGTGGTATAGTTGGCTTCTCCCGCATTGATTATCGCTCCAATCTGGGGTGTCAAACCATAGGTATCGGCAGCATTGTATAGGTTGCGGCCATATTGCAGATCACAGTAGATATAGAGAAAATCCATGAGGACGAAATCCAAGGCGAGCATTATCGAGGGTTTGCGCTCCTCGAATCCATACACCCAGTCGGTATCGAGCGTGAAGTCGCTCCCATTGGTGTGATAATAGCCTTCGGTATTCAGGGTGACATCCACCCCGAACTGAAAACCATCGGCAAACTGGAAGCGAAGTCCTTTATCCAATTCATTGGTTATGGAAGTGTAGAGCCGCCTGAGCGTGGTGGAATCGGCCAATGCCGCACGTTCTACCCGGGAGAGTATCAGATGCGCTTCAGTCTTGCTCCAGGGACGTGAGTTTGAAGGCGTCCCGGCACCGGTCAATGCATACAGGTTGTCCATATCGGTGTACACCCCAGAAGACAGGGGGATGATCTCCTGGGAAACCAGCGAGGCAGCTAGCAGCGGTAGGCAACACAGGCACATGAGAAGCAGAACCGTTTTTTTCACGATACACTCACTTTGATGGTGGTCCAGTCAGGCTACCTGAGTCAACCGAGCCAGTCGGATCAGTTGAACCAGTCCGGGCTAGCTGGGCCAGTCGGGATGGGTTGCCCGGTGTTCCAGACCATCCGCTGGACGATAGAATGGAAAAGGGTTTCCAGCCATGCCACATGCAAGCCAGAAACCCTTGCAGGGAATCACACCGGGACTACAGGGAGTAAGTGGCACCCATGGTCAGTTGCACATCACTTGTCTTGGAACCGGCTATGTTCTTGTAGTTGTTGATATTGATATAATCCAGCTGTCCAAACACATGTAGATGTTCGTTGATATCATAGGCTCCATTCACCCCAAGCACCATGGTCTGGGAAACGCTGTTGCGGTCTGTTACGTCACTGTCGTTATAGTTGCCGGTTGGATGGCTGGTGGTAGGTGTCGAGATATCGTAGGGTACCCCGGTAGCTCCTCCGATCCGACTCCACTTGGAATAGATATCCATGGTACCATGCCACATGAAGAATCCATTAGCCTCGACATTCCACTGGCCATAGCGTTTCACTCCTCCGTTGACGTTGAACACGATCGCATCGTTTCCATACTTATACCCTAGGAATTCCGCATGGTAAAGGGTACCAATCTGGGTGAATTCCCGGATGACTCCGACATAATTCAGACCGTATGTATCCCCATCAGTTGCAGAAGCTCCGGGTTTATCAGCATCCCGTAGATAGAGGAACGGATCGGTATAGACGAATTCAAGCGAGGCATGCGCCACCATATCACCCACTGGCATGGTATATTTCATACCTGCCAGATAGCCGAAGGATGGGGGATAGTTCGCTTCGGTCTCGCTCGGGACGGCTTCGCCAGGAAGAGAGAACTCATCGACCATGGCTTGTCCATAGATATTCAGCCCCTTGAAAGGTGTATAATCGATTTCGATACTCAGCAGTGAGTTCGCATTGCTGCGGATATAGTAGTCGTGGAAAATCATCACCGGATTGAGGATCCGCAGATCAAGGGTATTGTCCTCACTCTGGTACATGATACTCTCATTCAGGGTAAAACCGACCTTGTCATTGAACATTCGCCATTCAAGCCGGTGCGCCATGAACATATTCAACCCATGCAGTTTGTTAAACTGGGTCTCGCCTTGTATGGCTCCTGGTGCGGCATCACTTATATAGGAGGATGGATGGGGGAAGAACGAAGTGACAAAGGTGTATTTGTACTTAGTCCCAAAAGCGGTGAAACGGGCCAGATTGTGGTATTTAAGATTATCACCCATCATCAGATTGCCGGACTCCCCGGCTCCCCAGCTCATCCGGTCACGGCCAATCTGGGCAGTCCAGTAATCCCCGCCCATCGCCACAAAAGCCCGGTATGGCATGTTGAAATCCAGATCAGTCAGAACCGCAGGCGCGACCAGTATCAGATTGGTAGCAAACGTGGTGGAGCCAAAACCATTGCCATCGCCACTTCCCTGCAAAGAATTGCTATTCCCGATGGTGAACTCCGAATATCCATAGAAACTGTCGGAAGGCCAGGTCTCAAGAGCGATGGAAAGCATCGGTTTCTGATCCATATTCCCCCGGATCCAACTTTCCCTTCCTACAAAATCGGTAGTATTCTGATGGACATACGTTTCCAGAGTAGCATCGAGATTCCAGGAAAGACCGACCCCTTTATTCTGCAACTTGGGCTGGATATCCAACGCTTGAGTCACATAGCCATACACATCCTTCAAAGCATCTGGGAGAACCTCGGCATCGATTTTCTCCAGCATCAGAAGCAACTCCGCTTCACTATAGGGTCCGGTGGTCGAGGGAAGTGAAAGGCCCTGACTTACATACAATACCGCGATAGCCTCATATATATCGCTATCCAAACTGAATATTTTCTGATTGTTCGCATATGGAGCGGCAAAGAGCAGGCTTGCCCACACACACAAGACTATGATAAGAAGCATGGTTTTCTTCATGGATACTGTCCCCCTTGGTGATCTATGCCTCCAGTATACCACCGAGTGGAATTCTTCTCCACGGAAACTTCATACAAGATATGGATTCTTCTCCACCCAGACTATTCAATATTCTTATTATTTACTTATATATAGTACAGTAACAATATTTCTACAATTGACCTACAAGAAATAATATCAACCCTTTAATGAAAAAAATCCTGATTTCTTCAGGATATTCCACCAATTTCTATCACCCTGGAGCAGGAACCATGCTAATGTGGAACCATGAGAAAATACTGCGCTCTCATCATATGGCTTTGTCTGGCTGTCTCCCTGGTATCCGCGGCATCTTTAGGTGCTGTATATCAAAGCGATAGTGTTGAAGCCCTATGGATCAAGCGGCTGTGCATTGAAACCGGCATTACCCCGCCCTTGCCAGCCGCACCGTGGAGTGGTTATGAGCTGTACCAGAGCCTCATGGCCATCGATCGCGAAGCCTTATCAGCCACTGGAAAAACCCACTTCGATATCCTGTCACGCCGGCTAGTGGGAAGGTTTGACCCACAATACCCCGTCCATGCCCAAGTGGAGTTATCTCCAGAAATATATGTGCAAACCAACGAGGATACCACACTGACCGGACGGGATTGGGCTCGTGGCTATGCTGACCGGCAAGGCATGCTGTCGGTCTCGGCCGAGACCCTGTTTGGCGAACATGTGTATGGGCTGTTTGATTTCGAGGCGAAAAACACGGTCAATTATGAACGCCTTTCCGAAGGGGAAACCTCTTTTATCGGCACCTTCCAAACCAACGATGTCCTGTTCTCCCCAGACGTCCAGCTGGAAAACCGGGCGCCTTTCAACGCCTTTGCCGGGTATTCTGATCCCCATATAAGCCTTATCGCCGGCCGGGGGGTGGTCTCGCTGGGTAGGGGCAACACAGGGAACCTCCTGGTGGGCGACCATGTGGATTTCCATGACTTCACCCGCTTCTCAGCTGCCAACAACACGGTCGCCTACACGTTCCTCACCTTGAGCTATGATGGTATCGATAACGAAGGAACCGCCCAGGCGCTATCTTTCGATGAAAACATGCGGCTGTTCATTGCGCACCACCTAGCGGTCAACCTTGGTAAGAGAATCCGTTTATCATTGGCTGAGACCGCCCTTTTCTACACGTCACGCTTGGATCTGCGCATGTTCAGTCCTTTGATGTTCATCCACAACTACAATAATTTCGATGAAACCAACAATGCGATGCAAGCCGAGTTGGAGGTAGCTTTGGCCCGGGGAGTCTCCTTCCATATCCAGGCGATGGTCGACCAGATCGCTTTGTTCGGGGAAACCCTGAACGCAACACCAAATGCCTGGGGGGTGCTAGGTGGATTGGATTTTGCCATACCCTTGGGAAAAGGCCTGCTTACCGGATGGGCTGAAGGGGTCTACACTTCCCCGTATCTGTATCTACGGGGAACAGATGATTGGAATCTCTCACTCATCGGCGCCCATGCCATGTGGTCGGGAGCGGGTATCGATTATATTGGTTATCAATACGGTCCCGATTCCATTGTCGCCGCGCTGAGCCTGGGGTATGAGGAATTTGAAAAGTACAGGATATGTACCCGGGTGCTGTTTGGCGCACATGGAGAGAATGGCCGCCTGGGAAACGTTTCTTCCTGGCAGCTGGACACTGGCGAAACCGCCTTCCGGCTCATCTCACCTTCCGGTACCCCGGAATACCGGCTCATCTGCTCGGTGGAGGGTGGCTATACCCTCGGTTCATCCGGGTGGAGCGCCTCGGGTTGTGTGGATGCTGTTACTGCTTGGAATTACCAGAATATTGAAGATGAAAGCTTCTTTGATATCCAGATCTCACTGGGGGTCACCTATGCCTGGCATATCATCTAAGACAGAAAAAATGCAGTGCCTTTTTGATTAGACACTGCATCCTTTGGGGTTGGGGCGGCTGGAAGAGTTGCTTCTACAACATCCCCGTTCCATATATCCTCAACCTGAGAATCTAAAATGAGGTAGGGATGATCTCTTCCGTGACCACCGGTTCGGCTTCGGGAACCACCGCTAATGTGGGAACCTCGTAGGGCTGCATCCACACGGACTCGTCAGCACCCCCCACCAGCGCCGGGATGTTCACCAACACCATATCCTGTTCAAGCGGTACCGAGAAGTCCGTCACCAGCTTGTGTTCCTCAAAACTCTTATCGGTATACACCACGGTGATCCGGTTCTTCTGCCCCATCACCTCGGCTTTATCCCGGTCTCTGGCCGCCAATTCAAGCAATTCTCCACGGTTTACTTCCACTTCAACGATAGAGAAGGCCTGATAGGTTTTTCCTCCGGCTTCCAGGGTCTTGTTGTCCAACAGAATGGTATGCTGCTTTCCCACTATGTACATGACCACCCCGAGAATCAGCACTAGGACAATGGCGACCAGCTGGAACAGGTGTCTTCGGGTGAATTTGAATTTTGGCATCATTTCACCTCCTCGCCACCGGTAATCTGATCCTGGGCGAGCAACCGCCCCACCCGGCCTTTATCCCGACGCTTGCGCACCTCATAGAGCACCAGTGCGATGGTGATGACCCCGTAGGAAACAAACACGCGGAAGTACTCCCCCAGCTGGGCTTCTCCAATCAGATTCTTACCGGCCATCGGAGAGACAATGAACATCAGGTGGAACAGTGATACCCCAAGGAACACGTTGCCGATACTGGCCTTGTTCACGGTGGCACCGCCGACCAGCAAGGCCGCGATGGAGAACATGCCGATCTGCATATGCGAGTTGTAGGTGTTCAATGTACCAATATTCTGCAGATAGATGATCATGCCATAGCCTGCCAGAATGGTGGAGATGACCACTGAGATGATTCTTGTATGCTCAACCTTGATACCGGCGGCACGGGCTACTTCCATATCCTGGCCAACCGCACGCATATCCTGTCCAAGCTTGGTTTTCCTGAACCAGATGATGAAAATGCACAGAACCGCGATCACAGCGAAAGTGGCCAAAGGAATACTCAGGCCGAAAATCTTTATGGAAATCAGATTGTCCAGTGATTTGCGCAGGCTGATGAGGTTCACCGTATTGCGGATACCATATCCACGGGGAAGCAGCAACGCGGGGCTGCTAATGGGAATCACCGGTCCCATACCATACAGGACAATCAGCTGGTATACGCCATTGATGAAGAATCCGATGATATAGGAGGTGACCATCTCCCGGCCTTTGGCTAGATTGAGGATCTTGCCACACAACCAGCCAAGAAAGGCTGAAATCGGGGTCGAGATAATCATAGCCAGCACCATGCCGGGAATACCGCCGATACCCCAGTCAGAGATGAAAATCAGACCGATCTGCCCGGCCATCGCGCCCAGGGTCATGCCGAAATTCAAACCCATGCCGGCCATGATGGGCACCAGCAGGGCGATGATCAGGAAGCTGTTGCGTGCGATACGCACGATTATCTCCTGTCCAAGATAGTTCATTGAATACCCTGAAAGGGGAATGCCGAAAGCGCAGATGACCAAAAAGAGTACCGGCACCGCGTTTTTCTCAAAGAAACGGAAGATCTTTTCCCAGTTGGTCTCGTGTAGTATGTTCATCGGGTGACCTCTGACTTTCTCGTCAATGCGTAAAGGATCATGCCATTGGATACCACGATACGGATAACCTCAGACATGTCAGTATGGATCATGGAGTTCATCACCGAAGGGGTCATGGTGACAATACCCTGGAAAAGCAGGGTGCCGACCACTACATTGGTTATGGAGGCTTTATTCACCGAAGCGCCTCCGATAAGAATCGCCGAGACGGCAGGAAGCGCCATATAGAAAGGTCCCATATACAATTGGATGAATCCAAAACTCTGCTGATACACCAGGATCCCGATTGCTCCAAGCCAGGTGGACATGATAACCGACAAGGTCCGCACACGATCGATATTGATTCCCGAAGCACGGGCGAACACCGGATTGGAGCCAACCGCCGTCATCGAGGTGCCTGTTTTCGTGTGGAGAAAAGCCCACATGAGGAAGGCCATCAAAGCAAAAAAGAGAATCATGCCGGTAGGAAACGAAAAATGCGAACCTATCTGTATATGCAGCAAATCATCGAGTACATGGAGATAGAAACCTTCGGTGGAGATGGTGGTCCGCAAGCCGCTGCCTGAATATCCCCACACCATGGTGGGGCTGTCGTAGGGAAGCAGAAGCCACATGATGCACATGAAGGCCACGGAAGAGAATCCCACATAGGTGGCGATCATCATCTCGCTACCCTTTACCTTGTTCAATAGTTTTCCGTATCCCCAGCCGAACAGCACAGCGAAAGGTGTACACAGTAGAATCGCCATCAGGAACGACAGGTCCCCGGTGAAATTGAACTGGATGGCCATCGTTCCCCCCAGCAATCCGGCAATAATTCCCAAAGGAAGCCCAAAATTGAGACCACATCCTGAATGGATCATGGGAACCATCGCCAGCACCATCACCCCGTTCATACCAAACCGTACCAGAGTGTCACTCAGCGAGGTGCTGACCTTGACTCCCACGAACGGAGCGAGAATGAACAGGGACAATAGGAATAGGCCGATGATAATCCGTGGCCAACCGAATGAATGTATGAATTGCCTGACTTTGATCATGCCTGCCCTCCTTCACCGGTCCCGCTGGGTTGTTTGCCAACCATCAGCAAGCCGAAATCCGCGGAATCAGCATCGGAAGGAAGGATTCCGGAAATACGCCCATCCGCCACGATGGCGATCCGGTCACAGACGGCCCGTAATTCCTCCAGTTCGGAGGAGATCATCACAATTGTGGTGCCGGATTGCTCGTTATACCCCCGCAAGGCCTGTAGAACCAGGCCTTTGGCACCGATATCGATACCCCGGGTGGGTTCTGAGACAAACATCAGCTTGGGTTCCAGAGCGAAAGCCTTGGCTAAACAGATTTTCTGCTGGTTTCCACCCGAGAGTTCCTTGGCTTTCTGACGGTAGCTGGTACAGTGGATCTCCAGTGCATCTATGTATTTTTGGGCAACTGCCTGGATCTGTTTCTCATCACGCCATTTGAGCAGGCCCTTGAAATACTGCTTGAGGTATTTTTCCTGCACCTGCATGGCCGTGAAAGAGATGTTCCAATCCAACGATTCGTCCAACAGCAAGCCGACCCCACGCCGGTCTTCGGACACAAAAGCCAACCCGGCATTCAGGAATTTCCGGGGATTGTTCAGCTGGATCTCCTTGCCTTCGAACATGACGGTTCCGCCGGCAGGAAACAAACCCATGGCTCCATTTGGAATACCCAGTTTGCCTTGTCCCGCTAGACCTCCGATTCCCAGGATCTCACCCTTGTGGATATCCAGGGTGATATCCCTCACCGTTTCGCCCGGCATGTCGACCCAGAGGTTTTTCATGGAGAATACCACGGGTTGCGCCTCAGGATTGAAAGCCCGGCGTCCAGGGTGCTGTCCAACCTCGCGGCCAACCATCCATCGGGCGATCTCAGGAATGGAAAGTCCCTTGGCGGGAACATCCTTGACGATTTTTCCATCACGCATCACCAGAACCGTGTCACAGATATCGATGATTTCCTGAAGTCGATGGGATATGAAAATTATCGCAATGCCATGCTCGGCGAGCTTCTTCATCGCTGAAAGCAGGATTTCAGCCTCTTTTTCGGCAAGAACCGCGGTTGGTTCATCCAAAACCAGCAATTTAATGGATTTCTTACTGAGTTCCCGGGCGATCTCCGTGAATTGTTTGTGACCCACCGGCATTTCGCCCACCATCATGGAGGGATCGATCTCGACCCCGAGTTTGGTAATGGCTTCCTGTGCCCTTATCTGAAGTGTGTTTCTATCCAGGATGTCCAGGCGTTCACCAAATATCCCGGATACGAAAGTCTTGTTCTTGGGTTCACGGTTAAGCAGGATGTTCTCGGCCGCGGTGAAATCGGGCAGTAGCGAGAATTCCTGATGGACCATGCCGATACCATCTTCCAAAGCCTCCAGTGAGGATTGGTAATGGACCACCTTGCCATCCATGAGCACATCACCACCATACCCACCGGTATCACGGATCACATCCATACCGAACAGGATCTTCATCAGAGTGGTCTTGCCTGCTCCATTCTCACCGACTAGGCCCAGTATCTCTCCGGAACGCAGTGAGAAGTTGACATCGGCCAGGACCTGATTGCCGAAAAAGTCCTTGCTGACATTGCGCATCTCCAGCAAAGGAGTGCCTGTTTGTTTCATAAAAAAAATACCTCATACAAACAATCGAGCGATACCAAGCATACCGTCATCATCGCGGACACCCTTGATATCGCTGTTACACAACGAACATACCGCAGAATGAACCGGGGGAGAATCAATTCTCCCCCGTCCATATCTTTTCACTATTTGATGGTGAAATACTTTTCAGGAACAACCACGCTCGGAGTTCCCATGTAGCCCTTGCCCATCATATAGGTGTCCTGATAGATCAGGACATGGTTCTTGGCACGGACTCCAGTGGCGGTGTCGGAATAGAAGCTTCCGTTCCAGTTGGCGCCAGGGGTGAACTTCGCAAAGGCACCCATCAGATCGGAAAGCTTGAGCAGCTGGGATTTTCCATCCAGAACATTGATCGCATGCTGGGTAAGACCAGCGGTGACCGTGTATCCATAGGAGTAAGCCCAGGTTCCAAACCGGCCAGCACCACCCTTGGCGATGATCGCGGCTTCAACTTTCTTCAGGATCGCGGAGAAATTCCCGGCTTCGGCGGAAAGGTCGAGTCCGAGGGCCCCAGGATAACCCATCAGCGGGGAAGGAAGGTCGGCTTCGATGAAGTAGCCACCATAGGCGAGCAACTGCTTGAGCAGAGGTTCGGTATGGGCATCGTTGGTGCAGAAGAAGGCCGCGTCTTTGCCGTACTTCTCAATCCAGGAGGGAACCTGCTGGAGAATATACTGCTGGGCACCGGCAACACCGATATCACTGGTCGGATCAGGAGCGGTCTCGAGCACAAACGTCATGCCGAATTCGGCACAGGTCGCTCTCATGATGGCGACACGGCGGCTCATGGTCTCATAACTCATATGCCGTGGGAAGGAGATATGCACGAAGGTCTTGACTCCGAGATCGTGGGCGGTTTTGATGATCAGATAGCCGCGGGCGACGAAATCGTTGTTCACAGCCAGATCGGCTGCGGTCTGGATAACACCCGGGTCCTCGTGGGCTTCACCAGCGAGACACAGGACATCGCTTCTCTTCTCTTTGACACGGCGGAAAGCCTCAGTTGTTCCGGGAACAGCCTGGTTGACGATAATCGCCTTCATGAGGGGATCATCGGCAAGACCGGCGATCACGGAGATGGTGGTCTCGGCTTCATCCATGAAATTGTCAGGATAGGTGACGTGCTGGATCACTCCGCCATTGGCGACCGATCCATACAATTCAATCATTTTCTCCGCACCACGGAGGTCATCTTCGGACTGGGACACGGTTCCGGTCACAATACCGACATGATACTTCTGTGCTGCAGCTGGAGCGGCTTCCGTTCCGCCCTGGGCGAACAAAGCGCCAGTGGCAAAAACAAGAACGAGCAGAACAATCAGACTTTTCTTCATTCTCTTATCTCCTCTTGAGCAGTTTAGGAATATAGACAGGGATTAGTGTATCATAATTCAAAAATTTTCATAGGTTTTTTATTGATAAATATCCATTTTCCATACATTCCATGCATAAAATTATCAGTAAATAACCACAACCTGCAATACCCGACATACACAAACAGGATATCGGTTCCGATATCCTGTCTTGGACAAGCCTGTATGGATTGAAGAAAAATCCAGAATCAAATCTTGATGGCGGTTGATTTCCCCTGTTGCCGGCGGACTTCATACAGAAGGATTCCCGCGGCAACCGAGACATTGAGTGAATCGATATGGCCACTCATGGGGATGGAGACTATCTGATCGCACCGCTTGTGCACCAGAAGGCTCATCCCGTCGCCCTCGGAACCCATCACAATCGCGGTCCTTGCGGGAAACACCACATTGGGAAGGTTCTCACCATCCATGTCGGCCCCATATATCCAGAAATTATTGGCCTGGAGCAGTTCCATCTCCCGCACCAGATTCGTCACCACCGCGGTGGGGACATACTGGGCGGCTCCAGAGGAAATCCGGAGAACCGTTTCATTGGCCTGCGCGCTGCGCCGTTCGGGCATCATCACCAGATCGACCGAGAACTGATCCGCACTGCGCAGGATGGCACCCATATTCTGGGGATCGGTTATGCCGTCCAGAATGAGCACAAGCGCGCCTTGTCCATCGGCAAGACCATTCACAAAATCTTTCACCGTCGTGACCGTCCCAGAACCACTTCCACTATGGTTTTGCCGGAATCTGGAGGGTGAAGACAACTCGAGCAAGGCTCCCCGGTGGTCAGCCCCACCCGCCATGCGATCCATCTCCATACTGGTGATCTTCCGGATAGCGACTTTTTTAGTCGACCGCGCCAAAGCCTCAAGCCGTTCGCTGCGTTTCTCGCTGTCTTTACACAGAAACAGAATCGATCCCGCGCAAGCTTCCTTCAGAGATTCTTCTATCGCATGGTAGCCAGTGATTTTCTCACCCATGGGGTCCCCTACTCGTTATACGGTACAGGATCGGGAGCGGAATTCTCACCTGTGATCTGTGAGAGTTTCACCAGAAGCTCTTTCGCCTCACGGCTCAAGCGTTTCGGAGTCTCCACCATCAACTTGATATAGAGATCACCCCGCTGATCGGCAGATGCACGCAACACAGGCACTCCCCGGCTCTTCAGCCGCAGCACCTTGCCATTCTGTGTCCCTGCGGGAATCGCCAGCTTCACCTTGACCTCATCGATAGTCATCACCTCGATTTCCGCACCAAGCGCCGCCTGGGTGAATGAAATAGGAATCTGACAATACAGATCATTTCCAGAGCGCTCGAAATACCGGTGCTGACGGACATTCACATACACAAACAGATCACCGGCAGGTCCGCCGTTGGGTCCTGCATCACCCTGCCCGGAGAGTGAGATACGGTTTCCCGTATCGACCCCGGCGGGGATAGTGATCTTGAGCTTCTGCTGTTTCCGTTTCAATCCGGATCCATGGCAATCGGGACAGGGGTTCTCAACCACATAGCCCTCGCCTGAACAGGTGGGGCAGGTCGAAGCGATGGAGAAGAAACCCGAATTCCGGCGGACCTGTCCGGAACCATTGCAGGTGGGGCAGACTTTTTTACCGGAACCGCTTTTCACACCGCTGCCACTGCAGGTCGAGCAAGGAATCTGGTGCGCATAGGCAATCTCGACCTTCGTACCGAACACGGCATCCTTGAGGTCGATCTCCACATCGTATCTAAGACTCTGGCCTACAGCCGGACCACGCGACCCACCCTGACCACTCCGAGCGGCGCCACCCCCAAAGAAGGATCCGAAGATATCTCCGAGTCCTCCTCCTCCAAACAGATCGCTGAAGTCGCGATACACATTTGAATAATCCTGGGCACCGTTGGTATCGATACCGGCGAAGCCATACTGATCGTAAGCCTGGCGTTTCTGCTCATTGCTTAGGATTTCGTAGGCCTCGCTAGCCTCTTTGAACCGTTCTTCGGCCGCCTTGTCTCCTGGGTTTTTATCAGGATGGTTGGCAATGGCCATTTTACGGTACGCTTTTTTAATTTCGTCCACAGAGGCCCCTTTCGAGACCCCCAGGACTTCATAATAATCCCGTTTCGCCACGGTTTTGTACTTCCTTCAGCTGCAGAATCAGTCTACGACCTCGTAGTCGGCATCCTCGACACCGTTGTTTTTCTTCGCATCGCTGTTGGATTTCTGTTTGGGTCCAGTACTATCCTGAGGTTGCTCGGAAGGCTGTCCCTGCTGGGCGGCAGTCGATTTATACATTTCCTCAGCAAGTTTGTAGGCCGCCTGCTGCAAAGCCTCGGTTTTGGCTTTGATCTCTTCAGGAGAACCATGCTCCAGAATACTCTTCAGACTGGAAGCGGCGCTTTCAATCTTCGCCTTTTCGCCAGCGGAAATCTTGTCACCATAATCCTTCAGGGATTTCTCCGTGGAGTAAAGCAGACTATCGGCTTCGTTGCGGGCCTCGATCTTGGCGCGTTCCTTCTTGTCGTCCTCAGCGTGCACTTCCGCTTCCTTCACCATCTTCTCGATATCCTTCTCGGACAATCCGGAAGAGGATTCAATGCGGATCTTCTGTTCCTTGCCGGTACCCAGATCCTTGGCGCTCACATGCACAATGCCGTTGGCATCGATATCGAAGGTGACCTCAATCTGAGGAACGCCTCTGGGGGCGGCGGGGAGTCCGATCAAGTCGAATTTACCCAAGGTCCTGTTCTGACTGGCCATTTCACGCTCGCCCTGAAGCACGTGGATGGAAACAGCGGTCTGTCCATCGGCGGCGGTGGAGAAAATCTGGCTCTTGCGGGTAGGAATCGTGGTGTTGCGCTCGATCAGCTTGGTGGAGATTCCACCCAGGGTCTCGATACCCAAGGAAAGCGGAGTGACATCCAGCAAAAGCACATCCTTGACATCGCCACCAAGAATTCCACCCTGGATGGCGGCGCCCATGGCAACCACTTCATCGGGGTTCACGCCCTTGTGGGGCTCTTTCTGGAAGATGCTTCTGACCATCTCCTGCACAGCGGGGATACGGGTACTGCCACCCACCAGGATGACTTCATTCAGATCGCTCGGAGAAAGTCCGGCATCGCGCAGCGCGTTAATGCACGGAGCCTTGCTCCGCTCGATGAGGTCAACCACCAGCTGCTCGAATTTCGCTCTGGACAGGTTCATCTGAAGATGTTTGGGTCCCGAGGCATCCGCGGTGATATAGGGCAGATTGATAGAGGTGTCCTTGGTGCTGGAAAGCTCGATTTTGGCTTTCTCGGCAGCCTCCTTGAGTCTCTGTACAGCCATCTTGTCCTTGGACAGATCGATACCGGATTCTTTTTTGAAGTTCTCAATCAGCCATTCAATGATGCGCTGGTCAAAATCATCTCCACCCAGGTGGGTATCACCATTTGTGGATTTCACTTCGAACACACCATCCCCAAGCTCCAGAATGGAGATATCAAAGGTACCTCCGCCCAGGTCGTATACCGCGATCTTCTCTTCCTTGCTGGTATCCTTGCCAAAACCATAGGCCAATGCGGCCGCAGTGGGTTCGTTGACAATACGCTTCACCTCAAGACCGGCGATCTTGCCGGCATCCTTGGTGGCCTGGCGCTGGGAATCATTGAAATACGCGGGAACCGTGATGACCGCCTCAGTGACGGCCTCACCCAGATAGTCCTCGGCGGTTTTCTTCATTTTCTGCAGAATGGCGGCCGAAATCTCCTGAGGAGAATATTCCTTGCCCCGGATTGACAAACGGATTTCATCGGAGCGACCGGAAATCACCTTATAAGGCATTCTGGCGACTTCGGAGGGAACTTCCATGAAACGTCTCCCCATGAAGCGCTTGATAGAGGACACAGTGCTCTCGGCATTGGTCACAATCTGGTTTTTCGCAGGCTGCCCAACCAATTGCTCACCTTTGGCGGTAAAACCAACGATGGAGGGGGTTGTCCGCTGCCCCTCGGAGTTCTGGATCACAAACGGGTCTCCGTTCTCCATCACCGCGACACATGAGTTCGTGGTTCCCAAATCTATACCGATTATTCTAGCCATATAATTTCTCCTTACAATCAATTTATCTTATCTACAGACTGTCCGGATCCGCCTTGCCGGATATCCGTGCAATCCGTTTTCCATACCTACATCAAAGAGGCTTTCCAACCTTTACTTTCGCGGTTCTCAATACCCTGTCATGAAGATAATATCCCTTCTGCAATTCGGCAATAACCGTCTCTATCGCATATTGCTCGCCGGCTTCCAGCATGCAGGCTTCATGATCGTGGGGAGAGAACTCTTTCCCTACGGTATTGGCCATGACTTTCAAGCCCCAATTGCGGTCAAGCATTTCCACCAGCTGTTTCTGGATGAGATGGATACCTTCGGCATAGGCGCCCACTTCAGTGGTTTTCTCACCTGCGCTTATCGCCCGGTCGAAATCATCCAGAATCGGAATCAAATCCGCCAGTAGTTTTTCGTTCGCATATTGGACCGCATTCTCCCTCTCACGGATCAGCCGCTTGCGGAAATTATCAGTATCCGCCAGTTTCCTGGTGAATTGGTCTTTCTCGGTCTCCAGCTGCTTGGCAAGACGCGAAACCTCGACCTCCAAGCTGGCAATCCGCACAGCCTCAGCAGACACGGTTTCGGGTTCTTTCCCGGTTTCCTCTTCAGCCACAACAGAGGAATCTTTCGGGTGATCCTCCACAGCGACCGCTTCCTGACCGGTTTCCCCGACCTTCAGGTCCTGTTCCAATATGGTATCCTTGTTCTTCTCTTGTTCTTTCCTACTCATGACAGCCCCATGCAAAAATATTTTATGCAACCGGAATATAGAGGTTATGTTTCAATTTCCACATACATTACCTACCACCCCTGGCAGCATGAACAAACATACTCATTGTGACAAGGAACCGTCAAGTGTCTTGCGGAAATTGTGCCACGGAATTATCCTATTTCAAACAGATATCCAACACCACCTGATCAGATTCCGGACTTTATCGCCGCATCGATGAAATCCCTGAAGAGCGGATGGGGACGGTCCGGCCGGCTCTTGAATTCAGGATGGAATTGCACACCCACAAACCATGGATGGCCAATCACTTCTATGGCTTCCACCAGAGATCCATCGGGAGATATACCAGAGAATCTCATTCCTGCCGCTTCCAATACCTGCCGATAGGTATTGTTGAACTCATACCGGTGCCGATGCCGTTCGTCAATCCGCCGGCTGCCATAGGCATGGTACATCAGGCTGTCCTCACAGGGAATCTCACAGGGATAGCTCCCTAGGCGCATGGTGCCCCCCTTCTCCACGTTTTCCTGCCCACTCATGATATCGACCACTGGATATGTGGTCTGAGGATACCACTCCGAACTTGCCGCACCTTCCAAATGGGCTACATGCCTGGCGAATTCCGCAACCGCGCACTGCATACCCAGACAGAGTCCCAGAAAGGGCACACCCCGCTCGCGTGCATACTGGATGGCTTTGATTTTTCCCTCGATCCCCCGCACCCCGAATCCTCCCGGTACCACAAGACCAGCCACTCCATTGAACATATTGGACAGTTCCTCGTCGGAAACCTGTTCAAGTTTCTCGGAATCCATCCTGATCAGCTCGACTTTTGTCCTGTGGAAGCCACCGGCATGGTTCAAGGATTCGACCACACTGAGATAGGCATCCGACAGTTCAACATATTTTCCGGCCAGAAGGATTCTGACCGTGTTCTGGGGATGCCGGCGATTCTCAACCATCGCATGCCATTTCTCCATATGGCGTGGACCACATTCGATCCCCAGCTTCTCAAGCACAAGAGAATCGAGACCCTCATCCTCGAACAGCAGTGGAACTTCATAGATGGAGGAAAGATCGGGATTCGGGATCACCGCTTCCTTGTCCACATCGCAGAACATGGCGATTTTCTCTTTCATCCCTGGAGGCATCGGACGGTCAGAACGGCAGATGATGAAATCCGGTTGGATTCCAATTCCCCGCAGTTCTTTCACGCTATGCTGGGTGGGTTTGGTCTTGAGTTCCCCAGCAGCCGCGATATATGGGATCAGAGTCACGTGGAGATACACGGTATTCTGTTTGCCCAGATCCCTTTTCATCTGTCGGATGGCTTCAAGAAACGGCTGGCTTTCGATATCGCCGACGGTACCGCCGATCTCCACCAGAACGATATCCGCCTGGGAACTCTGTGCGAGGGCGAGCAACCGGTTTTTGATCTCATTGGTTATATGGGGGATCACCTGGACTGTACCGCCAAGATACTCACCGCGGCGTTCCTTCTGGATCACCGACCAATAGACCTTGCCGGCAGTGACATTGTTCTGCTTTCCAATGGAAATGTCGAGGAAACGTTCATAGTGCCCAAGATCCAGATCGGATTCAGCACCGTCGTCAGTGACAAACACTTCTCCATGCTGATAGGGGCTCATGGTTCCAGGGTCGACATTGATATAGGGATCGAATTTCAAAACCGTGACACTCAGCCCACGGCTTTTCAGAAGGCATCCCAACGAAGCCGCTGTGATCCCTTTCCCCAATGAGGAAACAACGCCACCTGTGATAAATACGAATTTTGACATGGACAACCACCTTCCCCTTTCCATCATGTGCGGATACAACGGCGGTTCCATAAGGTGATGTAGCCGGACCGTTGCTTTTTGCACCGGAGTACGGCTTGGTAGATTACTCCACTGAACAATAATGTCGCCGATTACTCGGTACGACAGGAATGTATCACATGCGGAAAAACAACCACAAGTAGCAACAGGCCTATAGCTGAAAAAAAATCATTTTTTTACATCAGCATCATCATCGATGCTTATTTCTTCCTCGCCTTCCTCAAGTTCATAATGCTGGTGGATTTTCTTTTCTTTTTTTTCAGTCATATGATCGGGTTCGGGCTCCACGTCGGGTTCAGGCTCCACGTCAAAGCTGAATTCCGGTTCCACTTCCAGACCATCGTCCGCATCCGGGGCGGCCACATAATCCGGTTCTCCATCGAAAGCGGTCTCCTGGGGATCCTCTTCAGAAGGGACTTCAGTCTCAGGATTGTCATGAAGGGCTCGCCAAGCGAGTTCCTTGCGTTCTTCCTCTTCAAGCAAAGCCTGTTTCTCGGCCAATATGGCATCCAATTGATCCACCAGGGATTTTTGCTGTTCGACCGCATTCTGCATGCTTCTGGATTGTTGCTGCAAATCGGTCAATTCCTGCTTAGCGGTTTCCGTTTGGGTTCTGGAGACCTCCATCGCAAGGCGGGACTCTTCACGGTGGGCCACCAGATCCTCGATCTGCCGCTCCAGTTCTTCCCGTTTCATAGCCAGCGACTCAATCAAAAGGGAGCGCTCCGCCATCTCGGCCCTGTTGCGAACGAGCTTCTCTTCCAAAGAAGCCATTGCTGTATCAGAAGTGTTGGACAATTCCTTCACCACGGATCCCAATACATCCGTCCGGTTGTTCAGTTCTCTTAGGAAGGCCTGCACGGTGGTGACCATAGTCTGGAAAGCCGTGTCGGTCTGGGTAAGGGAATCCTCCAACAGAACATCGATCTGCCTCTCGGCCTCACGGACCGAGACGGCCACCTGGGCTCTGAGATGGTTTTCCCCCTGCTCCATGAGATTCCCCAACAGGAGTTTCTCCTGACGCATCCGTTCCTCAGCCTCGGCGACATGGGCCATGAATCCATCGATTGTTTCCTGCACTTGAGCGACTTTAACCACTTCTTCCTTAACCAGATTGGTGCGCATCTCGGCCTTATCCGTCATGGCCGCCAATTGTCCAAGCATTTCATGGTAATACGAGATCACCTTCTGCAGTTCCTCCAAGTCCTCGGAATGTTCCTGGATATCATCCTGCTGCATTTTGAGTTTGGAAACGAGCTTGGCGATTTCGTTTTCCTTCTGCGAGACGGTCTCCTCAGCCTGGGTGGCTTTTTCCTCAAACCGTTTGCCAGTCTGATTCATCTCACCCAGAATTTTCGATCCATAGAGCTTCATGACCTCCAGCTTCCGGTCCTTCCTGTCCGATGAGCGCAATATGAACATCAGGCACAAGGTGATGGTGAACAGCCCGATCGGTAGAAGAATTGGAATCATCTCTCTCAACACATCCATCATATACCCCCATGGAATTTTGTCTTGAACAGCTCCTGGAACTCCTTATAATCAGTACAGATCATATCCGCAAGCGGAAAGCGTTTCCTAAGATTGACAAACAACCGACGGGTGCGCCTTTTAGGAACGATCAGGCAGGTATACATACCGGCTTGTGAGGCACCCACCACATCCTTGCGATAGCTATCACCGACATACAGCACCTGATGGCACTCGACCCCCATTTTCCGGGCAATATGGAAAAAAGGCGCTGCATTGGGTTTCAAGTACCCACAATCCTCGGTACAACAGGAAACATCCACCAGATCGGCCACTTTGAGGGTTTCAAGCTTCCGTTCCACCGGGAAATCGGAAAGCACCCCGATGCGCAAACCGTTGGACCGGATCATCTCAAAAGCCTCCCGTACCCCAGGGTAAGGAGTAAGCTGCGCAAACGTACTCCGCCAGGAAGCATACATCTGCCGTTCGATGCGCGCCTCCATCCTGGCCAGAGCGGGTTGTGTGGGTTTCTTACCCATGGTTTTTAAAATAGAACTGGTCTGACGTCTCCGGAATCCCTCCCTGTCCGCAGGAATTGTCTCCACTTGGGGTTGCCTGCGGATTCGGGAACGGAACCTTTGGTAATGGAAAGCCAACCTGGGACTGGGAAAAATCGATCCAATCAATCTCAACAGGGTTGCCCGATGTGGGTAGAGCGTTCCATCAATGTCAAAACACACCGCACTGATATCCATTACAACTGTTTGTCCGGCGCATTGCGCCGGCGTTCCTTTAAATTGACTTCTATCGGAATCTGTGTGAATCCAAGGTCACGGCGGATACAGTTCTTCAGATACTGCACATATCCCTGGGGGAATCCATCCTCCCGGTTCACAAAGAACAGAAAGCGCACAGGAGCGATGCTCACCTGGGTTCCATAATAGATCTTATAATGCCCCTGGCCGCCACGCGCCGGTTGATAGGCATCCGACCAGGCCCGTAGGAAATTGTTGAACTGTGCGGTCTCGACCCGTTTGTTCAATTGTTTCCATACACTCCAGACACAATCGAGAAGTTTGGGTATATCAATACCTTTTTTCGCACTGATCGGAACAATTGGAGCAAAGGAGAGAACAGGGAAAAGAAACCTCGCCCGGTCTTTGATGGCTTCCATCTCATTGCCCAACCCTTTGAGCAAGTCAATCTTATTGAAAACCAGGATAACCCCCTTGCCCTGACGGACAATCAACTGGGCTATCTTCTTGTCCTGCTCGACAAGGCCGGTGGTAGCGTCGATCATCAGCAGGATGACATCGGCATCATCGATCGAAGCGATGGCCCGGTTCACCGAGTAGTACTCGACATCTTCTCCCACCTTGCTTTTCCGGCGGATACCAGCGGTATCCATGATGGTGTATTGGGTTCCCTTATACGCGAAGGAACCGTCGATGACATCCCTAGTGGTTCCAGGAATCTCGCTTACCAGAGAAGTCTCCATACCGGTCAGCTGGTTGGTCAGGGTCGATTTTCCAGTATTCGGTTTGCCAAGCACAGCGATTCTCACCCGGGTTTCCTCTTGGGGCGCTTCCTCGAGTTCCTCAAAAGCGAGCATTTCCATCAAGGTTTCTTCCAGAGTATCTATCCCAAGACCATGTGCCGAGGAAATAGGAACAACCCGGGGAAATCCAAAGGCATAGAAATCCCATACCAATGGAGATCGCACGGGATCATCCACTTTATTGACTACAAGAACCACTTTATCCGAGTAGGGACGCAGCGTCTGGACCAGCATCTGGTCCTCGGCGGTGACTTCCATGCAATCCATCAGAAGGATGATCACATCAGCGGTTTTCAGGAGGCCGAGACTTTTCTGGGTGACTTGGAAATCCAGACCCTGTTGGTCCATTTTGATGCCACCGCTATCGATCAGCCTAACGGGATGGTTCCCAAGAAGCCACTTTTCAGGAATGGGATCACGGGTCACTCCAGGCATGGAATCAGTGATCGCCTTCCTTTTTCCAATGAGGCGGTTGAACAATGTGGACTTGCCTACGTTTGGCCGTCCAATGATAGCGATGATAGGTAGAACCTGTTCACGCTGTGGTGTAATTTCCGAATCGGTCATGCATCCATTCCCTTATATATGTATCGATTTTTATATACGAATCCATTTCCATCACCGTCTTCGCAAGCTCCTGGGCTTCAGAAAGCGAAACAGAACGGATGATGTTCTTGATCTCCAGCAAACTCTGGGGACTCATGCTGAACTCGTCGAGACCCAACCCCAGCAACAATACCGAGGATATGGGATCTCCAGCCATCTCTCCGCACATACCCACGGGGATGCCTGCTTGATGCCCTTTTTCCACAATCATCTTGATGAAGCGCAAGACGCCTGGATGAAAGGGCTGATAAAGATACGCGATTTTCTCATTTCCACGGTCGACCGCGATAGTGTATTGGATAAGATCGTTGGTTCCAATGGAAAAAAAATCCATTTTCGGAGCAAGCAGATCAGCACAGAGCGCTGCTGACGGAACCTCGATCATCGTACCTACCTCGATTTTGGAATCAAAGGGGATGGAATCCTCAAGACAATCCTTTTTCACCTGCTCAAATACCTTAAGAACATTTTCCAACTCCTCCAGGCCGCTGACCATGGGGAACATGATTTTGAGTTTTCCATAGGCGGATGCCCGGAGCAAGGCCTTCAGCTGCACCCGGAAAATATCCTTTCGTGAAAGACAAAACCGGACAGCCCTCCAGCCAAGAATAGGATTCTCTTCCCCGAATCCTTCCAATCCGGGAATAATCTTGTCACCACCGACATCGATGGTTCTGATAGTCACTGGACCATAAGCGCCCATCCCCTCCAGTACAGAGCGGTAGGCGGTGAATTGCTCCTCCTCTGAAGCTCCTCCCTGTTTCATGAACAGGAATTCCGATCGGTACAGGCCAATACCGTCTGCACCGGTTTTCAATACAGCTGAGACTTCCTCAACCGTCTCCACATTGGCTTTCAGCTGGATACGGTGTCCATCAGTGGTCACCGCCTCCAGGGAAGCCAGTCCTTGCAGATCATTTTCATGGGCTATCCACAGATTGTACTGGGCCCGCATCCTATTAGCGGTGGCGCTACCGGGGCGGATTGAAACCTCACCATGGTTTCCATCAACGATAACCTCATCCCCTGTATCAACCGTGCCGGCAAGGATCCCAAGACCCACCACCGTGGGAATCCGCAAGGCACGGGCCAGGATCGCCACATGCGAAGTCCTGCCGCCACCACCCAAAGCGATTCCTTTGATTTTCGCAGGGTCCAGCGATAGCGCTTCGGAGGGAAGCAGGGTATCCGCAACCAACACCACTTCATCATGGATCGCAGACAGCTGGGGGCGCAGTTTGCCCATCATGCTCCGTATCACCCGCCAACCAATATCATAGATATCGGCACCCCGTTCCCTAAGAACCGGGTCTGGCGATGTATCCAAAGTGGCGATCATGTTGGAGATCACGCTCTCGACCGCCCATTCCGCACATTTATGCTCATCAGTGATCGCTTTGTATACCAAGGATTTGACCTCGGGATCCTGCAGCATCAGCAGATGGGTTTCAAGAATCTTCAATTGGTCATCCGCGAATGAGATACCGCTAAGTGCCTGCAGATCTCCAGCTACAGTGTCCAGAGCATGGAGAAACCGCGACTTTTCCTTCACAATCTCAGAGACCGGGATCTCGTTATGCCCAACAATGAGTTTTTCGTGGATAAAAAGAAACGCTTTCCCGATTCCGATTCCGGACGAAGCGGCGATACCTTTCAGTATTCTCATATACTGCTGTATCATAAGGGGTTTTGACCTTCATGTAAATAGAAGCTCGCCAGAGAATAGGTTATGGTGTATGCTGGATGCCATGGAACAGAATCCCAATCATGGTGACAAGAGGCGCCATTTGCTTCTCTATGCCTGGCTTATCCTGATGGTTTTCCTGCTGGTTCTCACCCTGGCGCTCTTTGATCGGATTGTCAGTTCCGTGGAAGAATCGGGGATGGTGGGTTTGGTCAAGGAGTATCTTGAAAAGCAGAAAACCGCGGAAAGCTCCCCCCATGCGGGACAAAGCCCGGTCCAATTGGTTTTCGCCATTCCCAGACAGGGAGGTTTTTTTTCATTCCGTTACTACCCCTCGTTCTACACAGGTGACCTCTATCATGGAACCATCGAAGCCTTGCTCAACGGCCCCACAAAAGACGCTCTGGCAGAGGGTGCGGTATCCTGTATTCCCGCGGATACACGCTTGATTGGACTGACGGTTTCATCACAGATAGTCTATGTGGATCTCTCCAAGGATTTCCTATCCTCCACGGTGTGGGAACAAGCCGGATATGATGGTGCGTTAACACAGATCACCAGAACACTGAAAGCTTTGAATGGCATCCGGGATGCCGTTATCCTTATCGAGGGAGTCCCGTTGGCACCGATCAGCTGATTGGCACCAGCTTTTGCAGCTCACGCTCGAATACCATCTGTGACATTCCTACGTCGGGTTTCAGCAAAGCCAGGAACTCAGTATTGCCCTTTCTACCAAGAATCGGCGAGGTGACAATCGCGTCACACCCCACCCCCTCCTCTTCCAAAGCTACAAAGACCTCCAGAAGCACCTGATGCAGTAGGGCGGCATTATCGACCACGCCGAAAAAACCTTCTTTCCACCGTGGAACCTCAAACTGGGGTTTGATCAGGGAAACCAACCATTTCTGGCGGGTGAGTCCAAGAATATGGGAGGCGGCTCCACGGATCGATCTGAATGACAGGTCGGCAACCGCGGCATCAGGCTGAGGGTCAAGCGTATCAAGAGCCATGATATTCTGTTTTTCATGGACCAGTACCCGTTTATCACAGCGGAGGCGATAATCCAGCTGATTATAGCCAACATCCACCGCATGCACTGCTTGGGCGCCCTTTTGCAGAAGGCAGTCGGTGAACCCACCGGTAGAGGATCCTGCGTCGAGCATCACCAATCCTGTAGGGTCGATATGCCAGACATTCAAAGCATGCTCAAGCTTGTAAGCTCCACGGGACACATATTTCGAAAAGGTGAAGGTAAGAACGGCATCGGGACGCACCAATGTCCTGGGGTCCACGCTGATCTCTCCATCCACCAGAACGTTCCGGCAAACGATATAGGCTAGCAATTGGTCTCGCGTATATTCCGGATACTGTTTTGAAAGGATTTCGGTCAATGGACGCTTTCTGTCCTGACGCATGCGCTCTCCTATAGTCCGAACTGCTCACTGATGCGCTTGATGGAAAGCGTTTTTCCAGTTTCCATATCAATAGCGCAGACCACACCTTGGAGACAAGCCGGTCCATCAAGAATCTCGTTGCGCAAAGGCATCTGGGTCAACTGCCGTTCAATCGCGATGGCCGGTGTTGACCCGATCACACTATCCACCGGACCGGATATGCCAAGATCGGTGATATAAGCGGTCCCATGGGGGAGTATCTTCTCATCGGCGGTCTGCACGTGGGTGTGGGTTCCTACCAGAACCGAGATTTTCCCATCAAGGTACATTGCCAAGGCTTCCTTCTCCTCGGTGGACTCAGCATGGAAGTCTACTATGATAATGGGAGTCTGCCTTCTAAGCTTATCCACCAGAGCCGCCCCTGTATGGAAAGGACAATCCAAGGCCACCATCTGCTGGCGCCCCTGGAGGTTCACCACGGCGACTTTCCTTCCACCAGCATCCACGACAACCGTGCCGTTGCCAGGAGCATCACCAGGATAGTTGGCTGGTCTGAGAAGCCGGTGTTCCTGATCAAGATAAGGCAGGATCTCCTCCTGGTGCCATATATGGTTGCCAGAAGTGACCACCTGTACCCCGAGAGAAAAGAACTGCCGCACCAGATCCTCGGTTATCCCCAGGCCATCGGCGGCATTCTCACCGTTCACTACCACCAGATCAGCCCGAGTGCGTTTGATCAATTGTGGAAGACCCATAAAAAGAGCCCTGCACCCGGGTTTGCCACAGACATCCCCGAGCAACAGAGCTACCAATGCACGTTCTTTTCCCATAAACTCTCTATACCGTTACCGTGCGTACTCAACCACCCGCATCTCACGGATGATGGTGACTTTGATTCTTCCCGGATACCTGAGTTCCGCCTCGATTCTTGTGGCGATTCCCTTGGCAATCTCCTTGGCTCCATCATCGGTCACACTGTCATTGTTCACTATGATCCGCAATTCACGTCCTGCCTGGATGGCATAGGCTTTTTCGACCCCGTCGAAGCTTTCAGCTATCTGTTCCAGACTCTCAAGCCGTTTGATATAATTATCAAGCGTTTCCCGTCTGGCACCTGGCCGGGCAGCCGAAATAGCATCCGCAATCTGCACAATCACCGATTCGATACAAGACGGTTCCACATCATCATGATGCGACAGAATCGCATTCACAATGCGGGGATCCTCACCAAGACGCTTGGCGACATCGGCACCCAACTCGGCGTGGTTCGCATCGCTTTCGGTCTCAGCTCCTTTGCCGATATCGTGTAACAGGCCTCCCCGTCTGGCGATCTCACGGTCAGCACCGACCTCGGCGGCTATCATACCGGCAAGGATGGCGACTTCCTTCGAGTGGCTCAGGACATTCTGACCGTAACTGGTTCTGAAATGCAAGCGACCCAAAGCCCTCACCATCTCCTGGCTCATGTTATGGATTCCAAGGTCGAAGATCACCTTCTCGCCTTCTTCGGCGATCACATGGGTGATTTCCTTGGTCACCTTCGCAACAACCTCTTCAATCCGCGCTGGATGGATACGTCCATCCTGAACCAGTCGCTCAAGAGCGACTCTGGCGATTTCTTTACGCACCGGATCGAAACAGGAGATGACAACTGCCTCCGGAGTATCATCGATGATGACATCCACTCCGGTAAGAGTCTCCAAAGTACGGATATTACGGCCTTCCCTACCGATGATGCGACCTTTCATCTCATCGCTTGGCAGGCTGACCGTACTCACAGTCACTTCCGAACTGACCTCTGTGGCGAGTCTCTGAATCGAAGACACAACTATATCACGGGCCAGTTTGTCCGCTTTCAATTGCGCTTCCTGCTCAATTTTGTTGATAATCAATTGAGCATCGCGTTTCGCCTCATTCTGCATGGATTCAATGATGGACTGCTTGGCCTCATCCGTTGACATCCCTGCGATTCTCTCCAACTCAGCCATCCAGCCTTCTTCCATTTCTGAAAGCTTTTTCTCACGCTGGACATTCTTAGCCTCTTTGTCTGTCAGCTGTCTTTTCTGGACATCCAACTCAGCTTGTTTTCGTTCTAAATTTTCTTCCTTCAGCAACAGTCTTCGTTCTGTCCGCTGAAGTTCACTTCTCCGTTCTCTTGCCTCACGTTCCTGTTGTTGTTGTTCTTTCAACAGCAAATCACGAGTCTCAAGCAGGAGCTCTTTACTTTTAGCTTCTGCTTCTTTTATTGCTTCCTGATTCAGACGAACAGCTTTCTGTTCGATTGAAGTAAGCTTGAACCTCGCATAAAACCAACGTACTAGCCAACCTAGAATGATACAGCCTAGACAAAGAGGGATAATCAGTAACAAACTCATAGACTACCCCCTATTGTAATGTTCCTATCATAAGTGAGGAGGTTCCACTTGTCAAGTAAGGGGTTTTATGATGCTCCAGGAGGGGACATCGGGGAGGTTTTTTTTTAAATCCAGCCAATTCAAGTATATGAAAACCGCCATCATACGATGGCGGTTCCTTGGTTTGGCATGGCAGTCCATTACGGATCCGCCTATAAAAGAATCTACTCAGCCGCTTTCACGTCTGATTTGGATTCTTTTTCTTCATTTTCCTTGTCCGCTTTCGGGGATTCCTTTTTAGCAGCGGCTTTCTTCTTGGGCTTCTCGGTTTTAGCTACCAGCTCAAGGATAACCATCTCAGCAGCATCTCCAAGACGGTTTCCAGTCTTTAAAATGCGGGTATATCCACCATTGCGGTCAGCAAACATGGGAGCGATCTGTGTGAACAGCTTCGCGACCATGGCTTCATCGATGATATCACGGGCTACGACACGGCGGGCATGCACTGAATCGTTCTTAGCGCGTGTAATTATTTTCTCGGCCATACGGCGGACTTCGATAGCCTTGGCCTTGGTGGTCTCAATCCGCTCGTATCTGAAGAGGGACGTCACCATGTTGCGCTTAAGCGCTTTTCGCTGGCCGGAACGGCGGCTCAACGCATTAAAACCAATCTTATGCTTCATTCTCTTCTTCCTTGTTCCCTGGTATTCTGATCGAATTTTTCAGGACGCTGTAATCAGTCATGCCAAGACTCAGATTCCATTCCTTCAGTTTCTCTTTAATCTCGGAGAGGGACTTCTTACCAAAGTTTCTGGTCTTCGCAATCTCTTCCTCGGTCTTCTTTGTCAGATCGCCGATGGTCCGGATATTGGCGTTCTTCAAACAGTTGCTTGAACGGACAGTAAGCTCCAGCTCTTCAACCGATGTGTTGAGAACCTTCTTGATCCTTTCCTCTTCCTCGTCGATCTCATCATTGCTGTTGATGATACTCTCGTCGAAGTTGATGAATATCGCAAAATGATCCTTGGCGATCTTCGCGGCTTCCGCCAATGCGTTTTCCGGAGAAACCGTCCCATTGGTGAACACTTCGAGAACCAGCTTGTCGTAATCATTGCGCTGCCCCACACGGGTTGGCTCAATTGAATACTTCACCCGGCTAACGGGAGAGAAGGCTGCGTCTATGGGAATCGTACCGATTTCCTCAATGTATTTCTCGTTGATCTCGGAAGGAACATATCCACGGGAAAGGTCAATCTGGACCTCCATTTCCAAGTTCGCATCCTCCATCATGGTGAATACCAGCAAATCCTTGTTCATGATCTCCACGGTATCCAACTCAAAGCTCGCTCCAGTGATCAGACCAGGTCCTTTGCATTCGAGCAATAGAACCGTGCCTTCAACATCCTCCGGCATTTTGATCTGCAGCTTCTTCAGGCGACTGATAATCTCAGCGGTATCTTCGACAATACCCGGCAAAGCCTCAAACTCACTTGAAATGAGATGGGGAACACCTTCTGCGTTAAAGCTGGTGAATTTCACGGCGGTAACGGCGTATCCCTGGATCGAAGAGAGAAGAATTCTCCGCAAGGTATTGCCGATGGTGGTTCCAAAGCCTCTCTCAAAGGGATAGGCAATGAATCTTCCAGCATTCGGTTCAACCAAGCTATGTTCGAAGGTGATTCCTTTCGGTTTCTTAAATCCTTTCAACAGGTTCTTACGTGCCATGATTGCTCCTTATCGAGAATAAAGTTCAACGACCAATTGCTCATTGACATTAGCAACCTCTGAAACATCAGCCCTTCTTGGTACGGAAAGGAAAGTCCCTTTCATGGCATCAACATCAAGAGAAAGCCAAGGAGCAACGCCAGATTTGGAGAATTCCTTGAGATTTTCTTTGATAACAATCATCTTTTGACCGTGGGGGCCAATCGACACCACATCACCCGCTTTGAGCAGATATGAAGGAATGTCAACACGTTTGCCATTCACCCAGACATGTCCATGGTTGATGATCTGTGCGGATTGGTTCCGGCTGACCGCGAAATGCAGGCGGAACACCACGTTGTCGAGTCTTCTCTCAAGAAGCATGATGAGGTTCTCACCAGTCTTTCCTGGGATTCTCGCCGCTTCATCAAAAGTCAACTTGAACTGTTTCTCCAGCAAACAATACATTCTCTTCAGCTTCTGTTTCTCACGGAGCTGGGTACCATAGTCGGTCAATTTTTTGGATCGGGCTCTGGGATCTCTACCAGGAAGCCCGGCTTTTCTGGCCAAGGGGCACTTGCCAGTGTGGCATCTCTCGCCTTTGAGGAACAATCTGACCTTCTCGGCGCGGCAGTACCTGCATTTCGGACCTGTATATCTAGCCATCTTTCTTCATTACTCCTTATCAGACTCTTCTGGTCTTTCTAGGTCTGCAGCCATTGTGGGGAATCGGGGTAGTGTCCCTGATGCTCCTGACTTTCAGACCGAGCACACCAAGGGTCCGGATCGCAGACTCACGCCCGACACCTGGCCCTTTGACGAACACGTTCACTTCACGAAGACCGTAGTCCATCGCCTTCTTGGCGGCTGTCTCCGCTGCGGTTTGCGCTGCATAAGGAGTGGACTTCTTCGCACCTCTGAACCCAAGACCGCCGGAACTTGCCCAAGACACGGCGTTTCCGTTCAGATCCGTGACTGTCACAATGGTATTGTTAAAAGTTGCCTGAATATAGACATTCCCTTCATATACCGTTTTCTTGACTTTGCGTTTTGCTTTAGCCACTTTCAAATCTCCTTATTTCTTCTTCCCAGCGACAGTCTTCTTCTTGCCCTTGCGTGTTCTGGCATTGGTTTTCGTCCTCTGTCCACGTACCGGCAAGCCCTTTCTGTGCCTCAGACCCCGGTAGCAACCGATGTCCATGAGCCTCTTGATATTAAGGGCGACTTCTGTTCTAAGACGTCCTTCGACCTTATATTCACTTTCAATCATCTTGCGGAGTTCGTTCACATCATCCGCAGAGAGGTTGTTCATCCTTTCCTCAGGATTGATCTTGGACTTCTGGCAAATCTCGATAGCCGAAACCCTGCCGATTCCGTAGATATAGGTCAAAGCAATCTTCACTGCCTTATTCGGTAAATCCACACCTGCAATTCTCGCCATTAACTGGCCTCCTCTAACGCTCTCTGTCTTATTCCAAGAGAGGAACGGCTATCGCCTCAGTCCTATCTCTGTCTCTGTTTATGCTTGGGATTGTCACAGATAATCCGGACCACCCCAGCACGCCTGATAACTTTGCATTTGTCGCACATGGGTTTGACACTTGCTCTCACTTTCATTTCGTTTCTCTCCTATAAATTCCGTGCCTTGATCTTACCTTTGGCAGTTATTCCATCCTGATGGTGCATCTTCATGACACCTTCAATCTGGGACATGGTGTCCAGATCAACACCGACCATGATGATCAGTGAGGTACCACCCAGCAGCATCGCAACCGAGGCGGGGAAGTTGAAGAACTTCTGTACCACAGTAGGAATCAGAGCGATGAAAGCAAGGAACAATGCCCCAGGAAGCACAATCCGGTTGAGAACCTTTGTGAGGTATTCCTCCAGTTTCTCAGAACGCACTCCAGGAACAGAACCGCCATTCTCTCTGATCTGCTTGGCCATCTCGACAGGATTCAAACTGACCTGTGTATAGAAAAAAGCAAAAGCAATGATCAACAGGGTGTAGATGATCAGATAGGGGGCGCCCTGTGGGTCAAGCCAATTGGCAAAAGACTGCAACCATTTGATCTCTGGACCAAGGGAGGACGCGATCTGCAATGGGAATGTAAGAATCGCGGAGGCGAAGATCACCGGTATGACACCGGAGGGGTTGATTTTGAAGGGGATATAGGTGCTTTGTGAGCCATACATCTTTCTTCCAACCACTCGTTTGGCGTACTGCACGGGAATTTTTCGCTGACCACGCTGCTCACATACGACAAGCGCGACAACCACAACGAACATCGCGAATACCACCAGAACCACAATCGGGTTGAGGGAATCGGACTGCACGCTGTTCCACAAGGTCACCAGGGATTCAGGAATACGGGCCACGATACCGGCGAAAATCAACAGGGAGATACCGTTTCCAATACCCTTCTGTGTGATCTGATCGCCAATCCAGACCAGGAACATCGATCCAGTAGTCACGGTGAGCAATGCGACCAATGTGAAAGGAAGGATATCCAAGGTCATGACGTTGGGTATCGATTTCGCATAGACGGTCACCACATACGACTGGATAAGACACACAACGATGGTACCGTATCTCGTGTATTGCTGGATTTTTTTCTGCCCGCTCGAGTCCTCGGTAAGCCGCTTCAAACTGGGAACAACCATCAGAAGAAGTTGGATGATGATCTGTGTTGAAATGTACGGCATGATTCCCAGCATGAATACTGAGAAGTTCGAGAATGCACCACCAGCAAAGAAATTGAGATATTCAGTCAGACCGATCGAAGTGGAATTGCTTTGAGATAGAAAATAGAGCTTCAAGACCTCTGGATCAATGCCTGGGATGGGGATAATCGTACCCAGACGGAACACCACAAGCATAAGAAACGTGTAGAGGATCCTTTTTCTGAGTTCTTCAATCTTGAACATATTCACTAAGCTGTTAGACATCGTGACCCTCTTTCTTATCTAATTTCGCCACCTGCCGCCTTGATTTTCTCAACCGCGGTGGCAGATACCTTCAGTCCCTCGAAAATGACCTTTTTGGTCAGCTCGCCATTGGAAAGAATCTTCACCATGACATCCACACCTTTTACAATGCGTCTGTCCTTCAAAGACTCAACCGTGACAACCTCTCCATCCTCATACCGGGAGGAGACAGTATCCAAGGATACTACCTGATACACCTCTTTGAAAGGATAGTTGGAGAATCCTCTGCGTGCCACACGGCGGTACAAGGGCATCTGGCCGCCTTCGAATCCAGGACGGACTCCACCCCCGGAGCGTGCGTTCTGACCGTTGTTTCCTCTTCCGCAAGTCCTACCCTTGGAAGAAGAGCCACGGCCCACAATCGTCTTTTTTGTATTGGCACCGAATGGTGCATTGATCTGTCCCATCTTATATCTCCTCGACCTTCACCAAGTGGGCGACAGCACGCACCATGCCCTTGATGGCAAGGCTTGCTTCATGTTCCACAGAGCTGTCGATTTTACCAAGACCAAGAGCCTTCACGGTCTTCCGCTGCACGGGAATACAACCAATAGGACTCTTGACCAGTGTTATCCTGATCTTTTTCACATCTGCCATCGGATTACCCCCACATCTCGTTCAGGGACTTACCCCTGTTCGTCGAGAGCTGTTTGGCATCGAACAGGTTTTCTAGAGCGACAAAAGTCGCCTTAACCGTATTGATACCGTTCTTTGATCCCAAAGACTTGCTCAGCACATCCTTGATGCCACACGCATCCATGACGTGACGGACAGCACCGCCAGCAATAATACCCGAACCAGGTCTAGCGGGTCTAAGCAGCACACTCGCGCTCTTGTAGTCCCCGATGATTTCGTGGGGAATGGTTGACCTCACCATTGGAACGGTAATCATATTGACTTTGGCCTTGTCGACGGCTTTCCGAATCGCTTCGGTTACATCATTGGCCTTTCCAGAACCGTATCCAATCTTTCCTTTCTGATCACCAACCACAACGAGAGCTGCGAACGAGAATCTCCGACCGCCTTTTACAACTTTGGAAACCCGGTTCAGCTTGACCAGCTTCTCGACTAACTCGCCGTCTTTATTTCTTTCTGACTTATCCACCATATCCCCCTAGAATTTGATCCCGGCTTTTCTTGCGCCGTCGGCGATGCTCTTCACGATACCATGATAGAGGTACCCGTTGCGATCGAATACAACGGAATCAATGTTCTTCTCGAGGAGCCGTTTACCCACAACCTCGCCCAATTTCGCAGCATCGGCCACAGTGTTTTTCAGCTCATGGAGCTCTTTCTCCATACTGCTGGCGGAAACAAGAGTGTTCCCGGCAACATCGTCAATGACCTGAACGTACATATGCGAATTGCTTCTGAATACAGTCATTCTCGGGTTGGTAGCGGTACCGGAGATGTTTTTCCTGATATGAACCTTACGATCCGCACGTTTTTTCTGCTTATCCAATATTCTGTTCATCTCTTCACCTTACTTTTTACCGCCGGACTTTCCGACCTTGCGTCTGATCACTTCCGTGTCATACTTGATGCCTTTGCCCTTGTATGGCTCAGGACCACGCAGAGAGCGGATCTCGGCACTGATCTCTCCAACCCGCTGCTTGTCAACACCGGTTACAGTGATCATTCCCTGTGCTTCACAGGTAATCTTCACATCGCTCGGAATCACAAACTCAATCGGGGTCGAATAACCGAGGTTCAATAGAAGATTGCTCCCCTTGATCTCGGCACGATATCCAACGCCGTTCACCTGAAGACGCTTGGAGAATCCAGTTGAGACCCCTGTCACCATGTTGCTCAGCAATTGCCGATACAGACCATGATAACTCCGGCTCTCTCTTGAATCATCCTTTCTTGATACCACCACTTGATTGGCGGAAACCGCGATTTCCACTTCAGGACGGTAATTCTGAACCAGTTTCCCTTTCGGCCCCTCAACAGAGATCACACCGGCAGAAGCCGCTACTTTGACCCCTTTGGGCAATACAATCGGTAACTTACCTATTCGAGACATAGTCCACCACCTTACCAAATTGAACAGATCAGCTCACCACCGACCTTTTTCTCACTGGCTTTCTTGCCGGTGATAACACCGGTAGAAGTCGAAACGACCACCACTCCGTAGCCGTTGTAAACTCTCGGCATATCACGGTAACCGGTATAGACTCTTCTCCCTGGAGTAGAAATCCTATCGATACCATGTAGGATCGGGTTTTGTTTCTCGTCATATTTGAGGAAGACGCGGATATAGTTCACGCCATCCTTGTTCACCACTTTCTTGAAGTTCTTCACATAACCTTCATTCTTCAGGATCTTGACGATCTGGAGTTTCAACTTGGAAGTGGTGACTTCTACTTTCTCATGCTTAGCTTGGCTAGCATTTCTGATTTTTGTCAGCATATCAGCAACAGGATCACTTATAGCCATCTTATTCTCCTACCAGCTGGATTTGGTAACACCAGGAATCTGTCCTTCACTGGCTAATTTACGGAAGCAAATCCTGCACATTTCAAATTTCCGCATATACCCGCGGGGTCTTCCACAAATCTTGCAACGGTTGACCTTTCTGGTACTGAACTTAGGCGTTCTGTTCGCCTTAACGATCATTGATTTCTTTGCCATCTTTGTCTACTCCACCTTATTTACTGAAGGGCATTCCAAGCTTCTTCAGCAAGGCGAATCCCTCTTCGTCGGTCTTGGCCGAAGTCACGATAGCAACGTTCAACCCGCTGACGCGCTCGATCTTATCGTAGTCGATCTCCGGAAATATAATCTGCTCGGTGATTCCGAGAGAATAGTTGCCATTTCCGTCGAAGGCATTCGGGTTGACACCTTTGAAGTCTTTAACACGTGGTAGCGCGACACCGATCAAACGTTCGAGGAAGAACCACATGTTGTTGCCACGAAGCGTCACAAGCGCACCGATCTCCTGTCCTTGGCGGACTTTGAAGTTCGCTATGGATTTCCGGGATTTCGTTTTGAGAACGTGTTGCCCAGTGATCTGCTCCAACTCCTTCACCGCCGCGTCAAGAAGCTTCTTGTTCACAGTCGCCTCTCCAACGCCGACACTGACGGAGATCTTCTCGAGAGCGGGAACCTGCATCTTGGTCTTGTAGCCGAACTCGGTGAAAAGTTCGGGAGCTACTTTCTCAAGATACTTCTTTTTCAAATTTGGTACGAACTTTTCCATTAGATAACTTCTCCGGTTTTCTTTGCGTAACGTACTTTCTTTCCGTTCCCGTCAATCTTGAAACCGATCCTGGAGGTCTGGCCATTCTTCACCAAAAGAGCCAAATTGGAAACATGGATCGGAGCTTCGATTTCCTTGATGCCGCCCTGATCTTGCTGGGAACGCTTCTTCATGGTCTTCTTGACCATGTTCACGCCCTGGACTACGATCCGCTCACTCTCGTGGTCGATCTTCAGAATGCGACCGGTCTTTCCCTTGTCCTTTCCTGCAAGAACCTTGACATTGTCATTCTTCTTCAGTTTCATCTTCCAAACTCCTACAACACTTCCGGCGCAAGAGAAGCGATCTTAACGAAGCCAGTCTCACGGAGTTCGCGAGCTACGGGCCCGAAGACGCGCTTACCGCGCGGGTTATTGTTGGCATCTATGACAACACACGCGTTGTCATCGAACCTGATATAGGTACCGTCAGGTCTTCGGTATTCTTTCTTCGTGCGAACAATGACTGCCTTCAGAACATCACCCTTTTTAATGGCTCCGTTAGGAAGAGCGTCTTTAACAGCAACTACAATGATGTCACCGACTCCAGCGACCATGCGATGGCTTCCACCGAGAACCTTGATACACTGAACTCTTTTTGCACCACTGTTGTCCGCTACATTCAAATATGTCTGCATCTGTACCATGACGTTGCTCCTTGCCTATTTCGCCCGCTCAACAATATGATCGAGGCGCCAGCACTTGTCTTTGCTGATATGGCGGCATTCAATCACACGGACGGTGTCGCCGATATGGGCGTCATTTCTCTCATCATGTGCCTTCACCTTCTTGGTTTTGGTCACATATTTCTTGTAGAGAGGGTGCAGTCTTCTCATTGAAATCGCAACGACGATAGTCTTGTCCATCTTGTCGCTGGTCACCATACCGGTGAAAGTCTTTTTATTTGCTTCCATAAGACGCGAACCTCACTTAATTGGATTTTCGTATGCCCAACGCATACTCATGGATGAGAGTGTTGAGCCGTGCGATCTTCCGTCTATTGGTACGGACAATCAACGGATTCTCCACATGTCCAAGAACCCTTCCCATCCGCATGTTGAGAGCCTCCTTGCGGAGCTCGTCCCGTTTGGCTACCAATTCCGCATAGGTCAAATCAGAATACGAATTTTTCATAACCTACTCCACATCCCTTCTCATGATGAACTTCGTCTTGATCGGCAGCTTGGAGGCAGCCAGCTGAAGAGCTTCACGGGCCAGTTCTTCCTCAATACCACCCATCTCAAACATCACCGCTCCGGTCTTGACGACAGCTACCCATCCCTCAGGGTTTCCTTTACCATTGCCCTGTCTGGTTTCAGCAGGCTTCTTGGTATACGGCATATCGGGGTAGATGCGGATCCATACCTTGCCACCACGTTTGATATGACGGGTCATGGCAATACGGGCGGCTTCAATCTGACGGTTGGTAATCCACCTGGGTTCAACCGCTATAAGACCGAATTCCCCAAATGCCAGCGAGTTCCCACGATGGGCGACACCGTCCCTCTTACCTCTCTGTCTCTTCCTATACTTCACTCTTTTTGGACTAAGCATGGTGTACTAACTCCTCGCCTCTACGCCTTCGGCTCGCTCCTTGGCGGATTTCTTCACCAAGAGGCCGGCGTCGTCTTTTTGTGCCTTGTCAAGGATCTCTCCGTTGAACACCCACACTTTGACACCAATCGCGCCAAAAGAAGTGTTCGCCTGGGCGAAACCATAGTCGATATCGGATCTGAGGGTATGAAGTGGAACACGTCCATCCTTCAACCATTCCTGTCCGGCGATCTCTTTTCCACCAAGACGTCCCTTGACTTTGATCTTCACACCCTGGGCACCCGATTGCATCGCTTTGGCGATAGCAGTCTTGAGAGCTCTCCGGTGTGAACCACGATTCACCAGCTGTTTCGCGACATTGGCCGCGATAAGCTGCGCATCGGCATCGGGTTTCTTGATCTCTTTGATCTTGATCTGAACTTTCTTATCGGTGAGACCTTGCAAACGGGCACCTAGCTTCTCAACATTGGCGCCTTTTGATCCGATGATGATTCCAGGGCGGCTGGTTGAAATAGTCAGGGATACGCGCTGGGGTTTGCGGACAATCTCGACATCGGAAATCTCAGCTCCCTGGACTTCAGGACAAGTCAGAAGCACCTTGCGGAGCCTCAGATCCTCGTGAAGGGTTGCCGCGTACTCTCTTGGATCCACATACCACTTCGACTTCCATGTCTTATTGACTCCTAAGCGGAGCCCGATAGGATTTACTTTCTGGCCCATTTACTTCCCCACCTTTTCGTCAAGCACAACAGTAATATGACACTGCCTTCTCAGAAGGATATCGCGTTTCCCATGGGATCTGGGCCACACGCGTTTCATGCGGGGACCATCATCCACGCAGAGTTCCGAAACCACAAGCTGCTCTTCATCAAGCTTCTTGTTCTGGCTCATCGCATTCGCTGCCGCGGATTGGACAACTTTCTTGATAAGCACAGCACCCTTCTGGGGCATCGCATCAAGAATTGCCAAGGCTTCGACATAGGGCTTTCTTCTCACCAAGTCAGCAACGGGGCGGACCTTGGAAGGAGATGCCTGCAGGTACTTCGCACAAGCTCTAAAACCTTTCTTTTCTTCCATCTTCTACACCTATTACTTTTTCGCTTTCTTGTCAGAAGCGGAATGGCCACGGAAGATTCTCGTAGGAGCGAACTCACCGAGCTTGTGACCGACCAAGTTCTCTGTAAGAAACACAGGAACCCATGCCTTGCCGTTATAGACAGAAATCGTATATCCAACCATCTCGGGAATAATCGTAGAGGTGCGGGAATACGTCTTGATCATCTGTTTCTGACCAGATTTGTTTGAATCCGAAATCCTCTTAAAGAGCTTTTTGTCGATAAAAGGACCCTTCTTGATTGACCTTGCCACTTTTTCTACTCCTACTTCCGCTTCTTAACAATGAAATCATTGGAAGGCTTGTTCTTCTTACGTGTCTTGTAACCCTTGGTGGGAAGTCCCCACGGGGTGACAGGATGGCGTCCAGCAGCGGTCTTGCCCTCACCACCACCATGTGGGTGGTCAACAGGGTTCATAACCACACCGCGCACTCTTGGCGATCTGCCAAGCCAGCGGCTGCGTCCGGCTTTACCCAACGTCACGTTCATATGATCCTCATTGCCAAGGCTTCCGAGAGTGGCGATGCATTCACCAAACACCAATCTCATTTCGCCAGAAGGCAATCGAAGCGTTACATAATCACCTTCCTTGGCAACGATGGTCGCCCCAAGACCAGCACTCCGGACAAGCTGGCCACCCTGGCCAAGCTGAAGCTCCACATTGTGTACGGTAAGCCCCAGTGGAATGTTCTTGAGTGGAAGCGCATTGCCGATTTCCAAAGGAGCATTGGCGCTACTCAGGATGCGGGCACCCACCTTGATCCCCTTGGGGGCCAGGATATAGCGCTTCTCACCATCAACATAGAACACCAAAGCGATATTCGCAGTGCGGTTCGGATCGTATTCAATGGTTTTGACAATTCCGGGAATGCCGAATTTGTCACGTTTGAAGTCAATCTGGCGATAGGACCGCTTGTGTCCGCCGCCTCTATAGCGTGAACTGATGCGTCCAAAGGAGTCACGTCCACCAGTCTTGTTCAAACCACGGGTCAACGACTTCTCACTTCTGTTGGTGGTGAGATCATCGAAAACCAATGTCGTCTTCTGGCGAAGGCCAGGAGTATATGGTCTGTATTTCTTTAGTGCCATAGCCTACCTCCTATAGACCTTCGACGGCCTGGATGACATCACCCTTGGCCAACGTTACGATCGCTTTCTTCCAATCACCGGTTGTACCGGCAATGTGGCCGCCCTTGCCACGTGAATATTTGGGCTTACCTTTCATGGACACAACGTTACACTTCACAGGAGTAACAGAGAAAAGCTCTTTCACTGCCTGCATGATCTCGAGCTTGTTGGCCTGAGGATCAACTTTGAAAGTGTATTTTTTGGCTTCCGCCTCCCGGGCTATATTTGACTTTTCAGTCAGCACGGGTTCAATGATAACTTGATCTGCTCTCACTTTCGACCCCTTATTTATCCCCGTAGAACTCGTTGAGATTCGTCGCCGCGGTTTCCAGCATAAGCACTTTCTTTCCATAGAGCAGCTCTTTTGCCGAAAGCCGGTTGTACGAAAGGACGCGCAAGTAAGGAATGTTCTTTGCAGCACGCCGCATCATCACGTCGTCATCCTTCAGGATGAGCACGGTTCTCTTGTTCTCTTCGACGAAGTTCTTCAGAATAGCGCAAAGCTCCTTCGTCTTACCACTTTCAATGGTGAAATCCTCCACCACCGCAAGCCTATTCTCCAGCACCGAGAGGGACAGGAGCGACTTCATGGCGAGACGCTTCATTTTCCGGGGCATCACAGAGCTGTAGTCCCTGGGTTTCGGCCCGAAAATCGTACCACCACCAACCCATATCGGAGATTTCTTATCTCCAGCACGGGCATTGCCGGTTCCTTTCTGTTTATATGGCTTGGTATTGCTATAATTCACTTCAGCACGGGTCTTGGTACAGGCAGTACCGACTCTCCGATTCGCCAGCTCGTTGTTCACGGCATAGTATATCGTCCCATCGCTTACTTCCCGATTGAAGACCACATCGCTTAAAGTGATGTTTCTCAACTCTTCACCTTTGATTGAAAAGACTTTCGTTTCCATTTCTCGCCTCTACTTCTTTATCGCTTTTTTCACGATGACTACGCTCTGGGCGGGTCCAGGAATCGCACCCTTCACCAAAAGAACCTGCATCTCTTCATCAACACGCACCACGCGGAGGTTCTGGATAGTCAAGCGGTCGGATCCCATGCGTCCAGCCATGTGGTGGCCTTTGAACGTACGGGCAGGAGTCGAGGACATGGCCGTTCCACCGATATCACGATGGAATTTAGAACCATGTGTCGCCCGTCCACCACTGAAACCATGGCGTTTGATACCGCCTGCGTAGCCTTTTCCTTTCGAAGTGCCGACCACATCCACAAAGAGGATGTCCTTGAACATGTCCACGCCAAGAACCTCGCCAACCGCTGCTTCCTTATCGAAATCGCGGATCTCAACCAAAGTCTTCTTGGGTTCGCAAACACCTTCAAACTGTCCAGCATATGGTTTCGTGGTCTGGCTTTTCTTTTTATCGAATGAACCAAGGACGCAAGCATTGTATCCGTTCTTTTCAACGGTACGATTCTCAACGACCACGTTGCCCTCTATTTTTATCACAGTCACAGGGGTTAGCCTGCCCTTGGCATCAAACACCTGTGTCATTCCAACTTTTTTGCCGATAAGCCCTAACATCTCTTACCTCAACTCTATTACTGTTTAATCTCTACATCAACGCCAGCAGGAAGCTCAAGCTTCATCAGGGCATCCATGACTTTCGATGTAGGGTCTAGTATGTCAATCAACCGCTTGTGGGTTCTCATCTCAAATTGTTCCCGAGATTTCTTATTGACGAAGGGCGATCTCAGAACGGTATATTTGTTGATGCGAGTCGGGAGAGGTACAGGGCCAGAGACTTTGGCACCAGCCTTTACCACTGTCTGCACAATAGCCTTTGCGCTCTGCTCGACAAGCTCAATGTCAAAACCCCTCAGCCGTACCCGAATTCTGTCTTTAGCCATTATTCCTCCAAAAAACGGGTCTTGCCCGCACCATCATGGGATGCAGGCAAGACATTCGTCAGTTACTCAATGATGTCAATCACCTGTCCGGAAGCAACGGTCTTGCCGCCTTCACGGATAGCGAAACGAAGTCCCTTATCCATGGCGATGGGGTGGATCAGATCGACGTTGATCGAAGTGTTGTCTCCAGGCAGAATCATCTGCTTGCCTTCGGGAAGGGTCACAGTGCCAGTGATATCGGTGGTCCTAAAATAGAACTGGGGCCGATAGCCAGCGAAGAACGGAGAGTGGCGTCCACCTTCTTCCTTGCTGAGCACATACACGGTTCCAACGAACTTCGCATGGGGAGTGATCGTCTTTGGCTTGGCGAGAACCTGTCCACGGACAACGTCCTTCTTATCAACACCTCTGAGCAAAGCTCCGATATTATCACCCGCCTGGCCTTCATCAAGAAGCTTGTTGAACATCTCAACACCAGTGCAGACACTTTCACGGGTCTCTTTGATACCGACAATGGAAACGGGATCATTCACATGGATGACACCGCGTTCAATTCTTCCGGTAACAACCGTACCACGTCCGGAAATCGAGAAGATATCCTCGATAGGCATCAGGAAAGGCTTATCGATAGCGCGTGGCGGAAGGGGAATGAAATTATCCATGGCGTCAAGCAGCTCTTTGATGCACACTGTCTTGGTGGGATCGTCCGGGTGCTCCATAGCCTCGTAAGCTGAACCCTTGACAACAGGGGCATGTGCTCCATCGAAACCGTTTTTGGTAAGCAGGTCCCTCATTTCCTCTTCAACTAGCTCAATAAGATCGGGATCGTCAACCTGGTCGCACTTGTTGATGAATATGACAATCGCGGGAACACCAACCTGGCGGGCAAGGAGAATGTGCTCCTTGGTCTGGGCCATGGCTCCATCGGTAGCAGCGACAACAATGATGGCACCATCCATCTGGGCAGCACCAGTGATCATGTTCTTGATATAGTCGGCGTGTCCCGGGCAGTCGACGTGCGCGTAGTGGCGGACATCGCTCTGGTACTCAACGTGCCGGGTATTGATGGTGATTCCTCTCGCCTTCTCTTCCGGGGCATTGTCAATCTCATCGTATCTGAGCACCTTGTCACCGTGCATGCGGCCACAATACATAGTGATCGCTGCAGTAAGGGTGGTCTTGCCATGGTCAACGTGACCGATGGTTCCAACGTTCACGTGGGGTTTTGTCCTCGCGAATTTTTCTTTAGCCATCCGTTCCTCCTTGTGGCTTCTTGCGCCACAAAAAAATAAATATTTATCTACTCTATAAAGGCAAGACGCCTTTACCTTTCTATGGAGAGACAAACGGCATTCTGAGGTTGATGATGGGATAAGGAAAGGATCCAGAGGTCGATAAGTCGTTACAACGCCTACCGACATAGTACAGATTTCAAAAGTCTGTAGCCTGGAACCACCTTACCACCCATGCGTCTTCAGCAGGATGATTGGTTTGGCTCTGACAACGTCCTCAAAGTATTCACATACCTATCCAGAGGACACCTTTGCCAATATAGAAGGTTTGCAGTTTTATGTCAAGCTACGAGAAAAAATAAACTGAATATTATGGAATAAGCATGACAAAGCGCCGCAATGACGCGGCGCTTTGATGTTTTCAAACAGAAACCTAGCGATTGTGTGAGGAAAAAGCCTTGTTGGCTTCGGCCATCCTGTGGGTATCTTCCTTCTTTTTGAAGGCGGCACCGGTGGAGGCGAAAGCATCGAGGAGTTCCGCGGAAAGCTTCTCACTCATTGATTTTCCATTGCGTGCACGGGCAGCGGTGATGATCCAGCGCATTGCCAATGCCTCGCGGCGGGTATCCTTGACCTCGACAGGAACCTGGTAGGTGGCTCCACCGACACGGCGGGATTTGACCTCGACTACCGGTTTCACATTTTCAAGGGCTTTGAGGAAAACCCCAAGGGGTTCCTCACCGCTTTTCTCTTTCAGGACATTCAAGGAATCATAAATGATCTTGCTGCTGATGGATTTCTTGCCATCAAGCATCATGCGGCAGATGAATTTCTCCACCATGATGCTATTGTACACAGGATCGGGAAGGACTTCTCTGATTTGTGCTACTGTTCTTCTTGCCATGTTCTACCTCTCATCAAGCCTTTGGCTTTTTAGCGCCGTACTTGGAGCGGCTTCTCTTGCGATCGGAAACACCAAGGGTATCCTTGGCTCCACGGATTATGTGGTAACGCACACCGGGGAGATCCTTGACTCTGCCACCACGCATCAGGACAACCGAGTGTTCCTGAAGGTTATGGCCGATACCCGGGATATAGGCGGTCACTTCAATACCATTGGAAAGACGCACTCTGGCGACCTTTCTCAATGCCGAGTTGGGCTTCTTGGGGGTGACGGTCATCACCCTTGTGCACACGCCACGCTTTTGCGGGCAGCCCTGGAGGGCGGGAGACTTGGTCTTGTTTCTCTTGGACGTCCGCCCTGTTCTTATCAACTGGTTAATAGTAGGCATCTTATCGATACACTCCCTTTGTTAAAAGTCACAGCGCCCGGTTGTCTCACCAACCTGGCGCCCGGAGTCAGGATGTCTCCATCCCTCCCCTCAAACCTGTATGCTCATCTCCAAAGTCAGCATGCGAAATCCCTGTTCACCCGATGTGGAAAACGCGGAGCTTACTCCTCCACGTTCCCCTCTTCATCATCGGGGACTTCGCCTTCGGATATCATTTCCCCTAAATCGTCCGCATCCAAATCATCGTCGTCGTCAAACATCTCAGTGCGGCGCGATCCCATGATCGACTGCACTTTCTCTTTGAGATCCACTGGATTCTCTTCCTTCACCTTGATGTTCCGGTACCGCTTCATACCGGTACCTGCCGGGATCAGATGTCCAATGATGACGTTTTCCTTGAGTCCGCGCAACACATCTCTACTACCAGCAATCGCGGCGTTTGTCAAGACCTTGGTGGTTTCCTGGAAGGATGCGGCGGAGATGAACGAGTCAATGCTCAGCGAAGCGCGGGTGATCCCCAGCAGCAACGGACGGGCATCGGCAGGCTGGCCTCCCTCGCGGGCCACACGGGCATTCTCCTCATGGAAGCGGAACTTGTCGACCTGCTGTCCCTGGATGAACTTCGTATCGCCCACCCTCACAACCTCGACCTTCCGCAGCATCTGACGGACCACTACTCCCAGGTGTTTGTCATTGATATCGACACCCTGCAACCGGTAGACCTCCTGGACCTCATCCAGAAGGAAGGACTGCAACGCATTCTCTCCCATGATATCCAGGATATCGTGGGGATCGATCGGCCCATCGCAAAGACGTTCGGCGGCGTCCACACGGTCACCATCACGGACAATCATATGCTTGCTCATGGGAACGAAGTGTTTGAACTCATGCCCAAAGTCATCCGCGACGACCACCACACGCTTCCCTTTCACCACGGCTCCGAATCTCACCAGGCCTTCAACCTGTGCGAGAACGGAAGGATTCTTGGGCCGGCGGGCTTCAAACAATTCCCCGACACGCGGCAAGCCTCCGGTGATATCCTTGGTCTTGACGCTTTCCTTAAGCAGCTTGGCGATGATCCGGCCTTTTCTGACCATCACGCCATCCTCGATATTCAGATAGGAGGCTGCAGGCAGATAATAGGTGGTGAGGGTTTCGCCACTGGCTCCCAGAATCAGGATACGCGGCTGGAGAGTCTCACTGATATGGTCGGTGATCTTCTTCTCAATGCTTCCTGTCTCAACGTTGACTTCCTCTTTAAGGGTCGTCCCAAGCTTGATATCGATGAATTGTATCTTGCCATCGAACTCTGCGATAATCGGCTCGCTGAACGGATCGAACACCACAATCGGCGAACCAGCCTCGACTCTCTGGCCTTCCTTGACCTTCAGTTCGGACCCGTTCCTGATATCCAGACGTTGTTCCTGGGCAACCAGTAGGATATGGTCGTGGAACAGACGGATGATACCGACGTCATGGGCAAGAACCGTCTCTCCCTTTTTAACGGTGTAGAGAGGAGCTCCATGGAAGACCTTGTCGCCGTCCTTTACCAGCACGGTTTCATGGTTGGAGGTAGGGACTTCGGAGATCACGCGCGAGAAATAAAGGAATCCTTTTCTGGTGAACAACCGCGAACCTTCATCGGTCTCAACCAGCGAACCCTCGATTTTATTCACCAGGATCGGGTGAGTAAGGACAATCTTGTTCTCTTCGGCTCCGCTTGTCGCGGTACCTCCGATATGGAAGGTTCTCATAGTGAGCTGGGTTCCAGGCTGACCAATGGACTGGGCAGCGATAATGCCGACGGCCTCACCGATCTCGACAGCCCGGTTGGTGGCAAGGTTGCGGCCATAGCACTTCCGGCACACCCCGTGTTTGGCCTCACAGGTCAGAACGGTGCGGATAAGAACCGATTCAACTCCCGCTTCCTCGATCTGCTTCGCCTTGGCTTCGGTGATCTCCTCATTCACATCCATGATCAACTCATCGGTGATGGGGTGTTTGACCTTTTCCAGAGTGTAGCGGCCGACTATGCGGTTGGAAAGCGATTCAACAACATCATCACCATCCTTGATGGCCGTGCGCTGGACACCATTGATAGTGCCACAATCCTCTTCATTGATGACCACATCCTGCGAGATATCCACCAGACGTCTGGTAAGATAGCCTGCCTCAGCGGTTTTCAAAGCGGTATCCGCAAGGCCCTTACGGGCTCCGTTGGTGGAAATGAAGAACTCAATGATCGACAATCCTTCCTTGAAGTTCGAACGGATCGGGAACTCGATGATATCGCCTGACGGTTTAGCCATCAAGCCACGCATTCCACCAAGCTGGCGGATCTGGGTTTTAGAACCACGCGCACCGGAATCGGCCATGAGATACAGAGGGTTGAAGCCATTCTGACTCACTTTCAATTCATCCATCAGGGCATTGGAGATATCCTCCGTGGTCTTGCTCCAAACCTCGACAACGCGGTTGTAGCGTTCTTCCTGGGTGATATGGCCCTGACGGTACTGTTCACGGATCTCGCTCTGGCGGCGGTCGGCGTCTTCAACAAGACTCTTTTTGGCAGCCGGGACAATCATGTCGGACAAACCGATTGTGGCTCCGAACAAGGTGGCGTATTTGAATCCCACGTCCTTGATCGAGTCCAGCATCTTGACAGCGACAGAGGCTTTCTCGTTTTCGATAACATCTCCCACCAGTTTCTTGAGTTCCTTATCACCGAAACACAGATTCTGGTATTTGATCTCAGGAGGCATCTCAGCATTGAAAAGCACCCGTCCGGGAGTTGTCTGGATAATATCGCTACCCGGTGTGAGCCGGTAGCGGATAAGGGCATTGTAGGAAAGGGAGCCGGCATCTATGGCAAGAATCAATTCGGAGATAGTGTCGAAAAAACGACCGGTCCCCTTGGCACCCTTCATCTCACGTGTCAGATAGTTGATCCCAAGCACCATGTCCTGCGACGGGAACACCACCGGTTTTCCGTTGGCGGGGTCAAGCAGATTGGTGGATGAGAGCATCAAAGTCCAGCACTCGATCTGGGCGGCATGGGTCAGAGGCACATGCACGGCCATCTGGTCACCATCGAAGTCAGCATTGTAGGCATGGCAGACCAGTGGGTGGAGCTTGATGGCCTTGCCATCGACCAGCACCGGTTCAAAAGCCTGGATTCCCAGACGGTGGAGTGTAGGCGCGCGGTTCAGCAACACAGGATGCTCGCGTACGACATCGTCAAGAATCGACCAGACTTCAGGAGTCTCCTGCTCGACCAGGGTCTTGGCTTTCTTGATATTGTAGACAACACCTTTCTGGACCAGCTTCTTCATGATGAAGGGTTTGTACAGCTCAAGCGCCATCTTGGCGGGAAGACCGCACTGGTGGAGTCTCAATTCAGGTCCGACCACAATAACGGAACGGCCGCTATAGTCGACACGCTTGCCAAGCAGATTCTGCCTAAACCGGCCCTGCTTGCCTTTCAGCATATCGGATAGGGATTTCAAAGGTCTGTTGGAGGCGCCTTTGACCACCCGTTTCTTCTTGGAATTGTCAAACAAAGCATCGACAGCTTCCTGCAGCATCCGCTTCTCGTTGCGGATGATGATATCGGGAGCATGCAAGGCCATAAGCCGGGTCAAACGGTTGTTCCGGTTGATCACACGCCGATAGAGATCGTTGAGATCGCTCGTCGCGAACCGGCCGCCATCGAGCTGGACCATTGGGCGGAGCTCCGGGGGGATCACGGGTATGACCGTGAGGATCATCCATTCAGGACGGTTGCCGCTATCCCTGAAGTTCTCCACAACCTCGATCCTCTTGAGCAGCCGCTTGTCGGCTTTCTCTCCCTTGGCCAGCATCTGCGAGCGCAATTCGGTCGAGAGCAGTTCGAGATCCAGGTTCTCCAGAAGTATCTTGACGGCTTCCGCACCCATGCCAGCCTGGAAAGATTCTCCAAACTGGTCGCGTGCATGGAAGTATTCCTCCTCGGAAAGGAGCTGTTTGTATTTAAGCTCGGTCTCGCCCGGGTTGATCACCACATATTTCTCGTAATACAGGATCGACTGCAACGCCGTTCTGGGAATATCAAGCAAAAGGCTCATCCGGGAAGGTACCGAGCGGTAATACCAGATATGCGAGACAGGAGAAGCAAGATCGATATGTCCCATCCGTTCACGGCGGACCTTGAAGTGGGTTACCTCAACTCCGCACCGATCACAGATGACACCCTTGTACCGTATGGATTTGAACTTTCCGCAATAGCACTCCCATTCCTTGGTCGTACCGAAAATCTTTTCGCAGAAGAGACCGTCCCGTTCCGGACGCAGTGTCCGATAGTTGATTGTTTCCGGTTTTTTGACTTCACCGTATGACCAAGCCCGGATCTGTTCAGGCGAGGCCAGCTTTATCATGATGCTGTCGAAATCTTGAATTTCCTTCATCCGAATTCTCCTGCTTAGTTAATCGAGCTTTTCTTGTTGATCAGCTCTTCATCACGCTCTGTCAAAGGAACCTGTTTGCCCTTCGAGTCATACACGGACATATCGAGCGCAAGACCACGGACTTCCTGAACGAGTACATTGAAAGCCTCGGGCATTCCCGCATTGGTGGCAGGCTCTCCCTTCACAATACTCTCGTAGATCTTTACTCTTCCGTTCATATCATCGGACTTGATTGTCAACAATTCCTGCAGAGTATTGGCTGCCCCGTAGGCTTCCAATGCCCAGACTTCCATTTCTCCCAGTCTCTGGCCTCCGAACTGCGCCTTGCCGCCAAGTGGCTGCTGGGTGACCAGGGAGTAGGGACCGGTGGAACGTGCATGCATCTTATCGTCCACCAGGTGGTGGAGCTTCAGATAGTAGATGTATCCGCAGAAAACAGGATTCACAAAAGGAACTCCAGTACGGCCATCATACAATGTGGTCTTGGAATTCAATGGAAGTCCCGCTTCATGCATCTTCGCCTCAATCTGCTCAACTGAAGCGGACTGGAAAACCGGGGAGGAATACCACTCGTCAAGTTCGTGGGCTGCCCAACCCAGCTGGGTCTCCATCAACTGTCCGATATTCATACGGGAAGGAACGCCGAGGGGGTTCAGGCATACATCCAAAGGAGTACCATCGGCCATGTACGGCATGTCCTCCTCGGGAAGCACACGGGCTACAACACCCTTGTTTCCATGACGTCCAGCCATCTTATCACCCTGACGGAGCTTGCGCTTGGTGGCAATGAGCACCTTGACCATTTCGTCAACACCAGGAGGCAATTCATCGCCCTCGCTTCTCTTCAGACGCTGGATGTCAATGACCGTTCCTTCGGTCCCGTGGGGCACTTTGAGGGACGTATCGCGGACTTCCTTGGCCTTCTCACCGAAGATGGAGTTGAGCAGTTTGAATTCAGGAGTGGTATCGGATTCCGATTTCGGAGTCACTTTCCCCACCAGAATATGGCCGGGGCGCACCACAGAACCAACCCGGACAATACCGTCCTCGTCAAGTTGTTCAAGCGTCTTCTCACTGGTATTGGGAATATCCCTGGTGAGTTTCTCGGGTCCAAGCTTGGTCTCACGGATATCAGTGGTAAACTCCTTGATATGGATGGAGGTATAGATATCCTCCTTCACCACCCGCTCGGAAATAAGGACCGCATCCTCATAGTTATAGCCATTCCAAGGCACAAATCCCACCAGGATATTCCGGCCAAGCGCCAGCTCGCCATTATCGGTGGCGGGACCATCCGCGAGGACCGTCCCCTTCTCGACATGCTGGCCGACTTTGACAATCGGTTTCTGGTTGAAACACGTATCCTGGTTTGTCCGTTCGAATTTCTGGATCTCATACAGGTCGGTCTGTCCCTCGATCTCGGGAGAATCGGGGGTGACGACAATCTTCACCGATGAGACATAGGAAACCGTACCGGCCTGTCTGGCCTTCACCAGAACACCGGAATCATAGGCAGTCTTCTGTTCCATACCGGTTCCCACCAGCGGTGCTTCCGGGAAAAGAAGCGGGACTGCCTGGCGCTGCATGTTCGAACCCATCAGGGCGCGGTTGGCATCGTCATGTTCAAGGAAGGGAATCAACGAAGCGGCGACACTGATGACCTGCTTGGGAGACACATCCATGTACTTGACTTCCTGGGCGGTCCGGGTAGTGTAGTCCCCACTGCGCCGCACCGGAATATCATGGTCAAGGAAGTTTCCGTCCCCATCGATTTTGGCATTTGCCTGGGCGATGAAGAACTTCTCCTCGTCATTGGCATCGAGATAGCGGTAGCTGTCGGAGACAACCCCGTTCACAACCTTGCGGTAGGGGCTTTCCAGAAATCCATGCTGGTTCACCCGGGTATAGTTGGCCAAAGACACGATCAGACCAATGTTCGGTCCTTCAGGAGTCTCGATGGGACACATGCGCCCGTAGTGGGTGTAGTGGACATCACGGACTTCGAATCCCGCACGGTCGCGGGAAAGACCACCGGGTCCCAAGGCATTCAGACGGCGTTTGTGGGTAAGCTCAGCCAACGGGTTGACCTGATCCATGAACTGGCTCAGCTGGCTGGATCCGAAAAATTCCTTGATAGCGGCGACAACCGGCTTGATGGAGATGAGATCCTGGGGCTTGACCTGATTGGTCTCCAGGTTCATCCGTTCACGGGCGATCCGCTCCATACGGGCGAAAGCTCCGCTCAATTGGTTCTGCATAAGCTCACCAACCGACCGGACACGCCGGTTGCCCAGATGGTCGATATCATCGACATTCTCTTCGCCGATATAGACCTTGATCAGGAACGCCATGGTATTGACGATATCGTTGGGGGTGAGAACGGTAAGCTCGGTGCTGGCCGCCTCATCGCTCTCCTCATCGCCGGTACCGAATTTCTTGTTGAATTTATACCGGCCGACACTGCCGAGATCGTATCTGCGGTTGGAGAAGAAGGTATCGGGAAGATCCTTCTCGGCACGCTCGATGGCAATCATCTCACCAGGCTGCAACACAGCATAGATCGGAGACAGGACATCTTCCTTGGTCGGTTCGTCGTTGCCTTCCTGGGTATACTTGGAATCCTCGACATCGAAGCAGTTGAGAATGATCCTTGAATGGAGGGAATCCTCAGCGTTCTCATCGATGATCTGAAGAGAAGCCACACCCTCTTTGACGAGCTCACTGATAAATGTCGGGGACAGCTCGTCTCCGGCACGGAGTTTCTTGACTTTCTGGCCGTTCAGGGTGGAATAGACATCCGTATAGGCGACAGTACCCACAATGGCCTTGTTGGCATCGGTCTCCTTGGACAATTCCACGGTTTTCGGTTTATAGAAATGAGCGATTATCTTCTCGCGTGAATCAAGACCGATGGCACGCAGGAACAGGGTTCCCAGAATGCGTTTCTTCCGGTCGATTTTCGCGAATATCAGCTCTTTCTTTTTATTGTCTATCTCGAATTCAAGCCAAGAGCCGCGGTATGGGATGATCCTTGAGGAGAACACACCCTTCTCGTCGGAGAAAATCACTCCGGGAGACCGGTGGATCTGGCTGACAACCACACGCTCGGCACCATTGACAATGAAGGTTCCGCGATCGGTCATCAAAGGGATATCCCCAAAGAATATCTCGCGTTGGCGCAATTCGCCGGTGGATGAGAACTCAAGGCTTATGGTGGCCTTGACAGGGACGGAGAAGGTCCTTCCCTTTCTCTTGCATTCGATCTCAGAGAACTTGCAATTATCAAAATCTATGGTGTACCCGCTATAGTGCAGGCACATCTCTCCGTTCTGGCTCTCGATAGGGAAGGTGGACTGGAACACCTGTTCCAAACCGAAATTCGGATCTGGCGGAAGTCCTTGCTTTAAACGGTCAAGCTGGAGAAACCGCTCGTAGGAATCCAATTGGATACCGACAAGATTCGGCAGCTCGCAGACTTCTTTAAACTGAGAACCAACGTATTTTCTTGTGATGGAATTGCCTGTGGCAACCATTGTTACCCTCCGGAGGTCGATTTGCGGAAGAATCGGACAAAAGCCCGAGGACTCTCACATCGGATTGGAAAAACCTCCGTACGCCCCTTGTGGAACGCACGGACTTGTAGACACAACCGGCCACCGGATGAATCCGGTGGCTGGCCACTCAGGCTATAGCCTGATTAGCAATGATAAAGACCGAACTATCTGACTTCAATAGTCGCGCCCGCAGCTTCAAGTTTTTCCTTGAAGCTCTTTGCTTCATCCTTGGAGACCGCTTCCTTGATCGTTCCGCCAGCGGTTACCAGATCCTTGGCCTCTTTCAGGCCGAGACCGGTGATAGCGCGGACTTCCTTGATCACGGGAATGGTCTTGCCTTCAGCGACACCTTTGAGAACAACGTCGAACTCAGTCTTTTCCTCAACTTCCTCAACAGGAGCCGCGGAAGCCGCCACAGCCACGCCAACAGCGGCGGAAACACCGAATTTCACTTCCATTGCCTTGATAAGGTCGGAAACTTCCAGGACAGTCATGTTCGCGATCGATTCCAAAATCTCTTCTTTAGTAGCCATATTATCTTCTCCTTGAAATATGTTGTTACGGCAGTAGCAGGTCTACATGAAGACTAATACCGTATTAGTTCTGTTTTGCGTCGGCAACTGCCTGCAAAGTACGGGCGAGCTTGGCTATGGGCTCCTTCATTGTGCCCATGAGCATAGCGATCAGATCGGTTCTGGAAGGAAGCTTGCTATAGGCTTCGATCTGAGCCGGAGTTAAGGATTTCCCGCTAAGGAAACCACCCTTCACCTGAAGAGGAGCGCTCTTTGTATATTCAAAGAGGATCTTCGACACGGCGCTTGAGGCATCCTCGCCCTTCACAAGAGCGACAGCGGTAGGTCCAACGAGCTGTCCATCATTGCCTTTGAATGAAAGATCGTTTAGCGCGATTTTCGCAAACCTGTTCTTCACCACCCTGAATGCGGATTTCTGCGTACGGAGCTGGGTCCTCAGCAAGGTCAGCTGCTCAACAGTCATTCCACGGTAGTCGGTAAAAATGAACCCATCGTATTCAGAGAATTCAGAAGTGATCTCTTTAACGGCATCGATCTTCTGCTGGTTTTTCCGGGTCTTGTATTCTGCCATTTTATCCACTCCTCCTAGTTCTCAGTCACTGCGGCAACCATGAGTCCAGGCCCCATGGTGGAACAGATGGCAACGCTTCTCAGGTAATCGCCTTTGGCGTCGCTGGGCTTCTTGCGTATGACTTCAGTCAAAACCGCATCGGCGTTCGCCGCGATCTTGGTTGCATCCATGGACACTTTGCCGATCGCAAGGTGCACGACTCCCGATTTATCGGAACGGAACTCAACCCGCCCCTGACGCAGCTCAGCAAGAGCACCCTTGATGTCGAAGGTGACTGTCTGGGTCTTGGGGTTCGGCATGAGGCCACGGCGGCCAAGGATAGGTCCGAGACGGCCTACATCCTTCATCATATCGGGGGTAGCGACCGCTATATCGAAATCCATCCAACCACCCTTGATTTTCTCAACGAGGTCGGTATCGCCAACAAAAGTGGCTCCGGCGTCGAGCGCTTCCTGGGCCTTTTCACCTTTGGCGAAAACCACGATGCGCTTTTCAGCTGAGAACTGGAAGGGAAGCACCACGGTGTCGCGGACAGACTGGCTTTTCTTCAATGAAAGATTGAGGGAAAGCTCCACAGTCTCATCGAATTTGGCATAGGCCACTTTCTTGATAAGAGCGGCAGCTTCTTCAAATGTGTACTGTTTTGTCCTATCGCATTGTTTCAGGGCTTCAAGATATTTTTTTCCGTGTTTCATATTATGCCTCCACCTCGACGCCCATGCTTCTGGCAGTGCCGGCGATGATTCTCTTCGCGGCTTCGATGTCATTCGCATTGAGGTCCGGCATCTTCATCTGCGCGATCTCAGTAAGCTGGGCCTGGGTAAGCTTGGCCACCTTCTGGGTGTGGGGGACTCCGGAACCTTTGGCAATGCCACAGGCTTTTTTGATAAGCACAGCAGCCGGAGGAGTCTTGAGGATGAAGGTAAACGTACGGTCAGCATAGACGGTGATGACTACAGGAATCACCAACCCGGGTTCAAAACCCTTGGTCTTCTCATTGAACTGCTGAACAAACTGCGGCGCGCTGACACCATGGGGCCCGAGGGCTGGTCCCACGGGAGGTGCTGGCGTGGCCTTCTGAGCGGGGCACTGCAATTTGACAATCGCAGTCACCTTTTTTTTAGCCATATCATTATCTCCTTACGCGGCGGTATTCACCCCGCGTTGGTAATAACGCCTCCTCAACGAGAAGGCTCCCACTTCCCGGCTATCAACCGAGGAGGAGTGTTTCAAAAAACAAACCGTGTGGAAACTAAATCTTCTCGACTTGGAGAAAATCAACTTCCACTGGAGTGGACCGACCGAAAATCCCAACAAGAACACGGAGACGGCCCTTTTCCATGTTTATTTCCTCAATAGTACCGGTGAAGGTCTCGAAAGGCCCTTCGATGATCTTGACCTGTTCCCCAGTGCTGAAAGACTGTTTGGGACGCAGGGTCTTATCTGTCTTGATCTCGCCGGTTTTCTGTAGGATTCCCTTCAACTCATCGCTGGTGAGCGGGGTGGGTCTTTTTCCCTCAAGGGAACCTACGAATCCGGTGACACCCTGGATGCGTTTGATCTGGGAGCAGAAAGCCTCCCACTGGTACTCAGGCAGATCCATCTGGACAAGGATATAGCTGGGAAGGATTTTCCGCTTGACGGTCTTTTTGACACCGTCCTTGACCTCCACTACTTCCTCTGTGGGGACCTTGACATCGGAAACCACCTCGTAAAACAGAGAGTCGGTCTCCATGATCTTACGGATGGTCTTCTCGATCTTATTCTCGTATCCGGAATATGTGTGGACCACGTACCAGTCTTTGGCCATCTTTTCTCCTAAATGATCAGATCAAGTCCCTGGAGGAGGATAAAGTCCACCAAGCCAAGCGCAAATGCGAAAATCACGGTCGATACGATGACGACTTTGGTCGAAGCCACCACTTCATCACGGGAAGGCCACACAACCTTTTTAAGCTCAAGGCGGGACTCTTTGAAATACCGGATCAATTTCTTCATCTACCAACTCCTCAATCAGGAAGCGGACAGGCCAGGTAGGATTCGAACCTACAACATCCGGTTTTGGAGACCAGCGCTCTAGCCATTGGAGCTACTGACCTGTTCGCTTCTTGAAACCGTTCTTCCGAGCTATTTGATCTTCGTCTCGCGATGAAGGGTATGCTTGTGCTCAAACGGGCAGTATTTATTCAATTCAAGTTTTCCCGGAGTGTTCCGGCGGTTTTTCTCGGTAGTATAGTTCTTCTGCTTGCACTCGGTGCACTGCAGAGCGATCTTTTCAACCGGACCCTTCTTCTTAGCGCTGCTAGCCATGATAAAATCTCCTTGCCGGCTTTCGCCGATGCACTCTTCCAGTAGAAGAAACAAGCCCTCGATCGGATTTGAACCGACTACCCCCACCTTACCAAGGTGGTGCTCTACCAACTGAGCTACAAGGGCGTAAAAACTCTGGTGGGACACTTATTACATTGTGTTTCAGACCGAGCAGAAGTCACCGTACCAAATCACACCCCTTTTGTCAATATAAACTTCCCTATATTCGACAACTCCTACATGGCCAGGACGCAGCCAGTCGCCAGCAGGTTGAATCCTCCGGTTCTTTCGGATATCATCGACACGTGACATGAAGCGGTCCAGCCTTGCGAAGGAGCATTATGAACACCCCGATACAGAATACCAGGTTCTCCCCATCCAAAGAAGCCATAAGCATGGATTTCGCCGAGCATTTAAAATACTCCCTGGATGCGGACGAATTCCACAATACTGAGGAAACCCGCTACAGTGCGCTGGCCTACACCATCCGCGACCGGATTATCCACCAATGGCACCATTCCCGCACCATCCAGCGCGCGCATGACACCAAAAGGGTCTATTACCTTTCCCTTGAGTTCCTCATGGGGCGGGCGATGACCAACAACATCATCAACCTGGGACTGGAGAAAGAGGTCAAGGAGGCGATGTCAGACCTTGGCTACCGCTACGAGGAACTGCAGGAGGTCGAACCCGATGCCGGATTGGGCAATGGCGGACTGGGGCGCCTTGCAGCCTGTTTCCTGGATTCAATGGCCACCATGGACATCCCAGCCTATGGTTATGGTATCAGGTACAATTTCGGTATTTTCAAACAACAGATACACAACGGCTGGCAATCGGAACAGCCTGACAACTGGTTGCGCTACGGCAATCCCTGGGAAATCGCCCGTGACGACCTGCGCTTCACTGTCGGTTTTGGCGGTGAAGTCCAAATGGTGCGTGAAAACGGACGCGACCGCTACCGCTGGATAACCGCCGAACAGGTATTGGGGATTGCCTACGACAATCCCATCGTGGGATATGGTGGAAAAACCGTAAACACCCTGCGCTTATGGAGTGCGAAAGCCACCGAGGAATTCAATTTCAAGGAGTTCAATGCCGGCGACTACATCGAATCGGTCCGCTCGAAGATCCTTGCGGAGAATCTCAGCCAGGTGCTGTATCCCAACGACACCCTGTACATGGGCAAGGAACTCAGACTGAAACAGCAGTATTTCTTCGTGGCCTGCTCCCTGGCCGATATCGTGCGGAGATTCAAACGTCAGAACCTTCCCTGGTCCCGGTTTCCTGATTTCGCCGCCATCCAGCTCAACGACACCCACCCTTCCCTGGCCATTCCCGAGATGATGCGCATCCTGCTGGACAATGAGAATCTGGATTGGAGCGAGGCCTGGGGGATCACCGTTGCCATGATGGGCTACACCAACCATACCCTCATGCCAGAGGCCCTGGAGAAGTGGCCGCTTCCCATGATGCAGACACTCCTGCCCAGACACCTGCAGATCATCTTTGAGATCAACCACCGGTTTCTCCAGCACGCGGTGTCCTTTTTCCCTCTCCATCCCGCAGCCTTGGCCAAAGTGAGCATCATCGAGGAAAGCGACCCCAAGCAGGTACGGATGGCCAATCTCTCGATCATCGGATCGCATTCCACCAATGGAGTGGCGCAATTGCACTCCAAACTGCTTAAAGAGCGGATGTTCCCTGAGTTCTCCATCATCTATCCCGACCGGTTCAACAACAAGACCAACGGAATCACCCAGCGGCGATGGCTCCTCGACGCCAACCCCTTGCTGGCATCGAAAATCACCGAGGCTATCGGCGATGCCTGGATAACCGATTATGCGCGGATCAGCGATCTGACGCCCTTTGCGGAAGATGTCGCTTTCAGAGAGGATTTCCTGGGAATCAAACGGCGAGCCAAAGTGGCGGCGGCCAACTTCCTGATGCGTGACTGCGCCATCCAAGTCGACCCTGACACCCTGTTCGATGTCCAGATAAAGCGGATACATGAATACAAACGGCAGTTGCTGAATGCTTTGGACATCATACTGATCTACCAGAGATTGAAGACCGGCCAGCTGCAGGACTTCCCCGCCACCACCTTCCTGTTCGGTGGCAAAGCGGCTCCTGGCTATGTCAATGCCAAACTCATCATCAAGTTCATCAACAATATCGCGCAGACCATCAATGCGGACGCATCCATCGGTGGTCTGCTGAAGGTGCGCTTCCTCCCCAACTACCGGGTCACCATGGCGGAGAAGATCATTCCCGCCACCGATCTGTCGGAACAGATATCCACCGCTGGGTTTGAGGCTTCTGGCACTGGAAACATGAAGTTCATGTGCAATGGTGCCCTCACGATAGGCACGATGGATGGCGCCACGATAGAGATCGCCGAGGAAGTCGGCCAGGAAAACATGTTCATTTTCGGCCATAGCGCCGACCAGATCGAACGCATGCGGCCCCAATACAATCCCCAGGAGTGGGTGGCGCGTGATCCAGAGATCCAGAAAATGGTGGAACTGCTGCTTTCCGGGTATTTCAATGTTCTTGAGCCCCATATATTCGAACCGCTATGCAATTCGATTCTGACCCAGGGTGATAGATACTTCCACTTCGCCGACCTGCGGTCCTATGCCGACACCCATGACCAAGCCACCTTCCTGTATCGGAACAATCCTTCACAATGGGCCGGCAAAGCGATTCTCAATATCGCGAAATCGGGAAAGTTCTCCTCGGACCGCACTATCGCCGAATACGCCGGGGAAATATGGCATGTGGAACCCTGCCCGCTGGACAAGGATCAATCCGACAATTCAACCATACGGGCGGCACGCAGACAGTATTGACGGAGTTTCGCCCGGGACTTCCTTACAGCGGGAGATTGGATATCATTTCGGACAATCGGGAGAACACCGGCGCTAGGATGAGGGCGGGAAGGAAATTGCCGGTTTTGAATTCCTTCACCTTGATCAGTCCGAAAGCGATCATCAACAACAGCACCCCTCCCACCGCTGAAAGCTCCACCAAGCCCGCTTCACCCAGCAGGGGGGACAACCAACCTCCCGCCAGAGTGAAGAATCCTTGATACACAAGTATGACCACCGCTGATCCCAACACCCCGGGGCCGTAGGCCGCCGCGAAAACGATGGCCATACAGCCATCCATGATCGACTTCACCAGGATGAGTTCATAATCACCTTTGGTTCCGGCGGCTATGGAACCGACCACGGCCATGGCACCTGAACAGAACAGCAACGAGGAATTGAGAAAACCTTTGGCGAACAGGGAACCACTGGTGGATGGATCCTGTACACCGGCAGGATGCGAAGTCTTGCGCTCCATCCACACCCCCAGCTGGTAGATCGCCTTCTCAATGCCGATCGCATAGCCGATAAAACCTCCGACGGCAAGGGCGAACAGGATCACCAGGAAACTCTGGGTCTCCAAGGCCATCTGGATTCCAATGACAAGCGTGATCAACCCGGCTGAGGTAAACACCACTTCCTTGAACTGTTCAGTCAGTTTCTTGCCGATCAACAAGCCAAGCAGCGCGCCTGCGATCACGGCCATGCAATTCACATATGTCGCTATCATGGACAGCAGTATAATCAGGTTGGCATCCGTTTGACAATCATGGTATTCTGCAACGGGGAGAACAATACATGGAAACAGTACTTCTGGCCGCAGGAACCGCTACCCGCATGGGGGGAGCCATCAAACTTCTTCTACCGTATGAAGGTGAGGCTTTGATCATCCACGCGCTGAAAGCGGCCTTGGAAGGATCGGAATCGGTCATCGTGGTGACTGGTGCCCACAATCGGGAAATCGAGACCGCCCTAGGACCGTTGTGCCAGACCTTCCCCACCCGCATCCGCCTGGTACGCAACGGGCACTATGAAGAAGGACAGTTCTCCTCCACCCAGTGTGGCGTCGAGCGGGTCACACCGGGAAAGGATTTCGCCATAGCCGTGGCTGATCTGCCCTTGATCACCGCCCGGCACTATCATCAGCTTGAAGCCCTGCTCGATGGATATGAGGCGGTCAGGCCTTATTGCCAGGGAATTCCAGGACACCCGGTGCTCTGCGCGGCTTTCCTGCGTGATATCATTCTCGCGCTTCCCCCCACATCCACCATGCGCGGTCTTCTTCTGGGAAAAAAGGTATTGTGCCTCGAAAGCGCCGATGTGGCCTGGAAAACCGACATCGACACCCCCGAAGCCTACCGGCAGCTGGTCAATCCCTGTTGATACCTTTGCTTATCAGGATATCCCCTGTGGATCCCGCGGACAACACGACACTATCGCCTTCGCTGAACTCACCCATAAGCAGCCGTTTGGCAAGTGGGTTCTCGATAAGGGTCTGCACCGCTCTCTTTATGGGCCGGGCACCGAAATCGGGATTATACCCAACCTGGGCGACAATGTCGGACACAGCCTCGCTGTAGGTCAACACCATGCCCCGCTTGGCCAGACGATCAACCAGCAGCTTCAGCTGCAATTCCACAATCCTGCGGATCTGCGGCTGCCCCAGACGGTTGAAGACCACGATCTCATCGATACGGTTGATGAATTCGGGTTTGAAAGCTTTCCGCACCACCGCATCTACCGCGCTCTTGGCCTCGGCCTGATTGGTGATTCTGAGCAACTGCTCGCTACCCAGATTGCTGGTCATTATGACAATGGTGTTGGTAAAATCAACCACCCGTCCCTGGCCATCGGTCAACCGTCCATCATCCAGAACCTGGAGCAGGATGTTGAACACATCTGGATGGGCCTTCTCGATCTCGTCGAATAGAATCACGGAATACGGCCGGCGCCGGACGACTTCAGTCAACTGCCCACCCTGATCGTAACCGACATACCCGGGAGGCGCTCCAATCAACCGGCTCACCGAGAACTTCTCCATGTATTCACTCATATCGATGCGCGTAAGGGCTTTCTCATCATCGAACAGGAATGAGGCCAGGACTTTGGCCAACTCGGTTTTTCCCACACCGGTAGGTCCAGCGAACAGAAAAGTACCCAAAGGCCGCCGCTCATCACCGATTCCCGCCTTGTTGCGCCGTATGGCATCGCTCACCGCGCGGATAGCTTCCTCCTGGCCAATCACCCGCTGGGACAGGGTTTCCTCCAGATGGGCATACTTCTCCATCTCGGAAGACAGCATCTTGGCTACCGGGATTCCCGTCCAATTGGACACAATCCGGGCGATATCATCATCGGACACCTCCTCACGCAACAGCTGGCTGTTTTTCTGGACCTGGGCCAAGGCAGCGCTCTTCTCAGCGATCTCCCGGGTAAGGGAAGGAATCCTGCCGTGTTTGATCTCGGCGGCTTTAGCCAGATCGCCTGACCGCTCACTCTGCAGCTCCTCACTCTTCAACTGTTCCAGCAAGGCCTTTTTTTCCCGGATACCCGAAATCGCCGCCTTCTCATTGGTCCATTGGAGATGCAGGGCATCGCGGGATGCATTGAGGTCGGCCAGTTCGGCTTTGATCTTGTCGAGACGCTTCACGGAATTCTTATCGGTCTCACGGCTCAGGGCCTGGGATTCGATATTCAACTGAAGGATCTTGCGTTGGATCTGATCCAGCTCCACCGGTTGGCTCTCGATTTCCATTTTCAGCTGGCTCGCGGCCTCATCCACTAGGTCAATGGCCTTATCGGGAAGAAACCGGGCGGTGATATACCGATCCGAAAGAACCGCTGCGGCGACCAAGGCCTCATCTTTGATCCTAACTCCATGGTGGACTTCATAGCGCTCTTTCAAACCCCGGAGGATAGCGATAGTGTCCTCAACTGAAGGTTCCTTGGTATAAACTGGCTGAAAACGTCTTTCCAGGGCTTTATCGGTTTCTATATGCTTGCGGTACTCATCCAAAGTGGTCGCTCCCACCGCCCGCAGTTCTCCCCGGGCAAGCGCGGGTTTGAGCAGGTTCGAGGCATCCGTGGATCCCTCGGCAGCACCCGCCCCCACCAGAGTGTGCAACTCATCGATAAACAGGATGACCTCACCCTGGGAACCGATCACCTCGTTGATCACCGCCTTGAGCCGTTCCTCGAACTCTCCCCTGAATTTGGCTCCCGCTATCAAGGATCCAAGATCAAGGGCGAGCAGACGCTTCGATTTCAGCGAATCGGGAACATCCCCCGCGACGATCCGCTGGGCAAGTCCTTCCACGATCGCGGTTTTTCCGACACCGGGTTCGCCGATAAGCACAGGATTGTTCTTGGTTCTTCTGGACAATACCTGCATGACACGCCGGATCTCCTCATCCCGCCCAATAACCGGATCGAGTTTTCCCTGCCGTGCCAGGGCGGTCATATCCTTGCAATACTTTTCCAAAGCCTGATAGCGGTCTTCTGGTGCCTCATCGGTGACCCGGTTGTTGCCCCGCACCAACTGCAGGGCTTTCAGCACATTGTCCCGATCCACTCCCCGCTGTTTCAGCATGCGCGAGAGAGGAACATCATCCGCCAGCAAAGCCAGTAGAAAATGTTCGGAACTGATGTACTCATCCTTGAAAGCGGCAGCTTCTTTTTCCGCAGCATACAGCAGGGCGGTCAGTTTCGGGGAAAGCGCGCTCTGCGTATCCCCTCCATACGTTTTGGGCAGGCGATCGATCAGGTTGAGGGTCTCCTGTTCAAGCATGCCATGGTTGACCCCCAATCTATCGAACAAGGGAATCAAAAGGCCGTCTTTCTGCTGGATCAGAGCCAAGAACAGGTGCTCGCTCTCGATCATCGGACTATGGTGTCCGTGGGCCAGGGAATCAGCTTCCTGAATCGCCTCGCGGACTTTTATGGTCATTTTCTCCATATTCATACAATACCTCTTGAATGCATATACCGCATCCAAGTGGAATATAGTCAGGAGTGGAAAAATCGTCAAACAAACGGGGGGGAATGCAGGGTTTGGGAGGGTCCGGTCAGCCTGGCTTCCTCAGGAGCTCCAGGTAGTGGGCGATGAGCTCCTTGGCACCGATGACATCGAAAGCATCCAGAAAGGCCAGCTGGAAACAGAAGGATTCGAGCAGGATCACAAGATGCTGGGTGATCCGGGTGATATCGCATTTCTCAACCTCGCCATTGGCTATTCCCAGACGGAGCAGACGTTTGAACAGAATGTGCAATTTGGCCGTCCGCCGGAGGATGATATCGGAGAAATCCGTGCCTTCCTTTTTCAGCTGCAGCATCACATCCATCAGGGCGGTCAACTCACCCCGGTGTTGACAGGAGATGTCGATGATATCCTGGCAGATGGTATCGATCCTCTTCAGAATGTCATCGTGGGTTGCCCAGGCATAATCCGCGTACTTGGCGAACATATGGCCTGTAACCAGCTTGACCGCATAGTAATAGATCTGTTCCTTGTCTTTGAAGTACTGGTAGATGGTGGGACGGGAGATACCGCATTCGGTAGCGATCAATGACAGATTGGAATCCCTATATCCTTCCCGCGCGAACACTTTCAACGCAGTCTGGAGAATCTTTTCCTTCCGTTCCTCATGATCGATCTTTTTTGGCATACTGACTTGACCAAACCTCTATTCTTATTTTGGAAGCCAGATATACCAGCTTCAAGTCTTATGTTACAATATATCACGATAATGTAAAAGACAATAAGCAAATCTTTTCCTGCGGGAACGCCTGGGAGCTCATGTGATGGACAGTATTGTTATCTGGTCTGCGGTTCTGGTGTTGGTTTTACCGATATCCGTGGCGGTCATCCGTACCTGGTGTATCAGATCCACGGGGAAGAAGCCTGTTGCCGCCAGCGATCCGGTTATCACCGATCTGGACGTGGAGAAAGCGGTATCGCATCTCCAACAGGCCATCCGGTTCCGCACAATCTCACAGGATGATGGACACATGGTCCAATGGGATGAGTTCCAGCGCCTCCAATCGGCTTTGGCCGATATGTATCCGCTGATCCATCAGAAATTACGCCAACGGGTGATAGGAAAAGCCAATCTTGTCTACATCTGGGAAGGAAGCGATCCCACGCTGGAACCCGCCATGCTAAGCGCCCATCAGGATGTGGTGCCACCCGGAGACGGACAACAGTGGACCCATGCTCCCTTTTCAGGCGATGTGGCGGATGGCTACGTGTGGGGGCGGGGAAGTTTCGATGCCAAAGGCCAGCTGGTGGCAATCATGGAAGGGGTGGAGATCCTGCTCGCCGCCGGTTTCCAACCTAGGAGGACCTGGTGGATGGCTTTTGGTTGCGATGAGGAAGTACGGGGACCCAATGGTGCCAGACAGATTGCCAGTACTCTGGTTGAAGAACACCGGCGGTTTGCTTTTGTTCTGGATGAGGGCGGGGTTGTGGCCATGGGCATGCTGGCGGGGCTGAACCGTCCGGTCGCCACCATTGGAATCGTGGAGAAAGGGAATATCAATCTGAAACTGACCTGTATAAAAGATGGGGGGCACTCCTCCACTCCCATGAACCCAACCTCACTGGGAATCATCGCAGCTGCTGTGGCGAGAATTGAAAACAGCCAGATGAGAGCCCGTTTCACCGCGCCTGTACGCAGTCTGTTCAACACTCTGGGAGAACATACAGGGTTTCCTCTGGCGGTTGTTTTTCTCAATCTCTGGTTGTTCAGCTGGGTGGTGGTCTTCACCCAGAGGAAAAACAGGCAGATAAACGCTTTGCTTCGGACCACCCATGCGGCAACCATGGCCCAGGGAAGTGAAGTCCCCAACGCCATCAGCACGGTTTCCACCGCTATGGTGAATTTCAGATTGTTGCCTGGAACCACGGAAAAGACAATCTTGTCATGGGTTGGGCGGCGTATCCATGACAAGCGGATCTCTTTGGAAATCATCTCAGACAGCGGATCTTCCCGGGTATCGGATACGCAAAGCCAGGGTTTCCGGGATATCAAGGAAACCATATCGGCAATCTATCCCTGTGCTATCACCACAGCCTACATGATGACCGGAGGAACAGATGCCTTGTGGTATGAACAGATCAGTGATTGTGTCTACCGCTTCACTCCAGCGGTGATGGACAACGAGAATCTAGCCCGGATGCACAACGTGGACGAACGTTTCTCAATCATAAACCTGGGAAAAGCCGTCCAGTTCTATATCCATCTCATCCAGCATGCCTGAAGTCACCGGTTAAGGCTATCACTCATTGTGGCCACCATCACCGCCTTGATGGTATGCATGCGGTTCTCCGCTTCATCGAACACCACGGAGTGGGCGCTGCGGAAAACCTCGTCGGTAACCTCCATCTCTTCCAATCCGTACTGGCCGTGCACCTCCTGGCCGATAATTGTCTGTAGATCGTGGAAGGAAGGCAGGCAATGCTCGAAAATCACCTTGGGATTTCCTGTCGCCCGCAACAGGGCCATGGTGACCTGATAGGATTTGAGCAGACCGATGCGTTCAGCGGTTTTGGCTTCCTCACCCATGGACACCCACACATCGGTGTAGATGATATCGGCATCTTTTACCGCTATGAAAGGGTCGGTCTCACACAGGAACGTGCATCCAGTCTTCTTTGCCACTGGGGCGAGCCAGGTAAGGAGCTGTCTGTCGGGGAACAGGCTCGGTGGAGTCGCGATGGTGATGTCCATGCCGACTTTGGCGGCGCCAATCATCAAGGCATTTGCCACATTGTTGCGGCCATCACCCACATAGACAAGCTTCATCTGATCGAGCGGTTTCCCCAGATGCTCCCTGGCGGTAAGAAAATCGGCCAGGACCTGGGTGGGATGGTCATCATCGGTAAGGCCGTTCCATACAGGCACTCCGGAGAACCTGGCCAGGTCTTCGACAAGTTTCTGGCTGCTGCCCCGGTACTGGATGCCATCATAGTAGCGGCCAAGCACTTTGGCGGTATCTTCAATGGATTCCTTTTTCCCCATCTGGCTGTTGGTGAGGAAAGTGACCTGCGCCCCCTCATCGAAGGCGGCGACTTCAAAAGCGCAACGGGTCCGGGTAGAGGTTTTATCGAATATCAACACGATATTCTTGCCTTCCAGCAACCGCTCACGGCGTCCGGCACGTTTCTTAGCCTTCAGCTGTGCGGCCAGATCAAGAAGATACAACACTTCTTCCGTGCTGAAATCCTTCAATGTGAGAAAACTGCGTCCTTTGAGATCCATACACTACACCTCTTCCCGTTTCTCCGAATCCAATGCGGAGTCGTTTCCGTCATCGGAGGACAGACCGTCCTCCAGAAATCCTATGGATGCATCGGCAGGCAGGGTTTCGACAGAAACCAGGCGCCTCTGTATCGTAGCGGTCTTCTTTGAAGCCAGATCAAGTTCATCGGAAGCCTGATCCAGTTTTTTCTTGGTTTTCTCCAACAGTTCGCCGAATTTCCCAAACTCGGTCTTCACCGCGCCCAGAACCTTCCATACCTCGCTTGAACGCTTCTGGATGGCTAGGGTTTTAAACCCCATCTGCAAACTGTTGAGCAACGCGGCCAAGGTGGTTGGTCCACCGACCATCACCCGGTAGGTCCGCTGAAGCTCATCCACAATACCTGGAGTATTGAGCACTTCGGCATACAGGCCCTCAAAGGGGAGAAACAGTATGGCGAAATCGGTGGTAAACGGTGGATCGAGGTATTTTGTACTGATGTCCTTCGCCTCGCCCTTCAAACGGGTGCGGATCGCCTTGCGGGCTATTTCCACCTGTTCCAGATCCCCCTTGCCCTGGGCGTCGAGCAGACGCTCATAATCTTCCTTGGGGAACTTGGCATCGATAGGAAGCCAGACTCCGGGTCCCTTTAGATTGTCCTCATCCCTTCCGGGCAGTTTTATGGCGAACTCGACACGGTCCTGGCTCTGGCGCTTGGTGGCGACATTGGTCCCATATTGATCGGGCGACAGGATATCCTCAAGAATGCTGTTCAGCTGGAACTCACCCAGCATGCCCCGGGATTTCACATTCACCAGCACTCTTTTCAGATCACCGACACCTTCGGCCAGACTCTGCATCTCTCCTAGGCTTTTATTGACCACATTCAACTGGTCACTGACCACCTTGAAGGATTCCCCAAGCCGTTTTTCCAAGGTCGCATGGAGTTTCTCGTCTACCGTCTCACGCATTTTCTCCAGTTTTTGGGAATTGTCCTCACGGATCAGATCCAGTTTCCGGCCGATCTCGTCACGGACCAGAGAGAGGGTTTTCTCGGTTCTGTCAGTAAGCTGCGCGGTCCGTTCAGTGACCGCCCCTAGTTGATCCTGGGTGAGCTTGGTGATGCTGGTAAGACTATTCAACAATTCGGTGCGCAACTGGAAGGCATCGTCCCTTTGTTGATTCCGCATTTGGCCAAGCATCGTTTCCTGGGCACCCAGAGCCGTAGCGATTTCCTGAAGCCTTTTGGCGATGGCCTCATCGGCCCGGGACTTCCTCCTGACTTGCAGGAATATCAACAGGGAAACACCCAGCGTGAGGACGATACTGGCAAAAGTCATGTATCCGATCATCATGAACCAGCCTCCTACAGGTATCCTACCCCACGGGATGTTCCCCATCCCCCCCCTAGTGGGGTGGTTGTTTAAAACACTACAACGACTTCTCCATTGGGATAGGTCTTCGCCACATAATCCTTGATCACCTGGCTTTGCAGGGCTTTCACCAATGCGACGATATTGGCATCCTTCTCATGTCCTGATTTCACCGCGATCACGTTCACATAGGGTGAGGAGGCGCCTTCGACGACCAGACCATCCTGATTGGCTTTCAGCCCCGCGGGTATGGCATAGTTGCCGTTGATCACCGCAGCATCGACATCGGACAGGATACGGGGAAGCGTTGCCGCTTCAATTTCCTTGAATTTGAAACCAAGTCTGTTCTCAACGATGTCCTGGGGAGTGGCGGTGATACCCGCATTCGTCTTCAGAGTGATCAAAGACGCACTCTGGAGCAGGAGAAGAGCACGGCCTTCATTGGTTGGATCATTGGGGATCGCGATAGTGGCCCCTTGTTTGAGATCTCCCAGACTCTTGTACTTCTTGGAATACAGGGCGATGGGCTCGATATGGATGCCACCGGCATTGACCAGATGGAAGCCTTTTTCAGTATTGAAGGATTCAAGGTACGGGATATGCTGGAAGAAGTTCGCATCCAACTGACCGCTTTCAAGAGCTTCATTCGGGGTGACATAATCGGTGAATTCAACAATCTTCAGGGTTATTCCCTGTTGGGCAAGAGTATCCACAACCATATTCAGAAACGCGGCATGGGGTTCGGGAGTGGCTCCCACCGTAAGCACATTCGGGACTTCCTTGGCTCCCGCGGCGAATACCAACGCGCCAATCAATAGAAAGAGTGCAATCGCAGATGTGATTTTTTTCATGATATATCTCCTTTGAGATGTATGCCCTTGATGAAAACCGCTTAACGCCGTGCCATCAGGCGTGCGCTCAGTCGGTTGCCGACAACCTGTATGATCTCAACCAATGCCAGGATCACCACCACAGACACGAACATCACGTCTGGACGGAACCTCTGGTAACCGTATCTGATTGCCAGATCCCCAAGACCACCACCGCCAATCGCTCCGGCCATAGCCGAATAGCCAATCAGATTGATGATGGTAAGGGTGACACCGGAGATCAGGGAGGGCATCGCTTCAGGAAGCAATACCTTCCAGATGATCTGCATGCTGGTGGATCCCATTGCGCGGGCGGCCTGAACGACCCCCGGATCCACCTCCTTGATTGCCGACTCTATGATGCGCGCCACAAACGGGGCGGCAGCTATCGAGAGTGGGACGATAGTTGCCGTGGTGCCAATGCTGGTACCCACGATAATCCGCGAGAGCGGAAACAATAGGATCATCAGGATGATAAAAGGGAATGAGCGCAATATGTTCACAATCCGTCCAAGAACATTGTTCAAAGCGGGTTTGGGAACGATACCGCCTTGTTCCTCAGGTCCGGTCACGCAAAGCAGGATTCCCAAAGGAAGCCCCAGTATCAAGGAAAACACAGTGGAGGCAAGTACCATGACAATGGTTTCAAAAGTCGCACTGGTGACGAGTTGGATGAGATTGGCCATTTATTTACCCTCCTCTTCAACCAGGACCCCGGAAAGCCGCAACGCCTCAATGGCCCTATCGACTTCCCCGGGTTCTCCGATGATGTCGCAGATCAGGGTGCCGACATCCTCGCCGGAAACATGCTGCACACCACCGGCACGGATATTGAATTCCACATCATACCGTTTCTGGATCCGGCTCAGCACGGGATCTCCTGTGGATTCCCCACGGAACCTAAGGGTGTATCGGCCACCTTCCTCGGACCAACGGACCATATCCGCTTTTCCTGTCTCTTTCAATTCTGACAATGGAGCGAGATTCGCCAGGAAATCCTTGGTGGTGGGTGATTGGGGTTTTGAGAAGATATCCGCCACCTTCCCCTGTTCAACCACAGATCCATTTTCAAGAACCGCCACCAACTCGCAGGCATCCCGGACAACCTCCATCTGATGGGTGATCATCACCACAGTGAGTCCCATCCGTTTCTGGAGATCCCGGATAAGAGCCAGTATGGAACGGGTTGTCTGGGGATCGAGAGCACTGGTGGCTTCATCGCAAAACAGTATATCCGGTTTGTTGGCCAAAGCGCGGGCTATCGCCACACGCTGTTTCTGCCCTCCGGAGAGAGTGCTTATAGCGGCCTTGCCCCGTCCGGTCAGTTCCACAAGATCCAACAGTTCGGATACCCGTTTATCGATATCCGCCTGGGGAATACCGGCTATTTCCAAAGGATAGGAAATATTGGCGGCTGCGGTCCTGGAGGAGAAGAGATTGAAATTCTGGAATATCATGCCTATGTGGCGCCGCTGGTTGATCAAATCCTCTTTTCCAAGATTGTCGACACGTTGGCCATTATAGTATACTTCCCCGGAATCAGGTTTTTCCAGTAGACTAACCAGACGCACCAAGGTGGATTTCCCCGCACCGCTCCTACCAATAACACCGAATATGGTATTGGACGGTATCTCCAGACTTATATCGTGTACTGCATGAAGAGTGCCGTATGCACGATTCAGTTGTCTTAAAGAAATCCCCATAGCCCCTCCGAAAATCCTTATCCATTGTAGTGGAAGCAAAAACTTACCACATCATAGAAGAATCATGGATATTCATCAAGCTGTTTGATTTGAGAATCATCAATAAGAATGTAATTTTTTTGTATATTTTTTGCATATTTCTGATATTTTAGGATTTTTATGCAAAATATCATGGATTTTTCATAAAGGATATGAATATCCATGAAAAATGGGGATCGATATGGACTGGGGCAAAGGAAGGGCCGCCCCGGCGGCTACCTACTCTCCCGCTTTCCAGCAGTACCATCGGCGCAAGAGGGCTTGACTTCCGTGTTCGGGATGGGAACGGGTATGG
>Ga0247841_10000186_pt1 | contig 168482 bp, 156 predicted proteins | sample LaCruzMarch2015__2_FD_192410 | JGI IMG/M metagenome (GOLD analysis project Ga0247841, IMG submission 192410) | Freshwater microbial communities from meromictic Lake La Cruz, Castile-La Mancha, Spain - LaCruzMarch2015_18m | ecosystem: Environmental > Aquatic > Freshwater > Lake | place: Spain... | reverse complement strand
AATCTGACCGATGAGATGGTCAAAACGTATATTGCGGAGCAGGAGGGAGAGCCGGTTCATGACGACAGTCGATTTGTAATCGACAGTCCCCCAAAGCCCCCGCCTTCCAGGCGGGGGTAGTTTACTTGATTGAGACAGTGAAGTTGGAGTGGTGAGAAGTTGCTTTCAAACGACTGCTATTTCGGTGACCGCCCTGCCGACGAGGTGTCCACTGGTCGAAGTGACAACTTCAGAGCCGGTGAGTCAGGCCGATGCCGGAAATCCCCCAGCGTGAAATTGACAAAGGGCGGATCGGCTACCACCGAATTAGGAGGGGCATTAGTCACGGTTGCTACCGCGGAATACCCCGGGGGACGAAGGACCGCATCTTAACATTTCACAATGCAACCGCGTGCCGGATCTCAGAACTCTCAATCCCATACCCGTCTTCCAAGCGAAGCGCAGTCGCGGCGTAGTCCGGTATATCCCCGCCCGTCGCATGGTCGAATCGACCGATCCGGCGCGTTTGTCTCCTCAATAAATCCTGCATGTGGCATTTTATATTGCTCCTCCCATTCGCCGTTGATTTGCGGCCTCTTTCTCTGCATAATCGGGCAACATTTCAAAAGGAGGCCGATGTGAAGAACTACTCAGCAATAAGGAAGTTGGGATTGTTTCTGGGTGTGGTTACCATGGCGGCCGGTCTGGTTGGCTGTGGTGGCGGGGGAGGAGACGAAGAGGCCATGACGAGCGAGGAGTGGTCCAACACTATTCATATGGGGATGACGCAGGACGAAGTTATCGCGGCAGTCGGCAGGCCACCTGATCGCCAATACAATGATTCCAGGTTCATTACGCCAAATCCATTCTACGCATGGAGGTTTGGAAATGATGAGGGGGCAGTTGCCTACGGCGTTGATGGACGGGTCGCAAGGTTTTCCTACGCCACGCATCTTTATGGGACGTAAGCGGGTCTTCCATTGCCACTGACCAAGCCATCTTGAAGTGTACCAGCATCAAGAGATCTGGAGGTGAAGTCATGCAGAAGCGTATTATCTCACTGGCATTGTTGACTTGCCTCGTGTCTTTTCACTCCGGCGTTGCCGGGATTCAAGCTGTTCAGCCGACCAGGGCCGTTACTCCGGTCAACACGGCTGTGATGCCGGCATCAAGGCTCGAAAATGACAGCTACGACTGGTGGGCGCGACATGCTGATGTCCTTCGCTTGAAGGATAAGATTGATCCGGAGATCGTATTGATTGGCGATTCAATAACGCATTTCTGGGGCGGAGAGCCCAAGGCAAGCCACGTCAACGGACCCATGGCTTGGAAATCTGTCTTTTCATCGTACCGGGTACTGAATCTCGGTTTTGGCTGGGATCGCACGCAGAATGTCCTGTGGCGGCTGAATCACGGCGAATTGGACGGGCTGCACCCGCGCGTAATCGTGATTCACATAGGAACCAATAATACCAGCGAGACGCCCAATGCCCGGAAGAACACGGCCCCGGAAATAGCGGAAGGCATTGCAGCCATTTGCGCCAGCGTACGGGCGAAGGCGCCGGGTGCGAGGATTATCCTGATGCAGGTTTTTCCCCGCCAGGAGAAGCCTGATCATCCGCGAAGGGTGCTGATTGCTGAAACCAACCGGCTGTTGGTGGAGTTTGCCAGAACAAACCAGGTGGAGCTGGTGGACATTGGTCCGCAGATGCTCAAGGCCGATGGGATACTGTCAAAGGAATTGATGCCGGATTTCTGCCATCCGTCTGAGAAAGGCTACCAGATCTGGGGCGAGGCGTTAGCGCCCCTGATTCTCCCGGCAAGCTCAGCTTCACATGGCAAATGAACCGGCAGCTGGTGCTGGAGTGAACAAGCTTGACTCGCCTGTGCCCTAAGCGTATTACACGCTGCTTATCCGAAAATCTGTTGATGTCATTTGCCTGCGACGTTTGGATGCAGCCTTTTATTGAGCCGCAATGAAGACTTCACGACGGAAATTCCTCAAACTTGGTTTTGCGGCCGGCGCCGGCTGGATTACCGCAGGCGCAACGGGCTGCGCAAGTCCGTTGCCGCGGCGCCAGCACCTTTCCAGCGCCAACGGCGACTTGAGGGTAGCGGTTGTTGGTTTGAGGACAAAAGGCCGGGCGCACATCGATGACCTGCTGGCGCACAAGGGCGTGAGGATTGTGGCTCTTTGTGATGTCGACAGCGATATCCTAGCCAGCAGAGTATCCTTGTTGAAGAAGCACGGCATCAGTGCCGTTGCACATGTCGACTACAGGCGTATTCTTGAAATGGCTGATGTGGATGCAGTCGTCCTTGCAACACCTAACCACCAGCACACTCTCCAGACGATCTGGGCCTGCCAGGCCGGCAAGGATGTCTACGTGGAGAAACCTGTTTCTCATGACGTGTACGAAAGCCGGCAGATCGCAGCTGCGGCTGTGAAGTATGACCGGATTGTACAGAGCGGCACTCAGAACCGTTCCGATGTGGGGCTTGTGGAGCTCAAAGAGTTTATCGAAAAGGGCGACATGGGAAGGATCCGTCTCGTGCGCGGGCTTTGCTACAGACTGCGCCCGTCAATCGGCAGGGTTGCCGGTCCCCAGCCGATACCGAAATCAGTTGACTATGATCTCTGGGCAGGTCCGGCGCCATTGGAGCCCATCATGCGCAAGGAGTTTCACTACGACTGGCATTGGAATTGGAACACCGGCAATGGCGAGATCGGCAACCAGGGTGTACATGAGTTGGATTTGGGGCGATGGTTCCTGGGCGAGAAAGAACTGCCCGGCCGGGTGCTCAGTATTGGCGGCCGGCTTGGCTATGTTGATGATGGCCAGACACCCAATACTCAATTTGTATGTTTCGATTACCCGTCGGCACCTTTTATCTTTGAAGTGCGTGGATTACCGTTGCGTCCCGGATATGACTCCCCGAGCTATCGGCAGATCCGTGTTGGCGTGGTTGTTGAGTTCGAAAGCGGATACTTCGCCGGCGGCCGCGGCGGCGGCTGGCTGTACGATACGAAGGATAAGCGCATCCGCCAGTTCAAGGGCGATGGCGGAAGCGGGCATATGCAGAACTTCCTCGATGCCGTGAGGGCGCGGTCCGGGAAATCACTGCATGCGCCGGTCCGCGAAGGCGCATTGTCGTCAAGTCTCGTTCACATGGCAAACCTTGCTCATCGAGCGGGTAATTCTCTTTCTACCGAAGCGATTGCTGAGCAACTGCAGATGAATACGGTTGCGCAGGAAGCCTTTGGTCGCATGGCTGAGCATCTTGAGGCTAACAAGATCAACCTGAAGAATACGCGTCTGACTTTAGGTGGTTGGCTGGAATGGGACAATTCTGGGAGCAGGTTTTCATCCGGGGCAGGAGCTGAACAAGCCAACCTGCTTCTCCGGCGTACCTGCCGCGGGCCCTTTATTGTGCCTGAAATTTAATGAGGATTTTGACCATGCTGGAGGTGTTGTCCCGGCGTGTCGGACCGTTTGCGCTTGGTCGGTAATGTCGAAGCATGGATAATGGCGGCGAGAGAGTTGGAGATGGTTGGGGCTCAATTGCAAATGAGGGAGGGAGACCACGGTCATGAATGCAAAACCTGTCATCGCTTCAATACTATGCGGTCTGATTGGCCTTTTTCCGCAAATCGCGCCTGCACACTTGTTTCAAGGTTCGGTCTCGGTCCTGGTCGATGACAAAATCGACAATACACGCAATGGCGAGTATGAAGTCACGCAAAACTTGGTGCTTGGCATCACTCTTCTCGGGAAAGCCAAGAACCCGGAGACCCGGGTTGTAAAGTGGACGGCCTACGGTCGCGATTGCAGGACCGATGCTATTTCTGTTTTGAGCTCCGGTGAGGTCCCGGTCGATTTTACGAATGGACTGCAGCAGAAGATCAGGTCTGAGGAGATATCCACCACTTCGACACCCACGCACAATGTTATGACCACTCCCCGCTCATCTGGAGGCGGCAGAAACAGAGCAAGCAGCAGCCAAACGACTGTGCAAACCAAGGTGGTTGAGGGTACTGGTGTGAGATACCTGGGCTATGGGGTGCAGGTTTTTGAAGGCGATAAGGTTGTCGGCGAGAAGTTTGATCCAAGCAGATTGGAAGCGGACATAAAGTCTAAGGGAGTGCAAAGCAAGGATGCAGCAGATGCAGCGAAAGGCAAGAACGCGGCAGCTGGCGCGAAAGGCAAGGCCAAAGCAGGCGCGATAAAGAAATTGGGTCAGTAGTCCAGATACTGTGTATCGCTGCGACTCCATTGGTTGCTCTTGACTCATGACCGATTCCGAACTTCAAGAGTGGTGGCCTGAACTTGGGACCCTGGTGATGCAATTGCGACAAACCAGCCGGCCTGATGTGGCTTGTTTGCTTGTTGACGCCGTCCGGGCTGGATCGACATCCAGCGAAATCCTTGAAAACATAAGTATTGTGCTTCGGGAGAATCGTGCGCTTCGTGCCGAGCTGGGCGTCCCGGGAGCGCGCGCCTGGGCTGCTGTCATGGGAGATGTGCATCGCGCATATCCTGGTTCCAGGCTCGGTCATTGGATTGCACGGTTTGCCTGGCGGATGCGGTGGCGGAGCATCTTGATGCCAACAAGATCAACCTGAAGAATACGCGTCTGACTTTAGGTGGTTGGCTCGAATGGGACAATGCCGGGAGCAGGTTTTCATCCGGGGCAGGCGCTGAACAAGCCAACCTGCTTCTCCGGCGTACCTGCCGCGAGCCCTTTGTTGTGCCTGAAATTGGATGAGGATTTTGACCATGCTGGAGGTGTTGTCCCGGCGTGTCGGACCGTTTGCGCTTGATCGGTAATGTCGAAGCGTGGATAATGACTGCGAGCGAGTTGGAGATGGTTGGGGCTCAATTGCAAATGAGGGAGGGAGACCAAGGTCATGAATGCAAAACCTGTCATCGCTTCAATACTATGCGGTCTGATCGGCCTTTTTCCGCAAATCGCGCCTGCACACTTGTTTCAAGGTTCGGTCTCGGTCCTGGTCGATGACAAAGTCGACAACACGCAAAAAGGCGAGAGCGAAGTCACGCAAAGCCTGGTGCTTGGCATCACGCTCCTCGGGAAAGCAAAAAACCCGGAGACCCGGGTTGTAAAGTGGACGGCCTACGGTCGCGATTGCAGGACCGACGCTATTTCTGTTTTGAGCTCCGGTGAAGTCCCGGTCGATTTTTCGAGTGGACTGCAGCAGAAGATCAAGTCTGAGGAGATATCCACCACTTCGACATCCACGCGCACTGTTACGACCAGTTCCAGCTCATATGGCGGAAACAGGAACAGGAACAGGAACTCCGACCGATCGACTATTCGAACCAGGGTGATCGAGCCTACTGGTGTGAGATACCTGGGCTATGGGGTGCAGGTTTTTGAAGGCGATAAGGTCGTCGGCGAGAAGTTCGATCCAAGCAGATTGGAAGAGGACATAAAGTCTAAGGGAGTGCAAAGCAAGGATTCAGCAGGTGCAGCGAAAGGCAAGAACGCGGCAGCTGGCGCGAAAGGCAAGGCTAAAGCAGGCGCGATAAAGAAATTGGGTCAGTAGTCCAGATACTGTGTATCGCTGCGACTCCATTGGTTGCTCTTGACTCATGACCGATTCCGAACTTCAAGAGTGGTGGCCTGAACTTGGGACCCTGGTGATGCAATTGCGACAAACCAGCCGGCCTGATGTGGCTTGTTTGCTTGTTGACGCCGTCCGGGTTGGATCGACATCCAGCGAAATCCTTGAAAACATAAGTATTGTGCTTCGGGAGAATCGTGCGCTTCGTGCCGAGCTGGGCGTCCCGGGAGCGCACGCCTGGGCTGCTGTCATGGGAGATGTGCATCGCGCGTATCCTGGTTCCAGGCTCGGTCATTGGATTGCACGGTTTACCTGGCGGATGCGGTGGCGGCACAGAGGGTAATCGCCGAGTGAAGTTCTCAATCGTAATCCCGGCCCGCAATGAAGCCGCCAATATTGGCGCCTGTCTTGCCTCTATTGACAGTGCTTCCGCGCCATATTCCGGGCAGGTTGAAACAATTGTCGTTCTCAACCGCTGTACCGATGCCACTGAGACCATAGCGCTTGAACATGCTGTCCGCATTGCCCGCGATGACAGCAGGAATTTGTCGAAGATCAGGAATGCCGGTGCGCGGATGGCAATGGGAGACATCCTGCTTACGATTGATGCCGACAGCAGGATGTCGGCAAATATGCTTGTCGAGGTTGACAGGAAGCTCAGTTCCGGCAAGTTTATCGGCGGCGGGGTTCCCATCCGTCCGGAACGCCTGTCTGTCGGCATCATTCTGACAGGACTTCTTGTTCTCGCTTTTCTTCCCGGCATTTCGGCCGGTGTGTTCTGGTGCTACCGGAGGGACTTCGAAGCTATCGGCGGTTTTGATGAGCGCCTGGTGATTGCGGAGGATGTGGATTTTGCGAGGCGGCTGCAAGTATACGGTAGAAAGGAACATAAGCGATTTGGAACCCTCTGGCGCACAGGTATAGTGACGTCATGCCGGAAATTCGACAAGTTCGGCGATTGGTTTATACTCAAGAGGCCATTGATGTTATGGCGGGCAGTGCGCGGACGTGATTCAGGAATCAGTGACCAGCTCTTCTATGACTTTCAGCGATGATATTGAACTACTGGCGTCCCATAGGGCCGCCAAGGCTGTAGCGGTTTAGACTGTAGGCTGTAGGCAAAACGGCCGAAAGTCATAATGCAAATATAGAAAATGCCAAAGCATGAATACAAACAGAAATGCACATACTCCCTAATAGTCTACAGCCTACAGCCTATCAACCTGTGTCCTATGGGACGCCACTGATATTGAATCAAAGCTGACAGGTCTTCTATGCTGGAAGCGCGCTGGCTCACGATCTTCTTCACCGGGCAGCTGACAACCGGCTGCTGATCACTGACATTCTTGTCTACGGATTCTTCTGGTCTGGCGTGAGGCGTCTCCAGTTGATCTGCAACGCGTCGAGCCGCTTGCCGTGCGTGGCCATGCGATTCCAGAAATCGTCAAAGTTCCTTTGTTCAGCCGGAGTCCACGCCACTTCCGAGAGCGCACATGCGCGAGGGAATGCGCCGAATTCGACATTCTTTGGTTCAAAGAAGTACTCGGACCAGAGATTGCACTGTACTCCAAGGATATGCTTTTTCTTCTCCGGGGCCAGAGCTGCCGGGGTTGGTTCGAACGAGTACGCTTTGGCCAGCGTGAGCAGACCGCCGATGGTCTCCTGCTCGCCCGGTTGCTTGGACTGGCCGTAGTCAAAGTAGCAGTGCGATGTTGAAGCCATCACGACGTCGTGTCCGGCGTTGGCGGCTTCGATGCCGCCTTTGACTCCGCGCCATCCCATCACGGCGGCGCTGGGCTCAAGCCCGCCCTCAAGTATCTCATCCCAGCCTATAATGCGCCGGCCTTTTGAAATTACGAACTGGTCTATCTGTCGCACGAACCAGCTCTGCAGCCCGGTGGAATCCTTCAGGCCGTTGGCCTTGATACGCGCCTGGCATTTCGGGCATTTGTTCCAGCGAACCTTTGGGCATTCGTCGCCGCCTATGTGAATAAACTTGCCCGGGAAGAGTGTCATGACGCGGGATAACACGGTCTTGTTGAACTCGAGCGTTTTGTCATTCCCGGCGCAATACACATCGTCTTCAACGCCCCATCTTGTGCGAAGCTTGAACGGTCCGCCCGTGCAGGAGAGGTCAGGGTAGGCGGTCAGGGCCGCCAGGCCGTGTCCCGGCATCTCGATTTCAGGCACGATGGTGATGTGCCTGGTTGCGGCATAGGCTACCACGTCGAGGATCTGGGCTTCGGTATAAAAGAAAGGGCCGTACGGCTGGCCGTCGCCGGCATTGCGATTGCCGCGCTTCGGTGATTCCGAACGAACGGAGCCCAATGTTGTCAGGGCCGGGTATTCCCTGATCTCTATGCGCCAGCCCTGATCATCCGTGAGATGCCAGTGAAGAGTATTCAATTTGTGAAGCGTCATGTAATCAATGAACGTTTTGACCGAGGCCACAGGCAGGAAATGACGGGCCGGGTCGAGCATCATGCCTCGCCATGCGTATCGCGGCATATCCCTGATCTTTACGGCGGGGACGTTCCATTCGATTCCAGATTGAAGGGTATCAGCCAGGATGGCAGGCGGCAGGAGCTGGCGCAGTGTCTGGCATCCGTAGAATAGACCTGCGGCTGAAGGAGCCTTGACGACGATGCCGTTCGCGGAGACGTCAAGTTCGTAACCTTCCTCCCCGAGCGAGCGATCAGCGTTTGCGGTTGTGAGCAGGATGCTGTTTTGGGATGATGCTGTGGCCTGGCTGGCCGCAAGCTTGAAGCCGGTGGCCGGGGCAAGCACGGTGGCGAGATATTCGGCGGTCGCCATGGCTTGCTTATCCGTGTACAGGACAGGAGTTGCCGCTGTCACTTTGAATGATCCGTCCAACACCTGCATTTGCGCCGGTCGCGGAACGATTGCCGGTTTCTCCGCCGCGAATACAGCGCTCGCGCCCGCGAGAACGACAGCCGCAATGATTGCGAGGTCTCTTTTTGTCATGTTATCCATTCTCCTTTGTTGAGTCATCGAGCAGTCCCGCTCATACTAAAGTGCGAAGTATAGATTCGGCCTTATCAGAAGCGAGATGTTTATTTGGGAAATTGTGTGTGTGAAGGTGGATGTTCAGAGTCAGTAACTCCGTCAATCGACGGCGACAGAAGCGGCGAGTGACAGAAGTGGCGACTACGGCAACTGAGTGCTGTATTGATCAGATGAAATGCTGTTGATATGGTTCTCGTAGAGGTGTTTTGCTGTTCGCAATACCTTGCAGTCATAAACAGAGGTGGAATATGAGACATTCCAGAGCGGCGACGATGGTGATTCTGGCTTCGATGGCGGTGTCGGCGATGGCGGCGGCGCCTGCGACGAATGCTGTCGTGTGGCGGCCGGTCAGCGAGAAGCGCGTGCAGGAACTCAAGGATCTCAAGTGGGGCATGTTTGTCTGCTGGAGCTTCAGCACGTTCTCAGGCAAGGAATGGACGCCAGGCATCACGAACATCAATCTGTTTGCCGCGAAGGACGTTGATACCGACCAATGGGCGCGGACGGCAAAAGAAGCCGGGATGGGCTATATTCTGTTTCTGACAAAACATCACGACGGCTTTTGTCTGTGGGATACGAAGACGACGGAGCGCAATGTCATGAAAGCGCCGCTCGGCAGGGACGTCATGGCACTTCTGAGAAGATCGTGTGACAATTACGGCATCAAGCTTGCGATCTATTTTTCGGAGGGTGAGTTCAAAGATCACAAAATGTACCATCCCGGTGGCTATACACCTGAAATGAAGAAGGCTCAGCTCAAGGAGTTGCTGACGCAGTACGGTCCGATCGAGTACATCTGGTTTGATCACGCACAGACAGATGGTGGCCTCAATCACGAGGATACCGTCACGTGGTGCAAGCAATTCCAGCCGGACTGTTTCGTTGGCTTCAATCATGGCACGAAGGCCGGCGATATTCGTCTTGGTGAAATGGGTCGACCCGGTCCGGTGGATCAGAAGACCGGAATCGGCGCGGATCATGGTGACGCCAGGTACAACGGCTACCTGCTTGCCGAGTTCACATATCCCATCCTCCCGGGGCACAAGGGCGGGGCCATGTGGTTCTACTCGTTGCCACGCCATGATAAACTCTGCCTGTCAGCGGAGGCGCTGTACAAGGACTACCTTGGCGCAGTCAAGTATGGGAATATCTTCTCCATTGATGTCGGCCCGGACTACAACGGAAGATTGCGGGCAATAGATGTCGAAACGCTGCGCAAGGTGGGCGAGATGATAAAAACCCCGCCGCCTCAGCCGATTTCAACCGAAAGAAAAGAGGGGTAGCCATGCTTCACGATCCGAGCCATTATGTGCCACCTTCCACTGCGGAGGCGATCAGGTTGCCGGCGAAGGACATTGAGATACTCCGCCGGCTTGCAGGCGAAGTTGCGGAAATAGCGGCGCTGCCGGTCCATAAGGAGAAGGCAAGGCTCTGGACAAAACTCAATGATCTGCAGTCCGGGCGTCCCATGGTCTGGATCAACGAGATCTGCTGGAACGAAATGGACTGCAATGACGAGCTCAAGTTGCAGGCCAGTCATGCATGGGCGCGCGACCAGGAGCGCGATTTGAGACGTACCATATACCAGTGGCGGCATCTGCCGGGCGACATGGTTGTGAGCGACTACCTTGCCAGTCCGCTGGCGATACATAGTACTGACTTCGGGATTATTGAGGATGTTGAAGTTGTGAAGACCGACGCAACCAGCGACGTGGTCTCACGCCATTTCCACAAGCAGATTGGCCGGAAGGAAGATCTGGATAAGATCAAGATGCCGGTCATCTCGCATAATGTCCGGGCCACGGAGTTCTGCTACCAGGCCATGTGCAGCGTGTACAAGGATATCATGCCGGTGAAGAAGGTTGGCCAGACGCACATCTGGTTTACGCCATGGGATTTCCTCATCCGCTGGTGGGGGATTGAGGATGCAATGACGGACATGTTCGACCGGCCGGATTTGGTCAATGCCGCTGTCGAACGCATGGTGGATGCCTGGATGGTGGAACTGGATCAGTTCGTGGAGCAGAACCTGCTGTCGTTGGACAATGACAACACACGAATCGGGTCGGGTGGCTATGGTTACACGAACTCGCTGCCCGGCAAGGATTACAAGCCGGATCACGTCAAGCCGAACAACATGTGGGGCTGTTCGAACGCCCAGATTTTCTCGGAAGTTTCCCCGGAGATGCACGAGGAATTTGCGCTGCGCCACGATATGCGCTGGTTGAAACTATGGGGCATGACCTACTACGGCTGCTGTGAACCGCTGGACAGGAAGCTTGAGATACTCAGGCACATTCCGAACCTGCGCAAGGTATCCGTCAGTCCCTGGTGCAATACAGAGAAGGTGATAGCCGGCGTCGGCGACAGGTATGTGATGAGCCGCAAGCCGAGCCCGGCGATTTTGGCCGAGGACAATTGGCATCCGGATCGAGCGCGAAAAGACATCCGTGATTTCCTTGATCGGACCGAAGGGAAGTGCCACGTTGAACTGATCATGAAAGATATCTCAACCCTGCGCTACAAGCCGCAGCGGCTATGGGAATGGTCTCGAATTGCGATGGAAGAGGCGGAGCGAATTGCGAAGTAGAAGGTGGACTGTGGAACGTGGAACCTGCGCAAGGAAGACGCCAAGGCGCAAAGGTGTGGATGTTTGCCGGTCGCAGAGAGTGAGATGTTGTGAGGGAGTAGCCGAGAGGTGTGCGGAGAGCAGAATGTGTCGGACGATTGAATAACGCTGAACGCTGAAGGGATAAAAATGAGGAAGCATGTGTTGCCTTTGATTGCTGCGGTTGTTATCGCCGGTGTGCTCGCCGATGCGGTGCCGGAAAAGAAGCCGGCTCCGGCCGCGACTCCGGCGACGGATGCCGCAAGTGTCTCCAAATGGAACGGCTTCACGAAGAGGTCATTCGCAGTGGATGGCCATGCCGCTTTCGTGGTCGTGCCGCAGATCGCCGCGCCCGGCAAGCCCTGGGTCTGGCGAACGTCGTTCCCTGATTTTCATGCCGAGGTTGACCGGGAGCTGGCCCGGAACGGCTGGCATATCGGGTTCGTTGACTGCGTTGACATGCTTGGCTCCGATTCCGCCCTGGACCTGATGGACAAGTTCTATGAAAAGGTGAGGCAAGAGCGGGGGCTTGCAGCGAAGCCGGCCATTGAGGCTGTGAGTCGTGGCGGACTGCATGCCTACCGTTATGCAGCCCGTCATCCGGAGCGTATTGCCTGTATCTATGCCGATACGCCGGTCATGGATCTGAAGAGCTGGCCGATGAAGGCGACGAATGGGTCAAAGCAGCTTGAGGATGCAATGAAGTTCTACGGGTTTAAGTCCGGACAGGAACTGAAAGAATACAAGGGTAATCCGCTCGATTTGCTGCCGGTGCTGGCGAAGGCGAAGATCCCGATGCGCAATGTCATCAGCCTGGATGACAAAGTCGTGCCGGCGGAAGATAACACGCTTGAGGCCCGGCGCAGGTTGCGGAATCTTGGATGGGACATGGATGTGGTCAGCGTCAAGAATGGCGACCCGGCTGCGGGAGGGCATCATTTCCCGCTGCCGGAAGTCTCTCAGTCGTCACGTTTCATAATGAAGCGCAGCAGTGTTCTGCCGAATGGCGCCGAGTATTTCCACCTTCGTGACGGCCTGGCCAACTGCAAAGCGAAGTTCGAGACGGCGAAGACCGGCCGTGTGGCTTTTCTCGGAGGGTCGATTACTCACAATGGCGGATGGCGCGATGAGCTCATGCGGTACTTCCAGCAGCGGTTTCCAGGAACAAGATTCGAGTTCATTCCCGCGGGGATTGGGTCGCTGGGTTCCGTGCCGCATGCGTTCCGCCTGGAGCGGGATGTGCTTGCCCGGGGGCCGGTGGACCTGATCTTTGTGGAAGCTGCGGTCAATGACCACAACTACGATGGATCTCCTGACGCCGCAGCGCTTGCGTTGCGGGGCATGGAGGGTGTTGTTCGCCATTTGCGAATGGCGAATCCGATGACGGACATTGTTGAGATGCACTTTGCGCACAACATCCACATTCCTGAGTACAATGAGGGCCGGGTGCCGTACACTGTCGCTGCACACGAGAAGGTGGCCGAGTACTATGGCTGCCCGTCGCTCAATCTTTCCCGCGAGGTGGCGGAACGGATTGCTGCCGGTGAATTCACCTGGGCGGGCGACTTCCGCGACCTTCACCCTTCGCCCTACGGCCAGCGGGTTTATGCCAACAGTATGACCTGCATGCTGGACTCGGCCTTTGCTGCTGAAACGGAGACCAAGGCGCATTTGCTTCCGGACAAGCCGTTGGATGAACGCAGTTATGCAAGGGGCCGCTACGGCAAGGTTTCCGATGCGCGCATCGTCAAGGGTTTCAAGCTGGAGCAGAACTGGAATCCGCATGATGGCGTTGGGACGCGCGAGGGGTTTGTGAATGTGCCGGCGCTCGTTGGCAGCCAACCGGGTGACGAGTTCGAATTCGACTTTGAAGGCACGGCTTGCGGTCTTTTCGTAGCCGCCGGACCGAAGTCGGGCACAATAGAGTACAGCATTGACGGCGCCGCCTCTGGGAAAGCCAACACATACACGCAGTGGAGCGGGGGGCTGTACCTGCCATGGGCCGTAGTTCTTTCCGATTCGTTAAAACCAGGAAAACACACCGTCAAGGTCCGGATCGAGCCGAATAATGATCGGACAAAGCTCGTTGTGATCCACCTTTTGCTGAACTGAGCCGGATGATGTGGTGGAGAAGCTGAAGAATCCGCACATTTCCCGGATTGACGCCGATTGAGAGAGGTGTCTGATTTCGGGTGAAAGCGCAACGCCGAAAGCAGCAACATGTCAAGCCGTCATATGATTGCGCTGGGCGGTCGCTTTACCCATGTCGGGGTGCCGACGGCGAATAGCTCCGCGGTCCATGATCTGGAGCGTGCCGGGGAGGACGGGCCGCTGAGGGCGGGCCGCTCCTGGACGGGCCGTTCCTAGCCGGGCCGCGATTCCAGTTCTGAGTGCTGCGCTGGCCTTGGGGCGGGCCGGATCTTTCGTTCTGGCCGAAACTGCGCGCGGGCCTTTGTCTGTCGCCCTGAAACTGGCGTGGTCTGAAGGGCCGCGGTTCTTCGGGGGCCGGTTCCATCAGCGGGCCCTGCGGCAGGACAGGCAACTTGGAGCGTGGGATGTTGGCGCGTATAAGATACTCGATGCTGCGCACATCCTTGTGCTGGTCGGGTGAGGCCAGGGTGATGGCGTGTCCCGCGAGGCCGGCCCGGCCCGTGCGGCCGATGCGATGCACATAGTTGTCCGGATCCTCCGGCAGGTCGAAATTGATGACAAGCTCAATTGCGCGCACATCAATGCCGCGCGATGCGATGTCCGTGGCCACCAGCACCCGGTATTCACCGGTCTTGAACCCGCGAAGCGCTTCCTTGCGCTGGTTCTGTGACCGGTCAGCATGAATCTCGGCGGCGGTGTGCCCGCTATGGCGGATCAACCGCGTAACCCGCGCGGCGCCGCGGCGGGTCCGCACAAAGAGCAGCACGGAACCCTTGTGCTGCTTGAGTAACTCCACCAGCAGTTTGCCTTTCAACTCGCGGCTGACCATGAACAATTCCTGTGTCACATGCTCGGCGGCTGTGCCGGAGGGCGCGATCTCCACGCGCACCGGAAGTTGCATGTAGGTCGATGCGATCTTCATGATGGCCGACGGCATGGTTGCGGAAAAGAGCATCGTCTGCCGCACGCGCGGGACTGTCTTGAGAATGCGTTCGATCTGCGGTTGGAATCCCATGTCCAACATGCGGTCCGCCTCGTCGAGAACGAGGATCTTCACGTCGTTGAGCTTGCAGGTGCCGCGTTCCATGTGGTCGAGAAGCCGACCCGGCGTTGCCACTATTATTGACGGGTTGTTCCGCAGGCTCTTGATCTGGTGGTACATGGATTCACCGCCGATCAAGGCGGCCGTGCGCATTTTGACCGTGGCGGCGAGGGATTTCAGGACTTCGCAAACCTGCAGGGCCAGCTCTCTCGTCGGCACCAACACAAGCGCCTTGGCACTGGTTTGCTGGGACAGCCGCTGGACCATGGGTATGCCGAAAGCGAGCGTCTTGCCTGTGCCGGTCTGGGCGACACCAACAAGGTCTTTGCCCTCGATGGCGATCGGAATGGCTTTGTGTTGAATCGGGGTTGGTACGGTGAACTTGAACGAATCCAGCAAGGCCATCAGGCCCGGCGCAATGCCGAGGCCATGAAAACTCCCCTGCGCGTTGTTCGTATTACTTGTGGGCATTATTATGCTCCTTGCATTTGGCGGTTGGGTGGCTCAATGGGTCACGTTGGCGGCACGTTACCACATGAATTCGGAATACCCAAGCAGGAAACCCCTAATTGTCGCGTCACTCGTCCTAACCAACTTCTAATTCTAGCCTCACATATCTTTAATGGTCTTCTGGTGTACTGGTCGCATGAAGAACACAAACAAAGGGAACTGCCAAGGCAGGCAGGAGGGAAACATGAAGAGATCAGGACTCATATTTGTCGATGATGGTTCTCCGGAAGCATCAGACTACGACAGCAACTACATTTCCTATGATCCGGGGATGCCCGGCAGCTATGAACGTGCGGTGAGGGAATCGTGCGGGCTTGCCTGCTACGATCCGGAGACACTCAAGAACCTGGAGCGGATGGAGAAGAAGGCCACCGGGCTCAGTGCTGTCCCGGCAAATCCCAAGCTCCCCGCCGGATCTAACCACCGTGTGTTGTCAGCGGAAGGCTTTCCTCTTAAAGACAGCCGCTCAGCGATGGACATGAAGAGGACGGTCATTCGTCGTATTATGGGCGCTCTGACGCGGTTCATGACCCAGGGCCGCAGATCAGATACAGAGAACAGTCGCAAATCCTGTCGCAGGAAGGCTTTGCCGACGAGCTTGTTTTGCGGAGACGCATTGCGCGGTGTTTGAGGTTCGTTTCAGAGATATAGCAATGAAAAGAAAAAGTAGAAAGAGCAAAAAAAAGGAGGAGCGAAGATGAAACAGGTAAGGACGATAGCGGCTGGAGTACTGGTGATGGCGAGTATTGGGGGATCGGGCTTGGCGCAGACGACAACGTCGCAGACTGTGGCTCTGCAGCCGGCAATCCCGGTGTCATGGGCGGACTCAATCACAATCAAGGGCGATCTACGTTATCGCTATGAGTCGATCAAGGACGATTCGAAGCTTGACGCAAACAAGGAAACCTTCACGCGGCAACGCGACAGGTTCAGGGCGCGCATATCGGCGGAAGCGAAATGCAACGATAACCTCAAGGCTGTTGTAGGGCTGACCACCGACGAGGGAACGCCGGGTGGCGATCCCATCTCGGGCAATCAGACACTGACCGGTGGTGGTACCAAGAAGTCGATATTCGTGGATCTTGCCTATCTTGATTACAACTTCTTCGGCGACAACGCGAATGAACTGCACGCCATAGCCGGAAAGATGAAGAATCCATTCATCACGTACAATGACGATCTCGTCTGGGATCCGGATCTCACACCGGAAGGCCTGGCTCTGAAAGGACAGGCTGGTATCGGCCCCGCGACATTGTTTGTGAATGGCGGCTACTTCTGGATCCAGGAACGCTCAGGCGCGATCAACACCGACAGCAAGATGCTCGGCGCACAGGTGGCTGCCAAGGTGGAGTTCATGCCGGAACTGGCTCTGACAGTCGGCGCTGCTTACAACAACTATCAGAATATCCAGGGTTTCGACCTGGTTGACTATGTGACTCCGGCCGGTTCCTACGGCAACAGCACGATGAACGGCACGGTATCCGGGAGCACCACGAACAAGGCGTGGAAGTCAGAGTTCACACCGATCGTAATATTCGGTCAGATCGATGCCTTCGTTCTGGGCACCCCGATTGCGGTATTCGCGCAGTCAGTCAATAACAACAAGGCGGATACAAACAACAAGGGTCTCCTCTATGGCGTCGCGATTGGTAAGGCCAAGAATCCGCAGACATGGGAAATTGGCTATAGTCACATGAAGCTGGAGAAGGATTCGACCCTTGGCATGTGGACGGATTCCGATCGCATCGGCGGCGGCACGGACGGACAGGGCCACAAGGTTTATGGCAAGTACCAGATCGCCAAGAATCTGCAGTTGGCCGCGACATACTTCATGGATGACAAAGTTATCTCGGATCCAGCCAAAACCAAGGACTACAAGCGTCTGCAGTTGGACCTTGTGGCAACATTCTAGGGTCGGCGTCTGACAAGGAGGATGACGATGTTCACATTTAACGATATGACTGAAGATGCCGGGAAGATAGCACGGCGGATTCGGAGGGCGCTTGCAAGCAGGAGCGCCACCAGCATCGGCGAATTGTGTCTGCGTCTCAGCAGGGATAAAACATCGGTCATCCAGTCGGAACTTGAGGCGATGGTAAACCGCGGCGAAGTGGAGCGACTGCGCCCTGTTGACTCTCCCTGGGATGGCTTTGCCTCTTTTCGGTTGAGGCGCGCCAGCATGACCGCGTATGCGGGGACAAGGGACGGGCAGCTCTACGAGAGGCCGGGGGACAAGGAGATAATTCGCCGTGCTGAGAAAAACAGATCAGAAATGGTTTTCACGGCAGCTTGATGGCGATGTATCTGAATGATGATTGGGAAGAACAAGAGAAGAACAAGAAATGAAACGGAATAACGAAAGGAAAGAACACATGACAAGGATGAAAAAGACGGTTACTGGGCTGGTGGCGATGGGGTTGGCAGTTGGAATAGGGGTCGCTGGAGACGCGAACAAGATCACGGTGGATGGTTCGACCACGGTTGGCCCGATCGCAAAGGCGTTTGCCGAGTACTACATGGGCAAACACGCCGGTGTGGATATCACGGTTAGTGAATCCGGGAGCGGTAACGGCGCCAAGAGCCTTCTTAACGCGGCGTGCGACGTGGCGACCATGTCCCGCCCGATGAAGAACTCGGAAAAGAAGGCGGCACAGGATGCCGGTATTCTCGCCATTGAGCGCATTGTGGCAATGGATGGAATGGCCATCGTTGTGCATCCGAGCAATCCGACTGCTAATCTGACGATCGCGCAGATCCGGGACATCTATAGCGGCAAGATCCGGAATTGGAAGGACCTTGGCGGACCGGACAAGGCCATCGTGGTGATCAGTCGCGACACTAACAGCGGGACGTATGAGAGCTTCCAGACCCTCGTGATGAAGGGTGAGAAGCAGGGCGGGAAAGTCGAGTATGTTGGAAGCAACGGCGCTATTCGCCAGCGAGTGATGAGTACGGAATCGGCAATCGGATATGTCGGTCTGGCCTTTACCGAGGGGGTTAAGGCGGTGACAGTCAATGGGATTGCAGTCTCGGCTGAGACTGTTACGAGCAAAGAGTATCCGATTTCTCGACCGCTCTATATGTACACGAATGGTCGGCCGAAGGAAGGCACTGCGCTCTATGACTTTGTCAACCTGTCCGATACGGCAGAAGGCAAGAAGATCATCGAGGACACCGGGTTTGTGCCTCTGAAGTAGACTTGTGAGATTTCGTTTTGCGCTCGCAAGGCGGTCGGCAGGCCGAGAAAGCCCCGGCCGCCTTGCTTTCTTCCAACCTGAAAGAAAGAATGGCGATGGGAAGTGCCGGAATAACCGAAGGAAGACGGCAGAGCATGCCGTCTTTGTTGTTGAGCAACAGCGCAAGGCGCCGGCAGCGGATTGCCGGAGCGCTGGGGAACGGTGCTCTTCTGGCGGTAACCTCGCTTTCCACGCTGGCGGTTTTGTTCATCTTCTACTTCATTGCACGGGATGCATTGCCGTTCTTCCGGGCAGAAGGGCTTCGGGAGTTCTTCACGAGTTCCAGGTGGTACCCATCCGCGGCGGAAACCCCGGAGTTCGGCGCACTGGCGATCTTTGTCGGCAGCGGCCTGGTGACAATCGGAGCGATCATCGTAGCCGTGCCGCTTGGTGTTGCCGCGGCTATCTGTCTCAGTGATGTTCTTCCCTTCTCGGCGCGCCAGGTGGTCAAACCGGTAATTGAAATCCTGGCGGCGATTCCTTCTGTGGCCTACGGGTTCTTCGCCCTTGTAGTTCTGGCGCCGCTGATGCAGGGGAATGGCGGGCCGATTCTAGGCGTTGCAGTGTGGATCATCGGTGCGCCACTGGCGGCGCTGATGATTGTTGTACTCGCGGACCTGGCGACGGATAAGCTATCAGACAGCCCGCGGCGGTATGCCAGGTGGTTGATAGTTCTTGCGCTTGGCGCGGGTTCCCTGATGGTACTGGCACATGCCGGCAGGGCTTTGACAGCGCTGCATATATCCAGCGGAACGAATGCGTTGAACGTTTCGATAATTCTCGGAATCATGGCATTGCCGACAGTGGTGAGCGTCTCGGAGGACGCTCTTCAGGCCGTCGGCCGGGAACTGAGGGAAGGCAGCTATGCTCTTGGCGCCACGCGCGCGGAAACAGTCATGAGGACGGTTCTGCCCGCGGCCGGAAGCGGCATTCTGGCTGCCGTGATCCTCGGAGTAATGCGTGCGATAGGCGAAACAATGGTCGTTTGGATGGCGTCGGGCAACGCCGCGCAGATTCCATCGCCATGGTTCAACTTTCTCGAACCCGTGAGGACTCTCACTGCGACCATAGCCGGAGATATGGGTGAAGCCGACCAGGTGACGGGATCAGCCCGCTATCATGTGCTTTTTGCGATGGCGTTCTGCCTGCTTGCGTTTTCGTTTCTTTGCAACCTGACCAGCGAATGGATAATCCGGCGCGCCCGCCGGAAGGTTGGAGGTTAGCGATATGCGTTTGCAGACCAGAAAGATCCTCGATAAGGCGTTCGCCGGATCAGGCGTTCTGGCGATTGTGCTCATGGCCGCCGCGTTGATTATTCTGCTTGCCCCGATCATTACCAGGGGGATCGGAGCGATCTTCTTCACGGCTACGGTGGAACATCGCCGGTTCATGCTTGAGAAGTTCGAGCGCGGAGACCGGGCGGCAATTGAAGCCGAAATTGCAGCCGCGCGGGCTGCGCGCGAGCCGGTATATCGTGCGATTGCGGAATTTGAGGAGGGTCTCGCCGCCGGCGAGGCGAAGGAACGGGCAAAGCACAGCAAGTCACTGAAGGAACTCAAGAAGGCGCTGAGTGTCCTGTTCGGCCCCGCGCCCGGCAGCGTCAATCCCATGCTCATGCGGGACCAGTACGGTCAGACTCGTTGGGAGCGCGCACAGGTGAAGCTTGCGCGCGTTCTGTACCGGGAGGAATGGGACTACTCGAATCCAACCAAAGGCGGGGTTCGAGTAATGAAGCCGCGCGCCGCCGACTTTGCCGGGACTCCGGTTGAGGAAATATTTCCCTGCCTGGAACAGAATCTTGACAAGATGCTGTTGCCGCGCCGGACTGTGTACTGGCAGTTTCTCACCGATGAATCGTTCGATTCTCACTTCTTCGGCGGAATCTGGCCGGAGATACTTGGCACCTTCTACCTGACGTTCGGGGCAATGCTGCTGGCCATTCCGATAGGACTGATTTCCGCAATCTACCTGACGGAGTATGCGCGGGAAAGCAGGTTGCTCAACCTCCTGCGCACTTGCATCAGCACTTTGGCAGGAGTGCCCAGCATTGTCTTCGGCCTGTTCGGACTGGCCTTTTTCATGACCACGTTGAAGCTGCCGAAGAGCGTCCTGGTCGGGTCCATGACCCTTGCGCTGCTGGTTCTGCCTACCGTCATCCGGGCATCGGAAGAAGCCATCCGGTCCGTGCCTGTTACATACAAAGAGGCAGCTCTCAGTCTTGGTGCCGGGCGCTGGCATGCGATCTGTTCGATTATTCTCCCGGCCGCATTGCCTGGGATTCTTACCGGGATTGTAATCAGCATGGGGCGGGCCGCCGGCGAGACGGCGCCCATAATCTTCACCGCGGCGGTCAGCGTGGGGAAACCGCTGTTGTTCTGGCAAACGTTGTTCAAGCCGACGCCGGCGCTTTCGTGGAACATTTACAACCTTGCGACCGAACATGAGGCGGTGGATGAAATCAGGCACGTTCAATACGGACTGGTTCTCGTTCTGGTGAGCCTGGTCCTATTGCTGAATCTGGTCGCAATCATCCTGCGCGCGCGAGTTTCAAAGCGATTGAGGTCATAGGAAGGAGCATTGTTATGCAAGGGCAAGAAGTCATGCTGGAGATGTGGAAGACACTGGAATCCGATCCGGAAGAGATCTGTGAGGCCCAGGTGTCCGTGAGCTGTCCTCCTGTTCCAATGGCGGAGGTGAGCGCGGTCGCGGCTGATGTGGCGGATCTTAGCGGGCACATGCAAGCTGTGGATTTCTCGGTGTTTTACCGGAACAATCAGGCTGTGAAGGGCGTGACTCTCGACATACCGGCAGGGAAGGTGACGGCCATAATCGGCCCGAGCGGTTGCGGCAAGAGTACCCTCCTGCGGGCTATGAACCGGATGAACGATCTGGTTCCGGGGTGTCGAACCGGGGGCAAACTCCTGTTCGATGGGCAGGATCTGTATAACCCGGATGTGGACGTGGTGACGCTGCGCCGACGCGTGGGAATGGTCTTTCAGAAACCGAACCCGTTTCCCAAGTCCATCTTTGACAACGTCGCTTACGGGCCGAGATTGCATGGCGGGCCAAACCATTCCGCCCTCGCGGAAACCGTGGAGCGCAGTCTCGTGAACGCGGCGCTGTGGGATGAAGTGAAGGACCGGTTGGACGAAAACGCGCTTGGTCTGTCCGGCGGACAGCAGCAACGGCTCTGCATCGCGAGAGCGCTGGCGGTGAACCCCGAAATTCTGTTGATGGATGAACCCACATCGGCATTGGATCCGAAAGCGACGCTGCGCATCGAAGATCTCATTGACGATTTGCGCGGCAAGTACACCATAATTATTGTAACCCACAACATGCAACAGGCTGCCCGCGTTTCGGGTTTCACGGCTTTCTTGTACGAGGGGATCCTTATTGAGTTTGGAGTGACCAAGGATGTGTTTACGAAGCCGAAAGAGAAGCAAACCGAGGATTACATAACAGGCCGTTTTGGATGAACAACACGAGGAGATCATGAGAATTCACCTGCAAAGGGATGTCGATAAGTTGAAGCAGCAAATCCTGGCGTTGAGCGCTGAAGTCGAGAATGACGTCAGAACGGCCGTTCGCGCCGTAGAGAATAGGGATGAGAAACTTGCCCGCCTGGTTATCGATCGCGAGGCACGCATCGATTTCATGGAAGTGGACGTTGAAACCGACTGTCTGAAGATGCTGGCGCTGCATCAGCCGGTGGCCGGCGATTTGCGGTACATCATTGCGGTGCTTAAGATCAATCAGGATCTTGAGAGAATCGGAGATCTTGCCGTTCATATCGCGGAGCGCGGCCTTTTCCTCTGCGGACAGCCTCCGCTCCGCATTCCCCCGCGCCTTGGCGAAATGGCAGACAAGACCAAGGCCATGCTCAAAGACGTGTTGGACGCTTTTGTGAGTCTGGACGAAGTGGCGGCGCACGAGATCTGCGTTGCGGACAGCGAGATCGATGCCATCAATCAGGACATATTCCAGCACGCCCGGAAAGCGGTAATGGAAAACCCGGCGCTGTTTGAACCCATGCTTCAGATCATGCACATTGCGCGTCATCTTGAAAGAATCGCGGATCACGCCACAAACATAGCGGAGGATCTGATCTATCTTGTCAAAGGCCGGATTGTGCGGCATACGAAAGAGGTTTCGGACAAAGTATATGATGCCGCTGGAACCGTGATGCTGAAGGGGGTGAAGGGTGTCACACGCGCTGGATAAAGCGGAGTGGTATTCCACCCTTGCCGGGATGATTGGCGCATGCGCGGAGCATGACGGCCTCTCAAGGAATTCGAATCCGGCGCAGGTCCACTCGCGGCGGCGGGATGCTGGGGTTCATCGCCTTGAGGGTCTCGAAGATGATTGCCGACACGGTCGCATCACGAAACCATTTGTGGTCGGCCGGTATCGCATACCATGGCGCCCAGCGGGTGTTGCACAGGGAGAGCACATCCTCATTCGCTTTCTGGTAGGCATTCCAGCGCTTCCGCTCCTCGACGTCGGACATGGTGAACTTCCAGTTCTTCGATGGGTCGCGGAGTCGCTCCAGCAGTCGCTTCTTCTGCTCGTCCCTGCTGATGTGAAGGAAGAACTTCAGAATCGTGGTTCCCTCTTCGGTGAGCATCTTTTCGAACTGGTTGATCTGTTCGTATCGCCTGCTCCAGAAGGATTCGGGCACCAGGTTGTGCACCCGGACAGCGAGCACATCCTCGTAATGGGATCGGTTGAAAACGCCGATCTGACCTTTGGCCGGCACGGCCTGGTGGATTCGCCACAGGAAGTCATGCGCCAGTTCCTCAGTGGACGGCACTTTGAAGGCCGTGACGCTGCATCCCTGCGGATTCAGTCCGGATATGACATGACGGATGGTTCCGTCCTTGCCCGCGGCATCCATGCCTTGGAGAACGATCAGAAGCGACCGGCGGTTTTCGGCGTAGAGGCGATATTGCAGATCGGTGAGCCTCTTGACGTTATCCCTTACGATTGCCAGGGCCTCCTCTTTGTCGCCGATTCCATTGGTGTCGTCCGGATCAAGGTCCTTCAACCGGAAATGCGTCCCGGGCTTGATAATGAAACGTTTCGCAGCGCGCATGGCTATTTCTCCTGTGTATCAGACCGGATGAAGAACACACCCGGATCATATTTCAGTTCGAATCATACGTCAACGGCGTGCTTAGATGTGGGGAAGAAGCCCTGGACATCGCGTAAGCCTCCAGGCTGAGTGTGATCATTACATTTACAGCCCATGGACACGGCCACGACGGAGCGTGGCCCTCCATTTTGAATCATCAAGCACTACTCGATGTTGTTTTGGAGGGCCACGCTTTGTCGTGGCCGCGTTGAGGAGGCATCAATTAAGTGTCAATACATCGCCGGAAAGTCCTTAGGCGGGGATTTCGCGGTGTCATGCGGCGGATGGTCCTTGACTGAAGCCCCTGGAAGGGGTAACGAGGATGGATCGGAGAGGGCGAACAGGGTACAATTCGAGATACGCGGAAAACTGTGGAGAGGAAACTCATGGCATCGGAAAGAACCGATCAGTACTGGGTTGGAATTGACCTTGGCGGCACGAAGATGATGGCGGCGGCATTCAACGCGGACTTCAAGCTGCTGAGCTCTGAAAAGAAGAGAACCAAGGCAGATAAAGGCGCCGAGAACGGCATGGAGCGTATTGTTGAATCCCTGGAAGATGTGCTCAAGCAAGCCGGTGTCGAGCCAAAACGACTGAGCGGAATCGGTGTCGGGTTTGCGGGACCGCTTGATCTCCGCCGCGGGATAATCCTGAATGCGCCGAACATGGGATGGCGGAATGTGCCGGTTCGCGACATTCTGGAAAAGCGGTTTAGTTGTCCCGTATATGTGACCAATGACGTGGATGCCGGCACTTACGGGGAGTATCGTTTTGGTGCCGCCCGCGATGCCCGTTGTGTACTTGGCGTGTTTCCCGGAACAGGAATCGGCGGTGCCTGTGTGTACAAGGGCCGGATTCTCAAGGGATCCAACCAGTCGTGCATGGAAATCGGGCACATGATCGTGGCGCCGGGCGGCAATTTGTGCGGCTGTGGCCAGCGCGGTTGTCTTGAGACAGTCGCAAGCCGGCTGGCTATAGCGGCGGAGGCGGCACTGGCGGCGACACGAGGCAGCGCGCCGCACCTTCTTGAAATCGCCGGCACCGATATCCGCGAAATCCGAAGCGGAGTGATCGCCGCCGCGATAAAGGCTGGAGACAAGGTCATAGAGGATATTGTTCGGCATGCGGCGCGTCATATCGGGATGGCGGTGGCGAATGCCGTCAACCTGCTGGCCCCCGATGTGGTCGTGCTGGGCGGGGGGCTTGTCGAGGAAATGCCGGACATCTTCATTGAGGAGACTCGCGATACGGCGAGGTGTTACGCCATGAAGTCGCTTATCGAGCCCGTCAAGTTTGCGGCCGCAAAGCTGGGCGACAACGCCACCGTGATGGGCGCGGCGGCGCTCGTGGCCGAGAAGTGCGCCAAGGCGGATGAATAATATGGTTGCCAATATCCAGAAGGCTGTTGCGGTGGCCTCCGGGAAAGTCCGGAGACCGGTGGCGGTAATTGATGTCGGCACCACCGCTATCCGGATGGACATTGCGGAAATATCCCCGGAAGGGGAAATCCGCACTCTTGATTCTCTCCAGCGGGCCGTCAATCTCGGCAAGGACACGTTCTCCGGCGGACGCATCCGGCAGGCCACGATCGAGGAGTGCGTTGGGATCCTCCAGTCTTACCGGCGGGTGATGGAGGAATATGGTATTTCGGGTGATGATCAGGTCCGCGCTGTTGCCACAAGCGCCATAGTGGAGGCCGATAACGGGGATACTTTCCTGGACCGCATCTACATCGCGACGCGCATCAGTGTCGCGCCGATCGAGGAATCGGATGTCAACCGGCTCACCTACGTGGCTCTTTACCGCCTGCTGGAGCAGGAGACTTTCCTGAAGGAGGGGAACGCGCTCATCATTGAGGTCGGCGGGGGGAACACCAAGGTGCTGCTTACGAAGGAAGGCGCGGTCACATACTCCGGCGTGTTCCGGCTCGGCGCCCTGCGCATACGGGAGACCCTGGAGAAACATCGAGCGCCGGCAGATCGCATCCGCGCTGTCATCGACCAGCACATACAGAGGACGGTGGAGGAGATGAAGCACAGCATTCCGGTCGAGAGCGTGCAGAATGTTATTGCCGTCGCCGGCGACATCCGCCTGGCGATATCAAAGCTTGTGCCGGAGTGGAAGGAAGGACAGACGGCAAAGCTCCAGGCCGGGGTCTTTTCCGCGATGGAGAAGGCCGCCGTGGTGCCCGCCGACGAACTGATCCGCAAGTACCGGAGTGTTCCGTATCATGAAGCGGAGGCGGCCGGGCCGGCGCTTCTCGCCTATGTCCGCATCGCCAGGGCATTCAAGGCGAAGCAGATCGTGGTCAGCATGCTCAGCCTGCGGCAGGGTCTGCTGGCGGATGAAGCCGGGGGCGGGCTCTGGACTGAAAGCTTTACAGACCAGATCATCAATTCAGCAAGGAACCTTGGGAAAAAATATGACTACGCTCATCTTCACGCCTCGCACGTGATGGAACTTTCCATGACGCTGTTCCGTGCGCTTCAGCCGGAACACCGGATGGATGCCCGCCTGGGTGTCCTGCTCAAGGTTGCGGCGACGCTTCACGACATCGGCGTGTTCGTGAGCAACCGCAGTCATCACAAGCATTCGATGTACCTGATTCAGAACAGCGATGTGTTCGGGCTGAGCCGTGAGGACATGCTTCTCGTGGCACTGGTGGCGCGGTATCACCGCCGGTCGCCGCCGAAACCGTCTCACGAGGAGTTTGCGCTGCTTGATCACGATGGACGGATAGCAGTATCCAAGCTGGCCGCGCTGCTGCGAATCGCCGACGCACTCGACCGCCGGAACACGCAGTGCATTCGCAATATCGTTTTGTCCCGCGAGGGCGGACAGATGGTGATCACGGCGCCAGATGTGGATGATGTGACGATCGAGCGGCTGGCCATGGAGGAAAAAGCGGCAATGTTTGAAGCTGTCTATGGCATGAAAGTCATTCTCAGGATGGGTGGTATTGTGGAAGAGGCATAGTTATGACGACAAGCATATCGCAGTTCATCAACAGGGAGCTGAGTTGGCTGGAGTTCAACCGGCGCGTGCTGGAGGAAGCCCGCGATTCGGAGGTGCCGGTTCTGGAAAGGCTTCGATTTCTGGCCATTACAGGATCGAACCTTGACGAGTTCTTCATGGTACGGGTCGGCGGCTTGTGGCAGTTGCGCCGGGCCGGGAAGAACGGCCGGGACGACAGTGGTCTTTCAGTCGAAGAGCAGATTGTCGAGATTGCCAGCCGGGCGCACGGTTTTGTCTCGGAGCAGTATGCATGTCTGGCGAAGGACATCCTTGAACCGCTGGCGGCCGAAGGAATCCGGATACTCGAAATGGGACAGCTCTCGCCCGAACAAAGCCATCATGTCGAGCGGGTATTCGATCAGGAGATATATCCGGTGGTGACGCCGATGGCGCTGCCTGAGCCGGGTGATTTCCCGTTGCTTCCCGGACTCGGGTTGAATCTCTGTGTCAGGCTGGCGCCGCCGGATGATACCCGTTCGGAACCGCGCTTCGCCATAATAGCCCTTCCAAGGAGCGCTTCCCGCTTCATCGCTTTGCCGGCGAAAGAAGGGTTGCAGTACATTCTCCTCGAGGAAGTGGTACGCGGATTTGCGGGGCGGTTCTTTCCAGGGAACTCTGTGGCGGAGTGCGCGGCATTCAGGATCACGAGGAACGCCGACCAGAGCGTCAGCGAAGATCTTGCCGGTGATCTCCTTGCGCAGATGCGCGAGGTCCTGGAGGAGCGCAAGGATAGCGACTGTGTGCGCATCGAGGTGAGCCAGGGAGTATCGAAGACCATGATGAAGTTCTTTGCCGGCGCCCTCGGGCTGGAGGAAAGCATGGTCTATGAAGTCCCGGGTCCGGTCGGGCTGTCTGCTTTTGCCAAGCTTGCATCCATGCCCGGCCACAATAAGCTGCGGTGGGAGCAATGGTCGCCGCAGGCGAGTCAGGAACTGCGGTCCGAATCCATTTTCGATCTGCTGACGCGGAAAGACCTGCTGTTGTTCCATCCTTACGACAGTTTTGATCCCGTGCTTCGGCTGGTGGAGCAGGCGGCGGACGACCCGGATGTGCTGGCAGTGAAACAGACTCTCTACCGGACCAGCGACAACAGCCCTGTGGTTGCCGCGCTGGCCAGGGCCGCTGAGCGAGGCAAACACGTTACTGCCATCGTGGAGTTGAAGGCCCGCTTCGATGAGGACCGGAATATCCAGCGGGCGCTGGCGCTCGAGAGGTCGGGTGTGCATGTTATCTACGGCATCAAGGGCCTCAAGACGCACGCCAAGGTGTGCCTTGTTGTCAGGCGCGAGGCATCAGGCATCCGGCGGTACGTGCATTTCGGCACCGGAAACTACAACGAGGGCACGGCCAGGTTGTACAGTGACGTCAGCTACATGACGAGCCGTGAGGATTACACTTCTGACGCAGCGGTCTTCTTTAATGTTATCACCGGTTATTCAGCCCCGGTGAACTACAGGAAGCTCGATTCGGCGCCACTTGCCCTGCGCGCCCGGCTCATCGAATTGATCGAGAGCGAGACCCAGCGGGCGCAGCAGGGACAGAAAGGGCGGATCATGGCCAAACTGAATTCCTTGACCGACGCCGATCTTATCAAGGCGCTCTACGTCGCGTCGCAGGCTGGAGTCGAGATTCAGTTGAATGTGAGGGGAATCTGCTGTCTGCGGCCCGGTGTGCCTGGACTCAGCGAGAACATCTCGGTTGTCAGTATTGTTGACCGGTTTCTCGAACACAGTCGGATCTTCTATTTTCACCATGGCGGCGACCCGGAGGTTCTGATCTCCAGCGCCGACTGGATGCCGCGCAACCTCGACCGCCGGATCGAACTCATGGTAGCGGTTGAGGATCCGGAGTGCCGTGACAGGCTGGTCCGTATTCTCGATACCTGCATGCAGGACAATGTCAAGGGACGGAAGCTGCTGCCCGACGGCTCTTACGAGCGTGTGAAGCCAAAGAGCCGCAAGGACTTGATCCGTAGTCAGAAAGTCTTCTATCGTGCAGCGATGGATACCGCGGCTCAGGATGAACAGATGCGGAAGAAGGTGTTCGAGCCTGTTCTGCCAGCGGCGCCGGAAAAGTGAGAATGCCAAGCATGACCCGGTCTTCCAACAAGGCGAAACGGCTCTCCGTGGCGGAACTTCATGACCGGCACGATGTTGAACGCGCCCACACCGCGCATGTGGCGGCGCTCGCGTTGAAGTTGTTCGACCTGACATGGCGCGCCATGGGGTTGCAGCGCAGATACCGGCGCATACTGGAAGCCGCCGCGATGCTGCACGATGTGGCTTTTGCGGGGCATCCGTACGACCACGCCGAGGCCGGGGCGCGGCTTGTGTTCCGGGAGGGTATTGCGGGATACAGCCCTGCCGAGCGTGCGGTGATCTGCGGTGTGGTTCTTCTGCACTCCGTCCGGTACAGGGACAAGCTTGACGGTCCGTTTGTGCGGGACGCCGGTGACAGGGACCTCATTCTCCGCCTGGCCGCCTTCCTCAGAATTGCCGACGGTCTTGACTGCGAGCATATCCAGAATGCGACGCTCGTCTCGGCCGATACGAGCCGGGATTCCATTGTGATAACGGTGCGATGTCTGGGGCGGGACCGGGTGGCGGCCCAGGCGGACCGGAAGGCGGACCTGTGGCGCGAAGTTTTTGGCCGGGATGTCAAATTCAAGGTTGCTGATGCTTCCGTGCCGGACGGCTCCGCCCTGATCTCCGGGGACGACACTGTGCCTGAAGCGGTCCGGCGCCTGATGTACGTTCAGTACAAGAATATGAGGGACGCGGAGGAAAGGCTGGTCCGTGGGAACCCCGTGGAGGCCATTCACGACCTGCGGGTCGCCATCCGGCGGCTTCGCGCATTGTTGCGTATTCTCGGCAAGGAGCTGAAGTTGCCGATCACAGCTGACCTGGAAGACGACCTCGCGGCGGTTTCGCTGGAACTGGGTCCGGCTCGCGATACTGAAGTGTGGATCGAGCTGTGGGAAGCGGTGACACGAAAAGGCGCGTCTGGCGACCGAGCCTCGGCCGGATACACCGTCCGGCTTCGCGGGCAGCGGGACCGTCTCATGAAGGCGGTCTGTCAGACGGTCCGATCTCGCGCGTATGTCCGGCTTTGCCTGCGGCTCAGCGCCTTCATAAGGATCGAATTGGAGCGGGCGGCGGATCGGGGAGGAATGGAACCGCTGTCGCGGCTGGCGCGCAAACAGTTCGATCAGGCCATCCGCAAGATCGAGAGCCGCGAGAATGCATCCCTGGACAAGCCGTCCGAAACTCTGCACGCATACAGGAAAGCGGTGCGCCGTGCCCGGTATGTTGCCGAGTTTCTTTCTCCGGCGCTTCCGCCCTGGGGTGCAAAGGCGGCGCGGGTTTTCGAGAAGATGGCGACGGAACTCGGGCTGATACATGACATTGACGTCGGGATGGACAGGTTGTCGCGGGAGTTTCCGGATTGTCCAGCCGGGCGCCTGGATCGCATGTCGACCCGGCGTGGGAAAGCTGTGATGCGCCTCAAAGAAGTGCGGCGGCGGTGCCGCCGGAAGCGATGGTACCGAAACGCGAAGCGCCGCCTTGCAGGCGAACGAAGGGCCAGGCGAATGCATCTGCCATCGGCGGCGCTTCTATCCGGGGATGCTGTGGCGGACATACCGGGACGGACGCCAGAGAAGAGGCAACCGACAAGGACACGCTAGTGACATCTGCCCCCGAAACTGTTAGTTTGCGTTCGCACCGTACAGGGACTGCCTCTGGAGCGTGAAGTCGCATGAATAGAAACAAGATTCTCATTATCGAAGATGACGACGACATAAGCGAACTGGTCCGGTTCAATCTCGAAAAAGACGGGTTCAAGGTGATCGGTGTCTCCACGGGTGAGGCGGGACTGAAGCGCGTTCGCACCGACCGACCCGACCTTGTCATCCTTGATCTCATGCTTCCAGGGATGGACGGTTTGACGGTGTGCAGGGAATTGAGAACCAGTCCGGCGACGCGGGATATTCCTGTTGTAATGCTCACCGCCAGGGGTGAAGACATAGACGTGGTTGCAGGACTTGAAGTCGGGGCGGATGACTATATAACCAAGCCGTTCAGTCCTCGGGTCCTGACGGCGAGGGTCAGGGCGCTCCTCCGCCGGAGGAGCGCAAGAGAAGAAACGACGGATACGAAGCTGATCAGGCGCGGGGATATCGAGATCGACGTCGCGCGGCATGAGGTGAAGGTTGGGGGCAAGGCGATAGATCTCACCACAACCGAGTTCAAACTCCTCCAGTTTCTTGCGGAGCACCCCGGCGCGGTCTTCAGCCGCTACCAACTGGTTGATGCGGTGCATGGCTCCGACTATCCTGTGACCGACAGATCGGTTGATGTGCAGATTGTCGGACTCAGAAAGAAGATGAAAACCGGGGGTGACAGCGTGGAGACTGTTCGAGGGGTCGGGTACAGGTTCAAGGATTCCAACCGATAGCGGAGAGCACGATGCACAGAAAGCGGTTGTTGTGGCAAATCTATCCGGCGTATCTGGCGATCGCGCTGGCGGCATTGCTGGCCGTTTATCTGCATGCGCATTTTACAATAAGCAGATTCCAGAAAGAGCAGACTCTCGAAAACCTCAAGAACAGGGCGGTGCTCATAGTCGATGAAATAGAACGGACGCACGATCTGGCCAACCCTTCCGAGATTGACGCGATATGCAAGAGCCTTGGCAGACGGACCTCTGCCCGGGTAACAGTGGTGCTTCCTTCCGGTGTTGTCATAGGGGATTCGGAGCGCGATCCGTCGACCATGGTGAATCACCTGGACCGGCCTGAGGTTCGGGATGCGCTGCAGGGCCGGGTCAGTCACTCCACGAGGTATAGCGACACTCTCAGGCAGAACCTCATGTACTTGGGATATCCGGTAACGGAAGACAACCGGGTGACGGCGGTGGTCAGAACATCGGTGCCGTTGGCCTCGATCACGGAAACACTGAGGGGGCTCCACTGGAGCATTGGCGCTTTGATCTTCACCGTGTGCGTGCTCATGACACTGTTCAGCTATTTCCTCTCCCGCTCGATCAGCAGGCCCCTGGAAGAAATGAGGCATGCCGCCGAGCGCGTGGCGTGCGGCGACTATGACCTGCGGCTTGTCACCGAGGGCACTGAAGAAATGGGCAGCCTGGCGGCTTCAATGAACAGCATGGCTGCGCAACTCAGCGAACGCATCCGGCTGGTTGTGCAGCATCGGAACGAACTGGAAGCCGTGTTCTCGAGCATGATTGAAGGCATCATTGTTCTGGACCACGAAGGAAGGATTGTACGCCTTAACAGCGCATCCGCCGGGTTCCTGGGTGTCTCAGCGGGGAATGCCACCGGCAGGACTCTGCTCGAAACCGTGCGCAACCTGCAACTGCATCTATTTGCGGCCCGCGTTCTGGAAAGCGAAAGGGGCGTCGAAGACGATATTGTACTTGAGGATGACAAGGGCAAGCGTTTCATACAGGCGCATGGAGCACCGTTGCGAGATGAAAAAGGGGCCAACATCGGGGCCCTCATGGTCCTGAATGACGTCACGCGCATCAGGCGGATGGAGGATATCAGGAAAGACTTTGTCGCGAACGTATCGCACGAACTGAGGACTCCCGTGACGAGTATCAAGGGGTTTGCGGAGACTCTCATGGACGGAGCTGCTCGAAATCCGGCGGATCTGGAAAGATTTCTCGGTATCATCGCGAAGCAGGCGGATCGCCTGAATTCGATCATCAACGACATCCTGAGCCTTTCACGTATCGAGCACGATGCCGAGCGAAACGCGGTGGAGCTGGCGCCAGGCCGGCTGGTTGATGTGCTGAATGACGCCATCGAGGTGTGTTCCGACCGCGCCGGAAAGAAGACCATGAATCTCAATATCGAGTGCGATCAAGCCCTGGAAGCGATGATGAATGCTCCGCTTCTTGAACAGGCGGTGGTCAACCTGATTGACAATGCTGTCAAGTACGGCGGAGACGGAACGCCAGTCGGCATAGCGGGGAAAGCCGAAAAGGAGTGGGTCGTCATCAAGGTTGTCGACCATGGCCCTGGAATAGAGAAGATCCATCTGGACAGGATTTTCGAGCGCTTCTACAGAGTGGACAAGGGACGCAGTCGGCAAATGGGAGGAACCGGTCTCGGTCTCGCCATCGTCAAACATGTTGCACTGGTCCACAAGGGTGATGTTGGAGTGGAGAGTGTTCCCGGCAAAGGAAGCAGTTTCTCCATATATCTGCAGCCTGCTCCGAAGCCTAACTGAAGCCTAACCTTTATCTAATCAATCCCTAACAATTGCCCAGCATACTGTAAATGTTGAATCGACACGCAGGAAAGAGGAGAACAACATCAAAGGAGATGGCTATGAAGCAAGGTGACAAAGGAGTATTGATGGTCATTGGGCTCGGGGCAGCTCTGGTCTTGTCCGTTGCCATGTCCGGATGCGGCCGCGGCGGTGACCAAGTGGCAAGGCAGACGCCAAAGCTAACCGGGAAGACGGTTATCGCAATCTCGGGGTCGGACACGATGGTGAATCTGGCCCAGATGTGGGCGGAGGAATACAAGAAGAAAACGCCGTCGGTGTCTATTGAGGTTTCCGGCGGCGGGTCTGGGGTCGGTATCCGGGATCTCATGCAGGGTGTTGTTCAGGTGGCTAATTCCAGCCGTGAAATGGAACCGGCCGAGCGGGATCAGATCACCAAGACCGCTGGGAAAGCGCCCGTGGAAACCGTGGTTGGCCATGACGGCATAGCGATCTATGTCCACAAAGACAACCCGGCGACAGACATCACGATGGATCAGCTTGCGAGGATTTTCAGGGAGGGCGGCGACATAACCCGATGGTCGCAGCTGGGTGTCACCATGCCTGCCGGCCAGGATGAGATTGTCCGCGTCAGCAGGCAGAACAGTTCCGGTACATACCTGTACTTCAGGGAGCACGTGCTGAAGAAACAGGACTTCAAGTCCGGCTCAAACGACATGTCCGGCTCAAAAGATGTTGTCGAACTGGTTACACGGACAAAAAGCGCCATTGGATACAGCGGGATGGGCTATGCGACCAAAGACGTGAAAGTCCTACGAATCAAGCCTTCGGCGAACGAAGCGGGGATTGAACCGTCGGTCGCCAATGTGCACAGCAAGAGCTACCCGCTGGCTCGGTCCCTCCTGATGTTCACCGTGGGAACACCGGAAGGGGTGACGAGGACGTACATTGACTGGATTCTGTCGCCGGAAGGGCAGGCAGTTGTCACGAAGGAAGGGTATGTGCCGGTTTCGGCGGAAGATAAGAAGAAATAGAACATTCAACACACAACATTCAACGTTTAACGAAAGAACAAAGGAAGAAACACGAACGTTGAGCGTTCAACGTTGAATGTTGAATGTTTCTCTTATCCCAGCACTTATATGGATGCCTTTGTCCCACAGCGAGAAGTGTCATAAGCGATCTGGATGAACAATATGCAGAGAAACAAAGCAGGCCTCAGCTTGCGGAGTCGCCTTCGAGCCGCACTCTCGTTTCTCAGCGAGCGGACGATTGTGTCGCTTATCTACCTCTGCGGAATAAGTTCGATCATCTTCGTCTTTGGCATCATCTTCTTCGTGGCGCGAGAGGGGTATCCCTTTCTCCGTGACGCTTTCACGGCTAAGGGGTTTCTTCTGAGCGAAGAGTGGTTCCCGACCTCCTCGCTCAACAAGCGATACGGAACCCTGGCACAGATGGCGGGAACGCTCAGTGTTACCGTGATGGCCATGCTTGTCGCGGTCCCGTTTGGGCTTGGTTCGGCGTTCTTCCTGTCTAATTTCTGCGGAAAGAAGATGAGGGAAGTGCTGAAGGTCTTTGTCGAGCTGCTTGCCGCCGTGCCGTCGGTTATATGGGGCTTTATCGGCTTGATGGTCATGAATCCGCTCATTATGAAACTGACCGGCGCGCCGATGGGGCTCAACCTGCTCAACGCCGGGATAGTCGTGGGTCTCATGAGCGTGCCGATCGTGGTGTCCATCGCCGAGGATGCGATCAGGGCGGTGCCGGATGGATACATAGAGGCCGCACAGGCTCTCGGCGCAACGAAGTGGCAGACTCTCCGCCGGGTGATCATCCCGGCGGCGAAGAACGGCCTGCTGGCGGCCGTGCTGCTGGGTGTCGGACGGGCCGTCGGAGAAACCATGGCGGTGCTGATGTGTACCGGGCACGCCAACAACATCCCTTTTGACGGTGAGTTTCCATTCCTCCACGCGTTGCAGTCGGTCCGCACGCTGACCGCCACCATCGCGGCCGAACTTGGCGAGGCGCCGCGGCTTGACAGCCTTGCGGATGGATCATTCCCTCCCGAGGCGCGGCATTACCAGGCGCTGTTTGTGATCGGCATTGTCCTCTTCATCGTGACGTTTGTCATAAATCTGACGGCCGATCTGGTTGTTAAAGGAATCAGGAGAAGAAGATGACGGGCTCCGACAACAGCACGGAATTGCTCTTTACCGAAACCGCCCTGACACGGAAGAAGCTCCGCACCGAGCGGATCATGGGCGCGGTGTTCGGCCTCATGTGCGCGGCAATCATCCTGCCTTTGCTGGCGCTTGTTGTGTGCCTGGTTGTGCGCGCATGGCCTTCGCTGAGCTGGGAATTCCTGACTGACGTGCCCAAACAGGGAATGCGCGCAGGCGGAATCTGGCCCGCTCTGATCGGCACCTGCTACATCGTGGTAATATCGCTTCTGTTTTCCTCCACAGTGGGAATCATGGCCGGCATATACCTCAACGAATACGCGCGTGACAACTGGCTTGCCCGTGTGGTGAATCTTGCCGTGGTGAATCTCGCCGGAGTGCCGAGTATTGTCCATGCCCTGTTCGGCGTCGGGGCGTTTGTATTGTTTGCCGGAATGGGTAAGTCCATTCTGGCCGCATCATGCACCGTGGCCATAATGACACTGCCGGTCATAATAGTTGCGACAAAGGAGGCTCTGTCGTCGGTCCCGATGGCGTTCAGGGTTGCCTGCTGGAACCTCGGAGCCACGCGCTGGCAGACGATCAGGACCATCGTTCTACCCAACTCAATCGGGGGTATACTTACCGGGGTAATACTTGAGGTCTGCAGGGCGGCCGGCGAGACCGCGCCGATAATGTTCACCGGCGTTGTGTTTTTTAAAGCGGTTGAGCCGGGCGTGTTGCTGCCGTACCGGCTGACGGAACAGTCCATGGCGTTGTCTTATCACCTTTATGCGATCTCAACGCAGGTTCCGAATATTCCCCAGTCCATGCTGTACGGCACGGCCGTGGTGCTGCTTGGTTTTATTCTGGTGTTCAACAGCTTTGCCATCGGTCTCAGGATGTGGATGCGCAGCAGGAAGAGGTGGTGAGAGTGAGCGGAACCGACAACAAGATAGAGATCCGCGATCTGACCGTCTCGTACGATGGCGCTCGCGCACTGGACGGCGTCACGCTCGATATTCCACGGAACAGGATCTTCTCCATCATCGGTCCGTCAAACTCGGGCAAGACTACGCTGCTGAAGGCTATTAACCGGACGCTTGAGTTCACGGCCGGTGTGTCGGTCAGCGGCAAGATTCTCATTGATGGAGAGGACACTGGCAAGATCTGGAATGTCTATGAATTGAGGCGTTCAATCGGGATGGTCTTCCCGCTGCCGGTCGGTCTGCCGCTTTCGGTCTACGACAACGTCGCCTATGCGCCGCGCATGGCGGGGGCGCACAAGAAAGCTGATCTGGACGAAATTGTCGAGCGGTGTCTCAAGCAGGCGGCGTTGTGGGATGAGGTGAAAGACAGGCTGAAGACGCTCGGAACCATGCTTTCCGGCGGCCAGCAGCAGCGGTTGACCATTGCGCGGGCGTTGTCGCACGATCCCGATATCCTGTGTCTGGATGAGTTCTCCATAGCCATTGACCCTGTAACCACGATGCGCATAGAGGACGTATTGGTCCAGCTCAAGGAGAAGATGACCATCATCCTGGTTACCAACCTCGTACAGCAGGCCCGGCGTCTTGGCGACATGACTTGTTTCCTCAACAAGGGAAGTGTGGTGCAGGTTGACACGACGGAAAAGATGTTCTCGGAGGATCCCGGGAATAAGCTCACGGCTGACTATGTGCGCGGAGTGTTCGGGTAGGTTCAAAATGATTTCTCTCAGGCTTTCGTTTGGGGCAGCATGAATACAATCAGTATTGAAACAGACAAATTGAGCCTCTGGTACGGCAAGTTCCAGGCCCTGCTTGGCGTATCAGCGCGGATCGGCCGTGACAGGATAACGGGCTTGATCGGACCTTCGGGTTGTGGAAAGACCACTCTGCTGCGGTGTTTCAACCGGATGAACGAGCGCTTCGGTAACGTGCGAACCGATGGCGAGGTCAGGATCATGGGCAAGAACATCTATGATCCTGATGTGTCGCTGATCGAACTCCGGAAGGCGGTGAGAATGGTGTTCCAGCGGCCCAACCCGATGCCGATTTCCATCTACGACAATGTCGCGTTTGGAATGCGGATTCACGCGCCGGCACGTCGTATCAACAGGGCGCAGGAACACGAAGCCGTAGAAAAGGCCCTCACGGAGGTGTTTCTGTTCGACGAAGTGAAAGACCATCTTGCGAGAAAAGGCACGGAACTTCCGTTGGAACAGCAGCAGAAGCTGTGCATTGCCCGATTGCTCCCGCTGAAGCCGGAGTTGCTCCTCATGGACGAACCGTGTTCGGCGCTGGATGCACAGGGAACCGAGGCTGTGGAGGATCTGCTGCGCAGCCTCAAGGATCGATATACGATTGTGATTGTCACTCATAACATGGCCCAGGCGCGACGGGTCAGCGATGAATGCATCTATATGCTCCGAGGTGAAATGATCGAGCACAGTGATACCGCGACGTTGTTCGTCACGCCGAAAGACAAGCGGACCGAGGAATATATTGAGGGGCGGTATGGATAGGGAGAAGAAAAAGACCATAGACCATAGACATTAGACCATAGACATGGAGCCGAGACACATGCCTACGACAACTGACGACGGACGACTGACTATTTAGAATGGACGACAATGCGGCAACAGGAGGGACGCGACAAATGAGAAAGCGATTCGATCAGGAATTGAACCAGCTTCGCGAGAAGCTGCTTGTGATGGGGGCTACAGCCGAACAGATGCTGCATGGAACGCTTGATACACTGGTTCGCAGGGATCTGGATTTGTTTATCCCGGTCAACCTGGCCGAGGACAAGATGGATATGCTGCAGCGTGAGATAGACGAAGACACGGTCAGGCTGATAGGCGTGTACACACCGGTCGCGGCTGACCTGAGGACGCTGCTGATGACAATGCGGATCAGCGCGGAGCTGGAACGCATTGCCGATAAGACCATGGACATAGGATTCTATGCCAAGACACTCTTCAAGGAGCCGCCGCTGAAACCGCTGATAGATATCCCCAGAATGGCGGAGATTGCGATGCAGATGCTCAGGAAGACACTGGACGCATACACCGAGGGCTCGGCCGAGCATGCGCTTGCGGTAATCAAGATGGACGATGAAGTGGATGAAATAAACGACCAACTCTTCAGGGAACTGATGACCTTCGTGCAGGCAGATGTGAAAGCGGTCAACCGTGTTCTTGAACTCGTGCTGATTTCCCGTTCTTTTGAGCGAATTGGCGACCATGCGGTGAATATCGCCGAGGATATTGTCTACATGGTCAAAGGCGAGGACATCCGGCACATCAAAGAGCCAGCCGGATCGGATCCCAAAGAATAGCTCTCACAGCGGCACCCACGGATATAGACACACCCTATCAACGCGGCCACGACAGAGCGTGGCCCTTCAAAAGCAACATCGAGTAGTTCTTGATGATGCACAATGGAGGGCCACGCTCCGTCGTGGCCGTGTCCATGGGATGTGACGGCAGTGATTACACTCAGCCTGGAGGCTTAAGCGAGGTTCAGGGGGCGAACAGCCGGTTTGACTTTGTTGACGACATTCCATATTGTTCCCTGATTGATGGAGCAGATGCCGGAATCGGTTCAATCACTGGAAAGGCAATCAACATGCTGAAAAGCTTGAAAAAACTGCTGGGCCATGATGACAAGTTCTTCGACCTGCTTGAATCAAGCGCAATTGAAGCGCAGAACAGTGTGCAACTCCTGGTTGAAATGCTCCGCCAGCCTCAGACCGAGGCGACTCTTGACGGTTTCAGTCACGCCAGGCGGAAAGATAAGCAGATAACCGAACGGATCACCGAGGAGTTGTGCAAGACTTTCGTGACGCCCCTTGAGCGCGAGGATATAGAGGCGCTTTCGATAGCACTGTACAAGATTCCCAAGACCGTTGAGAAATTCAGCGAGAAGTTCATCCTGTGCCGGAGCTTCATCAGTGATATAGAATTCTCCAGGCAGATCAAGATTCTCGAACAGACAACCAGCACCGTCACCCAGATGGTCAAGAAACTCCGCAAGCGCGCGCATCTCGAAACCATGAAGGACCAGAATGAACGGCTGCATCATCTCGAAGGCGAAGCCGACAAGCTTATGCTCGAACTAGTCAAGGATCTTTACAGCGGGAAACACGATCCCTTGAGGGTAATTGTGATCCTGGACTTGTATGAAATTCTGGAGAGAATTGTAGACCGTTGCCGTGACGCCGGAAATGTGATCTTCCAGATAGTCCTGAAGTATTCCTAACGCAGGAAACCCCGGATCCATGATCATCGTACTGATTGTTCTCATAACCGCGTTGGTATTCGAGTACATCAACGGGTTTCACGATACTGCAAACTCAATCGCCACGGTTGTATCCACACGCGTTCTAACGCCGCGCCAGGCTGTCATGATGGCGGCGTGTTTTAATCTGCTCGGGGCCCTGGCTGGTGTGTCGGTGGCCACCACAATAGGCAGGGGGTTGGTGGATACCGACTATGTGACAACCTACACCATTGTTTGCGCGCTTCTAGCCGCGGTGGTATGGAACCTGATCACATGGTGGCTCGGGCTTCCTTCCAGTTCGAGTCATGCCCTGATTGGCGGCCTTTGCGGCGCGACACTGGCTTCTGCGGCGGGCAATTGGCACGTGATCAAGTGGTCTGTTCTTGATCATGTCACAGGCAAAGTTGAGGGGCTTTGGCACAAGGTTGTCATTCCGATGTTCGTCTCACCGGCGCTTGGTTTTACAATCGGGTTCCTTTTCATGGGTCTGCTTCTTATATGCCTGAAGCGAGTTACACCCCGCGTGGTGAATATGGTCTTCGGAAAACTCCAGCTCGTCAGCGCGTCGTGCATGGGATTCAGCCATGGAACCAACGATGCGCAGAAGACCATGGGCATCATCGCGCTGGTGCTGTTCACGGCGACAAAGGAGGGAACCTTTAATGATCTGCCGCCACTATTGGGTTTTCTGCACACGCCCAAGTTTGAAGTTGCAACCTGGATCAAGTTATTGTGCGCGATGACAATGGCGGCGGGTACCGCCGCTGGCGGATGGCGGATCATCAGGACGCTGGGCCACAAGATGGTTAAACTGCAGCCCATTCACGGGTTCGCTGCCGAAACAACAGCGGCGAGCATTATCTTTGCGGCAAGTCATTTCGGTATTCCGCTTTCTACAACTCACGTCATTTCTACATCAATCATGGGCGTTGGAGCCACAAAACGGCTCAGCGCCGTAAAGTGGGGTATTGTGGGCCGTATAGTATGGGCTTGGGTGCTGACCCTGCCGACCACGGCATTCGTGGCATATTGGCTGATGAAGCTGTGCATCCTGATCCGGACATAGAAACAGACCACAGACCATAGACCACAGACCATAGACCATAGACCAGATGAAATATCTTTGTGTTGATCCATGGGGACAGAGTCGCTACGCCTTGTTCTTCGTCTTCGTTTCCGTCTCTGGGGTCTAAGGTCTATAGTCTAATGTCTATGGTCTTAAATGGTGCCGTCACGGCTGGCGGTGATGTAGTTCATTCCAAACTCGTCCTGACCGGTCAGTAAAGCCTTGGCAAGGTTAAAGCCCGCTGATTTGGCATCCAGATCGGCCAGGATCTTGCCATTGATCTGCAGCGGATCAACTATCCCCCCGTCAGCCCCAGCCTGCACTGCCAAGAAGGCAAAGACCTGGTTCAGCAGTTTCCTGTTAGGCATTCCGAATGACACATTGCTCAAGCCCGCCACGATGTGAATCTCGGGGCCGTATTTCTTGCGCACCTCGGATACCGCGTCCAGAAAGCCGTTGCCATTGTTCTGATCTGTGGAAATAGGGAATACCAGCGGGTCAACATGGATCGTGCCGGTCTTGATCCCTTTCGCGGTCAACTGCGGGATCAGCCGCCCGAGGTTCTCAAGTCTGCCCGCGGTGGAGCTCGGGAGATCATGCTCGCCGGCCGCCGATGCGATAACCGCAGCATGAAATTCGGCCGCCGTTTCCACTGCTGATACACGCTCCAGCGAGACGGAGTTGAGCAGCGGGGCCCCCCGTGCCCGGTCGCAAGCCGACAGGCCGGCCCGGAGTATCTCTGTGTTTGAGGAGTCTATGCTCATCGGCAGCTTTGATGCCTTCTGCACGAGTCTCACCGTGAAGTCCATCAGCTTGACACGCTCAGCCACATCGGTACTGTACTCGTCCACATTGATATCAAGGTAGGTTGCCCCAGCCTTCTCCTGGGCCTGAGCAAGACTGCCCAGGTAATCCTCGCCAGCCTTCTTTGCCGATGCATCGCCGTTCACGCATTGCCAGATGGCAACTGCGCAATGTTTGACCCGGCCGGACTCCCATTCGGCACCATCAAGAAAGATTTTCGGGATCGGGAGTTCGCGCGCCGCGCCAGCCGTCTTGAAGGGTATTGCATACCCGGTGGCGGTCTTTATGACGAACTTGCCGTCGGTCTTATAAACACGGGTGCAGTGAATGTTCTCTCCAACAGCTATGAATGGTCTCATTTTGTTGCTCCTGCCATTATCTTCTGATTGTTCGTATCTACTGTTCAGTCCGTGGTCAGTTGTCCGTCGTCAGTTGTGAGTTCTCACTGTGCTTATTCGGTCCAGTCTAAGGTCTGTGGTCTATGGTCTATGGTCTATGGTCTATGGTCTATGGTCTATGGTCTTTCTTCTTCCCCCTAGCGTTTATCAGCATCTCACGGGCATGATCACGTGTCAACTTGGTTGGCGCTTGTCCACCCAGCATGCGCGCAACCTCGTCAGTCCGGGCCTCTCCCTCAAGCTTTTCTATTTGCGTATACGTCCGTCCGCCCCGGATGTGCTTTGCAACCGCAAAATGCGAAGTGCCGTACACTGCCACCTGTGGCAGGTGCGTGATGCAGATCACCTGGTGGCTGCCGGCTATTCCCGCGAGCTTCTGGCCAATGGCAAAACCCATCTCGCCGCCGACATTGGTGTCGATCTCGTCGAATACCAGCACGGGTATCCTGTCGTACTCCGCCAGCACGGCCTTCGTTGCGAGCATTACCCGCGATATCTCACCGCTTGAGGCGATCATCCTTAATGGGCGCATTGTTTCACCCAGGTTTGGCGCAAAGCCGAACTCGACGACGTCAGTGCCGGTGTCACATGGCTCACACGCGGACAGCCCGACGCTGAACGCGCCTCTGGAGAAACCAAGATCATGCAGTTCGCGGGTCACAGCCTTCTCCAGGTTGACCGCCGCGGCGCTGCGCTCTTTCCCGAGTTTGCCGCCGAGAGTACGAACCGATACGGATACCCTGTCAATTTCAGTCTTGATTCCGGCGATGCGCTCGCCCCGGGTCTGAAGACCATGCAGTCTTATTCTGGCCTCTTCAAGCCGCTTGAGTATTTCCGGCACTGTCGGCCCGTACTTGCGCTTCAATTTCTGATAAACGGCCAGGCGGTCCTCGATCCACTGGAGCTGTTTCGGATCGTTCTCGATGTCACTGACGGAGCTGCTTATGGTCTTGGAGAGCTCGCGTAATTGGGTGGAGGCCGCCTCGGCTTCTGCGCGCCAGGACTCGGCTTCCGGAAGCACTTTTTCCAGGCCCAGCAGTTCCCGCTGAACGGACGCAAGCGAGTCGGCGATAGAGCTGTCGCCGTCGCTGAGGAGCTGAGAAACGGACTGGGCGGCTTCGAGAATGCGCTGGGCGTTGGTCATTCGGATATGCCTGTTCTTGATATCTTCCTCTTCGTCTTCAACAAGCGCGGCCTCGCTGATTTCCTTCACCTGGAAGGACAGCATATCCATCTGTTCCGCGACGGTCTTCTCATCGCAATCGAGCTCGCTCAGGGCGGCCTGAAGGGCTCCGAGCTCCGCGAATTCCCTGCGATAGATCTGCCGCCTGCCGTTGAGCTTGCCGAACGAATCCAGGATGTCCATTTGAAAATCGGGGCTTAGCAAAGACTGATGATCGTGCGGGCCGTGCATGTCAACCAGCAGGTTGCCGGTCTTCTTGAGCGTTTGCAGTGTGGCTGGCGATCCATTGATGAAGCTGCCGCCGCCCGAGGCCGAGACGACGCGCCGCATGATGAGTTGCCCCTCCTCGCAGGGATTGATCCCGGCCTCGGCAAGTATCGAGTTTACGCCATCGGCATTTGACAGGCCGACAACGGCTTCGACGACAGACTGGCTTTCGCCGGTCCGGATTACGGATTTGTCGGCTCGCTCGCCGAGGAGCAGGGAAAGCGCGCCCATGAGGATGGACTTTCCGGCGCCGGTTTCACCTGTGATGATATTCAGCCCGGGATGGAATTGGACCGACAGATCTTCCACCAGGGCAAAGTTCTTTATCTGCAGGGTACAAAGCATGAACTGGAGGATAGCGCCTGCAGCCCGGTATTTCCAGATCTATTCGCGGGAAGTACTGCTCATCTGCGGCAGAACCACTATGCCGGCGCGCAGAGGGTGGTCGTCCTGGCGGAGCAGCGGGGCTTCTTTCCAAAGGCTGACAGGTTGTCCCGCCGAACCCTTTTCGACAAGCGCCAGTTGACGCGCGGATGCGCATTGTTCCTGAGGTTTGGCAACATTGCCCCGATAGTCGCTAAATAGTGCTTGCTTTTACCGGGACTGATACATAGTGTAGCGCCCATTAATTCCACGGGAGGTAAGCAGGGTCATGAAGAAGGAAATCCATCCAGAATACGGGGATGCAACGATTACGTGCGCCTGTGGCAACGTAATCAACGTGCGTTCCACCAGGAAACAGATGCGCGTTAACACATGTTCGGCGTGCCATCCGTTCTATACCGGCAAGTCGTCCTTTGTTGACGCGGCAGGCCGGGTTGAGCAATTCAAGAAGCGTTACGCCAAGAAGTAGTTACCGGACAGATTACGGGTCAGATCGCTGTATTATTGCGATCTGGCCCGTTTTGCTTGGTGGTTATGATTGACAGCGCATACATAGCAAAGATTGCCGCAAGGATCACCGAATTAGAGACTGAGATGTCTGTCCCGGCGGTCTCGGCGGACCATCGAAGGCTTCGCTCCCTGGCAACCGAGCATAGCCGCCTGAAACTGGTGTTTGACCGGGCCGAAAAGTTCGTGAGGCTCAAACGCGATGCGGACGAACAGCGGGCTCTGCTCAGCGATTCCGCCGCCGATGCCGATTTGAAACGGCTTGCGTCCGAGGAAATCCAGGGGCTGGAAAGACAGCTCCCGGCCGCCGAACGAGAGGTCCTTCTGGCGCTTGTTCCGCCCGATCCGAGCGACTCGCGCAATGTCATTATGGAGATCAGGGCCGGCACCGGCGGCGAGGAAGCCGCCCTGTTTGCGGCTGACCTCTTCCGCATGTACAGTCACTTCGCGGAATCACAAAGCTGGCGTGTTGGCATGATAGACGCCAGCACATCGAGCATTGGCGGGTACAAGGAAGTAGTATGCTCGATAGAAGGCAAAGATGTTTACCGTGTGCTGAAGTACGAGAGCGGTGGACACAGGGTGCAGCGTGTACCGAAGACGGAAGCCCAGGGCCGCATCCACACCTCCGCCGCGACCGTGTCGGTTCTGCCCGAGGCGGATGAGGAAGATGAAATCAAGATCCCGCCCGAGGAGCTCCGGATCGATATATTCTGTTCATCGGGGGCGGGCGGGCAAAGCGTCAATACAACGTACTCAGCAGTTCGCATAACGCACCTGCCAACCGGTATAGTGGCCCAGAGCCAGGATGAAAGGTCACAGCGGCAGAATAAAGAGAAGGCCATGCGGACGGTGCTGGCCCGTATCCTGGATGCGCGTCGCACCGAAGAGGCAAAACGGATGGCCAGTGAAAAGAGGACCATGATCGGTTCAGGCGACCGCAGTGAGCGCATACGGACATACAATTTCCCGCAGAACAGGGTTACTGATCACCGCATCAACATGACGATCTACACCCTGGACCGGTTTGTCGAAGGCGAAATGACCGCCATGCTTGATGCGTTGTACAAGCAGGATATCGAGTCGAAAGCTTCTGCGCAAATGAGTGATGCGGGGGGGGCTCGAAAGGACTGAATATCCAACAGCCAGCCCGTCTTCGTCCCGACGGCGAAACGCGTCGCGACTACGACGAGGCGCTGCAAGGAATTTCCAACCTGCCCGCCCTCACTGCGGTTCGGGAGCAGGCGGGTGTCAGAAGTACGCATTCGACAACGCTTCGTTTTGAGACAGCAGCAGAGTCTGGAAGGAAAGTTTGCGTTTCCGATGTTCGGTTGGATATTGGGTGTTCATGACAACTGTTCAAATGGATAAAGTGGGAGATGTCCTGAAGGCTTCGGTGGAATACCTGGCAAACAGGGATATCAATGAACCGCGACAGACCTGTGAGGTCCTCATGGGTCGCCTGCTTGGCTGTAAACCCCTCGAACTCTACGTCAGGTTTGAATCCAGGCTGACAGAGAAGCAGCTTGCCGCAATGCGTCGTGGGGTGAAGCGACTGGCGGCAGGTGAGCCCGTGCAGTACATAACCGGGCAGGTAGAGTTCATGGGGCATGCGTTCAAGGTTGACCGCCGCGCACTCATTCCTCGGCCTGAAACCGAACTGCTGGTTGAAGCAGTGCTTGATTATTCGCCGCTGTGGCAGACAGAGAACCCTTGCATCTGCGATATCGGAACCGGGAGCGGAAGCATTGCCATCAGTCTCGCGCTCGCGAGGAAGAAAGCCAGGATTACGGCTGTAGATCTCAGTCCTGAAGCGCTCGAACTGGCGAAGGAGAACGCGCAGGCGCTCGGAGTCGGAGGCGCCATGGTATTCTCGGGAAGCGATCTCGCTGATCTGGTTGAACCGGATTCGCTGGATGCGGTGGTTGCAAATCTTCCGTACATGTCAACTTCAGACTGGCAGAAATTGCCGGTTCATATCCGCGATTTCGAGCCCAGGCTTGCGCTGGATGGCGGACAGGATGGCCTTTCCGTTATTGGAGAAGTGGTTCCTGACGCGTGGTTTGTGCTCAAACCGGGCGGAGTGCTGTTCCTTGAAATAGGAGCGGACCAGGGCGCAAGAGTAAAATTGCTGCTCGAGATGGCGGACTTTGAGCAGGTGCAGGTCAGGAAAGATCTTGCAGGCTTTGATCGTATCGTCGTTGCTATCAGGCAAAAGGACCCATAGCGCGGCCATCTTCCACTTGATGCCAGTTGTGCGGCTGGCCGCTTTCTACCGGCTTTTTGCGGCGGCGCTTTTCTCCACGAGCGCTTTCACTTTTTCATCAATGAGGAGCCATGCCGCGGTGAGATCGTTCTTCTTTGCCGCCATCTTCTTCTTCTGCAAATCCGACATGCTGTTGAGCCGGGCTGATTCAATCTTCTCGTTCTCAGCCTGGTTCGCTTTCAATCTGTCGGCATAGACTTCCAGTTTCCTTGTGGCTGTCTCGTTGTCGCGGCAAGTGCCGAGAATCGTTACGGTTCTCGGAGCAATGGACTTGACTGGAAACAGATTCTTTGCGTTTTCCGGCGTGGAATTCCATTCCTTTGCCGCTGCCTGCAGCGCACTGTTGACTACTCTTGCCTCGCTGACAATGGTCTTCTTGAGAACAGCAAGATCCTCGGCGGTGAGCGCTTCGTAGCTGATGCTCCTATCAAGGCCCGTGATCTTGACCACGCTGTAGACAGTCTTGTCTCTGCCTGCCGCGGCCTCCTTTTCCTCCGCCCGAACACTCATGCACAGCAAACAGCCCGCTATCAGTGCGGCAAACAGCCTTCTCATCTCGATTCCTCCAATGGTACTACTCGCCAGAAAAATCAAGCCGCTTCGAACCATAATGTCCCTGAAATCATGTAAGCGGCGCAGCGAAAAAAGAGAACTCCCCTGTGGCGGCTGCGGGTTCCCTATTTCTTGGCAATGCCCAGCTTCTGCATCTCCTGCTTTCTGTGTTGTGCGTCCGAGTAGCGATTGGTATCCGACAGGTGGTTGTCGAGCTTGGCTGTCTCGGTCACATACTGACCATTCTCGTCTTCCAACACGCTGAGCTGTGGATGCTGCTTCTGGAGTTCTTCCGTGAGTTCCTTCTGGACCATTGATGCATGACTTCCAAACGAACTTGGATACTTAACGGCTTCCTTCTTTTCCTCTGCTCCCTTTTTCTCTTTCTTCTCTGCCATAGTCGGGTCCTTTCGCTTTTTTGTTCGATTTGAATCCGCAGTATAGCATATCGCCTGTTGCTTTCCACAGTTTCTTTGCGCTTGACGCGCAACGCCTGGTTCCCGAGCATGCAGCAATCGTTATGACAATACGCAAAAAGGTGCTCTTCCTTCAGCTTCCGCAACTTGACAATGACACGGGTTCCAGCCATGAGAACGCGTATCTTGCCGCGGCGTACCTGAAATTCTCCATTCAGAGGGCAGGGGAGGACCGATACTACAAAACGGTGATTCCGCCACATGCAGTTGATCTGCTGGATGACGGTCACCTGGTGGAATACGTTGTCGGATGCCGCCCCGACATCATCTGTGCCACCATCTATCTCTGGAATGTGGAGCGGACCCTTTCGATTCTGAAGAAAGTCAGGCACGATCTGCCTTCCGTGCGGATTATCGTTGGTGGTCCGGAGGTCGCCGCAGATCACCCCTTCCTGTTCCGGACCGGGGTTGCGGACATTGCCGTGACGGGCGAGGGCGAGACCACCTTGCCGGCCATTCTCAAGGTTTTGCGGACCGGCCATTCGCGCATACTGCCGGGAGAACTGTCGCGTCACGGCCGGACCCGGCTCGCCGGGCAGGTGAGCGCGGTCGCTCCAGCCCTGGCCGAGGTTCTCCCGCCGCCAGGGCACAGGTTGAACAAACCGATTACGAACGGGATAGCCTATCTTGAAACGGGCCGGGGCTGTCCACTGCGCTGCACATTCTGCTGCTACAATCAACGGAGACGCGCGGTGAGCCATCTTTCACCCGCCGATGTCATTGTGCGGGTGAAAATTCTGATGAAGCGCGGTGCGCGGGAAGTTCGCATCATTGATCCGACCTTTAATTCGAATCCCGGTTTTGAGGATATCCTCCGCAGTCTTGTCGTTCTCAACCGGGAGAGAACTCTCCGCTTCTTTGCCGAACTGAGGGCCGATACGCTGACCGAAACACAGGCGAATCTGCTGGCTGCCGCTAATTTTGCTGAAATAGAGATTGGCATGCAGAGCCGGGACAAGATGGTGCTCCGGAAAATCAAGAGGGCAACCAATCTCCGGAGATTGGACCTTGGCATTAGCATGCTTGCCCGACGCGGCATCAAGCTGACGATCGATGTTATGTGCGGTCTGCCAGGCCAGGGCCCTGGCGATATCAGGAGATCGATCGGCTGGATATCGCGTCGGCGGCGAACCGCGCATATGCAGTTTCTTCATACGCTCCTTTTGCCGGGTACTGAACTGAGGGCGGATAGCTGGCGTTTCGGGCTGAAGGCTCAGAATCTGCCGCCGTACCGGGTGACTTCAACTTCTCTGCTGACAGAAAAGCACATCAGGGAAGCGGAAAGACTCGCGAGGCGTGCTGTGGGTGGCGCGGCAGACTGTCCGACGCGGCGATTCGTTGGCAGAACCCTGCCGGATCTGTTTCCTGAGCGCATCAGGATCTCGCTGGATGGCGGACTCGATGTCAAGCCCATTCCCGGCCGCGAAATAAGGAGGGCAGTGATCATAAGCGGGGAAGATCTTTTCGACAGGAAACGTTCCGTCCTGGCAATCATCCGTCGCGCCATTGATGATGAACCGCATGCGCTGTGGCAGTTTGTTCTTTCGCCAACCGGCGAGGAACCGCTGGATCTGCTGGACGAGATGATTGATGAAATCAGCTCGGCGCCACTGCATTTGCTCGACCGCCAAATGATTCCGGTATCAGGAAAGGGTCTGGCCTCGCGCCGGATCTTCGTGCTGCTCCGCTCCCGCACGCGATATGCCCGATCCTGGGTCAGTGCGGCGGAAGATCTGCTCAGGAAAACATTCCATTGATACCGGACCGTCTCAGAAGCCGTCTTTCTTCCGTTGTTTCCGGCTGCGGATCAATGAGGCGAATACGCCGACGAGACACAGGCACGCGAAGAAGGCGAAAGCTATCCTGAAACCGCGGAGGAATTCCGGGAGATTCGCAGCGGTTATCTGTGTTTTCCCAATGTAGTGTGCGAGAATCAGCCCGACAATGCTCATGCTCATTGTCTGGCCAAGTACCCGCATTGTGGCGAGAATGCCGGATGCGATTCCGTAGTGCCGGCCATCCACCGAACTCATGACGGCATTCGTGTTGGGTGACGAGAACAGCGCGAAACTCAGGCCGAGTATTGCAAGCCCCGCAACTACGAACCACATGTTTGTATCCTGACGGATGAAAGCAAAGCCGGTAAGCGTCACTACGGCAAGCGCCATGCCGGTTGATGCTATCTTCCCGGCTGGGATCCGGTCGGAAAGTCGTCCGGAAAGCGGGGAGAATATTGTCATGAAAACCGGTTGTGCGACCAGGATCAGGCCGGCGTGCTGGGCGGTCATCCCCTTGCTGTACTGGAGGTACAGGCTGAGCAGGAAGCCCACCGCAGAAGTTGCCGCGTAGTTTATCAGGGCTGCAAGATTCGAGAACGTGAAGACCGGATTGCCGGCAAAGATTGCGACATCAAGAATCGGGTTCTTCAACCGCCGTTCCAGTCGCACAAAGAAGACAAGCCCTGCCAAACCGGCAATAGCCAGAGCTATGCCGGTAGCCAGCGGCAAACGGGTGGTCCCATAGATGAGCGCGATCAGGCTGGCGCCGTAAATAGCCGAACCGGCTAAGTCTGGACGCTTTGTGGTGCGTTTGATCTCATCGTCCGGCAGTCCCCTCTTCGCGAGAGCGAACACAGCAATCCCGGCTGCTGCGCTCAATCCGAAGATCCAGTGCCAACCCAGGTTGTGCGTGATGAAGCCGCCGAGCGGCGGGCCAAGCGACAGGCCGAGGTAGACCGCAGCGACGTTCCATCCAATTGCCTTGCCGCGCTCGTGCGGCCTGATAACCGACATGAGTATAGCCGTGCTCGTCGTGAATCCCATCGCGCCGCCGATGCCGTTGACTACCCTGCCTGCCAGCAGGATACCGGCAGACGGTGCCAGTGCGCAAACAATTGAGGCGCAACTGTGAATCAGCATACCGGCAAGGAGCAGCTTCTTTCTGCCGACCATGTCCGCGATTCCACCGCATGGCAGGAGAGCCACTGCCGCGGCAAGCAGATAAGCGGTGATCACCCAGCCGAGCAGCACGGCGTTGATGGACAGGTCGTGCCCGATGGCCGGCAGCGCCACGTTCAGCGCCGAACCGAGAAACGGCGTGAGGAAGGATGATATTCCGACCACCACAAGCGCCGTCTTTTCCTCGGTCTTGAAGCCTGACTGGGCTTTAATCATCTACGAACGGTACTCCCGCCGGTGAATCCATTCAACTCAGGTAGCAGGAGTCTCTGATCACTGCTTTATGACAGAGTCCATCCCGGCCCAGATGCCATCTTTGACTTCTGGTAACGGATCCTGGCAGGCGTCGGTCAGTTTCCACCAGCGCAGTGTGCAGGGATCGGCCTTTGAAGACTTGTCATCGGCTACCGGGTCATTGCCGACATACTCCAGATAGAGAAACTCGTAGATCTCATCGCCTATCTCGGAGAGGAATATGGAGAGGTTCCGGTTGTTTGTCCTGGCAAGCTGATCAATTACACCGGGCCATACCGTCTGGTGCAGGGTCCGATAAAGCTCCTCGTTCTTGGGGATTATGCGTGTGACCACGCATGTCTTCCTCTTTGTCGGAATGTCGTCGTCCATGACGCCGCGGATGTAGTTAATCCATTCCATCTGCAGCCAGGAGGTGCCATAAGTCCGGGCGCGGGGATGCGGATCAATGAACGCGGCCATGGCGGGTGTTACCTTCTCGAACGTATTGACGGCCTTCAGGTAATCCTTTCCCTTGTAGTCAAAGTAGACCCAGTACCAGGTCTTCTTATCGGTCAGAACCTTCCTGTTTGCGCTGATATTCGTTATGCCCTGTTTCTTCAGAGCTTTTGCACATTCCTTGCAGGTCAGGCACTGCAATGCCTTGTCAAACTCGGCTTCTTTGCCGGCCTTGGCCGACGCGAGCAGACCAACGTACGAGGTTTTGCCATCGACGATACGATCCTCGTAGGGACCGAGTCCCGCACCGGACAGGGAACTTGACGAGTATAAGAAAATGCCTGATGTGACTAGAATGGCAACTGCACCCGACAAATGCTTCATAACGCGACCCTCCTGTGTTGATGCGGACAAGCTTACTCCGGACAGCTACCTCCCAGCCCGGACATAAGTGACGCTACCACAGTCATGGGTCACTTGTCCATGTGTGGATGCCCGGGACATGGTGTCAGCCCGTGGTCTATTCTTTGGGCTGCTTTTCGGGCCGGCCATGACGGCTCGTGCTTCGTAGCGAAGGAAGCCTTCGCTGACTTCGCAGAGTAGCAAGCATGGCCCTTCTACAACGCGCAGAAAGGGTGACCTGATGCAGAACTGGCGAATTCAATCGTGGAGGGACGCGCTTCATCGTGTCCGCAGCCCGAAAACAGGCCAAAAGGTGAGACCATGGGCGTAAAGCATCAGGGCTTCCTTCGAATCATACATCCGCAGCGGCGTCACCTCGCCGGGCGGGCGCTGCTTCTTGCGGCACGACTGGTGAATACCTGGTCGGCCAGCACGCCGAACAATACTACTGCGCCCATGACGGCGAAGTTGAGCGAGCTTGGAATGCCGAGCAAATTGACAAGATTCTGCAGCACGAGCAGGAGCGCGGTGCCGATAACGATTCCGATAACAGATCCTTCACCTCCGCGCAGGCTGCAACCGCCCAGCACCGCCGCGGCTATGCCGTAGAGTTCGTAGAAATTGCCGTGATTGGACGGCGAAACAGAATTTGTATAGAATGCAATCATGATGCCGGACACGCCGGTGAGCAACCCGGCGATTACATAGGCGCTGGCGGTGATGAGTCGCGTGTTGATGCCTGAAAAGCGCGCGGCCTGTTCATTGCGGCCAACGGCCAGCAGATACCGTCCATAGATAGAGCGGTGCAGCACGAACCACATTACCACGGACAGGCCGATGAGAATCACGAAAGGCATCGGCGCGCCCAGCAGTGTTCCGCTCGCGATGTGACGCAACGGTTCGATACCCTCAGCGCCGGAAAATCCTTTTGTGCCATCGTTGGCGACGAAGCGCGCAATGCCGCGATAGAGCAGCAGTCCGCAGAGCGTAACGATGAACGGCTGCAGTTTGCCGCGCGTCACCAGTGTGCCGTGGGCCAAACCAAGCAGCATTGAAACGCCCAGAACCATCATGGCGGCAAGCGGCCAGGCCCAATGCCATTCCGTCAGCGCCATTGCCAGCAGCACGCCGGTAAGCGCGCACATGGAACCGACGGACAAATCAATACCCCCGGTGATAATGACCAACCCCAGGCCGAGACTGAACACACCGTAGAGCCCGATGAGGTTTGCGGTGTTGAAAAGGTTGACTGGTGAAATGAATTTAGGGTTAAGAACAGACGTGACGACACACAGCACTATCAGGAGGGCGGAAATGCCTGCTTCTTTCTTCATTTGTGTGCTCCAATCAAAGAGAACGTTCAGTTTGCCAATGATGTTTGTGCTGCTGCGATGGTTTTCCCGACGGCCAGATTCATGATGTTCTCCTCAGTGCACCGTGTTCGATCCAGGATGCCGGTTATCCTGCCTTCGTGCATCACGGCTACGCGGTCGCTGACGTTCAGAACTTCTTCCATGTCGCTGCTGATCATTACGATCACGCCGCCCTGATCGGCCAGCACTCGCATGAGCCTGTAAATCTCAGCCTTCGCGCCGACATCAATGCCTCGTGTGGGTTCGTCAAGAATCAGTACCTTGGGTGACATTGAAAGCCATTTTGCCAGGACGACCTTCTGCTGGTTGCCGCCGCTGAGGTTTACCACCAGCGCCTCGCAACCCGGCGTTTTGATCTTCAAGGAAGCAATCTGTTCGTCGGTCACTCTCCGCTCGCGTTCGTGGCTTATCAGGTAGAACGAAGAGTACTTTTCGACTGACGGTAGTGTCGTATTCTCGCGTACTGTCATTCCGGTCACCAGGCCTTCGCCTCGCCTGTCTTCAGGCACCAGGTAGATGCCCTTGTGAATCGCATCTGTCGGCGTATTGATGACAACGCGATCCTGCCCGATGGTGATTTCTGCGCCGCCACCGGTATCGAGCCCCACGATGGCCTTGACAAGTTCAGACCTGCCGGCGCCGACGAGTCCGGCAAACCCAAGGATTTCACCCCTCGTGGCATCGAACTCCACGACACACTCAGGATAGCGGCTGGAACACGCGTTGCGGACTTTGAAATAGCCCGGCTCTTTTGCCGCGGCTGAGGCGGTGTAGGAGCTTTCGATTGCGCGGCCCACCATGAGGTTGACGATGCGGTCGTGGCTGATCTCCGCGCGGCTCAGTTCGCCCGCGTTCTTTCCGTCGCGCAGAACCACGACGCGATCCGCTATACGATTCACTTCTCCGAGTCGATGTGAAATGTAAACCACGCTTACGCCTTGATTGCGCAGCTCCACGACCAGATCAAGCAGGCAATCAGTCTCCTGGAGGGTCAGGCTGGAAGTCGGCTCATCCATGATGATCAGCCGTGAGTTGAGCGAAAGCGCCTTGGCGATCTCGACCAGCTGTTGCTGTGCGATGGAAAGCCGGTCAAGCCGCGTGCTGCTGGGAATATCCAGGCCGAGACGTTTAAGCAGCGGCGCAGTATCATTGTGGATTTTCTTTGTGTCTATCAGTCCGATGCGATTCGTAGGCTCGCGCCCGAGGAAGACATTGGCAGCAATATCCAGGTTGTCGAGGATATCAAGTTCCTGATGAATGAATGCCACGCCGAGCTTCATCGCGTCGGTGACATTGCTTATTGTGACGGGTTTGTCGTCGAGCAGGATCTCACCGCTGTCGGGTTGGTACACGCCGCCGGGAATGTTCATGAGCGTTGACTTGCCCGCGCCGTTCTCGCCGCAGAGCGCCACAACTTCACCCTTGCCGACTGAAAAGCTGACGTTGTCCAGCGCGATCACACCGGGAAACCGCTTACTGATCCCGCGCATAGAAAGGAGTGGGGCATCGCTCATTTGTGTCTAATCGCCAAAGTGGGCTTCGCCCACCGCCTGATCAAATCAAGCAATATCGAACAGCCCGGTTATTGCACGAATTACCTGCAGTTACTTGCTCAGAATCTTTGCGAGATCGGCCTTGAACTTTGCAATATCATCTTTCTTCAGGTTGCGTGTCGGTACAATCTGCATGCCGCCACCCAATGCGCTCTTGTCGCCGCCGAGATATTTAGCCATCTTGGTGATTGCCTGCTTGCCGAATTCAAAAGGCTGCTGTACCACAGTGCCGTAGATGTCGCCGCTTGCCACTCCGTCGAGTGTTTCGGCATTTTCGTCGAAGCATACGATCTTCACCTTGCCGGCCTGGCCGGCGCTGCGGACCGCATTAAGGATGGCGGGGCCGTTGTAGTTGTAGAGGCCGACGAGACAGGCCACATCAGGATATTTCACAAGTGTGTCTTCAACGTTTTTCTGGGCGCGAACGGTATCGGTGTCGTCGGTGCGCAGATCGATAATCTCGATATTCGAGCCTGCAAGTTCTTTCTTGATGCCGCCAAACCGATCCTTGGAATTCTGCGCATCGGCATAGCCTACGAACACCATGATCTTGCCGCCTTTGGGAAGTACTTCCTTGATCAACTTGCCTGCTTCCACGCCCGCCATAAAATTGTCCGTGCCGATATAGCAGATGCGTTTGCTGTCCGGCGCATCGCTGTCGGTGGTGATGAACAGTGTTTGTCCGGCGATCTTGTTCAGGAAGGATGTCTGGTTCTTCGGGTCGATCGGGCTGACGGCGATGCCGTCCACACCCTTGGCCACAAGGTCGTCAAGGATCTGCTGCTGTTCGGCGGCGCTGCCGGTCGAGGGGATGCGGAAATCGACATCGACATTGCCGAGTTCTTTTTGAGCTGCTTCGCAGCCGCTGCGGGCGATTGACCAGAAGGTAGCCGCGTTGTTAGGGACGAATGCGAGCTTCAGTTTCTTTGCGGCAGCCGGAGCCTTGCCTCCCTGGGCGGTCGGTGACGTGTTGGCTTTACCGCAGCCTGTGATAATTGTGGCGATACACAGTGTGAGGAGAAGCGGGCGAATCATCTTCATAATCATGTGGATGTTCCTGTCCTTAAGGTGTTCAACGATCAATTTTCCGCCGGAACGGACACACGCCCGTGGGGACCGGCTTGAAGAAGCGCACTCATGATCGACATGTTGCCAAAGCGGGTCTGAAAGATCAAGCGCTATGGAGAATGTGCTATTGAGAATGCTTGTGGGCAAACGACTTCCATTCTGCTTCGAGTTCTTTCTTTGACGTGGCAACAGAGTGTACCAGCACGCGGTAACGCAATGTGATTTCCTGTTCCGGTGCCAGTTCCAGCGGGCTGTTGTATAGCAGGGCAGGGCTGAAATAGGGTAGACCCTCGTTGATGTACCATGGCGAAGGGTGGCGCAGGTTGCCCGGATGATCGAAGACGGCGATACCGGAAGAGGGACCGGAGAAGTCCGCCCAGTTCGCGTTCATGCCGCAGCCTTCTGCTGCGCCGTGCGCGTTTCCGCTGTTCAGGAAGTTCCAGCCCTTGAGGCCTTTCGGAAACCGCAGCGAGAGCCCGGCGTAACCACCAGATGAGACCCCGCCCTGCTTTTGCGGTGGTGTGCGGTCGAGCTTGAGCGGTTTATCCGCGACGGTGAAAACGCTCGTCCAGTCAATCCGGTAGTTTCCGTTCTTGTCGGGCATGGAAATCTCCAGCGTGCGTCTTTCGGTCAGTACTGGCGGCAGGTTCGGCGGGTGGTAGCTGAAGGTCAACTCGATACGGGCGGAGAAATCCCGGTTTGTTGTCACCTTCGCCCCGGTAAGCTCGTTGATGCCCTGGCTCCTGCCGGTCTTTGCGTCTTCTTCCCAGTAGTTCAGGCCGTTGATATATTTCCACGACCACCAGAGTCCGCGGTGCCACGGGTGATCGGGCGGGCGAAACGCGGTGATCACTTCGCCGTTAACTGTCGCCACCGGATGAAAGTAGGTCTTGGATTGCGCCGGATCCATTACAAGCTGCCAGACGGTCTTGTCTCCATTGCGAAGCGCAAGACTGGTGTCGCTGGCTTGCCAGTTGAAAGCGGCGGCGTGGGCCGTCAGCGCTGACGCGAACAGACAGGTGGTGACTGTACTGATTCTCATGATAATCTCCGTTCCCAATGTGAGCTTTAATGATCGCACTGTCAATATTGTGAGCGCCTCTGTCAAGCAAGATGAATTCTTCTTATCTGTCAATTCCTCTTGAGCGGCAGTATCATGAATTCGACGATTTTGCACAAGTAGAAGAGTGTCAACCAAAAGGGAAGGAAGCGGTAGATGAAATCACCGGGTCTGATGGTGCTCATTTTCTTTTCGCTGGCCAGGTGGTTAACGGCTGCAGAGGCGAGGCCTAACATCATTGTCATACTCGCCGACGATCTCGGCTATGGCGATGTTGGCTGTTACGGTGCTTCAAAGGTCAAGACGCCCAATATCGACAAGCTCGCCGCCCAGGGTTGCCGCTTTACTGACGCGCACGCTACCTCATCCACGTGTACTCCCAGCCGGTATGGCCTGTTGACGGGTGAGTATCCGTGGCGGAAGAAAGGCACAAGCGTTCTTCCAGGCAATGCGAAACTGATCATTGAACCCGGACGGCCAACACTGCCGGCGGTGTTGCATATGGCGGGTTACACAAGCGGTGCGGTTGGCAAGTGGCATCTCGGTCTCGGCGCCGGCGAGTTGGATTGGAACAGTGATGTGAAACCGGGCCCGCTGGAGATCGGTTTCGACTACTCTTTCATTATGCCTGCCACCGGAGACCGGGTCCCGTGCGTCTATCTGGAGAATCATCGCGTTGTGGGCCTTGACCCGAAAGACCCGATCCAGGTCAGCTATGGCAGCAAGACAGGCGACGAGCCAACCGGGAAAGAGCATCCTGAGCTGCTCACGATGAAATTGAGTGCGGGCCATGACTGTACGATTATCAATGGCATCAGCCGCATCGGCTATATGAGTGGCGGCAAGGCAGCGCGGTGGAATGATGAGACCCTTGCGCAGACGTTGACCGGCAAGGCATGTACATTCATTGAGCAGAACAAGGACAGGCCGTTCTTTTTGTATTTTGCGACTCACGACATCCATGTGCCGCGCGTGCCGGGGAAGGACTTCCGCGGATCCAGCGGCTGCGGTGTTCGTGGCGACGTGATTCAGCAGTTCGACTGGAGTGTCGGCCGGGTTATGAGCACGCTTGATACGCTTGGCCTTGCAGAGAAGACCCTGCTCATCGTCACCAGCGATAACGGTCCGGTTGTGAACGACGGTTACGACGACGATGCAGATCGCCAGTTGAACGGGCACATGCCCGCCGGACCGTTGCGTGGTACCAAATACACAATCTGGGAAGGTGGCACGCGCGTGCCATGGATCGCGCGGTGGACCGGTCGCATCAAGGCCGGAATGACCTCGGACGCGTTGATTTGCCAGGTTGACATGTTGTCCAGCTTCGCGGCGCTGGTCAGCCTGAAGCCGCCGGAAGGCGCCGGGCTTGACAGCCGCAATGTCCTTACGGCAATGCTCGGCGAAGCGCCTGTGGGGCGGGAGCTGTTGGTCGAACACAGCGGCAACGTGGCATTGCGCAATGGCCTGTGGAAGTTTATTCCCGGCGGCGGCGCAAAAGGGAAGAAGAACGACGGGCCGCAGCTGTACAACCTGAACAAAGATCTCGCTGAAACCACAAATGTGGCAGATAAGAACCCGAAAGAAGTGCAGCAGGCCGACATGAAGTTGCGGCAGATCCGGAAACAGGGGCCGGTTGCACTGGAATAGGAATGCTGCGCGCGTGTCGCTTCAGGGCAGACACAGTAGTCCCGCTCCCCGGCATACCTGCCAGCCAAAGAATCCACTGGTGCGGGACAGGGCGAAGTGCGGTGCGGGCTGGCGCAATCCCGAATTCTGTTGGTAGGCAGGGGCGACGGGATTAGGATGCCCGGTGTTGGAGTGTGATTGGGTTCGGCATTGGAGCGATATGAGAAAAACGATAATACTTGGATTTCTGCTGGTGGGATGCGCCTCGTGCGTCTCGCTGGCGACATCGCACGAACAATCATGGGATATGGTTCAATCCGTTGGCGGACTTCGTGTTGGCAATCCGATCACACAAGCCGACGGAACGGTCTTCCTTCCTGTCATTTGCAATGTCAGTGGTCTTGAGACAATCACCGTAAAACCAACGATGCTCAACTCTGCTCTTGTCGTGAGGGAGATTGCTGTCAAATGCGGGAAAGACCGGATTCAGATTCGAGTCGTAACCTGTGTTGTGGACAATAAGCACACGCCATACACAAAGGGCGTTGACCTCGGCAGGATGAAGGACGGAGCGTATCAGGTGGAGTATCTCAATCCAGATGGAACCGCGGTGAGGTTGAGGGAAGTGGAAATCAAACACAAGACCACCACCGCTCCTGAAAGAGTTGCTGGCATAGCGGCAGACGAATGGAACCTGAAAGACCATCAATCTGCAACTGCATCCTCTGTCGAATCACGCCTCAAGCAAATACGGGAAGAATACCATCTGATGAGTTTGTCGTTCACAAATAACCAAGTGGTTGTCTGCACAGGAATGCTTTCATCGGAGCGGATGAAAACCTTGCAAGACTCGATTCATCAGGCTGTCGGAACAAATGCGAACGTATTCGCAATCGTCAAATAGCTAATGTGATGATGTCGCTAAGGAAGCGGCTAGCGGCGGCGGTTCGGCTTGGGGATGTGAAGTATAGCACTCTGAAGACCCTCAAGAAGACGGCATATACCGACACGGAGCATCATACGATAGCCCACGGATTTCTCGGCAATCACCGCAGGATGCCGGACATTCTTCTGAAGAACGACAGTAAGGAGAAAGCTCATGGGGCTTGATGGAGTCGAATTGATCATGGCGATGGAGGAAGCCTTCGGCGTGGAACTGAAGGATGATGAGGTCGTAAGATGTGTTACCCCTCGACTGATTGGCGACTTGATTTTCAGCCAGCTTTCGACAACGGATGAAAAGACCTGCCAGACGCAACGGGCGTTCTACATCTTGCGAAGGGGCATGATGCAACTCTTCCGTCTGCCACGAAAGCAGGTAACTCTCGACACCGCTATTCGCCAATTCATACCCCGCCACAAGGAGAGAGACCTCTGGCCTCAACTTGGTGTTGCGGTTGCAGCCCGGAGGTGGCCTCACTTGGCACGCCCTCGTTGGATGGATCGAAGCATAACCGCCGGTGCACTGGCGATATGGGGAGCCTTTCTCTATATTTCCATTCGCCATTCTCTCGGCTTGTCCGTTGGCTTCTTTGGTGGTTTGGTCGTTGCCGGCCTGTGTGCCATGCTTGCAACCAAAGGTACTCGCCAGTTTGCACTGTACATCCCCGCACGTTTTGAAACCGTCCGTGACTTGATTCCCCTCGTTCTGACATCGAAGCACATCACATGGACACGGGCGGTGGTCTCGGAAATCGTGAAGCAGATTGTTATGGAGCAACTCGGAGTGCCCGAGTCCAAGTACACTGAGGATTCGGATTTCATGAAGGACTTTGGAATGGATTGAAAGCGGTGGTGGTTAGGCTCTGGAGGGAGTATAGTTTCGTCATTGGAGCGGAGGCGGTCAGGATGGCGCCGATAGAAAAGACGGATACTTTATCGTTCTCCTCTTGAGCGATTGTCATTTGTCGAGATGCAGTCCTTATGAGTGGTGCGGAGACAGTATTATGACTTCAGAAATCAGCCGCAGACATTTCATTCAGAAATCGATTGCAATTTCCACCGGCTGTATTCTGACAATGAATACATCTTCAAATGCCGGGCAACCCGCTGCCGATATCACAAAAGCAGCGATGCCTGCAGGAATTGCTGGCAAAGAAACACTGCCTAAAGGCAGGATCGGCAACTTGGAGCTCAGCCGCCTGACTCTGGGGGGAAACTTGATATCCAATTTCATGCATAGCCGCGATCTGAATTACGTCAATAGCCTGTCATCCCATTACAATACCGACGACAAGATTCTCGAAACCTTCAGGATCGCTGAGGAATACGGTGTCAACACTATCATTACGCATGTCGATCCAAGAATTGTGACCCTGCTCAAAAGACACCGCTACAACCTCGGTGGGAAGATGAAATGGATAATCAACATTAACTGTGGCCTGGACAAGGAATTGAAACTCTTCTCTGAAAGCGCAAAGCAGATTGTCGACGAGGGCGCCGACGGCCTTTACCTGTTCGGGGCACACGCCGACAGTCTTGCCTTTCACGGTAAAGTTGAAATGCTTGCCAGGATCGTAGCGATCATGAAGGAACATAAGATCCCTTCCGGCGTGGGCGCCCACGACCTGAATGTCATCAAGGTCTGCGAAGAGAATAAGATTGAGGCTGATTTCTACTTGAAGACCTTTCATCATCTCAACTATCCCACCGCGCCGAAGGAAGACAAGCTCACGTATTCAAATACGGAAATCCCAGGCTACTGGTGCAGTAATCCTGAAGAAACCATACAGGTCTTCAAGAAGGTTGAGAAGCCATGGATTGCTTTCAAGGTCATGGCCGCCGGGGCCATCCCCCCACAGGATGCGTTCGAATACGCATTCAAAAACGGGGCTGACCATATCCTTGCCGGAATGATGGACTTCCAGATAGCCGAGGATGTGCGCATTACTAAAGACGCCCTGGCCGGAATCAAACAGCGGGAACGTCCCTGGCGAAGCTGATTCACATCATGAAGAGACTATGAGAAATGCTGTCATTGCTATCTGTCTCATGCTGAGTTCAACCTGCTATGCAGACGACTCCATATCCAATCTTACTCAACGATTGAATTCAGAAGGGGGTTTCTGGATAAATGGCCCCAACCCTTGTTTCACTACGCCATCCAACTCGTCCCCGACACAAGTCGTAACCAAAGCGTTTCAAGTGTGGCATACTATGGACTGCTGCGACAAGACGATGATGCTGGCAATGACCCTGCCGAAATGGGAACGGCGATTGTATACAGGGCAAAGCGTATAGGGCGGCAATGACAGGAATTGAAAAGCTCTCAGCAAAAGCTCTCACTCCCATTCTTCAAAGTCACGGATGGGCATATCTCGCTCCCCTTGAACAAACTGAGAACGGCTTCACTTACCCGCTTGTTCTCAGGTCAGGGAAGCCTGTCACTTTGCAGATTACCACGGCGAAAGGGCGTATTGTCTGGCCACACGGCAAGGAACTCAAAGCCATTGCCGAACACATACTGTCCCTTGACTTCCCCCTGCACGACTTTCAAGCCCTGTGCAAGCAGAAGAAGGCAACCCGACTACTCCGTTTGGCAAAGCAGGGATGGGGACGTATGCTCAGGTCTCCGACAGTCTGGGAGGATGCAGTCAAGACTCTCTGCACTACCAACGCTTCGTGGGGCTACACCGAGAAGATGTGCCTGAATCTCTGCCAGCAACTTGGTGAGACCACATCTTCTGGGCTCAAAACCTTTCCACGGCCTGAAAGAGTCCTGAAAGCCGGCGAAAGATTCCTCAAGGAGAAAGTCGGCATGGGCTACCGCAGCAAGTCGCTCATACTGCTTGCGAAAAGTGCGGTCGCTATCCCTTGGCTCTTGGATTTCAGTCTGAAGCCTGATGCGATGACAGCGGAGAAGGAAATCCATTCGTGGCATGGATTCGGGACATATGCGACACGGCATCTGCTTGTCCTGATGGGCTTTCACGAATATCTGCCCATTGACCGGGAAGTCGGTTCGCATCTTGGTATTCGCAAAGCCGGTGACAAGGGAAGCAATCTGGATTCCGATCACTTTGAGGACTGGGGCAAGTTCAGGTTTACGGCGTATAAACTGAGCCGGGTATAGCCAACAGAGTGAACTGGATTGGCGACTGAGCATTTCCATGATGTTCTGCTATTTCAAAACCCACCACGTCCGTGCATAGTTATTTCCTACAGCCGTCCAGGCGGCATGGCTGCCGTCCTGCCGCTTTCAGAGTTTGCATTGTATGGGCAACCACGGCGGCTGGGCGGCAAACTGGGATGGCTGCGTAGGAAGAACATATGTTGGCGTCCCAGGCAGTAGAGTTGTTCGCTCCGCTCACAACACACTGCGGGGCTCGCCATGCAGCAGAGTTTCGTATCCGCAAATCTGCTGCATGGCGGAGAGGGTGGGATTCGAACCCACGGGGCCTTGCGACCCTCCGGTTTTCAAGACCGGCGCGATAGTCCACTCTGCCACCTCTCCCTGCGGCGGGGCCAATAATGCCGATTCCGCCCGGCAATTCAATCCAGATCTTTGAGAGCATGAAGGAGAATCAGATTCAAGCAAGCGGATCGTATCACGCCGGGTAGTCTGTGTAGCCCTTTTCGCCGGGACTGTAGAAGGTGGTTTGGTCGCCCGCAAGCAGGGCGGAGCCGTTCCTGAGTTTGGTCACGAGTCTTGGGTTCGATATGAACGGACGACCAAAGGCGATCAGATCCCCGTTTTTCGCGACCAGGTCGGCCTCGGCCCGGGCCTTGTCGTAGCCGCCAGACAGGATCAGTGTGCCGTGAAAAGCCGCGCGGATCTTCCGCTTGATGCTGGGTTTTACTTCCGGGGCACCCATCGAGCTATGATCCACCAGGTGGATATAGACAAGCCCGATCTTATCCAGTTCGCGGGCCAGCCGTTCGAAGGTGTCTTCCATCGTTGGGTCGATCTCCATGCCATTGAATACGCCATAGGGGGAGATTCGCATTCCAATCCGTTCTTTGCCGATCTTGGCCGCAGCTTGCCGCGCAATCTCGACCGCAAAGCGTATCCGGTTCTCGATGCTGCCGCCCCATACGTCTTTGCGCTGGTTTGACGCTGTATTGATGAACTGGTTGATCAGGTAACCATTTGCCCCGTGGAGTTCAACTCCGTCGAAGCCGGCTTCAATCGCGAGCGCCGCAGATTTGACGAACTCGGCGATGGTCGATTTGATATCTACTTCGGTCATCTCCGCCGGCGCTGGGAAGGGCTGTTCGCCCTTTGCGTCGGTCCACATCTTGCCGGCGAGGGCGACCGGCGAAGGTGCAAGGATGCGGCTGCCGACCGGCATGTTGAGCTGGTGAGAAACGCGGCCTGTGTGCATGAGTTGCACAAAGATCCGGCCGCCGGCCAGGTGGACTGCATCTGTGACCTTATGCCAGTCCTTGACCTGCTGTGGCGAGAACAACCCTGGAATCCGGGCATAGCCCAGTCCGTTGGGTGAAGGTGATGCTCCCTCGGTGATGAGAAGACCAGCCTCCGCGCGCTGCGAATAGTACTTCGCGACAATGTCACCGGGAGAGTTGCCGGGCGACCGGCTCCTCGTCATCGGGGCCATCACGACCCGGTTCTTGATCTCCGTCTTTCCAAGCTTCCACGATGAGAAGAGTATGTCAGACATGATGAACTCCTTTGTTGGCAGTCTACAGTATCTTCAGCTTTGGGAGGTCCTGGATGTCAATTGCGCCGACCAGTCGTTTCTTTCCATCCACGACAAGAATGTCGTCTATGTTTCTTTCTTCAAACAGTTTCAAGACGTGAATAGCAAGGCTGTCGGGACTGATAGTGATCGGGGAGCGTGTCATTACCTTCTCGACACTGCGGGTGATCAAATCCCTGTCTGTTGTCATGTGCCGGCGCAGGTCGCCGTCGGTGATTATCCCCAGAAGCTTCCTGTCCGCGCCCAAAACCGCGGCTGATCCGGAACGGGCGCTGGTCATCGCAAAGACCGCGTCTTTCACGGTTGCGCCTTTCTTCACCACGGCAACCCGTTCGCCTGTCCTCATGATGTCCGAGACGCGCAGCAGCAGTGTGCGGCCGATCGTTCCGCCTGGATGCAGCTTGGCGTAGTCCTCTTTCTTGAACCCGCGGGCTTCCAGCAGAACCATGGCGATGGCATCGCCCAGCGCCATGGCGGCGGTGGTGCTGGCGGTCGGCGCCATATTGAAAGGACACGCTTCGCGACTTACCGCGGCGTTGATCACGGCATCGCTGTTTCTGGCCAGAATGCTGTCGCTTTCCCCTGTCATGGCGATGAGCCGCAAGCCTGCGCGTTTTATGATGGGGATCAGGGCGAGGATTTCCTCGGATTCCCCGCTGTAGCTCAAAGCCAGCAGAACGTCTTCCTTATCCAGCATGCCGAAGTCCCCGTGCATGGCCTGGGTGGGATTCAATACCACGCTTGATGATCCGGTGCTGACCAGTGTCGCGGATACCTTCTGCGCCACATGGTAGTTCTTGCCCACGCCGGTCACAACAATCTTGCCGCCGTTTGAAAGACAGTCGAGCATGATCCTGATACTGCGATCAAATCCGACATTGAGGCTTTTCCTGGCTTTCTGAAGGCCCTGGATCTCTATATCCAGTACTTCGCGTGCGCGCTTGTTGAAGTTCATTCAGTCTCCCAAAACCAGGTTGAATGTGGTGAAAATGATGTTATCTGAACCTTTCATTCCCTGCCCGCCGAAGGCGTGTCCGCCTTCGGCGGGCAGGGCGAGAGACTAGAGTCAGTCAGTCGCCCAGTCAAATCAATGAAGTCCCTATCACAGTTTGAAATTGGCGTCAACGGGCAGTTTCGTCTGGCATATCACGGCTGTTCCTGTTATATTAGCGAATTGCACAGGGGTTGATAGCGGAAAGGAGAATGTATGAAGGTCTACATAAATGGGCGGCTCACACCGGAGAAGCAGGCAACCATTTCGGTTTTTGATCACGGGTTGCTGTATGGCGACGGTGTTTTCGAAGGAATCCGGACCTATGACGGAATCGTTTCCCTTCTGGAAGAACACATAGACAGACTGTTCCGCTCCGCACAGGCTATTGCGCTTGAGATGCCGATGACCAAGGCTGCGATGATAAAGGCCGTTGTGCAGACCTGCAAGGCCAACAAGACCAGGAACGGCTATATCCGGCTTGTGGTGACGCGTGGTGTCGGTGAGCTGGGCTTGAACCCGTATCTTTGCAAGAAGCCGCAAGTGATCATAATTGCGGCCAATATACAGCTCTATCCGCGGAAATTCTATGACAGCGGCCTGGAAATCGTGACTGTGCCGACGATTCGGAACAACTCCGAGTCGGTCAATCCGGCCATAAAGAGTCTGAATTACCTGAACAACATACTTGCGAAAATCGAGGCCATAAACGCCGGCGTGGTCGAAGCGCTTATGCTGAACGCGCAGGGCTATATTGCCGAGGCGACCGGCGACAATGTGTTTGCTGTTACCGGAAACCGGCTGGTTACGCCGCCGGCCTGCGAGTGTACGCTTCTGGGGATAACGCGCAATTCGGTCATGAAGATAGCGGCTGAACAGGGATATGAGGTCCTGGAGTCGAGGATGACGCGGTATGACCTGTTTAATGCCGATGAAGTGTTTTTGACCGGCACCGCTGCAGAAGTGATACCCGTCGTCAAGATAGACCGGCGTAGGATCGGGAGCGGCAAGCCCGGCCCTGTCACCAGGGATCTTGCGCGCCGTTTCCGTGAATATGCCGGCTCAAGGGGTGTCCCGATCCGCTGATCCGGCTGGAGGAGCTTATGCTTTGCGAGTCGTGTGGAGAGTATGAATCCAATGTGCACCTTGAGCACGTCATCAATGGCGTGTCCAGGGAGGTAAATCTGTGCGAGGAATGCGCGGTCAAGAGCGGTATCAATATCAACGGATCCATGTCGTTGACGGATATTCTGGTCGGGCTCGGCGCCCTGGAAGAGGTCGAAGGGGGCGGCAGTGAAAAGGCCTGCCCGTTCTGTCACATGACGGTCAGCGAGTTCAGGAAGACATCGCGACTTGGTTGCGCTGTATGTTACGACGTGTTTAATGCTGAACTGAAGACGCTTCTGGCAGGAATGCAGAAGAGCGCCAAACATGTCGGCAAAGTGCCTTCATCCGGCGCCGGGCCGACGCCGAAGAACGACCGCTTGTCCGCGCTTGAAAAGGAATTGAGCGAGGCGGTCGCGGGTGAGGATTTCGAGAAGGCGGCCAGGATCAGGGACGAGATCAGGGAGTCAAGGCCGGTCGACAAGCCGGCCGGGAAAGCCCTGGAAACCAAATGAAGATAGAAGATCTCATAGTGCAGCCAAGCGTATGGCTCGGTAATGCGGATGACAGTGATGTCATCGTCAGCAGCCGCGTCCGGCTTGCCCGTAACATAAGGGGGGAGGCGTTTCCTCACAAGGCCCGGGTTGAGGATAGCGTCAGGCTTTGGGAAAGGCTCCAGTCGGCCATCTGCGGTTTGCCTTCAATGGACAAGTCGATGTCTGTTGAAATGGACAGTCTGAGCTGGACCTACCGGCACGTCCTGCGGGAACGGCACCTGATCAGCATTGAGCAGAGCGAAAAAGGGAAAGGGAGCGGTCTGATTCTGAAGCATGACGAATCGATTGCCATCATGGTGAACGAGGAGGACCACCTGCGTATGCAGGCGCTTTCGTCAGGCCTGGCACTGAAGGCCATCTGGCAGAAGATTGACGAGGTGGATTCTGAGCTGGAGCAGAACGTTAACTATGCATTTTCGCGCCGTCTGGGCTATCTCACGGCATGCCCGAGCAATGTCGGTACGGGCCTGCGTGCAAGCGCCATGCTGCATCTTCCGGCATTGAATCTGTTGAACGAAATGGGTCCCGTTATTAAAGGGCTTACGAGGATCGGGTTGGCGGTTCGCGGTCTTCTGGGCGAAGGCACGGAGGCTTCGGGCAACATGTTCCAGATTTCGAATCAGACAACACTTGGCGAGTCCGAGGCAAGTATCGTAGAGAGGTTGACCGATGTGGTCACGGAAGTCGCCGGGCATGAGAAGAATGCGCGGGTCCGGCTGGCTGAACAGCGCAAGGTCTTTCTGAAGGATTACGTAGGAAGGGCATACGGGGTGATGGTGAACGCGCACCTTCTCTCATCGAGGGAGCTGCTTGATCTGCTGTCGGCCATGCGGCTGGGGGTGGACGTTGGGATTGTGCGAAACGTATCAATGCCCCTGATTCACGAGCTGATGCTCTTGACGCAACCGGGTCATATGCAGATGATGGCGAAACGTGAGTTGAGCCCGGAGGAGCGCGACCAGATGCGGGCCCAGGTCACACGTGAAAAGTTCAAGAAGCTATCCATTGAAATATAGTTTCTTACGGAGAAGGGCAGGAAGAAGATGAATGATTTCAACAGTTTTACGCCACGTGCCCAGCGCGTTGTGCAGCTTGCCAGGCAGGAAGCCGGCCGGTTCAATCACCAGTATATCGGCACTGAGCATCTTCTGCTCGGAATCCTGGCCCTCGGCGAAGGGGTGGCCGTGGCCGTGCTGGAGCAGATGAATGTATCCCTTGAGAGTGTACGCTTCGAAGTTGAAAAGATGGTCCAGGGCGGACCTTCCACCATGACTGAGGGCGATCTGCCGTTTACGCCGAGATCCAAGAAAGTCCTGCAGATAAGCATAGCGGAAGCCAGGGCGATGAATTCATCACTCGTCGGCACGGAACACATACTGCTTGGTCTTCTCCGGGAGGGGGAGGGTGTTGCCGCCCAGGTCCTGAGAAATCTCGGCGTTGACATGGAAGCCGTGCGCGTGGCGGTCAGGAAGGAACTTGATCCGAATTTCGAACCCGGCAGCGAGCCGGAAGAAGCTGGTACTGCGGCGACACCGGCGGGCGGGCAGGGGCAGGCGGCTCAGCCGAAGAGCAAGACGCCGGCACTTGATGCCTTTGGCCGGGACCTGACTGCCCTGGGACGGAAGAAAGGGCTCGATCCGGTTATTGGCCGCGCGAACGAACTTGAACGAGTCGTTCAAATCCTCTGCAGGCGCACAAAGAACAACCCGGTGCTTCTGGGCGAAGCTGGTGTTGGCAAGACAGCCATAGCCGAGGGACTTGCGTCGATGATAGTGGAGGGTAATGTTCCCGACGCATTGCTGGACAAGCGCGTGATTACGCTCGATCTTGCCCTGATGGTGGCCGGCACGAAGTACCGCGGTCAGTTCGAGGAGCGCATCAAGGCCGTGCTGGACGAGATCCGGCGCGTAAAGAATGTGATCCTGTTTGTTGATGAATTGCATACGATCGTAGGGGCCGGGTCTGCGGAGGGGACCATGGACGCCTCCAATATTCTCAAGCCGGCCTTATCGCGTGGCGAACTGCAGTGCATCGGCGCCACGACCCTCAACGAGTACCGTAAGTACATTGAAAAAGATGCGGCATTGGAACGCCGGTTCCAGCCTGTGCGGGTCGACGAGCCCACCATAGAGGAAACCGTCCAGATCCTGAAGGGGATCAAGCCCAAGTACGAGGAGTACCACGGGGTCACGTATACCGACGATGCGATTGAGTCGGCTGCCAAGCTTGCCAGTAGATACATAGCCAGCCGCTTTCTGCCCGACAAGGCAATCGACACGATCGACGAAGCCGGCGCCAGGGCGCGGATCTCGGCCACCACCCGGTCTCCTAAACTTCGCGAGTGGGATGCGAAGATCGACAAGCTTAAGCAGCGTAAGGAGCTGGCCATCAAGGAGCAGAAGTTCGAGGAGGCTGCGCAGCTCCGGGATCAGGAACGCAAGGAAAGACAGGCCCTGGATGAACGCATAAAGAAATGGCAGGAGGAAAGCCGCAGTAACAAGGTCAAGGTCACTGCCGAAGAGATTCGGCATGTGATATCCAAGTGGACCGGGGTTCCATTGAAAAAGATGGCGGGCGAGGAGCTTGCCCGTCTGCTCAATATGGAGCAGGAGATCGAGCGGTCGGTTGTCGGTCAATCGCAGGCCGTGAGCGCGGTGTGCAGGGCGCTGCGCCGTTCCCGCGCAGAACTGCGGGATCCCAAGCGGCCAATCGGTTCCTTTATATTCCTGGGTCCCACGGGTGTCGGAAAAACACTGCTCGCAAAGGCGCTCGCGCAATTCATGTTCGATGACACCGAAGCACTGATCCAGATCGACATGTCCGAGTTCATGGAAAAGTTCACGGTCTCGCAACTGCTTGGTTCACCGCCGGGCTACGTTGGTCATGGTGAGGGCGGGCAACTGACTGAGAAGATACGCCGGCGGCCTTATTCGGTGGTCTTGTTTGATGAAGTCGAGAAAGCGCATCCTGATGTCATGCATATCCTGCTGCAGATCCTGGAAGAGGGATGCATAACCGACAGCATGGGGCGAAAGGTGGATTTCAGGAACACGGTCATCATTCTAACCTCCAACCTCGGCGGTGATTCCACAAAGAAGGGTGCAGGGCTGGGTTTCGGAAAGAGCGACAACACGGCTGACTTCGAACGTCAGAAGGCAAAGATGATCGATGCCGCCAAGTCAATGTTGAAGCCGGAATTCATCAACAGGTTCGACGATATCATCGTCTTCAGGCAGCTGAGTCGGGAAGATGTGATGAAGATTCTCGAACTGGAACTGGCCAAGGTTGTCCAGCGCGTGAACAGCAAGGGCTTGAAATTGACCGTCTCCCAGGAAGCTAAGGACTTCCTGGTCCAGAAGGGCTATGACGTCGTCCTTGGCGCAAGACCGCTGAGGCGGGCCGTCGAGAAATACCTCGAAGACGCCATGGCCGAAGAAATGCTCCGGGGCCAGATGCAAGGCGTTGAATCGGTAGAGGTCCTCGTGGGAGACGATTGCCTGCGATTCGAACAGCCTGCGTTGGCGCACAAGTAGATAAGTTGTCGTGCAGAGTTCTGATTTCGAACGTGTTCATCTGCGGCGGTCGCATTTGCTCCGGCCCGATAGGAGGCTGATTATTTCCGGGCTGGTACCGGCCACACCTTGACCATCTGCTTGCCTGCGCCGGGGAGTTCAAACGGACCCGGGAAAGGGTTCTGCTCGTTTCGTGTCTTCTCGAAGTAGTCGGTATTAATGGAACACGGCGAGCCGTCCGGGTGTTCATAAGGAAGATCAGGGATCTTCGCCTTGCCCAGCATCCCGGTGGTCACCAGCTTACGCGTCTGCCCGGCTTGCCAACTCTCGTCGAAGGTGAAACCGAGATAGAAGCCGTCCGGCTTTTCGATAAGTTGAATTTCTGGCTTCATGTCTGGTTGTACGAGCGGATTCGATTCGTGACTGGATGGCTGAGCTCCGGCCAGGAAGACATTCCCGCCCATGAATACCGGGAGCCTGGCTGGATCGTATGGAGTCAGGCTTGAGCGGTCTGCCATCAGATTATTGAAATAGCGATCATCGCCGCTTGGGTTTCCGTGCAGTCCAACAACTTCAGTTGAATGTGCCTTGTGATACGGTGTCTGGCGGGTCTCGTTGTGGATGACGCTGACTCTGCCGGTCATCAGATTGTGGATATAGGCGCCGCCCTGAGAGTTTACAAGCATGGCGATGGGCGAAAGGAAGATGTTGTTGTCGACCATGAACGGGCCGTGATTCACTTCAACAAACAGATCCTCCCGTGGTCCGTTGTCGTGGAGCAGATTCCGGGTGACGTGTGTGCCCTGCGCCATCCAGTCCAGCCAAATGCCGCGGCAGGTCCGGTAGATGTGATTGCCGGCGATTTCAACATCGATCGCTCCGTGAAACTTGATGCCGGCCATTTCCGCGCCGGAGAACAGTCTCCGGACATGGATGTCGTGGATCGTATTGCCAGTTACGGTGCTGAAAGAACAACCCAGGCTGCCCACAATGCCGGTCTGTTCGCAATGCGAGATTTCGTTGTTGCGGACGATGTGACTGCCGACTGCGGCCTTGCTCCAGCCGTTGGTCAGGGCGCGAGTGAGCGTGCCGACGTAGCCTTCGGCTGATTCCGCACGGTTGTCCCACCTGTCGCCGTACTTGCCAAGGGCGACACCGGAGCAGGTTGAGTAACGGATCACGTTGTTTTCGATGATCCATCCTTTGCTCCAATGGGTGCCGATCAAGCCCATCTGCTCGGCTGTTGGAGGCGCCCACGGGGTGGCGGCGTGTTCCAGTGTAAAACCGCGCACTGTGATGTAGTTTCTGCCGGGCTTGTCGGGGTAGAACACGGTCTGGCGAACATTGATTTCGACCTCGGCTTCATTGGGATTAACTCCTTTGAATTGTGCCCAAATTGTTGTGTTGCTGCCATCCACCTGGCCGAACCACAATGGGTTTTTGCCGGCCGGCTTGAGCGCCTCGTCCAGTTTCGCGGCCTCAGTGAGCCAGTTGCCGTAGAGGTAGACCGCGCCGGTATGATGATTACGCCCTTTTCTGGTGAACCAGTCGCCGCTAATCAGGTCGCTGTAGGGGTTGAAATGCCCGAAAAGACTGTTTGGGATGACGACCTTCCAGGTGTCGCCTTCGACTTGTGTCCATCCCTTCATTGGTTCTGAACCTTTGATGACCGCCTTTTCGCCCGGTGCGGCTTGATAGACGATGCGCTTTGTTTCGGATGCGCCACCGCGCGGGGGATTGATCCTTTCTCTGTAGATGCCCCTGTGGACGGTTATCACATCGCCGGGCTGCGCTGATTGTGCAGCCGCCGAAATGGTTTTGAACGGGCTTGCGGACGAACCGTCATTCGTGTCCAACCCTTGTGCTGCAACGTGGTATTCCCTTCCCGATGTCGCAATGGATTCCGATTGAATCACACCTGCGCAGCCGGCAAGGCTCAGAATCGCCGACAACATGGCAAATGATCTCATGATATCTCCTGTTTCTTTGTCCACGAAAGTCACTGGCCGGCAGAGGCAAGGGATGATGGGTGCCGGTGAATCTTCAGAGTGCGCCATGGTGCCCAGTCCAGCGGAACCGGTCCGATGTAAGTCTGAACTGAAGTAATAATCTGCTCCGGGTTGCCAAGTGTGTCCAGTGGAATGCGAACAGTTATCCGCCCCGCCGAACGAGATACGCTTACCGAGTCTTCCGGCAGCCTGGTCTTCTGGTCGAATGTCGATACGCTGGTCTCGCCGATGCGGATCCGGACCTTGGGCATTCTGCCAAAAGGCCTGTTTGTGCGGTAGCCTGAAACATAGAGGGTGGCTCCCACTGTGCGTCCCATCGGTCTTGTGAAATCCATGGTGGTCAGCAGGTCTGATCCCTCCACCTCCATGTGCCGTGCCTGTATTCCCACGAACTCGGATCGTTCCTCCTCATTGAGTTCATCGGGCGGCATCACAGACGAATGAGATTCGTGGATGTTGCCGCCGGCTTCAATCTGCGGTCCGGGTGGCGGCAGCGACGCAAAATCGCCGAACAGCTCATTCGGTCTGGCAAAGGAATGGAGAAATCGCGAGGCGTATTTGCACTGTGATTTATGTGCCTCCAGCGCTTCGATCTTTCGTTCAACTTGCTTGTGCTGCAGCAGGACATTCTGCCACTCGATGTCATCCGATAAAGAAGGAGGCGGACTAAGGTAGAACTCAGGGTCGTCGTCCTTTTGTTTCGGCCAGTTTCTGAAGTGGACAAGGTACGGATAGATTTCGGGTTTCAGTTCGGTTTCCAGATTCCAGAGTGCGATGCGTGTAAACAGATAGAGCGCCTGATGGTCCGGGTTGTGATCGGCAGGATGCGATACGAAAATGCGTGTCGGTTTGAAATCCCGGATGATGGCTGACAGATCTTTAAGGATTTCCTCACCCTTGAATGCTGAGCCAGGCCGAAATGCGCTTTTGTAGGGAACAGCCTTTGCGGCGGTCAGGAAACCTCGAAGTGGCGGTTCGGAACCCCAATGGGCGTACCAGATGCGAAGAGTTCCAAAGTCGGGGTAGCCAAGGAAGACAAGGTTGGTCTGGTTCAGGCCAAGTGTCCGCGCCGCAGTAATGGCCTCGTCGCGGCGGACGAGACCCATCTTCAGGACTGATTTCGTGGACAGGACCGGGTGCCTTCGATAGGCCATGAATGACAGCTCGTTGTCGTCGCCGTATGTAAGGAAGACAACCCTGACCGGAATGCCTGTGGCAACGCAATGCTGGATAACTCCGCCGCAGGCAAGAACTTCATCGTCAGGATGTGGCGCGAGGATCATGACCCGGTCACCGGGTGTGAATGCAATGGTAGCTGGCTGCTCGCCGGCGACCGCTGGCTCCTGCAGAAAGGACTGCATCCAGACGAGCAAGATCAAGAATGCCAGCATTATTGCCCGGTTCATGTTCCCCCTTCTTGCCCTCGTGCTGTGGAAAGTTGCGCATCTTTTCGGTAACCGTGGAGAATGGCGAATTCATCAATGGCTGTCAACCCGGCAAGACAGGTTCAGTTGGCCGGGCCGTGTCAACCAGGGCTTGCGTAACTTTCAGGTTTGGCAGCTTCCGCCAGAACCACCAGGCGCTGATAACGAGGCTCACCCCGCCGATGATGAGCGTGTGCAGAACGCCTATTTGCGTTGCCAGCCAACCTGCAAGCAGGCTTCCGAACGGTGCGACGCCCCTGAATGCCATTGCGAACAGGCTCATGACGCGACCGCGCTTGTTGTCATCCACCACTGTCTGGATGATGGTGTTGCTTGATGCCATCTGCGTCATAAAACAGAATCCGATAACAACCATGATCGGGAGCGAAAAATGGAGGGTGTGCGAAAATGAGAGAGCTATGAGGCTGGCTCCGCCCAAGGCAGCGGCGAACGGTATATTGCGACATAGGCCCGTTGTCGTCTGCCTCACGGCAAGCGCCACCGCGGCTATCAAGGCGCCGGAGCCGGCTGCGCCCACAAGAAACCCGAGGGTGTCCGGCCCCTTGTTCAGCACCTCTCGAACGAGCACCGGCATCAGCACTGCATAGGACGTTCCCATCAGGCTCATGATGGCGACCATTAGTATGATGTTGCGGATCGGGGCGGATCCGAAGGCGTGAGCAAATCCTTCTTTGAACTCATAGAGATGGGATTTGCATTCCAGTCGTTCCGGCCGTTTCTCGATGCGCATGGCCAGGAGTGCCGCAAGCACGGCAAAGTAACTCAGGCCATTGAGAAGGAAACAGCCGCCTTCTCCGGCAACAGCAATGAGCAGTCCGGCCACAGAGGGACCAATCAGTCGTGCGCCGTTGAAGACCAGTGAATTCAGGGCGATTGCATTCGGCAGATCCTCCTTCTTCTCGATCATCTGCACCACGAACGCCTGGCGCGCCGGCAGGTCGAATGCCGTTATGATGCCGAGAAGCATGGCGAGGATGAAGATGTGACTAATCAGGATGGTGTGCGTGAGCACGAGCGTCGCCAGGACCAGTGCCTGAATCAGGGCCAGAGTTTGCGTGATGATGATGATCCGCCGCCGGTCATACCGGTCCGCGATGACGCCGGCGAATGGCATCAGGATCAGGGCGAAGATGTCAGCGGCGAAACCGACGGCTCCAAGCATGAAGGCGGAATTGGTCAGCCGGTAGACCATCCAGCTCATGGCCACGTTCTGCATCCATGTACCAGTTAGTGAAATTGACTGTCCTCCGAAGAACAGCCGGTAGTTGCGGGAACTCAACGCCCGGAGCACGACCTTCAAACTGATTTGTGACGGCTCTTCCCTCACGGTCATCCGTTCCTTTGTGAAGTATTCCAATTTAATGGACCAATAGATGTTCGGACAGGTTCTTAAGCGGATTCGCAGCGATTTGAAATCCCGCAGCTTTCCAAAGTGGGTGTTGTTCAGAGAACGCGTTCATCACGAACAGTGGCCAAGTAAACCACATTTGGCAGATTGCGGCAACCAGTGGCTGATTCAGTCTGCGATCAGTGATGACGTGAAGAAGTGGACATTATTACCGTCGTAAGTCTGGCAAACAGTCAGGCTTTGTGGTACAGGGGAGGGTTAACTTGGCAGGAGAAAAGTGGCAGCTGGTACTCAGATGGAATGACGGTCGTTGAACGATGAAGGTGCCGATTACACAGAAGATGCTGATTGACTGGGGTGGCCTGAGGGTGCTCAAGGATGCGGAGCTGCTGGTGCAAAGCGGTCGTGTCATAGATGCCACCTACGACCCGCCGCGGATCAGTGGGTCGCTGTTATGGAACAACAGGCAGTTCAAGACTTCATTCAAAATGCTGCCGGACGGTAAGATAGAAAGCCTCTGTCCGTGCAGCGATAATACCGACCGTGGACTTGTCTGTGCGCACGTCATTGCTCTTGGCCTGGTTCTTGTCAGACAGGCGACTGATCCGCAACGTGAGGCGAAATTCGAAGCGGAACGCAGGCATGCCGCGCGCATGGAGGCGGTTGACGAGTCGGCATATCTCAAGCGCGTGCGTAGTGATGAACCCGGTGCGATACCGGCTGAACTCCGGGTGATCCTGCCTGAAGACTGGATGGACCAGTGGCGCAAAGGGAAGGTAACCATCTCATGCGAAGCTGTGTACGGCGGAAAGAGTAAGCTCCTGGATGAAATTCCCAGGAACGTGCCGCTTTGTTTCTCGAAGCAGGATGAGTCCATGCTCTTCGTACTGGAAGATATTTCCCAAGGTCCGGCCGCCAGCCGGCCGGGCTTGAACCGGTTCGATTTTATCAATATGGTGCGGTTGCATACGGGCCGAAAGCTTTTCAGGGCGGCCGGGGGCGGCATCTCTGTCAATGCGGTCAAAATGACCACATATCTCCGGATGGATCTTAATACCGCGAGCGGCGAGCTCAGCCTGGTTGCGCACACCGAATTGCCCTTCCTGGAGCAGGGCCAGAAACCCTTCTACACGGTGCTGGACCGCGCAGGCTGGGTTTGCGGTGCGGATAACTTCTGGCCGCTTGAAAACATCCTGCCGGCACCATATCACCAGGTCTATCAGGATCCAGTTGTCGTCTCGCGCAGGGATGTTGTTCGCTTCCTGAAACGAGAACTTCCGCTCCTGGCCAAACACGCACGGATAGAATCAGATATTTCGGCGGACCTGTTTACGATCGAACCTGCCGAACCAAAGTTCCATCTTGTCTTGAAGGGCAGTCCGGCCTCGCTGTCCGCGATATTGTACGCGAAATACGCGCATGTCGAGCTGCCTGCCGGCAAGGCGACTCCCGAGGACGATTTCGCGATTCCTGATCCGGCCGACATCATGCGGTACAGTGTCCGGAATATGGAGCGCGAGAAACAGGCGCTGAGCATACTCGCCGGTATCGGCCTGTCGGCCTCCACTGGGAACAGGGGGCTTGGTGCTGAGAAGGACGAGGAGGGGATGCTGTGTGTCGTTGGTGAACGGCAGGTATTGAATTTCCTGGGCGCCCACCTGCCTGCGTTGCGCCGCCGCGGCTGGCAGGTGGATATCGAGGGGCGGGCTGCGCCATATATGGACTCGCTTGACTTCGCGACGCCGGTTGTGCGGGTTGCCGAGACCAGGCAGAGCGGCGGATGGTTTGATGTCGGGTTCGATTTCGAGGGCGCAGAAGGGCAGAGCCTGTCGCATGCTGATATTCAACGCGCACTCCGCAAGGGCGATTCGTTCATTGAAAGGGGCGGCAGAACAATACTGATAGACTCCGATGCCGTTCAATCGATGCTGGATATATTCTCCGACTGTGCCAGCGCGGAGGGTAGCGAGCCCGGCCACTTCCGGATGGCCGGGATTCATTCCGCCTTCGTCAAGTCGTCGCTTGATGCGCTGGATGGTGTTGACGTCGAGGTTTCTCCGGAATGGCGGAAGCAGGCAGGCCAGTGCAACAGGTCGATGCGGATGGAGCCGGTGCAGATTCCGGAACCGCTCGGCGGAATGTTGCGGGAATACCAGAGGGACGGTGTGAACTGGCTGCGTTTCCTTGAAGTGAACGGTTTTTGCGGACTGCTCGCGGACGAAATGGGGTTGGGGAAGACCGTTCAGACGCTCGCCTGGCTGCAACTTCAACGGCACAATGAAAATGCAAGGGGCAAGCCGGCTCTTGTGGTCTGTCCAACGAGCCTTGTCGAGAACTGGGCTGAAGAGGCGGCCCGGTTTGTTCCCGGACTCAAGGTGTTGGCGCTGACGGGTCCGGACAGGCACAGCCGCATTGACCAGATTGGCGGGGCGGACCTGGTTATCACTTCATATGCCGTATTGCGCAGGGACGTGGAAATGTATTCAGGGCACGAGTTTGCGGCGGCGATTCTTGACGAGGCGCAGCATATCAAGAATCCCTCCACCCAGAACGCCACCGCCGCCGGGAGGATCAAGGCACTGAACAGGGTGGTGTTGACCGGAACACCGGTCGAGAACGGCGTGAGTGACCTGTGGTCCATCATGGACTTTCTGATGCCGGGCTACCTGGGAAACCATGAAGTCTTCAAGCGGCACTACGAATCGCCTATTTCGAAAGGCGGGCAGGAAGGCGAAGGCGCCCAGGTCAAGCTTCGGCGGAAGGTGCATCCATTCATGCTGCGCCGGCTTAAGATTGATGTCGCCAAGGATCTGCCGCCCAAGATCCTTAAGACCGCATTCTGCCAGCTCACGGCCGACCAGAAGGCAGTGTATACGGAGCTGCTGCGCAAGTCGCAGCAGAAGATCGCGGGTATGGTTTCGAAGCAGGGCCTGAATAAATCCCGTATGGAGCTCCTCGTGATCCTGATGCGGCTGCGGCAGGTGTGCTGTCATCTGGATCTGCTCGGGCTTCCCGGCCTGAAGTCGCAAAACCCCTCGGCAAAGATGGATCTGTTCTTTGAGCTTTTTGATGAAGCGTTGGACAGCGGACACCGAATCCTCATCTTCAGCCAGTTTGTGAAGATGCTTCATATCCTGAAGGATGAACTGGACCGGCGTGGTCTCGCGTACTGCTACCTTGATGGATCGACCAAGGACCGTATGAAGGAAGTTCACGCCTTCAATACCCAACGAAACATACCGTGTTTTCTGATAAGTCTTAAGGCAGGCGGAACCGGTCTCAACCTTACGGGCGCCGACATGGTTGTCCATTTCGATCCATGGTGGAATCCGGCGGTTGAGGATCAGGCTACGGACCGCGCCTACCGGATAGGCCAGAAGAAGACGGTCTACAGCGTAAAGCTTATCACCAAGGGCACAGTCGAGGAGAAGGTGTTGGCGTTGCAGCAGAAGAAGAAAGCGGTGATCAACGCCACGGTGGAATCAGACGAGCGGATGGTCGAGTCGCTCTCGTGGGATGACATCCAGGAGTTGCTCAGTCTGTAGCACGAGAGAAGAATGCCTCGCGCAGAGTTCGCAGAGATGATTGCCGAACACGGACCGCGGAGGGCGATCAGAATGAACGGTGCCGCAGTTCATCATCTAAAAGATTCTGGTGATGCCTGGAAGGCCGTCGAAGCCCTGATCAAAGGTCAGGATTTGCGCGATATTCCGTCGGCGCATGATGGACAGATGCAGCGCATCTCTCGATGACAGTCTGGGAGTTCCAAGCAGAATGTCCTTGGCGGTTTTGACATCTATTGCCTCAACAGGATAAACGTCGTCCACCACTCCAAGCAGCGCATTGAATGCCGGCTGTACAGCATCGAGCCGGTTGATAGACTGGTAGCGATGCAGAATTTCCTGCAAAACTTCGGCGTCGGTGACGAGGCGTTTGCCTTGTGCAATGACCTGTTCCAGCGCGCGCTGCGCGTCGATCTTGTGCGGATGCGGTGTCCCCACAAGGTACATTGGAATGTTGGAGTCCACAAAGATCACAGGTCGTGACCCCCGGAGTAACCCCGCTCGATTTCGCGCAGCATGCTGTCTATGTCTGTTGAGGGATAATTGTGGCTGACTGCCTCGCGCACCACCTGTACCTTTCGACCGGCATCAATCGAAGGATACTCTTGTTTGGCGGCTCGAAGCGCATGACGGACCCAGTCCGAGACTGTACGGTCCTGTGCCTTTGCGAACTGCCGGATCATCGCAAATTCATCGTCATCCAGAACTACCTGCAGGCGCGTACTCATGACAACAGTATTGCATACTCATTGTGATGAGTCAATCCGGTTGTCGCACATTATTCCTTGTGTTGGTCCGGAATGACAATCAGCGGGTATAGTTTATCCAGGAATTCGTTGAGTCTGGCTATATGGGTTTCTGATCCGGCTGTCCGCTCGGTGGCAACGGCCACGAAAGCCCAGCGATGATTGATTCGGCGGAACATCCGGTCCGTTGCCATCCAGAAGAGGCGATGCCAGTGGGATGATGTTTCGCGGCCTTTCCCGAGAAACCAGTAGGCGTATCCGTAAAGCTTTCCCGTTCCGGTTCGTGAGCGCTGTTCGCGCAGATCCAGCATCCTGATGCTCAGCGGCTTTCTTCCTGATACAGGCACGTCTATTGTACTGCTGTTTTCGATGGTGTAACCCTGGGCTGGAAGGCATTGCTGAGGGCGATGAATACTCTTCTGATCCTTTCCGCTCAGCACGATCACGACCGACACGTTCTCTCCCTCCGGATTGGTGTACTGCTTCTTGATGATCGTTGTGTCAGGCGGCAGGCTTCTCTTTTCCGCGAGCGAGACTGTGTCGAGCGACGAGCCGCAAATGGGGCAGACCTTCTGTCCGTCATTCGCAATCGAGGTGTAGCTTCCGGGGCAACGCTCGTCCTGGCAGTACAATCGTGTGGTGCCGCGGTAGGTTCCAACGGCGTCGGGCAGCTCCTGCCTCACGGCCGCCTGACCGCTCTGAAGAACGTCCTTCTGAAACGTAAGGACGAGGCCGGTCAGCGTCATGAGCAGTATTACTGCGATGCTGTTTCTTTTTTGGATGGCGTCCATTTTGCTAGTTGCTCCCTGAAGCCAGTTTCGAGCAGGCGTCCGATTCCCATCATGAGCAGTATTGCTACGACAAAGACGATGTAGCCGGAATAGTGTTCGTAGAATCCGATGCCCCGGTCGTGGCCAAATATCCTGGCGACTACGGCCACGGCTGTTATTCGAGCAATATTGCCTGCCACGGCAAGAGGTAGCGCCATGAGGAACAGGGCCCATTGCTTCAGGAGAGTCTTCTGGGTGAACCATGCGTAGACCGCGCTTATCGCAGATATGGCAAGCAGGGATCGCAAGCCGCTGCATGGCTCTTCCACACCAAGGGCCAGTCCGCCCTGGACGAGGGGCATAATCATGGTGCCTTGCCGGACAACAGGTATGCCGAGTCCGTTTATGAGGTGTGACGACAAGGTGCTGGCAATGATTCTCAGCGGAACAGTGATTTCATCCAGAAAGCTCATCGGAATGGCGAAGATCAGGTAGGCGCAGGGGAAGATCAGTATCTTCGCGACCCGCCAGCCGTACAGATACAGCGGAATGCCCCAAAGCAATCCAATGAGCGATAGGAGCGAAATCCGGGTCTGCTGCACCCGCACACCGGCCAGATGCAGCAGTAGCGAAAGGATGATGATTGCCAACCCGGCCCAATTAGTGGTTCCGGATGCGGCGACGAGCTCTTTGCGTTTCCACCATACGATAAACGCGCTGACAACAGGGATTGTCCAGCCGTGTGAAAGGCTGCCACCGGCACCACCCCATCTCTGCACCATCCAAAGGATGGCGGAATGGCCGCGGAACTCGACCTCCTCCGCGTTGCCAAGCCATCCGTAAAGGTAGAAGAGAAGCACCGCGAGCGTGGCGACAATTACAGCATCTGTCTTCTTCAGTTCCATTGCTTGGAGTCTATACTAACAGACGCCGGGCGCAAATTCTATTGAACGTTGAACGTTGAAAGGGGTGTGTTGAGTGTTGAACGTTTAAATCAGGCCCCTGGAGGATAGCTCATCCTTGACGTAAGCATAGTAGATGGGTGCTGCTATCACGCCTGGTATGCCGAAGAGCATTTCCATGAAGAGCATGGCGATCAGTATTTCCCACGCCTGTGCGCGGATGCGTGAGCCGACAATCTTGGCATTGAGGAAGTACTCGAGCTTGTGAATTACTATCAGGAACGCAAGTGAACCCAGTGCCACCGGCAGGGAATGGCTCAGGCTTACCACGACGATGATTGTGTTCGAGACCAGATTGCCTACCACCGGCAGCAACCCCACGACAAAGGTAATCGCGATGAGTGTCTTCACAAATGGCAGGTGAACGTCCATCAGCGGGAGGATCAACCAGAGGTACAATGCGGTAAAGCTCGCGTTAAGCGCTGCAATGCGTATCTGCGCGAAGACGATGCGGTGAAAAGCCTGGCGCAGCCTTGTAACCCGTGCCGCAAGAGAATGGGCGAGCGGTTTGTAATCCTGGGCGGCCTTTGCTCCGCGAAGCGAAATCATTGCGCCGATTATCATGCCGATAAGGATCTGGACCATGATTCGACCGGCGGTCTGCCCGATGGATTTCAAGCTGGCGGCGTGATCCTTGAGCCACTCCACGGTGGATGTGCGCATGCCGTCAGTGTCAGGCGGAAGGAGTTCCACGTAAGAAGGTGGCACGAGTTTCCGTGAATCCTCAACAATGTCCGCCATCTTGTTGAGCAGGACGGGTAGACTTCCCGCGTCACTGCGGAAGAAAGCCACAATCCCGAGTATCGAGAGAGTCACAACAGCAACCACGATTACCGCAAAGAAGGACACTGCCACAACTCTTGCCCTGTAGCCGGTGATGCTGCCCAGATGAACCACCCTGGTAAGGAGAAGAACAAGTTCATAGACAAGAAGGCCCGATAGAAAGGCCGGAAGCAGGTGGGTCATGAGGACGAGCAACAGCCCGCCCGCAGTTAGAATCCAGGCCGCTAAGTCATGGCTGAACGAAGAAGGTTTTGTCTGGCTGTTTGTCATAATCGGCAGCATTGTACGTCAAAGCATTTCCGGCAGTCTGTCTCAATTTGCAGCTTGGCGCAAGTAAAAGAACAAGAGGTGGGTGTCCGGGGGCGCATCTGCGATCCGGTGCGGCTCAGCCGGAGGCTTCGCCCCATAGCTATCAAGCTAACGTATTTCTGTGGTTCGTACTCGTCGTCGTCCTTCGTCCTCGAAACAGGCGTCAATACGAGGACGAGACCGATTGATACGTTAGTGAATTTGTGCCGATGGGTCCTTAACTTAATAGCTATGTACTTCGCCCTGCCATGGCAATAAGAGACTCTTGGCTTGGTGGGGCGAACCGTCCCTGTGAGCCGCGATTACGGCGATTGCACCGAATCGCAGATTAGCCCGGTGTCCGGGCGCTGGCTCTCAATACACTTCGCGCTTGAACCCCTTGACCGCAAGCCGCAATCCGATGGCGCCAAGCAACGTCCATACTGCAACCGCGTAGATTATCTGAAGAGCGACTGTCCATCGTGACATGTCAAAACCATTGCCGGCAAGCGCCGCGAGCGGATAGAACGGGTTGTGATATATCGTCAGCCAGAGAATCACCTGCTGGTAAATCCTGCCTCCGGAATGGTTCAATCCCATCGTCATTGCGCCCAGCATCGGCATTACAGCTATCCATGCAAAGAGAAACACTCCCGTTACCAGGTATGAGGTGAGCGAGCGGCCGAAGAGTCCGGAAAGCCCCAGCGAGACCGAAGCGAGCATCATGCCAGCGTACAGGTTCAGGCCGACCGCGAGAAGAATGAGTCTCCAGGAAGGGCCACCCCAGAGAGTGGCAACAAACAGGAATGGCAGGACAAGGCAGCCCAGCCAGATCACGAAGGACCACGATCCAGTGAGTTTTCCCCACGCAAGCCTGAGGGCGGACAGTTGTGAATTCACCAGCGCCGGCATGGTCCGTTGCTCACGTTCCTGCGATATGCGGCCGGCGGCGGCGAGCGGCGCCAGGATCACAAGCAGGCCGGCATGGCAGAAGAGCGATGTCCATATCAGTGCCATCCCCAGATCGCCGGGGCCCTCGAATGTGCTGGCCACCAACCCGCTGGACATAACGGTACCCATGATTACAGCCAGCGCAAATACAAAGAACAGCGCAATTATCCAGAGCCGCTTTTCCCGCACTCGAATCCGCAGCTCAAGCCATATCATCGGGTTGATCATGGTTTGTTCCCTTTCTCAGCTTCACCGCTGAGCACATCCAGCACCAGGCTTGTCAGTTCAAGGTGACGGCGCGTGTATTCGTAAACGGCGATGCCTCCTGCAATGACCCGCTGAAGTGCCGCAGCGGCGGCTTTGTCGTCTGGAGTCTTGACGACCAGGCCGTCAGATCCTTCCACGACAGATTCGACACCGGCGCTTCGCAGGATCTGTGCTGTAAGGGCCGGATTGTCACATCGCATGAACCAGGATCCAGACTGAAACCCGGTTTCCAGATCATTACGGGTGAAGAAAGGCTGATCGTTCAGGACATTTATCCATCTGCCCTTGTTCAGGATGCCGAAACGGTCCGCAAGCTGCTGGAGCTCAGGAAGTATGTGAGAAGAAATAATGATTGTCCTGTCGCGGCCGGCAAGTTTGCGGACGATGCCAAGCAGTTCACTTCGCGCCGCCACATCCAGCCCGGCGGCAGGCTCGTCGAGCAGGAGCAGGGGCGTATCGGCGATCAAGACCCGTCCAAGGGCAAGGCGTCTCTGCCAGCCGGCAGATAGAGTCTCAACCTCGCTGTCGATCCATGGTCCGAGTCCGAGCAGTTCAATCGCTCTTTCGATTCTGGTGCTTCGTTCAGGTGCAGAAAGCCCCAGTGTGCGACCAAAGAATTCGAGATAGTCACCGGCGGAAATGTCGGTGTAGACGCCGAGCGGGTCCGGCATAAGCCCGATGTAACGCGCGGCGATCTTGGGCTGTGACGTCAACTCGGTGTCGCCGAACCAGATTCCGCCATCCTGCGGAAAAAGCAGACCGGCCGCGATCTTTAGGAGCGTCGTCTTTCCCGCCCCGTTGGGTCCGACGAGTCCGAATACTTCGCCTGGCCTGACGTCGAGAGACACATCCTGCAATGCGCGCAGCCCATTGGGATAGGTCTTGCCGATATTCCGGATACTCAGACTGACGGTGTCACTTGGCAACTGGATTACCTCCCGGTCTGATCAGTGGCAACTGCACAACCCAGATTACTCCGCTGGTCAGGTCGGTTTTCGCCGAACTGGCGGGCGCAGCAACGGGTTTCTCACTGGAACGGCCGATCACAAACCAACTGTCGAAAGGTTCCTTTGTCCGTCCGGTATGGGTGTCGGTCGAAAAGACATCCATACCTGGAATGGGCAGTGATTCCACAGTGCAATTGCCGCATCGACTTCCGCCGTTCCATGATGATCTGCAGACCTGTCCGATACGTTGCGGCAGTCCGCAGATGTGATTGGTTTTCGCGAAAATCGAAGGATCCTTCTGCTCCCCGGCTGAAAAAGCACCAATCACGGTGAATATGCCGTTTGACCAGACATATACATCGGTCATACCTTCTCCGGCTTCAAGCAGGGGTTTATTCTCCTTCCACGCGATCTTTACCGGGACAGGCATCTTTCTGAAATCAATCCATTCGACATCATGGATTGATCCGCGTGCAATTCCCGCCATGTGCGCTTTTGTGCCCTGTTCCGTCCATGAAATATGACTGAATGGTTCACCGGGACCTCGACCTGGAGCAAGTACCGCGCCGGGAGCGAGATTCCAATCGAAAACAGAATCATCGAATGTCAACTGTCTGCATACTGTCTGGCACATCACTTCGGGCCAGTCGGCATAGGCAAACCGGTACTCCCTGATGTCCACCGCAGGTTTACGGGGCAGGACCTGCATTCCGCCCAGGAACGCAATCAGGGCAAATGCGATGGAAACAACCGGCATGGCCCACCAGAGAAGGAGCCGGCGGGAGCCCTTGAGTCTCCTGAATCCCAAAGGCAGGCCCACGGCAAGCGCGACGCCGAATCCGAAAACAATACCAAGAGTCCACCTGATGTATTTCGCCCGCACCCCTTTGAAAAGGTCGCGTCTGTTTTCCAGCGGAAACACTTTCGGTTCTTCTCCCCTGTGAGCGTTGTAGTTGCAATTCAGATTCTTTTGCCACAGCGACTGCGAATCCCAGCTGATATCCACCTTCTCGTGATCCTCGCCGGGTTTGAGGGCTTTCCATTCCAGTGCCGCTGCGCCGCCGAAGAGTACGATGCCATCTTTCCCGACTCCGCATGTTTCTGTCAGCTGGTCTGTTGCCGCCCGGCTTCCAAATGCCCATGTCCCGCTCATCATGATCCGGCGGAGCATGTCGGTAGAAATGGCGTTTGACGACAGGGCTGCCTGCGTGAGCCACAAAGCCTTGGTCTCGAAATATGGCGATATCACCGGAGGGAACTCCCGGACAGTGACGCAAGGAGTCACGCCGGCAAGTTCGCGGAGCTTCCTGTCGGCGTCAACTTCCTCCATGACCCACGCATTATCGCGGCCACTACCGCATGCCTGTGTTGAAAACGCCTCCACAGGCATGGTCCTGGAGAGCGGGTGGCCTTCTGAATCCGTTACCTCGCAGAGGCAACAGAACAGAGTGCCGTTGATCCCACGGTTGTTGACGTGTGGCGGCAGAATCAATGGAAGTGAGACCGGTCCGGTTTGGGATGGTTTGAGCACATACTCACGAACTTGCGGATCAGCTCTCATCCATGCATCGGCTGCAAGATATCCCATCGGGAGATGCCAGTGCTTCTTCCCGGCATGGCGGGTGTCTTCCGCATCATTGTCATATTGCCCCATGGTCATTGCCGGATCAAGATCGTCCTGGGTCAGTTTGCAATAGACAAGCCGTACATGCAGTTCGGATGGAAGCGGCTTTCCATCGAGCGATGTTATGGAGACTGTTCCGACATGTCCGCCGGCCGGTCTAGATGGAATATCCCAGTGGCGCCCTGCAGGATTCCAGCCCCGGCGACCCTCGGCCTGGACAGAACTGCCGCTGTTGATCTTGCCGTCGTTGACGGGCAGAACCGTGATTCCGATCCTCCCGGAAGGGGCGCTGCCGATCCAATGCCGCAGGGTCTCTGCGCCTGCGGGATTCACTGAAGTAAATAACGCACACAGGAAGCTGAAGATGATCGGAATCGCAGAATGCTTTCTTACAGAAGGCATGAAATCTCCCACACCAGCTCAAGGGCAGAATGATACTTGCAGATATTCAAAAGAAATCAAGACAACTCGCTGTTGGATTGTCGTTACATCCGAAGGCTTTGCGTGCTGCGTACCGGGGTGTGCGCCGCGGGCGCACGCGTGCAACAAGCGCTACCGTTTCTTCTTCGGCGGTTTGTCGCGCAGTTTCTTCAATGCTGCTTTGAGCTTGTCGATGCCGTTGCCTGTTATAGCGGAGAGGCGGATAGGCCTTGTGTGTGTCTTCTTGACGAACTTCTCCAGATTCTTCTTTGCGGACTCTACATCCATCTTATTGGCCACAATCAAGGCCGGCCGCTTGAGGAGATCTGCTTTATGAAGTTCGAGTTCTTTACGAAGGCAGCGATAGTCGTCAACCGGATTTCTACCGTCAACACCTGCCATGTCGACAACATAGACGAGATACTTGGCTCGCTCTATGTGGCGGAGAAAGGCATGCCCCAAACCTATTCCATCGTGGGCGCCTTTGATTAACCCTGGCATGTCGGCGACAGTCAGATGCGAGTAGTCTTCGAATACAACAGTTCCGATTATTGGATTGAGCGTTGTAAATGGATAGGCGCCTATCTTCGGGTGTGCCGCGCTTATGGCGGCGAGAAGTGAAGATTTGCCCGCGTTTGGGAAACCGACAAAGCCGGCATCGGCCACGAGCTTGAGTTCGAGACGCAGGGTTATTTCTTCGCCCGGACCACCATCCGTATGGGCGGTGAGCGCTTCATAGCCGCGGGATCGCCAGCGGTAGTTGCCCAGTCCGCCCTTGCCTCCGTTGGCTACCATGAATTCATCGCCGTGATTGACGATATCGGCAAGCATCTGGGTTGAGGTCGGGTCCCACACCTCGGTGCCGCAGGGCACCTTGACAATGCGATCTTCTCCACACTTGCCGGTCAGGGTCTGGCTGCCACCGCGGCCGCCATCTTCCGCGCGCTGGTGCGGGGCGAAATAGATATCAACGAGGGAGTCGGTGTCCTTGTCGGCCCTGAGGATGACGTGTCCGCCGCGGCCGCCGTCGCCGCCGTTAGGTCCGCCCTTTTCGACGTACTTTTCGCGACGCCAGCTGACGCAACCGTTGCCGCCGTTGCCGGCGAAGGCGTACAGGGTAACCGTATCTACAAATCGTCTGGATTTCATCCGCTATGCCGTTGCCGCCGGCACGACATGTACTCGTCTCTGGATGCGGTTGAATTTAACCACGCCGGATATGAGAGCGAAGAGGGTGTCGTCGCGGCCGCACTTGACATTCGTTCCGGGACGGATGCTTGTACCGCGTTGCCTGACCAGGATGCTTCCGGCCGTGACGGTCTGTCCGTCGCCGACTTTTGCGCCGAGTCGCTGGGCATTACTGTCGCGACCGTTGGTTGCCGAACCTGCAGCTTTCTTATGTGCCATTGTGATCTCCCGCTGACTCTATGCAATACTGGCGATCTTCAGCGCCGTAAGTTCCTGGCGGTGACCGACCTTGCGTTGTGAACCCTTGCGCCGTCTCTTGAAGAAAGCCACGACCTTCGGCCCGCGGAGATGCTCGACGACATCGGCGATCACCTTGGCGCCCTTGACGACCGGGGTTCCAATCTTCAATTCCTTACCATCCGAAACAGCCAGAACAGACTGCAGCGTAACCTGTTTCCCGGGTTCCGCATCCAGAAGTTCGACCTTCAGTTCGTCGCCGACCTGCACGCGATACTGTTTTCCACCAGTTTCAACTACAGCATAAGCTTCCATTCGAGGTGCTCCAAAGCGAAGACACAGCGGCACAAGACGTCCTGACTCTCTCCGCAAAAAGTGAGGCAAGATACACGTAGCCTGTGTTGATGTCAACTATACTGTGAGGAAAAGTTAGGGCAGCGAAATCGACCTCGGATTCCCAGAATTGACACATTTTGCAGCAAATAGGGAAGAATCGGGTCGCGAACCGCGCTTTCGAGTCCTGGCGATTGGTTGGTGTTCTGTACACTCCGCGACCTGCGGCTGCAACCGATTCCGCGGGCTTGAGCCCTTCGTCAGGCATGACCGTCCTGTGATCTTGCCAAAGTGTTCCTAATATCCATCGGCTTTGAGGATGCGGTCGTACACTTTCAGGTTGCGAATCCTGCCGACGAAGGAGTTGCCGGTGGGGCTGCCGAGTTGGGCGATGGGACAGAGCGTTTGGTTATCGCTGCCGCCGGTTTTTGCGCCATTGACGTAGACGCTGGTGTTGCGGCGGTCGCCAACGATGGTGATGGTCGTCCACTGGTTCAATATCAACGGGTCGCTGTAAACGCGGCTGACGTCTTTGGCGATGTGCGAACTGGCCGGGTCAGCGCCGTCCCTGGAACCGGCGGCTCGGATGACGCCAATGCCTCGGCGGGTGACTCGGGTTTTGATTTTCTTGCCGTCGGCGTTTCTGTTGATTTGTTCTTCGGTCCTGGAGTAATCGGCGCAGATTTCGGCGAGGTCTGAACTAAGGATGACGCCGCGCATTCCGGTCTCGGCGGTCTTGAACACTTCCATTGTCAACGTCCACGGGCATTCAAGGTCGACACGGCCCTTGGTCAGCGGGAAAACGGTGTTGGTTGCGGTCAGGGTCCGTTCGGACGGCAGGCTGAAGATGAGGCCGTTGTTGCCGGTTGCTTGGAGGCGGTCGAAGACGGAGACGGCGGGGACCGGCAGTGTGCGGGCGGCGCGGGCTTGGAACTCGACGTAATCCTTTGAGCCCTTGGTGCCCCAGAGTTTCTCGGCAAACGCCTGGAGGCTCGGCAGGACGAGGTCGGCGATCTCGGTCATGGTGTGGCCGGTGGGGCCTTGGTCGTTCCAGACATGGAGCTTGCCGCCAAGCAGGTGCGGGTTGTCCTTGGCCGGGTTCTTCGACATGTCGCCGCTGACCATCCAAGGCTCCCAACTGTTGTAAATGCCGGAGTTGCTGACGCCGTAGTAGTGGGCGCCGGGGACAATGTAGGTGCGGCCGTGGTTGGAGTTGATGATGTGGTGACCCTTGGCGATCTGTCCGTTGGCGTCATCGGTCTCCCACATGTCTATTGTCACGGTCGGGTCGATCTGGGTGGTGCCGCCCATGTGTTCGAAACCGGACCAGATGCGGGTGGTTTTGCCCTTGGAGCGGATGTGGGCATTCATGGTGTTGATGAACCGGCGGAAGGCTTCGTGGAGTTTCGCTTTCTCTTCTGTGGAACCGCCGACCCGGTATTCGTCGGTGCCGATGTGGAAGTCCGGGGCGTCGAAGATCGGGATCATTTCATCGAGGAGCTTCTTCATGCGTTCGATCGTCTTTTGATTGGTCACGTCCATGTAGTTAGGATAGCCCTTGAGCATGATGTCGGGCCAGAAGTCGGTGAACACCCGGGAGTGCCCCGGCATGTCGATCTCGGGCGTGATAGTAATGCCGAGCGCCTTGGCTTCATCCTGAAACTCGCGGAGTTCTTTCTTGGTGTAGAACAGGTCTTTCGACGCCAGCCCTGGAAATGTGTCGCATTGGATGCGGAAGCCTGTGTATTTGCCACTGAAGGCTTCGTCGCTGAGGTGGAGGTGAAGTTCGTTCATCTTGTACCAGGCAAGGAGGCGGAGATAATCCTTGAGGACCGACATCGGGAATGGTTTGCGTCCCACGTCGAGCATCAGCATCCGATGTTTGTATCGGGGCCAGTCGACGATCTTGCCTTGTGGTAGTGCCGGGTTTTGCCGGAGTAATTGCCGCACGGTGGTCAGCCCGTATGAGAGGCCCACTGGTGTGGCAGAGCGGATGATGACCTGCTTGGCCGTGCTCTCGATAATATAACCTTCCGGTTTGGTTCTATCGCTGCCTTCCGGCGTGAGGATCAATGCGCCCTCGCTTTTAGCGATATTGAGATCGGTTTGGAAGCGAGCCTCGCAGGTGCCGGTGCCGGGCGTCCATTGTTGCACGGCCGGGACGACATTGAGGGTTGGTGATGGCGGTAGCTCCACGGCAGCAACTGTGCCGGCCAAGATTATCGCTATAGCAATCATAACGCTCAACATTGTTCTCTCTCCTGTGTTGGTTGGTGGCTCTTGGCTGTGACCGGCAACCCTGCGTCAGTAACTCTTCTCAGTGTCGGGGCTATTCGTCATTTCATGGCTTCGAGATATGCGGCCAGAGTGGCTGTGGCGGTTTGTTTCCAGGTGAACTTGTTGGCTTGGCGCAAGCCCTTCGCGCTGAGATCAGCGGCGAGAGCCGGATCTGAGAGGACACGGGTCATCGCTGCTGCCAGGGCTGGAATGTCTGTCGGATCGACCTGTATGGCCGCATCACCCGCGACTTCAGGGAGGGAACCCCTGTTGCTGCACACCACCGGCAGGCCGCAGGCCATGGCCTCTGCCACCGGCAGGCCGAAACCTTCATAGAGCGACGGCAGTGCAAGCACGTCTGCGGTCCTGTATGCCTCAGACAGTTCTGCATCGGAAAGGTATTTCCGCCTAACACAGTCGCCGAGGCCGAGAGCGCTGATTTTTGCCTCGATTTCAGGGTAGCGGGCATCGGGCGAGCCGGCCATGAGCAGGTTCACGGGGAAGTGGCACCCCGTTCTCGTGAGCGCAAAGGCTTCAATAAGGCCGATGCAATTCTTGTACGGATCGGATCGACCGACATAAAGGATTGTTCCGGGTTCGTCTTTGCGCCTTACGGGTCTGGCGGCGGCACCCTTGGACGACATTCCTGACACTCCGCAATATACTGTCTTGACCATGCCCTGCCTTTCCGGAGGAATGCGAAGGTGCGTTATGATATCCCTGCGGGAGGCATCACTGTCGGCGATAATCATGTTGGCGCGTCTGCCGATCTCCAGCATCAACTGGCGATACACCGGGAAGAGCCTGCTTTTCCTGGATCTTGGTGCGTGATGCGGGAAGAGCAGGGGGATGACGTCGTGAATCGTGATGACGCAAGCAATAGCGCCCTTTCTATTCCTTGGAAAGGCGAGCAGCGGGATCATGTAGTTTGGCGAATGAAAGACGTCGATGCCATGCTCGCGCAATATTCGCGGTACGAGTGTCTGGTTGGAAAGAGAGAACAAGCCACACGGAAGCAGCTCGCAAGAGAAATTCGGGGCATGGCGGAGATCCGCTGATTCAGTCACGCTCTTCAGCAAATCGCCGGAGTCGAACAGAAGGGTGTACTTGTTATTTCTGTCGATCCCGGCAAGAGCATTGATCAACTCGCGGGTATAGACTCCGATGCCTGACGCTTCGCGAAAGATCCATCGCGCATCAATGGCGATTCTCATCCAGCCACCTTGCGATAAACATTCCAGGTTTCCTGCGCGGCTTTCTTCCACGTGTACCTGGCTGCCCGCGCTTTGCCTCTTTCGCACATGGACCGGTTCCCCAGCCACTGGTAAGCCTGTTCGACCCACAGGTTTGAGTCGTAAACCGGGACTACCACCGCGGCATCTCCGAGTACTTCGCGGAGAGAGCCGGCTCCGGATGATATGACAGGTGTGCCGCAAGCCATGGCCTCCAGCGGCGGAAAACCGAAACCTTCGTAGAGCGATGGGAACATGAAGAGCTCGGCGCCGGAATAGAGCGCGCGGAGCTGTTCGTCTGAAACATACCGGAGGTACTTGATTCTCCCGGCCTGTGCCGAGGATTTCATTCTGTCAATGATCGGCTGGTATTTCCAGCCAGGCATGCCGACAATGACCAGGTCACCGTCAAACCGGGTCATCTTTTCAAACACCTCGACGAGGAATGGAACATTCTTCCTGGGTTCAAGGGTTCCGACCGTCAGGATGTATGGCCGGTCGAGGTTCAAACCGCTCAGGAGTTCCTGTGTTGCGTCAGCGGCCGGTGCGGCGAAGCGCGGGGATATACCTTCGCTTATGACGCTTATCTTTTCGGGTGGCACATTGAGCAGGGAGATCAGTTCCTCCGCGCTGAAGCTCGAAACCGTGATGATTGCGTCGGCCCGCCGTACGGTGTCGCCGATGCGCGCGCGGAGATAGAGGAGATTCTGCGCTTCCGCCATATCCGGAAGTCGAAGAAAACTGGCGTCGTGGATTGTCACGATTGACCGTCCTTTTGAAAGCGGCGGAATGATGAAATTAGGGAAGTGATACACATCGGCTGGCCCGGCAAGCCAGTCGAACGGAGGCCATGCGATTGTCTTCCAGGCGTATTGCGCGAGCCGGCCGGGACACCAGCGTATCGCGCTGATGCCGGCATTGCCGACGTTAAGGGGTTCGCCATTTCCCCTGAAGTCGAAGTAGAACAGCTGAAGGCTGTCAGGCGCGGCCGCGGCACCCAGGTGTTCAACCAGTGCCCTGGTGTAACGGCCCACGCCAGCCCGCTGAGAAACCGCTGCCTGCACATCAACGCATATTTTCACTATCGTTCTCCATCTGCAATTCAGGTTGCAGTGCATGGAAAGATACTACGGTCCGGCGGATAACGGCAAGCGCGCATTGCTGCAGCAATTGTAATTATGGCAGCAATGTCCGCCGGAAGACGCCCGCCGTCGCCTGAGTGGCTATGGCGGGCCATGGCGGGGCGACTGCAGAAACGCCAGATGTTTGCAGTTGTAGCCACGGCGCTCTGTCGCCGTGAAAGCCGTAACTAAATTCCAATTGCCGGCATTGTCGTTAGAATCCTTGACGCTGTCGTGGGCAGGTGATACCTTTTCACATTCACGTTTACTAAGCGGAATGCCTCATCAAACAATGACAGACGCTCCTCGAACTGGTTTTGCTGCTTCGCCTCCCGACGCATTGACGGCCGGCTCGACCGAGTCAGTTGTCCTTATCCGCGTCAAGGGGCACGGCTCGTTCCGCATAAGCCAGACAATGAAGGAGTACTGCGTCTGGATGCTTGGAGAAGGCTGCAGCCAGTTCATCTTCGACATGAAGGCGTGTGATGGCATGGACAGCACGTTTATGGGCGTGGTTGCCGGGATAGCGCGACATCTTCCCAAAGAGAGCGTTGTCATGATCAATCTCGATAACAGGCCCGCCCAGTCCGTGAGGACGCTCGGTCTGGACCGGCTAATCCTCTGCAATCCCAACGGCTCCGTGCTGGAGGTCTTGAAGCAGAAGATGGGTACGATTACCAACATGGCAAATCTCGTTGCTGAAAATGGCGACAAACGGACTGTCGCCAGGACTCTCCTGGAGGCGCACGAAGTGCTGGCTGCCGTGGCGAGTTCAGACAAGAGGTCCGAGTTCAAGGATGCCATCGAGTGCCTGAAGAAGGAAGTTGAAAAATTGGACGGCTCCGCAAAATAGGCGGCTGGTTTCTTTATGAGTGCCATTATCTTTCTAGTTGTACTGGCAATGGCCGGCGCGTGGGTGATTCTGCTGCTTTGCAAGATTCGTGATTTGCGCCGCCTGCGAGAAACGCTGCTCCGCGAAAAAGACGTCGCATACAGCTTTGTTCATGACGTTGGCGATGTGTTTGTCGACAGCGAATCGGTCGGTCTGAACACCATGCTGGAGCGGGTGCTGTTCTATGCCCAGAAAACCACCGGCGCACTTGCCGGGGCTGTATATCTCGTTGATCCCGATGGCCGTACCCTGCGCGCGCAGGCTGTGTCAGGAACGTTCCCTCCGATCATTTCAGGTTTGCCGGTGAAGACCGAATCGTTTCAGGACAGGTTGCCGCTCGTGTCTAAAGCCGTGCGCGAGCAGACCGTGGAGTTCGGCGAGGGGATCATCGGCACCGTGGCTCGAGATGCCGCGTCGCTGCTCATCAGGAATGCCGAGTTGGACACCCGCATACCAAGGTTTGACCTGGAGTACCTCACGGTCCACACAATGCTGCTGGCTCCCATGCGATTTCACCGCCAGGTCCTGGGCGTGCTGGTGGTAATCAACCGCGTTGACGAGATGCCGTTTACCGAGACGGATCAGAACCTGCTTGAATCGCTCGCGGACCAGGCTTCGGTGGCGGTTCACTACCTGAGACAGAGCGCGGCGCTGGACGAAAAAAGGCAGATCGACCGGGATCTCTCCCTGGCGCGTGAGATCCAGACTGCCCTCCTTCCGAAGCAGATACCGGAAATCAATGGCGTGAATATCGCAGCGTTCAGTAAAGCGGCCCAGCGCATTGGCGGCGATTACTATGATTTTATCAAGGTTGACGACGAACACCTTGGCATAGTCACCGCGGACGTGTCCGGCAAGGGCATATCCGGCGCGATCGTGATGTCGATCTGCCGGTCAATAATCAGGGCGCATGCGCCAGGCAATCTCAGTCCGGCCTCTGTATTGAAAGCAGCCAACGCTGCCTTGACGAGGGACCTCGCTGAGGATCTCTTCATCACCGTGTTGTACATGCTGATCAACTCAAAGACGCTTGAATTAAAGATAGCAAGAGCCGGACATCTCGCCCCCCTCGTGTTCAGGGGTAAGAGCAAGGAGCTTGTTCCCATGGAATCCGATGGTATTGCCATAGGGATTTCGGATGCCGCGGTGTTCGACGAGGTCCTGCAGGAGCGCAGTCTGATGCTGCATCGTGGCGACATGGTTCTTGCATACACCGACGGCATCACGGAGGCCATGGACCAGAATGGGAACGAGTGGGCTGAAGATAACCTGGTGGATACCGCGCAGGAGACATTGCGCGGCGGCGGGAAAGCATGCGATGTTGCCAGGGATGTGCGGCGTGTGCTTGTGGATTTTGTCGGAGGCACTGCCCAGCAGGACGACATGACCATGGTTGCGCTGCAGGTAGACTGACTTCTTTTCGACTCGTCTTTCCCGGCGGGGTGTGATACGAGGCAGGGTTCTGTTCTGAAGAAATAGGTTTGAATCTGGAGGCTGGCATCGCGGAATGAAGAATCATAAGAAGACAGATACTTTGCCGGAAGAGGAGAAGCCGGAAGAGGCCGCGCAGGCGCAGGAAGCGGCAATAGCGGTCGAACCGGTGCCGGCGGAGAAAGAAACCAGGCATTCCCACGCGACGGAAAAGACCGACAAGGGAGCCAAAGCCTCGTGGTTTGGAGGGAAGCGTGACAAGGCTGCCGAGGAGAAGAAACTGGCGGAGCTGGAAGAGCGCAACATACGGCTGCTTGCGGATTTTGACAATTTTCGCAAACGGAGCGTTCGCGAAAGGGATGAAATCAGCCGCCAGGTTCGCGAAAACATACTGAAAGAATTCCTGCCGATCATTGACAACCTTGAACTGGGGCTGAACGCGGCTGTTTCGCATAACGCCGACAGCGCTTTTGTGGAAGGATATAGAATGGTCTCCGGCCAGCTGACTGCGGCGTTGGCAAGACTCGGTCTTACGCCTGTCTTTGCGACAGGTGTGGCGTTTGACTCTGCAATGCACGACGCGATTCAGCAGATGCCATCGGAGTCTGTCCCGGAGGGCATGGTCCTTGAAGTGGTCAGGAAGGGCTATTTGGTGAACGACAAGCTGATCCGGACCGCGCAGGTGGTTGTTTCAAGCGGGCCTTCAACGCCGGCCAAAGAGACGGCGGCAGAGGAATCCTCTGCCGTGGAGGAGTGAGGCTGTGGCTGCGAAGCGTGATTACTATGAAGTGCTTGGCTTGGCAAGGAACGCCTCTGCGGACGAGGTGCGCAAGACATACCGCCGCCTTGCAATGCAATACCATCCCGACAAGAACCCCGACAACAAGGCAGCCGCCGAAGAGAAATTCAAGGAGATTTCCGAAGCATACGAAGTGCTGAGCGACGAGAACAAGCGCCGCCAATACGATCAGTATGGACATGCCGGCCTGAAATCGGCGTTTGGACCGGGCGGGTTTGACTTCGAGAGGGACTTCACCCATTTCGGTGATATCGAAGACGTGCTTGGCAGTATTTTCGGCGGCGGGGGCGGAATTTTCGACAGCTTTTTTGGCGGTCAGCGCCGGGCGTCGCAAAGGGGCCAGCACCAGGGGAACGATCTCAGGTTTGATCTTGAGATTGACCTGGAGGAGGCGGCATTTGGATCCGAGCGTGAGATTACCCTGCCGGTATCGGAAGAATGCGTTGCATGTCACGGCGCGGGTACCGCGCCAGGCTCTCAGAAGGAAACCTGCCGGCACTGTAACGGGCATGGAGCAGTCATTTCCGGAGGTGGATTCTTTCAAGTGCGGCAGACTTGTCCTGTTTGCGGTGGTGCAGGCAAGATCGTGGCTAATCCATGCCGGACGTGCAACGGGACCGGCCGGACCAGCGGGCGAAAGCGCATTACTTTGAAACTGCCAAAGGGAGTGGATACCGGGTCGCGATTGCGCCTCTCCGGCAGGGGCGAACCAGGGATGAGAGGCGGGCCGGCCGGGGACCTCTATGTTGTTGTTCATGTCAGACCCCACAACCTGTTTGAAAGACACGAGGACGATATTGTCTGCGCAATGCCGATCTCGCTGGAAGTCGCGGCGCTGGGTGGCGATGTTGAGGTTCCAACCATTGACGGATACGCCCAGCTCAAGATTCCGCCAGGGACAGAGTCAGGCAAGGTGTTCAGGCTCCGGGGCCGGGGCATGCCGCATGTCGATGGCCGCGGGCAGGGCGATCAGCATGTTCAGGTTACGGTTGAAGTGCCGTCAAATCTGACAAGTCAGCAGAAGAAATTGCTCAAAGATTTTTGTGCTGCCTCCAATCCCGACAACTATCCCGGTGCCGCCGGTGTTCGCAAACTTGCCGCGGAGTTCTACGAAAAGAGAAAGCAGCTTGTCTGGGAATAGAGTGTGTTGTTGCATGAAGATCCTTGTCACAGCAGGGCCGACGCGGGAGGCCATTGATCCGGTGCGGTTCATCAGCAACCGGTCTTCCGGCAAGATGGGGTATGCAATCGCGAGGGCAGCCATCAAGCGTGGTCATGCCGTCCGGCTGATCTCCGGACCCGTGGCATTGCCTGCACCAGGTAAGGCCAGGCTGGTTTCAATAACAACCGCGAAAGAAATGCTGGCAGCGGTTTCCTCAAATCTTGACTGGTGCGACGTACTGATAATGACTGCCGCGGTTTGCGACTGGCGGCCAGCCATGATCAGCAGATGCAAGCTGAAGAAGTCGTCCGCGCTTCCCTTCATCAAGCTGGAACGAACATCCGATATTCTCAAGAGTATTGCCGGGCGGAAAGGCGCCAGAACGTTTGTTGGCTTTGCCGCGGAAACCGGCGATCCCAGTCGTGAAGCCAAGCGGAAACTCAAGGAAAAGAACCTCGATCTTATTGTGGCAAACGATGTTTCACGTCCGGATGCCGGATTTGATGTAGACACCAACCGGGTTATACTCATCACTGCGGATTCTAAGGCCAGAAAACTTCCATTGATGAGCAAGGAAGACGTGGCCGGGCGGATACTGGACTGGATCGAAGACGGTAAAGGCTGAAATCACAGCCATCATTGGCTCGCATGGTCTTATTGCTCCGGCCGGCATCCCTCACTTCAGCGCTCCGCCGCCCACCCATCGGGTAACGATATCGTACCAGTCGGCCGTCTGGGTGCCGACGAGCACGACTATGTCCTGGCAGAATCCAACGGCGATTGCAGCGAGAATTGCCCTGAGAAAGAAAGAGTTTGACTTGAAGAACAGGTAGTAGAGAGCGTACGGAGGGAGGAACAAGGCAAGAATGCCATCCAGCACCTCTTCCCTGAGCGCTTCCACGACAATTACGGCGTAGAAGAGGAAGAAAGCGCCTATTCCGCAGGTTGTGACGTCTTCCAGGTTCTGGCCTGAGAAGAATTCCCCGTATCTCAGCTCGTACAGAATCGGAGCCAGGATGATGAACAGGATCCAGCTCAGCATGTAGTCGGAAACCTGGAACCTGCCGACCCGTCTTTTCTTGCGATCCCCGCGACGGCGATGATACTTCGGGTTTTTGGCTGCCACAACTTCTGATTCAGGTGTAGAAGAATTTGAGTGTGTGGACGATGGTGTCTTCCCGGATGGCGGCGTATTCGCAGACGTTGGTTTTTCCCTGAGGACTGTCAGGCTTTTCGCGGGCCTTGACGTTGATTTGTCCAGCGACAGTCCGCTTCCGCAATTCGGACACGTCATCGACTCGATGCTTACGTACTCTGAGACACGGGCTTCATTGCCGCACCGGAGACACTTTGCTACAACGTCGCTCATAGTAACCTCACCCCCGCTCAGAAAGCACAGGGGGAGGGTACTTCCGTCTGGAATGACGCGCAAGAAGATATTAATGCGGGTGGGTATGACGGAGGATATGAGGACGTTCAAGCCCATGGGCGAGAAGCAAAGCCTCATTGTTAAGGATCTCGCCGGTCGGACCGTCAGCCACCACCTTGCCGCCGTCGAGCACGATCACGCGGGAACAGACCTCGGCTACCAGCTCCAGGTCGTGAGTTGCGATAATCCTCGTGTGTGCGAATGATTGCAGCATTTCAATCAGTCTGCGCCTGGCGCGTGGATCAAGATTGGAAGATGGTTCATCCACGACCAGGATGTCGGGTGCCATTACCAGCGCAGTTGCGATGGCCACCGCCCGCTTCTCGCCGGCGGAGAGCCGGTACGGTGGTCGTTGCCGGACATGCGTCATGCCAACCCGGGCGAGGGCGGACGCAACCATGGACTCAATCTGATCGGATGGAAGGCCGGCATTCAGGGGACCGAATGCGATATCTTCAGCCACGGTCGGCATGAATAGTTGGTCATCCGGATCCTGGAAGACCATGCCCACAGCGCGTCTTGTTGCGACAGCCGTTTCGCTTGTAAGACGCCTGTCGCCCACTTGAATTTCCCCGCTGGTGGCCGGCAGGTAGCCGTTCAGGTGCAGCAATAGCGTGGACTTGCCAGCTCCGTTGGCGCCAACGAGGCCGACTGCGCACCCATGTTCAATCCGGAACGATATGCCCTTCAAGGCTTCTGTTCCATCGGGATACGTGTAACAAAGATCGCGAACCTGCACGATATGATGGCTCATTGCGCGCTCCCGATAATGAGTTGCCCGAACTGGTCTGCCAGATTTAACGCGCGTCCGACTGCAAAGAAAGCAATTGAGATGCAGGTGAAGATCCAATCTCTCCATTGGAACGAAGAATGGTTCATCACCCGTATTTCACCGTCGAATCCGCGTGCGACCATGGCGCGATGGATCCGTTCGGCCCGGTCCATGGAGCGCAGGAGCAGGTGGCCGATAAGTGAGCCGTACACCCGAAAACGCATCAATCCAGCGCCTGCAGAACGGAGCTCGACACCGCGCATCATCCTGGCGCCCTCGTCTGCAACCACGAACAGATAGCGATAAAGGAAGAGCAGTTGCACGGCGAAAACGCGGGGACAACCCAGTTGCTCCAGGGCTGCCGCAAGACGGTGCATCCCGGTGCAGGCGACCAGCGCCAGGGCAGCCCCTACCGTAAGCACAAACCGCAGCATTATTGATGCGAACGAAACCCATCCGCCGGTAATGATGAATGGCCCGATGACTGCGACCGGTTCCCGATCGAATATTGGATTGAAGATGCCCACGATCAGGGCGAAAGGCGCCGCCACCAGCATTCTCTTAATGATGTCCCACGCGGGGATGCGGCCCAGGGAAACGAGGGCAACCGGATAGATAAGGAATGGAGTCAGCGCTGAAACAGCGTGGTTTGGAAACGAGGCCACTGTACCGATGAACACGAGAGTGACGATCGCCTTGGCCTGCGCATCGAGACGATGCGCTGGAGTGTCCATCCGCCCCAACTCATCCATCCGCCCTATTTCAATGCAGTTTGCAATGGCCATGATCCGATTACTAACCTTTCATAGAATGCGCGTCTCGGGGGTTCGTTTTCTCCAAGAGGCACAATACATCGTCATCAATCATTTTCTATGAGCCCTGAACACAAATCCGATCAGGCATACCAAAGCCAGGGACAACAGTCCGCCTGCCAGACCGGAGGCGGATCTACCGGCGCTCACGGCCGGCCATTGGGCAGGCCCTTTTGCTGTCGGATCAGTTGCTGCCGTGGCCAGGTCCGCGGACTTGAAACCGTAATCGGGCAGCAAAGCGGTCTTCTCCTGGATCTTTGCCAACCTTGCGTGAATACCGGATTTCGGGCTCTTGAGTTCTTCCTTGCCACTCACCTTGCCCATTGCCCATTCCAAGCCGTCCGGATGCGTGGATGCGAACCAGCTCGCTGCGCCGCCCAGTGCGATAGCGGCGATTGTGAATCCGATCAGCACTGGCCGCAGGCTGGTCGATGCTCCGGCCGCGGGCTCCGCGGGCAATGCTTCCGGCCGTGCCCGTGCGACGAACGAGATCACTGTGGCGGTGGCTAATCCCTCGACTACGCCGATTGCCAGATGAATCGGCAGCATCATGAGGATGAATGTCTGAAAGGGGAGTGCCGAGATGCCGGATGTCACGGTTTCCAGCACAACACTGAGCGCGCCCAGTTGCAGGCCGACGACAGCAGCTATGATCGCAGCCACCCATGCGCGAGTAGTGCCGTGTTGATTTCCGGCAATCATCCGGTAGATCATCGGATAGGCCACGAATGCCGGGAAGAATCCCAGGTTGAAGATGTTGCAACCGAGTGCAAGAAGTCCTCCATCCGCGAAAAAGAGAGCTTGGACTGTCAGTACCGAGGCGATGACAAGGAAGGCCGCCTCGGGTCCGAGCAGAACCGCAAGGATCAATCCTCCGCCGATATGTCCGCTCGATCCTGTCCCGGGAATTGAAAAGTTGATCATCTGCGCGGCGAATATGAATGCGCCGAGCACGCCCATCATTGGAGCTAGGTTATCCCGCGCGGCTCGCTTCACCTCCCTGGCGCACCAGGCGATCAATCCGCCCGATATGGCCCACAGCGCTCCGCCAACCATGGGCGAAACCAAAGCGTCTGCCATATGCATGGTCTTCTCCCGATGTAATAACGGAGGTAACACCTATCATAGAAACGTAACACGCGACAAGGAGGAAGTGCTCAGGCATTTACAACCGCAGATGAATTAGAGCCTGCTCGAAAAGGTACAGGTAGGGCGAAGCCTCCGGCTGAGCCGGAGCAAATGAATGCCCTTATGTAGTGCCAAGAGAGAACTTAGTTCCTTTCTGTCGCATTTCGAGGCCAGTACTTGCTCCGGCTCGGCGGGGGCGCCTCGCACTACCCATGAAAGCCCTTTGTTTTCAGTGCTTTTTGTTTCAAATACCTTTTCGAGCAGGCTCGAACTCGAATTAGCCATGGCGCTGCTCTTAAAGGGTGCGTACCGTCATATTACGACAGCCTCCGGCCCGTCGTTCCGGCGGCGAGTGAGACATGCTTCAAGCCTTTGACGGCCTTGATGCGCTTGATGATGGTTTCGATTTCCCGAGGCTTGCCGCGGACAGCGACGATTTCCAGGCAGTTGTCGTGGTCGAGATGAACGTGCTGCGTGGAGATGATTGCGTCGTGGTAGTCGTGCTGGACGTCGGTCAGTTTCTGGACGACGTCGCGCTTGTGATGGTCAAAGACCATGACGATGGCGCCGGCGACCTGGTCGCCAGCGCGCCATTCAGTCTGAACAAGGCTAGTCCGGATTAGGTCGCCGATGGCCTTGGATCTGGTGGGGCAGCGATCGGCTTTGATCCGTGCATCGAATCGCCGGACCAGGCCGTCATCAAGCGATACGCTGAATCGTGTCAATGCCATGTTTCTACCTGCTCTCTTGCTTCTTGAATCCGAATTCCCAGGTCAGCCCCACGGTTGCCGTGAAGTCCGGGGCATCGCCGCCGATTCGCGACCCGGCAGCAATGTCCAGAGTCAGACTTTTGGCGGGGCTCAGCCGGAATCCAGTGCTGTACTGCACCGCTGTGTCTGTTCCTCCCGCGAGTTCTTTATCGGCAAACACCTCGCCGACCCATTGAATCGCATCCGCGATCTTATAGTCCAGCGCCACGCCATAGTGCAGGACATCGGCATCAGGGCCGCCAATCCACGAGTAGCCCAGATTCAGATGCACACCCGTCTTTTCGCCGATGGACCGGGATGCGACCCAGGTGAGATCATAGTCCGTCTTGCCGCTGCCCAATCCCCTCTGATCGTCCGCGGTGGGCAATTTCACGGTTGCTGCCAGGGCGTGACGTGCGCCGAGCGGACAGGATTCGATGAACCGCCATTTGGCTCCGAACGTAAGGTCGCCGCTGCCGTATTCCTTATGCGTCTCCCCGATGCCGTTGTCATCGCTAACCTCCGTCCTTTCCTCGGATTGTCCGCCGAAACCGGCGCCGATTTCAAAACCGGGAAGAAAGCCGCGTGTTAAGCTGAATGGGAAATCCCAATGTTTCGAGTCGGCTTCGCGCTCGTATTCGGCCCCGCCATCCAGCAGGAACTGTCCTGGGTCCATCGTATCTGTATCGTCAATGGTCATCGGCCGCCATGCGGATGCGGTGCCGGACATTGATAAGACGCCAGCAAGAACCACAGCTCTCAGCGTTCTTCCGTCCTTCATATGCGCTATTCCTTTCGGCAGCCATCGTTGCGTTGAATTGCCGGACCAACTCGTCAGCAGGCGACATACTGAACCGTGTCAGCACCATGCTGTGCTGTCCTCCCCAACCCCTGGCGCCGGACCATATAATAGCCGCCCGCGAGCGCCGCGGCAACATAGAACCGCAACGCCCTGGACCGCTGTGTGGCTATCCCGTGATTGTGCCTGAGTCCACCATCGAGACTTCTGTCGCAGTTGAATCAGGCGGTGGAGACGGGGGTTCCTTCTTCCTGCGGCCTGCCGTGGAAAGCACCACGTTCCAGTCAACGTGGGCCGTTACCCGCATCAGGATTCCAAGGGTTACCACGGAACCAATTGCAACAACGAGTCCGGTGATTCCCTTGAAGAAGAAACTGTAGGAGAACAGGATCAGGAAGAACAACTGGCCGGCAACGGCCACTTTCCATGGGAATCTCCCTTTCAGAGCCGCCGACAGGTACGTTGTGACAAGAAATGCGGAGGTGAGTGCGGAGACAAGAAACGAAACGTGGATGTTGATGATTCCCACCATGTATGAAAGGAGCAGGTGGAATGCAAAGAAGCCGGCCGCCACAAACAGGTAGTGCATCGGGTGAATGTCTATCCTGTAGAGGATGTTGATGGTGGCGATCAGGACAAAGAAGAAGAGAAGACAGACCGGGGCAAAGAATGTGATACGCGAAGTCAGCGGTCCCGGGTTCAGCTTTTCCGGAATTACTATTCCAACATCCTCGCCGGTGATAAGGTCGGTGGCCGCCCATTTAAGAAGCATCCCGCTCCCGGATTTTGCCGCCGACATGGGAGACAGGCTGCCTTCGGTGTAATCAATGTCGGCGAAGCCCGTCTTGACCGTAAGATCGAGATTCTGAACCCTGCCGACATTCGGATCCATCTTGTATCGCCATTCGCTCATGCCGCGCGTTCTGTAAGTTATGTTGAATTCCCTGCTTGCCCCGGGGGCCAGTTCGATGATCTCTCCGATTCCGGCCTTGGTATCGATCGGCATGCGGAGCGGCGTGCCGTCGATTGCCATGGCGAAGCTGTCGTAGGTTGCGTCACTGGCAGGAAACTTGAAATGAAGTCGTATCTTTTGAGAGACTGTCTCCGAGTTTGTGACGGCATAGGTGCCCTCGAAGAAACAGGTGAATGTCGGATACCACATCAGTCCTTTCTTGCGGTAGTCTGCCTGGAGTTCCACGTTGATCTTGTTCTTTGACGGCATCAGCCATCTGACCTGATCCGAGCCTGGGATCTGCATTGCCAGTGACGGGGCTTCCTGGACAAGGGGCGTGCCCCAGAGACCGGCAACTGCCGAACCGAGCCGTTTGAAGAAGTCAGTCGATCTGACTGTCGTGGCTGTTCCCAGCAGGAACCAGCCGCCACACGCCGCGAGAAAGATAATTCCGACAGCAACTATTCGTCTGATACTCATGTTCTCCTCCTCTTCTTGTTCTCTTCGACTTTTGCTTTCCTGTTCTGGTCTAAGGTCTAAGGTCTGTAGTCTATGGTCTCTCTCTGTTATGGATTCTTTACCGGCTCTTTGTACGACACGATCAGTCTCATTCCCTCGCCTTTGAAGAAGGAGCGCGAGAAGAAGTATGGTTTGCCGATGAAAGTGACCGGTATCTGCCAGGATTTGTCTGGATCGGGATTCACCGGGCCCTCGATTGACATGAGCTGAACGCGATCGGGGATCGCAATGCCAACCCGCGCGTTTCTCGAGGGCAGCCCGGTCTCCGGCAGAGCAATTTCAAGTCGACCATGCAGTCCGAGTTTCTCACCCTTCTGAAGGAGGGCCAGCTCCACTCTGGAGACTTCGCCGGAGTCAAGAGGTATGATCCATGCGCTGCCGGCATCGCCATAGACCTTCCGGTTCTTCCCGTTGACGGTTAGTGACCATATTTTCGCGCCTGCCGTAGCCTTCAGCCTGAGGTGCGGCCCCGCTTCCGGCGGGACGTCCATCATGATCGTGGACAGAATGCTGCCGTTCTCATCGACAGATGTGAAGAAATACTGCGAATCCAGCACCATCGGCGGAGTGGCGACAGGATTGAAACGCTGGACATCCAATCGCAGCGCTTCCTTTGGCTGGATGTGCATGAAGGACCGGTTCTTTCCGGCGGCGGCCACCAGTTCCTTTGTGAGTCTGGCAACTGGTATATCCGGAACAAATCCATTCCCGCCTGGCGTGATCTGCCCGTCATCTGTTTCTTCAAGCACGAAATCTCCTTCTCTTCCGCTGTTGCCCTCTATGCCCGGAAGGATGATCGCGATTCCATTTGTGCCACGGGGTTCGTCAATTGCCAGCTGAACGTTGAAAACTCCCTTTTCATCCTCCGGCAATTTGATCTCGAAAGAGTTGTCGTCCCGCCGCATGATCCATGAGGCTTTGAGAGAAGAGGATAGATACTGGGCATCCTTTTGCGCTCGCAGAACAAAGCCACCGGAAGGAGTCCGGGCCGGTGCGAAGGTCGTTGTGATGACCGTCCGTTTTCCCTGGAGCTTGATCCGCGAGAACATATCGATTTCCACAGTTTCCGGCGCGTCGAGTCTCTTCCTGTCCAGAAACCTGACGGAAAGAGATGGTGCGGCGGCAAAATGATAGATTCCGCCGGCATCCGGTATGCCCGGATCTTCAATCATGGCAGTGTCGGGGGACAGGTTGACGGTAAGCGAGTTCTTCAGGGCCGGCGGGATCGCAAAGGAGACCAACCGGGATTTGCTGTCCTCTTTGGGGCGGGCCAGGAATGAGAGCATGATCTGAAAAGGTTTCGTCCCGCCTTCGGGAAGGAAGAGAATTCCCCTGGAGGCGTCCTGGTCAGCCAGAAGGGAGCCACCGGAAACCTGCTTTGTCTTCTCAATTACGATGTCTCTGCCGAAGAGCGGGATCAGTGCAGGGGTCCCCGAAATGACCCGTCCGGTGACAAGCGCCTCGCCCCGGGCGGTGTTCTTGTCGACGTTGATACAATACACCGCCTCTTCAATGGTGTAGATAAAAGGCTCTTTCTGCATTTCGGGCCCGGCATGTGTCTTCATGATGTCTCTTTCAACGCTCTCCCTGTACACCTTCTTGAATTCCGGCCAGGGCACCGACACCAGATCATCGGCCTGAAGAAGACCCGCAACCGACAACAGAAACACCAACGCCACTACCTGCTTCATGACTCCTCCTTTTCCGGCTCACGCACTTTGCATCGACACATCGCTCTGAAAAACTGGGACAAAGGTAAAACGGGTGTGTGAAGATAGTTTGAAGAGAAAGTGAAAAGCGTGTGAACTCTTGAGCCCCATCGCCGGGACTGATTTGAACCGTAATAGAGCAGTTGGATATCCAGAGATGGAGAGGAAGAAAGGGACAGACTCAGTTTATTGCTTTCCTGAGTCGTCGACTAAGCGAGTCGATTAAGTGTAACCGATTAAGAGTGGGACTAACCCGTAACGATTCAGTTGCGATCAAGCCGGCCCTCACCCTAACCCTCTCCCTCCGGGAGAGGGAACTACTTTCTTCCTGATTGTAGGGGCACATCATTTGGTGAGCGCATCGCGCGTCCCTCTTCTACCCTCTCCCGGTACGCCGGGAGAGGGCCAGGGTGAGGGTCCCGTGTGGCCTCATCTGAATCGTTCCGACTGAGAATGCCGACTAAGTGTGAAGCGATTCCAACACTTCGTCCCCACACTTCGTCGACACGCTTAGACGGTTACGCGGCGGATCCTGGCGGATTGAGCGGAAGTGTCAAGGTCGCGCGTGCGCCGCCGTCCGGGCGATTCACGAGTTCGATGCTGCCCCCGTGCAGAATGGCGACTTCGCGGACGAATGTCAGGCCGAGCCCCGAGCTCTTCTTGCCGGTGTCGGGCCTGATGAGGGAGAAGAACCGGTCGAACACCTTGTCGATTGCGTAATCGGGAATGCCCGGTCCCTTGTCAGCGATAACAATTTGAACGCGCTTATCGTTTTGCTCCACTGCGATTGAAACAATACCGGGCTTCGGGCTGAAATCCACGGCATTCTGGACGAGATTACAAATTGATTGACGCACTAGAAACCGTTCGCCCCTGATCGATGCCGGTCGGGTGCACGCGACGTCTACGGTTATCCTGGCTGCACTGAGGATCGGCTTCATGCCTGCGGTGATATCATCGAGGAGGGAGGCGACATCGATTCTTTCCACATCATGCAGAGCTTTCCGTTTTTCGACTGCAGACAACTGAAGCATGCGATCAACAAGATCCTGCAGTCGCCCCGATTCGCCCCGGATGTTTTCCAGGAACTGGTTCCGGCGTTCGACCGGCATGTCTTCCTTGAGGAGTTCGGCTGCGCCGCGTATGGCGGAAAGAGGGCTTTTCATTTCATGGGTGAGGGTGCCGACATAATTTTCGACGTAGAGCTTCCCTTCAAGCGCATCGCGCATTTGTTCGAATGCCGAGCCGAGCTCCCCGATTTCGCTGTTGCCCAGTCGTGACAATGAGGTTCGTTTCCCGTCGCGGACAGCATTGGCGTAGTCTGTAAGTCTTTGAATAGGCAAGGTGATCCACGCGGAAGTAACCATGCTGAGGATGACTACGATGAATGCCGCCAGGACTCCGGCAAGAATGAGCTTCTTTTTGGCCGAGTAAATGAAGTATGTGACGCTTTCAGCCGGCTTGCAGACTGTCAGGACGCCGGCAATATCGCCATTGATCTTCACAGGGGCGGCAACATACAACACCGACGACTTCGGGTCGTCCGGGTCCACCTGTGTTGTCCTGGCACCGTACGTTCCCTTGAGTGTCCGGGCAACATCGTTCCACCTGGAGTAGTCCCTGCCTTCGTCCTTCCCGCCATCGGAATCGAAAAGCACGATTCCATGCCGGTCTGTGACATATACCCGCATGTTGATCTGTGTCTTGGTGACATGGTAGATCTTCGCAGCGAATGTCTTTCTTCTGGCGGAATCAAGGGCTGCGCTCATGTTGTTGACATTGATCCGCGTGTTCTCTGCCTGCTGTTCCACGATTGAGGCCAGTATTGTGGCGGTGTCGTTCATCGATGCTTCCATTGTTTCCAGGTAGCGAGGGCGGAGGTCATCTATGATCCAGTTCACCAGCTTGTAGAAACCGAGCCCGACGATCACGAGAAACATCATAAAAAGGCGGGTCCGTATCCTCATATCGATTCCTTGAGGGAATAGCCGAGTCCGCGGTGTGTTTCTATCGGGTCGATCCTTGGTTTGACATCCTTCAGCTTGGCGCGGAGTGTCTTGATGTGTGTGTCAACCGTCCGGTCCATGCTTGCTTCCGGTTCCTGCCACACAAGATCCATCAATTGATCGCGTGAGAAAACCCAGCCCGGCCTGCCGAGCAGGACTTCGAGGATTTTGAGTTCGTACCGCGACAGGTCCAGCGGTTTACCGAAATAGGAAATCCTCAATCTCTTCCTGTCCACAGCGAAGGGCGAGTTAATTGCCTGAACGCCGGCGGGGTCTTCTTTTGACGGTACCCTGCGCAGCACGGCCTTTACGCGAGCGGTCAGCTCCCTGGGACTGAATGGTTTGACAAGATAGTCGTCCCCGCCGATTTCGAGGCCGACGACCTTGTCAATCTCTCCAGCCCTGGCAGTCAGGAATATTATTGGTATGGCTGATGTTCTGCGTATGTCTTTGCAGAGTTCAAACCCGTTGCGATCCGGCAGCCCGATATCGAGAACGATGAGACTTACACCGTTCTTCTCCAGAAGAGCCGCTGCCTCCCTGGCGGTTGTGCACCAGATAACAGTAAAGCCCTCGGTGGTGAGGGCATAGGTGATGTTGTCCGCAATGGCGGGTTCATCTTCGACGACGAGTATCTTCTGTGGCATCCGGGAACCTCACGGCCTTATCGTGGTCCGCATTGCGTGGCGGGATGAATCACCGCAACAGTTTGCGCATCCGCCTGCGCACAAACCACTTTTTCCAGGAAGAAGGTTGGAAGCGCCAGTAACACACGTTCTTCCACAGTTTCGTGATGATGCCGGAAGACGGCTTGTAAGGCAAGTTCTTCGGGGGGAAGCGAACGGATTGCATGCATCACCGACTCCACCATGGATGGACGCCGCGGAGACAAATGCAGAAAAAGTCCTTGAATGTGGCAGCCGATCACGGAGAATGCGGAGATTGTGCTATGCAAGCGTGGGTATAAGACCGGCAGATGCCGAAGAAGGAGCTGAATATGAGCAGCAAGCAAATCATCAACAGGCGCGAGTTATTGAAACTGATGGCTTTGTCATCTGTCCCATTGATCCTGCCATCACGCGTGTTTGGCGCCGATGCGCCATCGAAGAAGATCACAATGGGTTGCATAGGCATCGGAATGATGGGGGTCCCGAATCTGAACAGTTTTCTGGGATTAGACGACTGTAAGGTTCTCGCAATAGCGGATGTGGACGCCGCGCATCTGCAAGCGGGTGTAAATCAGGTAAATGGACGCTACAAGAACAATGACTGCAAGGGCTATAAGGATTTCAGAGAGTTGCTGGCGCGCAAGGATATTGACGCGGTATGTATCTCAACGCCTGATCATTGGCACTCTATTCCGGTTATAATGGCGGCCAGGGCCGGCAAAGATATCTATTGCGAAAAACCGTTGTCGCACACTTTTGCCGAGGGTGTTGCCATGGTCGAGGCTGTGACCGCAAACAAACGGATCTGGCAAACAGGTTCGTGGCAGCGCAGCCAGGGTCTTTTCAGATGGGCCACTGAGATTGTGCTCAACGGCTATATCGGGAAGGTAACGCGAGTTGAGGTCGGGTTGCCCTCAGGCCACACAGATTTCGGCAAGACCGGCAAGGACAAGCCTGATTCAAATCCGCCTCCTGGTGTAGACTATGATTTCTGGACCGGACCTGCGCAGTTGATGCCGTTCAATCCATGCCGGTTTCACAAGAACTGGCGCTGGAACTACAATACCGGCGGCGGACAATTGATGGACTGGATCGGGCACCATTGCGACATCGCGCACTGGGGTTTGTCCAATCCCAAGTATGGTTGCGGACCCGATGACCAGATTGGTCCGCTGGAATTGACGGCCACGGCGGAGTTTCCTCCGAAAGATGCTGTGTGGAACGCGGCCACGAAATTCAAGGTTGACTGCAAATACCCCAACAACATCGATCTTGTGATCGCCGGCGGATACAAGGAAATAGGTGGGGGCGCAAAATGGATCGGACCAAACGGATGGGTTTCGATTGACCGCAACAAGATCAACGCATCCAATGTGCAGTGGATCAAGGATATCCAGGTGCTTGATAAAAAGGGCGGCCTGGACTTCCAGTTGTACAACTCACCGGGCCACCAGCGAGAATTTCTGGATTCAGTCAAGTCGCGGAAGAAGACCCTGACGCCGATCGAGGTTGCGCACCGCTCGCAGACACCGGGCCACCTGGGTCGCATTGCCGCGAGCGTTGGCCGCAAGATCAAGTGGGATGCCGCCAAACAGGAGATCTTGGGCGACGCTGAAGCAACCAAGTTGCTCTCGAAGACGATGCGAAAGCCCTGGTCGCTGTAGTTCCCTTGAGCCACATGGCCGAGATTCAGTAGTGCCGATAATACGGATGAAATAGTATTGACCTTATGTGCTTATGCGCATATCGTAAAACAAATGAACTACCAGCAAGCAAAGGTTCGGTCGGAAATACTGAAGGCGCTGGCGCATCCGGTCAGGGTGTTGATCGTCGCCTCGCTGTCGGATAAAGACCAATGCGTATGCGAGTTGAACAAACTGGCAAAGATTGACCAGTCGAACATCTCCCGGCATCTCGCCATGCTGAAGAAGGCTGGGATTGTGAGCGACCGGCGTGACGGCATGAAAGTCTTCTATCATCTGGAAACACCATGCATCCTGCGAGCGTTCGATTGCGCGGTAGATGTGGTCAGGGCAGAGTCAAGACGTAGAAACGAGAATATGGAGGCGTTTTGACATGAACGAGAGCAATCCGACAAGCAGAACGAAAGCCGTTCCGGACGCGACTTGTTGTTGCGCAGGGGTTCCTAAGGAAACGCCCGGCGCAACACGTGTTGCTGACCCCCTGCCGGTCTGGCGCAGATACCTGCTATATGTCGTTCTGTATCTAGAGATCTGGTGGTTGGCGTATCGCAGTCTCGCGCCGGTAGCGGCATGGTTTACATATGCACTGCTCGGACTGGAACCCGGTTCGCATCTGGCCGCCGCCGTCGAGTTCTTTGTTTTCGAATCGCCCAAGGTGCTGATGTTGCTGATACTGGTTGTGTTCGGCGTGGGCATCATACGCTCGTTTTTCACGCCGGAACGGACGCGGCGCATTCTCTCCGGAAAACGCGAGTCCGTCGGCAATGTGTTGGCCGCGTTGCTGGGTATCGTCACGCCGTTCTGCTCCTGCTCGGCGGTGCCTTTGTTCATCGGCTTCGTCACGACCGGCGTGCCGCTGGGCGTGACTTTCTCGTTTCTTGTTTCTTCGCCGATGGTCAACGAAGTGGCACTGGTACTGTTGTTCGGTCTGTTTGGCTGGAAGGTTGCGGCGATCTATCTTGGCATGGGACTGGCCATCGCCATCGTTTCCGGCTGGGTTATAGGGCGGTTGCGAATGGAAGAACACGTCGAAGACTGGGTGTACCAGACACAGACCGGCGAGGCTGTCCTGGAGACGGAACTTGATTGGCCCGCACGTTTCCGGCTTGGTTACGATGCCGTCAAAGATATTGTGGGGCGGGTGTGGATTTACGTGTTGATTGGCATTGGCGTGGGCGCGGGCATTCACGGCTACGTTCCGGAAAACTTCATGGCCTCCATTATGGGCAAAGACGCGTGGTGGTCGGTGCCGCTGGCAGTTCTTATCGGCGTACCGATGTACTCCAACGCGGCCGGTATCATTCCCATCGTGCAGGCCCTGCTCGGCAAAGGGGCTGCGATGGGCACGGTGCTGGCTTTCATGATGGCGGTGATCGCTCTTTCCCTGCCGGAGGCAATCATCCTCCGTAAAGTGCTCAAACCCCGATTGCTCATCGTGTTCTTCGGCGTGGTAGCCATTGGAATCATGGCGGTGGGATACTTGTTTAATGCCATCATGTAACAGAAAGGGGCGACAAATGAAGAAGGTACAAATACTGGGCACGGGTTGTCCAAAGTGCAAGCTGTTGACGGCGAACGCGGAGGCGGCGGTCAAGGCGATGGGCATCGATGCGACTGTTGAGAAGGTGGAGAAGATTCAGGAGATCATGAAGTTCGGCGTGATGACCACCCCGGCCCTGGTCGTGGATGGCCAGGTGAAGAGCGCCGGCAAGGCACTAAGCTCAGATGACATCAGGAAGCTCCTGGCTTGAGACTATTGAAAGAAGGAGATATTATGGCTGACCATACTGAGAAGCAGGATGCGGGTTCCGCCTGCGGCTGTGGCGGTGGAAGTTGTTGCAGTGGGCCTGGCAAGTGGATCTGGATTGTGCTGGTCCTGGCTGTTGCGGGGGTGATGATCGCAAAAAACGCCGGGAAGAAACCCGCATCGGACGGCGAGTCGGCGGCAAGCAATACAATCGTCGTTGCTGCGTCGAATGGAACTGTGTTTGCCGTGCCCCATGAAGCATCAGTCACGGGGAGGGTCATGCCAAGGCTGGTTGACCTCGGCGCGACCAAGTGCATCCCTTGCAAGATGATGGCGCCTATCCTCGAAGACCTCAAGAAAACATACGCTGGGAAGATGGACGTCGAGTTTATCGACGTCTGGGAGAACCCGGAAGCCGGGAAGAAATACGGTATCAACCTGATCCCGACGCAGATCTTCTACGACGCGGCAGGGAAGGAACTGTTCCGGCACGAGGGGTTCTTTGCGAAAGAAGACATCCTGGCGAAGTGGAAGGAACTTGGCGTGGAGTTGGAGAAGGGGTCAGAGGCCGGCAGCCAGAAGCAGGAATGATGGCTGAGCCGTGCATTCCATGCGGCTCGGCGGGACGCCCTTGGCGCGCCGTAGCCTGGCGCAGGCGGCTCGCCCCACCGAAAAGCTGGTCGGTAGGGCGAAGCCTCCGGCTGAGCTGAAGCAAGACAAGGACATAGTAATGACACAATCAGAGAGTCTCCCGCATCGCCGCAAACTTCCGCACCGAATTCCGTCATGGGTTCGGCAAGGCGCGTGGCATTTCGTTACTGTCAATTGCCAAGAGAGAGGTACTGACGGTCTTTGCAGGGACGACGTGTTGGCACGGTTATTAAAGAGCGCACGTCATTACGAGGAGATCGGTCGTTGGTATCTGTGGCTGATGGTAGTCATGCCAGACCATGTGCACCTCATTGTCACTTTCGATCTGGAACGCGGTGTTCGCCTGATCATGAAAGCATGGAAGAGCTATCTGACTAGGAATCTGAGCATTCAATGGCAATCGGATTTCTTTGAGCACCGTTTACGTAACGACGAAGAGTTTGTTCAGAAAATGCACTACGTGCGTATGAATCCGGTTCGAAAGGGCCTTGTGAGTTCTCCTGATGCATGGCCGTACGTCATAGATCGAATAAGTCTGCCAGAAGAGTTGGGTACCGGTGCCATGTCGAGGAGGCCGCAAGTTCTTGGGTGAGTCCACGGCTCGGCAGGGACGCCTCGCCCCACCCGGATGTTTGGTAGTCGGTAGGGCGAAGCCTCCGGCTGAGCCGCATACCCGGGAGAGAGGAGAGAGACAGAACATGCTTGAGCAACTTTTTACAGCGCTGTCACATGCTGTCCAAGGATCGGCCGGGCTCGCGCTAACCGCTGCCTTTGTGTGGGGCGTACTCAGCATACTTCTTAGTCCCTGCCACTTGGCGAGCATTCCGCTGATCGTGGGATTCATTGATAAGCAGGGGCGGATTACGACACGTAGGGCGTTCGGAATCTCCTTGCTGTTTGCGGTAGGAATTCTGATCACGATTGGAGTGATAGGGGGCATAACGGCAGCGGCCGGGCGGATGATGGGCGACGTCGGACGCTGGGGCAACTACGGAGTAGCTGTCATCTTCTTCGTGGTCGGGCTCTATATGCTCGATGTGATTCGCCTGCCGATGCCCGGCGCGGCCCAGCCAGGGATGAAGCGCAAAGGGATGCTTGCCGCGCTTATTCTTGGACTTGTGTTCGGCATTGCGCTTGGTCCCTGCACATTCGCGTACATGGCACCCATGCTGGCAGTGACGTTCAGGTTGGCCTCGACTAACCTGCCGTATGGGATCCTGCTCCTCCTTTGCTATGGCGCCGGCCATTGTTCGGTGATTGTGCTGGCGGGTACTTTTACGGAAGTTGTACAGCACTACCTGAATTGGACCGAGAAGTCAAAGGGGGCTGTGATCCTCAAGAAGGTCTGCGGAGGCCTGGTCCTGCTTGGTGGTCTTTACCTGATCTACACTGCGCGCTAGTGGCGGCAAATCTACCGCCGTATACCGAGTAGACGCGGCAGATATAATCCAAAGAATCATTATTGACGGCAGGCGCACGATACTACTATAGTTCGCCATATAACGAACTGTCGTAGGGATGATCATGAGGAAACGGCGGTTTGTCCGCGGATGCGCGGATTCGATTATGCCCGGTGTTGCCGCCAATTTGGAGGGATAATAGATATGGACGGCGAAGCCATGCGATCAACATTGCGCGTTACAAAAGCTCTGGCAGACATTCAGCGGATACGCATCCTGATGATGCTGCAACCGGGTGAACTGTGCGTTTGCCAGATCATCGAAGTGCTGGGGCTGGCGCCTTCGACGGTCTCAAAGCACCTGTCGAACCTGAGTGGCGCCAACCTCGTGGATTCCAGCAAAGACGGCCGATGGGCCTACTATCGTTTACCCGCGGGAGCGGCCGGAACTCTTGCTCGGCCAGTGTTGAAGTGGTTGGGCGATACTCTCAGGAACGACGAGACGATCAGACAGGACGCGAAGGAGCTGAAGGCGGTTGTCTCCTGCGATCCGGGAAGCCTGTGCCGACGTCAAAGGGAAAGAACATGATGATAAGGCTCTTGTTTCTTTGCACCGGCAACTCCTGCAGGAGTCAGATGGCAGAAGGTTGGGCGCGGCATTTGAAGGGCGATGAGATCGAGGCGTACTCGGCCGGGATTGAGATGCATGGCCTCAATCATCTGGCTGTCAAGGTGATGGCCGAGGCAGGCGTGGACATCAGTGGACAGCGGTCCAAGACCGTGGATGCGGTCAAGGACGTGCCGTTCGACTATGTGGTTACTGTGTGCGGTCATGCGAACGAGACCTGCCCGATGTGGTTGAGCGGTAAGGCCAAGATTGTACATGTCGGTTTTGACGATCCGCCCGCGTTGGCGCGGACGGTGAAGTCCGAGGAAGAAGGCTTGGAACATTACCGGCGCGTGAGGGACGAGATCAGGGCGTTTGTGGAGAAACTGCCAGAAACCTTGAATTCATGACGACAGAGAGAACGCGAGTGGGAGAATAGGGCGTGCGAGATCAAAAAGACATTGTGCCGGGCAGCCCTGCGATGGTGAATCGCCACTGGGTGGTCGGATACGTCGAGGCTTCGGCTGGGCGGGTGCCACGTGTGGCCACGCGCTTGACGTGGCGGGATCGACTGGGCACCGCCGCCGTTCTCTGGAATATTGGACGCAAAAGTTACAGGGTTGAACCCGGGCTATACGCGGTCGGGCGGCCCACTGATAAGTCGCCGCTGCTGGCGACAGCCAACTACAAGTTCTCGTTCGATACGCTGCGCGAGGCACTGGAAGGGCTGGATGCCTGGATTCTGGTGCTGGATACACAAGGAATCAACGTCTGGTGCGCGGCCGGCAAGGGTACATTTGGAACTGATGAATTGGTGAACCGCATGACGGTCGCTGGCGTTTCGCGTGTCGTGAACCACACCACCGTGATTCTGCCGCAACTCGGCGGGCCGGGTGTGGCCGCTCATGAAGTTCGCCGCCGCACCGGCTTCCGGGTTGTCTATGGCCCCGTGCGGGCCAGTGATATCCCTGTGTTTCTGCGCGATGGCATGTGCGCCACACCGGAGATGCGGCGGGTGAGCTTCACGCTGCACGACCGGCTTGAGGTCGTGCCGGTGGAACTGGCGCAGCGGTTCGCTACGACCCTTCTCATTATGCTGGTGTTCTTTCTGGCGGCAGGAGTGGGACGAGACGGCTACAGTCTGGCGTTGGTTCAATGGCCCGGGATTGCAGCGGCCGTGTGGGTCAATTTCCTTGCTGGAATCGTCCTGGTGCCGGCGTTGCTCCCCTTGTTGCCTGGCCGTTCCTTTGCCTTGAAAGGCGCGGAAATCGGCGTGGTGACGGGAGCGGTTATCTGGCTAGTAGGCCGGTACGGTTTGGTGGGAGGGGCCGCACTGTGGCTGCTCAGCGTGGCGGCATGTTCGTTTCTGGGCCTGATGTTTACCGGCGCCACGCCCTACACCTCGGCTTCCGGGGTGCGTCGCGAGATCCGGTGGGCGATTCCGCTGCAGATTGCGTCCGCAGCAATTGGACTCGTTCTGTGGTTGCTTGCAAGGTGGAGGTGAGAAGACCGTATGAAAATGGAATACCTCAAGGATGTTGTCACTCTCAGGCTCGATCGCGACTTGTGTATAGGCTGCGGTCGTTGTCTGGAGGTCTGTCCGCACGGCGTCTTTGCAATGGCCGACGGCAAGAGTGTGATTCTTGACCGCGACGCCTGCATGGAATGCGGCGCCTGTGCCCGCAATTGCCCGGTGGACGCATTGCGGGTGAAGAATGGAGTGGGCTGCGCGGTCGGCATTCTTAATGCGGCTTTTGGGCGCAAGTCTGCCTGTTGCGGCGAAGATCAGGCTTGCTGTTGCAGCGAAAGCGAACCAGGCAAAAGAGGAAAGGAATCGGAGGCTGGATCATGAGCGATGGAATTATCAAACGGCTATCGTTTCTGGACCGGTATTTGACGCTCTGGATCTTCCTGGCGATGGGGGTCGGGGTGTTTCTGGGTTATGCCCTGCCCGGCTTTGGAAGTTGGATTGGATCGTTGCGACCGGAAGGTACGCAAACGAGTATTCCCATAGCTATCGGCCTGATTCTCATGATGTATCCTCCATTGGCCAAGGTGAAATACGAGGAGCTCGGGGATGTGTTCCGGGACTGGAAGGTGCTGGGATTAAGCCTGCTTCAGAACTGGATCGTAGGCCCGATTCTCATGACTGCTCTGGCCATTGTCTTTCTGCGGGGGCAGCCTGAGTTCATGATCGGGTTGATCATGATCGGATTGGCGCGGTGCATCGCCATGGTGATTGTCTGGAACGACCTGGCGAAGGGGGATACGGAGTACTGTGCCGGGCTGGTGGCTTTCAACTCCATCTTCCAGGTTTTCTTCTACAGCGTATATGCATGGCTCTTCATAACCAAACTTCCGCCTCTGCTGGGGCTGTCTGGCGCCGTGGTCAACATCACAATCGGGCAGATTGCGGAGAGCGTGTTCATCTACCTCGGCATTCCGTTCATTGCAGGAATGCTTACCCGCTTTGTTCTGGTGAAGGCCAGGGGGAAGGAATGGTATCACTCGAAGTTCATCCCGAGAATCTCGCCGATTACGCTGATTGCCTTGCTGTTTACCATTGTGGTCATGTTCTCCATGCAGGGTCAGAAGATTATCGCCAAGCCAGGCGATGTGGTGTTGATCGCCATTCCGCTTCTGATCTACTTCGTGGTGATGTTCCTGTTGAGTTTCTGGATGAGCGCCAAGGCCGGGGCCAACTATGCAAAGTCGGCGACACTTTCCTTCACGGCGGCAAGCAACAACTTCGAGCTGGCGATTGCAGTGGCCGTAGGGGTGTTCGGAATCAACCACGGAGCGGCATTCGCGGCGGTGATCGGACCGCTGGTGGAAGTGCCGGCGTTGATCGGATTAGTGAACGTGTCGCTGTACTTCCGGAAGCGCTTCTTCAAGACGTAGGAGGAGAGGACGAGGGAAGTGTGACGAGGCCAAAACCATGACGATGATCAATCCTACTGAAGAAGATCTGGCACGCGCGAGGCAATGTTCGACTGTCAGATCTCTACTTCAGTGTAACCGCCCTCGTGAAGGTTTTCCAGGGCGTCACGGATCTCTGCGATCTTCTTGCTGATCCTTGGCCACGAAGTGGTCGTGAGAACAAGAATTCGCACTTTGCGTCCAGTAAGATTCTGCTGATATTTCAGATTTCGATCGGTTGTGATGAATGCTTCGTAACGGCAAGCCTCGGCTTGATTGAGCAAATCGCCGTTCTGTAGGGTTGACCATCCCCGTTCGGCGCTTGTATCCACCGAATGGGGATGTAGATGGCGACGAAGAGGGACGGGAGTGCCTTGATCAAACAGAACGTTCATGCCAGTGACTCAATAAGGAGGCCGGATGAGGCATGCTCCAGAACCGTTTCCACCTGCTGTCTTGTGACACCCGGGAACCACTCAAGAAAGTCGTCAATAGACGCGCCGTCTTCGACATTGTCAAACAGGGCATGTACGGGAACACGAGTGCCTTTGAAGACCCATGCTCCGCTGACTTTCCCTGGTTGACGTTCCACTTCCGTACAGTTGTTCCAGTCACTATTCATGCCCGCATGCTACCAGCATTTCACCTATTCTCAATCCAATTCTTGGGTCAACTATTCTCGCTGGCAACGCGCATTCGGAAACGTTCATTCAGATTGCGCGCGGGGATGCCTTGACGGTGAGTGAGGTGCATAGGCATAGTGGCCGTCCTTTACCTGATTCTGGCGGCATACTGATCCTGATCTGAGGATATAGAATGCGTACGTCTTGCTGCCAGCCTGCTGATCGAGCATGGCGGCGGAAGGAAGGAAGAGGTTATTGCACAAGATTGAAGAGCGGTGAAGTATGGTTGTGAGGAGCGCAAGAATGGTCAAGAGCGGAATAGAGGATGTGCGTTCAAGGTTCGATCGAGCGGCGGCGGAATGGGATTCCAATCCGGGGCGGGTCGCTTTGGCCAAAGCAGTTGTCGAGGCGATACGGAATGCCGTGCCGCTGCGTCCTGATATGAACGCGATGGACTTTGGGGCCGGCACCGGTCTGGTGACGCTAGGGCTGTTGTCTTATGTTCAGAACATTACTGCCGTGGATGCTTCGGGCGAGATGTTACGGATGCTGAATGAGAAGTTGAAGATGCTGCAGGTCCGGAACGTACACACGCTTCTGTGCAATATCGCTGAGACAAAGCTGCCTCCGGCCACATTTGATCTGATCGTGAGCTCCATGGTGCTGCATCACAACCAGGATGTACCGCAGGTGCTTCGACAGCTTCGGAGTTCTCTTCGGCCCGGCGGCTGGATTGCACTTGCGGATCTTGAATCAGAAGACGGGACATTCCACACCGATTTGACCGGCGTGTATCATCACGGTTTTGATCGAGAACAGGTTTGCCGGTGGTTGCAGGATGCCGGCTTCGTCGACACAAGGGCCCGCGAGGCCCATCGGATCGTGCGGCCATCAGCCGATGGTCGAATCCACGAATACCCCGTCTTCCTCGTGACTGGCCGGACCACCTGAAGCAAGACCATAGACTGCGGAACAACCCGTTTTCGGTGAGTTGACAACCTCTGTTTGTGATGCGTATTGTTCCATTCACGAAGATGGGCTTGCAGGGAGCAAATGCAATTGTAGCAGCGATGTCCGACGGAAGACGCATCGAAGGAGCCGCCGTCGCCTAAGTGGCTATGGCGGGCCATGGCGGGGCGGCTACAGAAATGCCGGATGTTGGCAGGTGTAGCCACGGCGCTCCGCCGTCGTGAAAGCCATTGTGTGCCGGCTTGCAGCCGAGCCGCATAACTGCTCGTTGCGTAACATGTTATGTATGGGGCGAGTATTCAATTCAGGTCTGACGGAGGTTGGCGATGAATGGCGAACAAGCGTTGGCGGTTTTTGAGGACTACAAGATCCGCCGGATCTACGACGAAGCGGCCGAGACCTGGTATTTCTCCGTGGTTGATATCGTCGCGGCGCTGATTCAACAGCCGGACTATCAGGCCGCCCGGAACTACTGGAAAGTGCTGAAGAACCGGCTGAACAAGGAAGGCAGCGAGTCGGTTACAAAATGTAACCGACTGAAATTGCCGGCGGCTGACGGCAAGAAATACCTGACTGACGTGGCCAGTCCGGAGACCCTCCTGCGCATCATTCAGTCGGTGCCCAGCCCCAGGGCCGAACCGATCAAACTCTGGCTCGCCAAGGTCGGCTATGAACGCATCCAGGATATGAGCGACCCGGCCCGGTCGCTCGACCGCGCCCGCGAATACTGGCGGCAGCACGGACGCAGCGAGAAGTGGATTCAGCAGCGGATGATGGGGCAGGAAACCCGGAACAAGCTCACCGATTACTGGAAGGATCACGAGATCAAGGGCGATGAAGAATACGCTATCCTGACCAACATCATCCATCAGGAATGGAGCGGGGTTTCCGTCAAGAAGCACAAGAACATCAAGGGTCTGAAGACGCAGAACCTGGGCGACCACATGAGCGAGGCGGAGTTGATCTTCACTGCCCTGGCCGAGCTTTCCACCCGCCAGATTGCGGAGACTGTTGACGCCATCGGTATGCCCGAAAACGCCGAGGCCGGCCTCAAAGGCGGCGGCATCGCGAAAAGAGCCCGCGTGGAACTGGAGCAGAAGACCGGCAGGAGCGTGGTGACCGGCGAGAATTTCCTGCCCCCGGGAAGTACGATCAAGAATCTGGGGAACAAGGATTGATGGGCGCATGAGCAGAGTCAAGGTGAGGGAACAGAGACTCACGCATCGTCCATCTTCAATGCGCCGGTGGGGCACACTTCCGTACACTTGCCGCACTCAATGCACTTTTCCGCATTGACGGTGGGGGCGGCAGTTCCCTGCTGCGCGAGAGCATCGACTGGACACGCTTTCACTGCCGGGCACTTGTGGTTCTGGGGACAGAGTTCCTTCTGTATTACGAGAGACATTCTTCACTCCAATTCTGGATGGTGTGCCACCATTCACATATTCTGTTTCTGTCTTCTTTCGCGGATTATCTGGAACTCAGGAACTCATGAAGGTCAAAGTTCCTTCCCAATTCCTGATTTCCTGAGTTCCAGATTTCTCTTAGCATTCTTCGTTCCCTGCCTGCCTGGCCGTGGTTGGCGAACCATCTTTGATCAAAGCGCCTCTTCCGCCGGAAGAACGAAAGCTTTCATTCCTTCCCCCGGAAACAGGTTCTTCTGACACTCTTTGAGGGCTATGACTAGCTCATCCTTTTTTTCGTCCGTCACCACCGTGAACACGAGCACGGATTTGCCTGGCCAGATGTGCGTTCCCAGATGCTTTCCTGTAACACCTTCCCCTATGACCTGGGGCAATTCAGTGAAGGAATGCACGCCGTGTTCTTCAACCAGGGTGGTAATCAGGTCGCGGCGATCTTCAGGACAAATAACCATCAGCAGTTTCATGAAGGTTCCTCCGTTTTCGATCCGCCCGTCTGCTTGCCGTAGATCAGCATGTAGACGGTCGGGATGATGAGCAGTGTGAACGCTGTTGAAACAAACAACCCGAAGATTATTGACCAGGCCAGACCGCTGAAGATCGGGTCGAGCGTGATCGGCCAGGTGCCGAGCAATGCTGCGCCGGCGGTAAGGAAGATCGGCCTGAACCGGACCGCGCCAGCCTCGAAAACCGCGTCCCGCGGTGAAGCACCGCGTGCCACCGCGTTGCGGATGAAATCCACAAGGATAATACCGTTGCGGACCACAATGCCGGCCAGCGCTATCATTCCTATCATGGCCGTGGCGGTGAAGAAAACGGGGTTATTGAAGCCGCCCACGGGGCGGTTGACAATAAGATTGAGCAGCCAGAAGCCAGGCATAATGCCTATGAGCGTCAGCGGAATTGACATCATGATTACCACGGGCAGGATGTACGAAGCGGTCTCGTAGACCAGAAGGACGTAGATCGCGACAAGGGCCGCCGCGAAGGCAATGCCCAGGTCCCTGAAGACATCGAGGGTGATCTTCCACTCGCCTTCGCCCCGCCAATCGACGATTAAGCCGGCGGGAAGGGGATGCTTCTTGAAATACGACTGCAGGCCGAGCACGGCGTAAGCCGGACCGCGACCTGCCATCTCCGCGGTGACGTAGACGACGCGCTCCAGGTTTTTGTGAAAGATCGTCTTGTCATACGTTGTTTCCTCAAAGCGGCCCAGTTCGCCGAGTTGCACCGACTGTCCGCCACGGCCTTTCACGACGATATTCTTGAGAAAAGCGGGATCGGAACGATTCTCACGCGGCAGGCGAAGAATAATCGGCACCTCATTCTGCTGGCCTGGCACGTGTAGCGTGCCGCCGGGCATGCCGTTGAGAGTCAGGTAGAGTGTCTGCGTTATATCCTCTGTGGAAATGCCGTTGAGGCCGGCCTTATTGCGGTCCACATGAAAGAACAGCTTCCGCTGGTCAGACTCGACCGTGTCGTCGACATCCACGACCCCGGGCTCCAGTTCCATGCGGTCCTTTACTGTCGAAGCTGCGGTAATAAGGTCCTTGTAGACGTGATGGGGCTGACCGTAGACCTCGGCCACAATTGTGGAGAGAACGGGTGGTCCAGGTGGAACCTCGACAAGCTTGATGCGGGCATTCAGCCTTTTGCCGATCGCTGCGATGTCATTGCGGATTCGCAGGATAATGGAGTGACTGTCCATTTCGCGGCTTGTGCGGGGCAGGAGACTGATGCGGATATCGGCCACATGAGGGCCCTGGCGCAGGTAGTAGTGACGCACCAGGCCATTGAAGTCCATCGGCGAACTTGCCCCAACGGTGGAGGTGAAGTCTGTTACCTCGGGGATCGTGCGCAGGTAGTCTTCCAAGTCACGCACAACGCCGTCGGTGGTTTCCAGCGTGGCCGACTCCAGCATGTCCACAACCATCTGGAACTCGTTCTTGTTGTCGAACGGCAGCATCTTGAGCGGTACGCCACCGGTTGGAATCAGCAATAGAGAGAACGCGAACAGCAAGCCCGTGGCTGCCAGCAGCAATATTCCTTTGCGACGCGAATCCGCGAACGGCCGCAGGATGGCGCTGTAGACCCGGTAAGTGCGCGTCTGCTTGACGTCGTAGACTTCTTCGTCGTGTTCATCGCGCAACAGCTTGCTGGATACCCATGGCGTGATGGCGAAGGACACAAGCATGGAAGCCAGCATGGCGAGCGGCACATTAAGCGCCATTGGTTTCATGTATGGCCCCATCATCCCGGTGATAAAAAACATCGGTATGAACGCAACAACAACAGCCAGTGTGGCCAGAATAACCGGCGGCATCACTTCGTTCATGGCCATGCTGATGGCCTGGAGGCGCGGAAGTTTGCGCATCTTCAGATGCCGGTAGATATTCTCAACCGCTACGATCGGATCGTCCACCAGGAGGCCGAGCGAAAGGATCAGTGCGAAGAGCGTAACTCGGTTGATCGTGTAGCCGGCGAGATAGTTGACAAGAAGCGTCAGCGCGTAGGTGATGGGCACGGTCAAGGCCACGATAAGGCTGACTCTCAGGGTCATGACGAGTGCAACCAGCACGATGACGGTAATGATTGCTTCGATCAGGCTTTCCACCAGATTGTTGACTTTCTCATTGGCGGTTTCCCCATAGTTGCGGGTGACCCGGAACTTCATCTCGTCCGGAATGATCTTCCCGCGCATGGTCTCAAGCGACCGCTCTACTTCTCGTGAAACCCAAACTGCATTGCTGCCTTTCTTTTTGGTCACGGCAATGGTAACGGCAGGGAACGAAGCACCGTTGGTCAGACCGGTGATTGTGCGGTCTGCGGCCGCGCCGAAACCGATCCTGGTGTACGATTGAAGTTCTTCAGGAGAATCCTCGATCCTGGCCACGTCCCGCAGATAGACCGGCCGGTTTGCATGCGTTCCCACCATAAGGTTGCGGATCTCAGTCGCATCCCAGAGGAAAGGGCCGGCTTCAACACGGATGGATGCGTTGCCCTGCTCGAACCCGCCGCTTTCCATCTGGGCGTTCGACACCTTCAGTGCGCCCGCGATTTCCATCGGTGACAGCCCGTAGGCCGCGATGCGCTCCATGTCGAGATACACGTGGAGCACGCGACGCCGGCCGCCGTGGAGCGTGATGTTTCCGGTGTTGGGAATGTGCTGGAGTCGCGCGATAACTTCCTCTCCCGCCCTGTAGAGGGCATGTTCGTCATAGCGGTCGCTGTAAAGCGCGACGGTGACGATCGGGACATCGTCAATCTCGATGGGTTTCACGACCCAGCCGGCGATTCCGGGCGTGGTCTTGTCGATGTTCTGGAAGATCTTGTTATAGAGCTTTATCAGGCTCTTTTCCCGGTCTTCGCCGACCTTGAAACGAACGGTGACAACGGCCATGCCGGGGCGGGACATGGAATAGACATATTCCACGCCGTCAATCTGATAGAGCATGCGTTCAAGTCGCGACGAGACCAGCTGTTCGACTTCCTGGGCCGTGCCGCCTGGATACATGACCATGACGTCGGCCATTGGCACTACTATCTGCGGTTCTTCTTCCCGTGGTGTGAGGAAGAGTGCCGAGGCACCGGCGGCCAGGGCGATGATGATCAGGAGTATCGCCAGATTGCCCTTGAGGAAAGCATCTATGATCCCGCCGACCAGCGAATGTTTGCGTTCGGTGTCCATGTCCTAGTTCTCCCGGACCGGGTTGACGAGTATGATATCTCCGGCGTTCAGTCCGGAGAGCGCCTCAATGGACGCGCCGCGTTTCAGTCCGGTCCGGACCGCACGGCGAATGACACGTTGATTCCTGACCACCTGGACCAGCTCGATCTGGCCGATGGAATAAACGGCTGAGGCCGGGATCATGATAGCATTGCGGGCGTCATCCGCCACCCAGAGCCGGCCGAACGTACCGGGCATTACATTGTTGACTGTTCCTTCGATGTGGACTTTGACCAGTTGTGTACGGCTTAAAGGGTCGATTTCACTGACGATCTGGCTCACGCGGCCCTGAAAGTTGGTGGCGGGGCGGTCGAGCGTGACCTCGACGGTTTGACCGATGGGCAGTTGCGCAAGGAGACGCACCGGAACAGGAACCTGCAGTTGCATGTTAGCAGGGTCATATATGGAAAGGAGCATCTGGCCGGGATTGGCAAGGTCGCCGGGCTCAACGTGGCGGTCGGTGACAACCCCGTCCATTGGAGAAGTGATCTGTGCGTAGGTCAGCATGACCTTGCTCCGTTCCCACTGGGCGCGGGCGGCCGTAAACATTGATTGTGCCGCCGTCAGAGCCTGCTCTGTGGTTGCCTTGCTGTCATAGAGCCGGCGGGTTCGATTGAATTCAGTATCGGCCTGTTTGAATTGGGCTTCTGCCGCCGCGACTTGCTCCTTGATCTCCCTGTCGTCCAGAGTAATGAGTTCCTGTCCCTTCTTTACAGGGCTTCCGGCGGAGACAAAGACCTCCTTTACGGAAGCGGGAATTCTGGCGCTGAGATTCACCTTGATGTCGGAAGCCACGGTGCCGACCACGTCCACGCTTGGTGCGATTGATTCTGCCTTTGCAGTAAACAATTCGGCATTTGGCGGCACGACTGATCCGGCATTGTATTCCAGGCTGCCCCCGGGTGTGCGTGTGCGAAAGACCCCGACACTCCAGAGGATTATCGCAACCAGAATGCCTATGCCCAGAAACGGTTTTGCTACTTGTGTCCAGTTCCGCTTGGCCCCTGGCGGCGTATTGTTCTCAGTGTCATTGTTTCTCAATTCCTCAGTCATGTGTTCTTCTCCTTGTCATTTGTCTTTGGCGTACCGGCCAACCAATTGGCCTCTCGCGCGATCCAGATTAGAGATGGCAATCAGGTAGTCGTAAAGTGCAGCAATGCTCCGGGTGCGCATTCCAGTAAGACCGGTTTGTGCCGTCAGCAATTCCGACAGGCTGGCTGCGCCCTCCTGGTAGCGTTGTTGTGTGATCCTCAACGATTCCTCAGCATTCTCAATGCTCTTGCGGGCAATATCGAGCCGCTCCCACGCTTCGCCGGCCTGGAGGGAGGCGAAGGTGAGATCGAGCCGGAGGCTGCCGGCGGCTTTGTCGGCTTCGGCCTCCGCTGCACGCTCCGCAGCATTTGCGCCCGAGATTGCCGCACTGCGGCGGAAACCGTCGAACAAGTCCACCTCGGCGGCGACGCCAACTACGTAACTGTGTTGAAAGTCAGTCGAAACATCGCTGTTCCAGTCCAACGAACCGAAGGCGTTCACGGTTGGCAGATACTGCCTCCTGGCCTTGCGAAGGGCCGCTTGCTGGATTTCCGCGGCTTTACGGGCAACTTGCAGTTCCGGCCGCTTCTGGATGACGCTCATGTCCTTGGTCTCAGGCGGTCTGGCCACGGGCGGCTCGACTTTCACGGGGATGTTGACTGTGTTCACCATGTTGGTACCGATGGCGGTGTTGAGCGCAGCCAGCGAAAGCTTGACGCCGTTGCGGGCGCGGATCAGATCTTCTTTCGCCTGTGCGAGCTGGACTTCGAGATTCAGGACATCGGTCTTAACGACACTGCCAGCCTTCAGGCGCTCATTGGCGGCGCGAAGGCTCTCCTGCAGCGTCTTGACCGACTCCTCCTGCACTTCGACAAAGGCGCCGGCCTGAAGGACGGAGTAGTATCCACGCGCAACTTGATGGATCAGGTCATTCTGGAGGCCCCTCAGCACGAGCCGTGAAATCCCGGCTCCACTTTGTGCCATCTCGTTGTCCAATCCGCGCCGGCCGAAGTCGTACAGACGGTACTTGACCCCGAGGCTCAGCGCGAGGTTGTCGGTATCCGGCGGATTGTTGAAGTCTGACTGCATGGAAACGTTGCGCTGGTTCAGCATCATCATGAACGCCTGGGGCGGGTTGTCCGTGCGGGCGTAGGTAACGGAACCGCCAAGCATCGGGTAGTAGGCGGACTTTGCCTCTTTGATCGCGGCAGTCGCGGCCTGGACCCGTTCTGTCGCGGCACGGATGTCCGGATTACTGCGAAGCGTGGCGAGAATACATTCGTCGAGAGTGGCGCCACTGGCGCCGGGCTGACAGGAAAGCATCACGACAACACAGGCGATTACTACTGGTTTCATATACCTGATCCCTTCACTCTGAGAACTCTCAATCCGTGGCACGCACAATCCCTTGGCCTGATCATAACAGGAATGTTTCAACAAGCCAGACAGTTCATGGAGACCAAATCTGTGTGTAAAGCCAATCGCCGGATCGCCCCACAGCCAGAGCGGCTCACCGAGACGGTTCGCCCCACCTCGATGACAACGCACGGTGCAGCATTTTGGCTCAATTCTTGTTCTCCGGGTGGGGCGAGGCGTCCCTGCCGAGCCGTGATCAGCCTATGAGATCTGGTTGTTCATACAAAGTCTGGTGCGCTTCAAGCCTGTCATTTGCCGCCGCAGCCGCATCCGCCGCTGGAGGATGGAACTCCGCACCGCTTCAGGATCAGTTCCATCGGGCAGAATCCGGTGAATGCGGACTGAAAGAGATTCAGCCCGACAAACGCGGTGAACAAGAACCACCCGTGATGCACCCAGTAACCCAACGCAAGACTCGCGACCACGAAAATCCCAACTACCATTCGAACATACCGTTCAGTTGTCATACTTCTTTTCCTTATCTTGTCTCGCGTTTAGAAACTGCCTGAAAATGAAGCCCCGATCAGCATGCCGAAAATGGTGCTGACCCAGGGGCTGGATGTGATCGGGCAGGCACCGGTTGAACACCCTACGACCCGGTACCATGCGTAACCGATCAATCCGCCTGCTATGACGCTCACAATCGTTCCCATACTCATATGCCACCTCCATTGTGCGTGTGCTGTTCTCAGCCGCAACAACTGCAGACCCCGCAACTGCTGCCGCATGCTTCCTCAGGCTCTGCTGCCACGGCATCGAGTTTCGCGCGTAGCGCACTCGGTGACAGTACTCCAACCATGGTATCCACGGCTTTTCCGTCCTGGAACACGATCAGCGTTGGCACAGCCTGCACTCCGTACCTGGCTGCAAGCTGCTGCGCCTCGTCCACGTTCACCTTGACTACCGCAAGTCGTCCCTCATAGGACTTTGCGATCCCTTCCAACGCGGGGGCCAGGGCGCGACATGGTCCGCACCAGGGCGCGAAGAAGTCCACCAGCACCGGCACTTTTGACTCCAGCACCTCTCCTTTGAACTCGGATTCCTGTATCTGTTTCACTCCGTTCATGACCCGTCCTCCTCTTTATTTTGGCCTTATTGCCTCATAAAGGATTAGAGCCACGAGGTGCGGAAAGGTTACAGGGAATCGGAAGAGATATTCGTCTGGGAAGAGGAGTTCAGGGAGATTGGACTGGATAACAGGATAAGCATGAAGGATTTGCGACATGATCCGCTCTTGCCCATTTGGCGAAACGGTTCGTGTAACAAGCCGTTACCATCCTATATTCTACATCCTGTTTATCCGCAAACAGCTCTTCTTGGCAGGTTCAACAGTTTGCGGCGCTGGCCTTTGGCCTCTGCGGAGGCTTCGCGCGCTTTTTGCCGGGGCCGGTCTTCTTCCAGCAATTGCGAAGAACGACATGAAGATGGTCGCGGAACTCTGCAGGCAGTGGGCAAGGTTCGTCGTTGCGGTAGAGGGTTATGGTCTTCCGCATATTGTCCACCACGACCCGGCATGGATTGCACCCCGCAAGATGGGTTTCCAGTTCCTTGCAGACCGACGGGTCTACCCCGCCATCCACATAATCGTTGAGCAAAGCAAGAAGTTCGCCACATGTTGCGCCGTGCGTGCCGCCGATCGAACGCGTCCTGGTAAGTTTCTTAGTCATGGGCTTTCTCCTGTTGTAGCGTATGTCCCGAGGCAAAGTCGTGAGCGTGGTTGCCGGGTGTGTACCGGCGTTTCTCATCGCCGAAGACACGAGTGAGGCGTTCCCGCAACTGCATGCGTGCGCGCAAGAGTCTGACCTTTACATTGGCTTCGCCGATTCCAAGCGCCTTTGCTGTGTCCCTGACCGAGAGATCCTCCACATCCCTGAGCAGGAAGACTGCGCGGTGTGTTGGAGACAATTCGGCGATGGCGGCATCGAGCAGGGCATGCGTTTCGGTGCGCTGGGCCAGGTGGTCGGGGGTCTCGCGCCAGTCGGCTATGTATTCCGGATGGGGAATCTGACCATATTCATCAGGTTGAGTGGCTTCGTCCAGGGATGTGGTCAGGAGGCCGAGACGCTTGCGCACAACCTTCAGTGATGCGTTTGCCGCAATGGTGGTGAGCCATGTGGAGAACGCAGCTGTTTCCCGGAAGCTCGACAGGTTCTTCACGGCGCTGAGGAAGGTCTGCTGCGTCACATCCTGGGCTTCATGCTCGGATCCGGTCATGCGGCGAGCCAGACCGTAGATGCGGCTCTCATGGCGTTTGACCAGGGTTTCAAACGCGGCCAGGTCGCCGGTCTTGGCGGCGCGGACCAATTCCCGATCATCCGGATTCTCAGCTGAGTCTGTTGTTAGAAGAGGGTCCATACGACCAAAGGATGGTACCACTCCTCCGAATCCACGGCGAGCGAATTGTCTTTTCGCTTCCATTCCGTTCCGAAACGCGATTGCGCTTCTCTCCTGGTGCATGAACGAGTATGTTTCCGTCCTGAAATGGTCGGATTGTGTGGCGAAAGCGAGGAGGTTTCTGTGACGGGTGATTTTGAACATCTTGTTCCTGATACAATGCTGAACGCTGTTGAGCAGGCGCTTGGTGTAAAGATGACCGGGCTGGCAACGGCCTTGCCGAGCTATATCAACAGGGTGTACGAAGTCCAGACCATGGCGGGCGAGCGGTTGATTGCCAAGTTCTACCGGCCTAACCGTTGGTCGCGAGAGGCGCTCCAGGAGGAGCATGATTTCGTGGCGGATTGTGCTGCTGCCGAGATACCCGTAATAGCGTCGATGACACTGCCCGGCGGTGGAACCATTCATGAAGCCGATGGAGTCTTCTTCACCATTTTCCCGAAGCGATTCGGACGACAGTTGGAGATTAATAACGATCAGGACTGGCTGCGTGTGGGTCGTCTTCTGGGGCGGGTGCATGTCGTGGGCAGCAGTCGTGAAGCAAAGGCGAGGACGGATCTGCATCCCGGACGATCGATCGCCCTGCATGTCAATCACCTGATCGAGAACCGGTTTGTGACACCAAGGAACGAGGATGCGTTCCGGGATGTGACCTCGCGGATTCTCGACCTGATCACCGGGCTTTTCGACGATATCGAGTTTATCCGCATTCACGGTGACTGCCATTGTGGCAACCTGCTGGACCGGCCGGGCGAGGGCATCATGATCATTGATTTCGACGACATGATGGTCGGTCCGCCGGTGCAGGATCTATGGCTCCTTCTGCCGGACAGGGCGGACAAATGCCGGCGTGAGATGGATCTGCTGCTCACCGGTTACGAGCAGTTCAGGGATTTTGAACACAGCACTTTCCGCCTTATCGAACCGCTTCGTGCCATGCGCATAATCTATTTCCTCGCATGGTGTAGCCGCCAGACGAATGACTACAAGTTCCGAGCGATGTATCCCGACTGGGGTTCGGACGGATTCTGGCAGAAGGAAGTGAACGACCTGGCTCGCCAGCTTCAGGTGATTGAAGAGCATCTGTAGAAGAAGACCTTAGACATTAGACCATAGACCTTAGACCGAGAAGACAGTCAGTTGTCAGTGGTCCGTTGTCAGTTGCGAGCCATACAATGGTCTGACGATAGGGCGGTCGTCAGATGTAGATGTGTGGCCGTAAAGAACAGGTCAAGCCCACGCTGCGCCGCAGCCTTCCAGGGGTCTATGGTCTATGGTCTTCCCGTCTATGGTCTCTTCTCAGCACCCTTCTTACTGATTCCTTTGCGATATGCCAGAGCCGGATGTGCCGCGCGGGCGGATGGGCGGGTGGTGGCGGCGTTCTATGTATGACCGGACCGAGACAGCCCCGTTCCTTCAATGCTTCGTAGATCCGACGGCCGATCCATGCGTCGGTCGCGGCATATATCAAGGCCCGCTCGGGTAGATTCGGGAGATCCCATCTTGTGAGTTGGGCGCCTTTTGAGATTCTGCAACCGAGCAGGACGGCGGCAAGCCCGCGCAATCCATGATGCTTCATGCCGTGGCGTGACGCGCATGTGCCGAGGTCCACAAAGCCGGCCGGTTGAAACTCAGTCAGACTTCTCAGCTCCTTGAGATCCCTGTCGATTGCAACGCCAGCCTTGATGATCTTTGGATTGGCTAGAAGGCCGACGAGTTCGGCAGGCAGGCCGATCAGGCCGAGCTGAAAGATGAAAACTACTTTTGCGCCCGCGAGTTGAATCAGGGCAGGGGGATAGAACTCGCCCTTCTTGAATGAAGGCCGTGTTTCGATATCGAACCCAAGCAGTGTTTCGCGGCTGAGTTCAGTCACAGCTGCAAGCATGTGAGCCCGCGAAGCTACGACGCTAATGGGTCCCTGGTAAGCCGCCATTTCGAGCCGGTTGATTTCATCGGGCGACAGTTTCTGGTCCAGCTTGAAGGCAGGTCGAACGCCGGACTGAGACTGTGTCGATCCCCGGCTTCTGGTTCTTTCGGAAGCGTGTTGTCGTTGAGCAGGTTGATTCATGCGGCACAGCCTGCTGGAAAATCATGGCGCGGGCAAGGGCAAATCCATCTGTTGTCGGGGCGTCCACTTCTGTAGCCGCGGCACTCTGTTGCCGCGCAAGCATGTTCAAGAGCCCTGCGCCTCAGTCCGACACGCCGACAGAGCGGCGTGGCTACAGTCATTGCCACTCATCGTAACTGATGGGTATTCAACGCTTGCCTTTGCGCCCGTGAAGACGCAACCATAGCGGCATGTCCACGCAGCACCATCTATCCTGTCCTCTATGCGTCTGCCGTGACAGCGTTGTGCCCTTTGCGCGCGATGCGATTCGTGAATACCTGATTTGCGCGAACTGCGACCTGGTATTTGTCCCGCCCCAATATCATCCCGCAGCGGACGTAGAAAAGCGGCGCTACGATATGCATCACAATGATCCGAAGGATGCGGGCTACCGGCGGTTCTTGTCGCAAATGGCGGACCCGTTGAAGGCTCGGCTACCGGCGGGCGCCGAGGGTTTGGATTTCGGGTCGGGACCCACGGGAGCCTTGGCCCTGTTGCTTGAGGAAGCCGGGTTTAGAATGAATCGTTATGATCCATTCTATGCGCCAGATGCAGCGATCCTGGACCGGGAGTACGACATTGTCGCCTGTTCTGAGGTGGTGGAGCATTTTCATCAACCGGCCCGGGAATGGGAGTTGTTGTTCCGCCTTGTTAAGCCGGGAGGTTGGCTGGGTATCATGACGCTTCTGAGGGAACATGAAACTGATTTTACGACGTGGTGGTATTGTCGTGACATCACCCACGTTTGTTTCTACTCGCGCAGGACTTTTGAGTGGACGGCCCTCCGTTACGGTCTGGCCGTTGAGTTTATCGGGGCATCCGTTGCACTGCTCAGCCGGCAGTAGAGGATCTAGCGCCAGAGCAGTTTGTTCCGTTCCCATTCGCGGCGCGGATAGACGTGAAAGAGCAGGCGGTCGCCCTGAATGCGGACAAGAATGCGCACGTTGCCGCGCTTGAGTTTGTACCAGTTGCCGGCTGATGTTTCCTCTGTCGGCAGCATGGATATAAAGGACTGGTCCAGTTCGAGGAAATGCCGCAAGGCCCCGAGAATACTTGTCTTTTTCACGATGGATTGAACGTGGCATTTCTTGAGGGCGGTTTCGAACTGTGTTTCGCGATCGTCACCGTCGAGTACGAATTCATGGTTGTTCAGCGATGGCGCCGCGGGATTGGGAATGTACGCAAACCGTTCCGGCGCCTGGGTGGCGACCACCGTCGGTTCAGGCGGGAGCTCTTCCGTTACCGCCGCGTCTTCCTCCTCTTTCATAATGTCCAGCAGTCCCACTCCGCCCATCGCCCTGATGGTTCTCAGATCCAGCAGCAGCCGCCGCAGCAGTATTTCAGCGTTTGGTTCCACCAGGTCGTTCCATGCGCGCTCCATGATCTTTGCATGATCGCTATCCTTCACGACAACCCCGTCTTCCCCCCTGTCCATGGGCAGACAAGTCCGTATCAGCGAGGCGACGATTTCCATGGCCATTGACGCGGTGGATGCCGCGAGAATGCCGGTGAGTTCGTCCTCGGGCTGTTTATGGGGAAGCGCCTTCATGGCACCCGCAATGTACTTTGCGAGAAGGGATTTGAGACGCTGTCCTTCCTGCGGTACACGCGCCTCTCGCATCCTGGCGGGATGATAGAGCATATGTGCGAGCAGACCAGGGACCCACTCGCGCAGACGGAATGGATCGGAAAGCCCGTTTCCTTCCACTATCAGAATGTGGAGAATCGCGGACCAGCACCACGGCGAACTCATCGGTATAAACCGCATCTTCACGGTTTTATCCTGGGACACAGCGTGGTTCATTCTTGGGAATAACTCGGGGCATGCCATAGCCTCGAAATTGCGCGTGGCGATGACGGACAATGTAAGGACAGCCGGCTCTGCGACCTCTACTCTGAGCGATAGAAATGCTTCACTCATTCTTCCCTTGCGCTGAGTGAGGCTGGTTCGCAGTTGTTCCTGCTCTGTGTGAATCCTGCCGTGGCGTTCTCGCAGTGTCTGAACGCGCGCGCCGCTGGCCGCAATAGATGCGTCGCAAAGAGGGCCGCAGGGGTTGCATCCGTCCAGCGCGGCGTCGGCCAGTTCTGCATCGACTGGTAGTTCTGTCAGAATAGCAAGCTGCCATGGATCAGCGATTTGTCCGAGATATCGCAAGACAAACCGTGCGGCTTCAACAGCATGATGAGGCACGCGGCTCTTTAAGTCGCTCTCGGCGTAGAGGAGTCGCTCTATGGTGTTTTCGGAAAGTTGCTTTACAGCCTCCGGATTGTAGGACAGTTCGATAACTTCAGCGGCCGAGCGGTCGGAGACTCTGGTGGCAACGGCCACGTAGTCGGAAAGGAGAAGGAAGAAGAGCGCGACGTCTTCCTGTGAAACACCAGGCCTTCCCCGGGCTCCATCAAGAAGGCCTCTGAGTGTTATTTGATGCGTATGCCAGACCTCTTCCTCGAAGAGATCGGAGCCGAGCTCGATGTGCCGGGCTTTCAGCAGCCGAAACCGTGTTCTGAGATGTTGGAAGTCGCGGTCTTTCAGCAGGGTGCCGACCCGTTTGCGGGCTGCCGCAAAGATCTCGAGGGCTTCTATTCTGACGTCAAGTCCCTCGCCTATCATTACCTCGAACGACGGCAGGTCTTCGAATTTGAGTTTGATCACGGTTTCGCCCCCGATCTGGAAGAAAAACATCCGAATTGCATGAATGAATCCACGCGAACCTACTTAGCCAATGGGTGGGGAGCGCCGGCGTATGACATCAGTCGGGCCAACGACTCGGCCATTGTGCTCAAGATTGACGGGTCGGGAAGAGTGATGATCATCCGCATTCGGCCCTGTTCATCCTTGTCGAGACATTCAGAAAGCTGTTGCTTGAGAAGTTCAGACGTCTTCTTTGCCTCTTCCTGATTTGCGGCCTGCGGTACCAGTTCGGCGAGGAAGCCGAATGCCGATGCCAGCAATTGGCCGCCCGCTGCCGACATGCGCTCTCGCTGTTCGGATTTCTCCTTTACCTCGGACTCCAACCGTTTCTTCTCGCTCACATCGACGGCCGCTTCGGGTTTGGCGCCGATAAGCACTTCAAGCCGCCGCTTCAATTCTTCCATTCCACTTTCCACCGACACCTCGTCGAGATTCGACGATGCATCCAGCGCCGCGAGAGCCATCTGGTGTTTGGCTGAGAGTGTCTTTAGGAGGGTTTCCTCGATGGTTCCCTCTGTAACGAGAACAAACACCTGGACAGGCCGCTTCTGTCCCATTCTATGCGCCCGCCCGATTCTCTGTTCGAGCATTGCCGGATTCCACGGCAAATCCACGTTGATAACCGTGTTAGCGGCTTGCAGGTTCAATCCAGTGGCCCCGGCATTGGTTGTCAGGAATACCCGGCAGTCGGGCTCTTGCTGGAATGTGTTCACAAGCGCCTGCCGCTTCTTCTGTGGAATCGAACCTTCAAGCCGGACGAACTCCAGTTTGTGCTTCCTAAGAATGGGTTCGATCAGGTTCAGCATGGTTGTCCATTCAGAGAATACAATGACCTTCCTGTCTTTCTCCGCGCTGATATTGGCGATGAGCTCGTCGAGTTTCTCCAGCTTGCTCGAGTAACCAGGTTCTTCCTTGGTCACCAGGAACGTACTGTCCGCTGTCATGCGGCACATCAGGAGCGCTTGTCGCAACCGGAGGAGATCCATTTCGGTGAGGAACTTCTTGCTGACAATCTGACTCACGATACGCTTGTGCTGGTCGTGTAGTTCCTCCTGTTCCCCGGTCGGCGTGATCCTGATGATCTCCGTCGTTCGCGGGGGGAGTTGCCCCATTACGCTTTGTCGTGTTCGTCGCAATAGCATTGGGGCCAGCCGCTGCCGCAGGTCTTCCATGTTCTTGTATCCGAGAACCTTGCCTTTCTCGTCCACGACCCGATGGCGATGGAAGAAATGGAACGCCGGCCCCAACCTGCGATCATCAATGAACTCGGCCACAGAAAAGAGCTCGTCCAGCCGGTTCTCGATTGGCGTTCCTGATAAAACCAGGGCGAACGGGGAGCGCAGGGACTTCATGATTCGCGAGGTCTTGGCCTCCCAGTTCTTTATTCGCTGTCCCTCGTCGAGAATGATCAAGTCCCATTTCGCCTGCTCGATCGCCATGATATCGCGAAGAACCTGTTCATAGTTGCACACTGTGAAGAAAGTCGGATTGGCGTACTGCTTTGCCCGCTCGCTTGCGGTGCCGACGACCGAATCGCATGTGTTGTCCGAAAACTTGCGGATTTCCGAGCACCATTGTGACTTCACCGACGCCGGGCAAACCACCAGGACCTTTGCGATTCCCGCTTCCCTTTTCAGTAATTCCGCCACGCCGATGCCCTGTGGTGTTTTCCCGAGCCCCATCTCGTCGGCGATGATCGCCCGGCCCGCGCCTACTGCGAAGGCGATTCCATCAAGCTGGTAGGGGAGCAGTTCGATCTTCAAAAGGGTTTTGCGAAGCGGATGCCCGGCCGGATTCTTGCGGATGGCCTCAACATGAGAGCGGATGCGATCCAGGAACAGTTGCTGGTTGATGTATTCTTCGGCATCAGGATAGAGATTAACGTTCTGTCCCGCCGCCTCAATCTTGCGCACACGTTCAAGCAGGTCGCGCATATTATCTATGCGGCAGTTGCGGATTGGCGCCACTATTGTCTCGATCCGTCCGGGCAATTGACGCGGCAGCAGCAGACGCAATTCCACGTCTTTGCCGTACTGAAGATGGACTGAAATGCCGGCGCGACGGTATGGTGTGTTGCGAACCGAAGCTGGAAACTTCTTTGAGAGTTTACTCGACGTGAACAAGATGTGCTTGCAGGTTCCGAGAGTATTCTTCTTGAAGTCGGGGCAGGTACAATAGGACTCGCCCCGTTCCCAGCCGCGCAAGGCAACGCGATATGTCTTTCCCGATTCCGCGCTCGTGACCAGGTAATCCGACCACAACACATCGGGTTTCAGGATTTTCACCGTCATCTTCTCTTCGCTTGCGCGCTTCTTGCGATCTGCCAGCATACGCGAAACCAGTTGTTCCTCTGTCAGGTGTTCTATGGGGGTATCGTCTGACGGCTCAACGGCAAGGCCAAGGAAGGTCTTGTCCTCGAGGATCATGGAAAAGACCGCCCCGGTATGTTCGCAGGGGATGGAACAGGCGGAACAGCTCCATAACAGCCTCTTTTGTGCGCCTTTCGACAGGCTGATCGTTACTGTTGTTGATGCCTGTGAAACCAATACGGCAAGACGGTTGTTGTCCAAAGTCACATTTGCCGGATCTATCTCGATCTTGCCGCCCTTTCGTATCAACCTGACGCCATCCTCGCCGAGCAGTTTTGCGGCTTCAATGAACGTCAGCCGCGATAGCCGGTCTTTCAGCGTCAACGCATCAGCAGTCTTCGTTGTCATGTCCCTTCCTCTCGTAATCCAGGTTGAACACAAGACCTCAAGAACAGGGATCCGTATCCTTGTCTTCTTGTCTGTATCGCGGGAGGATGCAACACTTGGCTTCGAATTGCAATCGCAGCGTCATTGCGATTGCAGTGGCGGGATTACTGAATGCGGGTTTACCGTGGAACACTGACGATATGGACCGAGAAAAATGCTTGCGGCGATTGTCCTGTTGCTTCAATATCCAGCCGCTATCACATAATAGTCAAAGGTTCCGGGAGAGGTGGCTGAGTGGCCGAAAGCGACGGTTTGCTAAACCGTTGTACGGGTAACACTGTACCGGGGGTTCGAATCCCCCCCTCTCCGCCATAAAAAGCGGAATTGCTTGATTCATCAATGGTAATCGGCCTATTCCTTAAGAAACTCATCACTTTCATCCCGCGCAGTACCCGCATAATACCCCTGTTTTCCCGCCATATTTTCCCTTTTCTTTCCCTAGGGAAACTATGCAACCTTGTCCAGTACATCCAGACACCTGATGGCTTTCTGGCCTTCCGACCGTCTGTAAGGTGCATAGATCAGCGTTTCCTTCAGGTCCGAATGCCGTAGAATCCCCATGATGGTTTCCAGCGGAACACCATTTTCTCTCAATCTCACAGCACAGGTATGCCGTAGGTCATGAACCCGCAGACGACCTTTTATCTCCGCTAACTTCTGCGCCTTCTTGAGCAGATCCAGAACATCCAACCTGCATCGACCACCGTCGTGATGTGCAAATACGAAGTTGCTTTTGTTGCTTGTCTTGAGGCGTTCAAGCAAGCCCCGCACGCTGTCGCACATCGGTATCTCACCCTCGCTGCCCTTCGGATGCCAGGTGAACGTCCGGCTTGTGGCAATGACCGCCTTCTCCAGATCAACTTCCCCGACCTTGATGTTCATCAGGGCATCCTTCTCCCGGATATCGAGGCACACACCAAAATCATTCAGGCTTTTCTCAGTAGCGAACATCCGATCTTCCGGTTCTTTCTTTGCAATCAGATCCTTGACCTGCTTGATTGCCTTCGGTGGAATCGAAACAGTCCGCTTTTCCGTGACCTGCTTTTCATCAACACTGATAACACCATCCTCCCAGTTGACGTCGGTCCATTCTAGATTCACCATCTCATTCAGCCTCTCGCCGGTCTTCAGCAGAAACTCGACTATATCCACGAACTTCGCGTTGCCGGCTTCACTACCGCTTTCTACACTTGCAGCTGCCTTCAGCAAGGCCGATTCCTCAAGCTTGGAAAGCGGTCGGTGTTTCGCGGCCATTTCTTTCCTGTTGGGTCGTGCTGCTTTCACGTCCTCAAACGGGTTGAACTCAACCAATTTCTTTTTGATCGCGAAGCGGAAAATCTGCTTAAGAGTATCCTTCTCAAAATGCAGCGTTGCCTTCGATGCCCCAGCCTTTATCTTCCGCGTGAATTTGCGTGAGCCATTGGGCATCAGCGGTTCAGTCTTGCGGTGAACAATATATTCCGCTGCTATTCCTGGACTGATAGCTTTCAACGCTGGATTACGCATTCTGCGGACTTCAGCAAGGTAATAGCTGAAGTTGTCGATGACAGCCCGGTATCGGCTGTAGCTGCTGGCTTCAAGGTCGCTCTTCTCCTGCAACCACACATCGTAGGCGAATTGCTTGAATGAACTAATATGCTGTGCTTTCCTTGTTGCAGGCTCCTTACCGTCTTCGATGTCAAAGTTATAGCGTGTCGCCCGCTTCGTGGCCTCTTCGAGCGAAACTGGCCCGAAAACCTCGAACGTTCTTTTGCCATTAACTGTGCGGGAAAATCGGTAGGATTCACCGCGCAGATACAGGCCCTTCGGCCATTCAGGTTGCCTTGTATCTTCTATTTTGTTCATCGCGTTCCCTTTCGTTTGCAAGAGCGTCTGGTTTGTTTCAGCCAGGCTATGAGCTCATCCCTGATGATCCGGCGTTGCAGGATACCGCCGGCATCGCAGACAAAATCAGGAAAACGCCCGAGTCTGGCCTTCTCCTCGTACAGTATATTTGTAAACCGTTTCGTGCTTACGCTGATCATTGCAGCAGCCTCTGCCGTGGTTAGCACCGGCTTAGTGGTATTGTTCACGCCCTGCTCCATCGCCTGCATCATCAACTCTATGCGCGCAATGGCTGGATTCTCAGAGCCCCGTTGTCTATCCCCAACCGTTACCACCTGCATCTCGTCTAAAGGCCGCATTCGATTCACCGCCGAAATTGGAAGATTAAAAGCCGTGACCAATATGCCGCTCGGCACCAGTGACGGCACCATCGGGCATGTCGGCGCATTCAAATATGTTAATCTCTCAATCATTTCCGCACCCCGCTTCCCGCATTCCTCTTGGCCTTAATACCATCGATGTATTCAGTAATATCCGACGTCGCCCATTTTGAACTACGGCCGACTTTTAGTGGCTGCGGAAATTCTGCTCTCGCAACCAGTCGGCGCAGTGTTCGAGGGCTGATATCGAGCCTGTCGGCGACCTGCTTGTCATTCAATAACGAGATTTCGTCCATCTGCTTCTCCTGACTTACCGGTGTAGTATTAACCGCCTGCCTGGCATTCCCAAAATCCGAGCATGCCGTTTTCATTGTCGTGCCCCGTGCGTTTAGTGCCTCGTCGAAAATGTCCAATCCGTTGTCCTGTGATGTCGTTTCCATGATCCGCTCCTCAATGTTCTACCCATAAAGTTTTTCCCTCGTATCATTGGTGCCCGCGCAATTCGTGATTCGGTTTCGGTTTCAGTTTCTGTGGTTGCGTTGGCCGTGTGGCCGGTTTATTACTCTGCCAGTTTCTGCATCGTTTAATTCATCCCGGGTTCCTCCTGCGTCTCCTGCCACAAGCGCAGTGCTGTCACAGCCAAGTCGGCCGGCCTGGACCAGTCTTCCAGCCCATCCTCCAGATGCGTTGTCAGTTCCCAGTGGGGTGGTGCGATGGTCAATATGATCGGTTTGAATTTGTCCGTATACCAGGTGACCACTCTTTCCAGCTGGGGCTGTGTCACCAGTTTCATTAGCGATTCCGGGATTATTGTCACCACGCCGTCCACTATGCCTGCTGACGCCATAAACGTTGCGTCGTCGCGGTTGTCCATGGCGGTTGCAACTGGTTTCGTACCTGAAGGCCAAGGTGAGTCGCCAAGTTGTGTCATCTGCGGTTTATATCGTTCGTTCATCTTACTTCTCCTGGGCGCTAGTTGTTAATTGAGCCCCAGCGCTGCGCCCATAAGCGCTGGTGGCTCGTTTTTTACACATCAAGCAAAGTTGTTCCCGATGATGTTTCTGCGTCCAGGACCAGGCCATTGATCCATGCCGGGACCTTCTTCCAAGCGGTTGTGATGGTTTCCGCGCATCGCGTTTCTAGCCCCTCGGGCACCGTTGCCGTTACGCTGTCGTGGCAGTGCAGAACAACAGGACATCCAGCGGTCTCCAGCCTGTAGATCACCCACACAAGGCAATCGCGTGCAATAGCCTGGACAATGTTTTCAACCAGCAACCCACCGTAGAGAGGGAATCCGGACGCGTACTCAATCGACAGACCGTCAGAGGTGAAATACTGCTCAACACCGAACTCATCCAGATATGAACGCGTCTCACCGGAAGGCGGAATCAATCCTGCATGCGGATACACCAGTAACCGTCCGGACGGTAGCGTGATGTATAACGTGCCGGCGTTTACGGCGAACCCGATACCCCTGACCGATGCCGGCATTCCCATGATAGCCCGTTGAGCGGCAGTCTCACATTCATGCCAGAACTTCGGGATCGTCGGATATTGCTGCCGATATTGGTGAACTACGGATGCGACCACATCCTGAGATAGCGCGCCGGTATGAAAGAGAGGTTGCAGTATCGACTGAGCCTTCAACCGCTGGAAGAAAGTCCTGGCACCCATGCCGTACCCAAGACCTAGGACAGCTGTTTTGCCAACCTGGCGGTACGCCGTCAGTCTAGCCTTGAGGCCATCTCCATCCCCAGCACGAGGCTTCCGGACCTCACAACGGAACTGGGCGCTTGCAAAAGTGGAATATACATCATTACCGTCGGCAAACGCCTGATGTAAATCCGACTGCCCGGCAACATAGGCCAGGATACGAGCTTCGATCTGCGAGGCGTCACCGCTGACCAGCATGTAACCCGGCGGCGCGGAAATAGCACCACGCACACCCGTGGCAAGCTCTGCGTCAAGGGCACTTCCAACGACCTTCTTCAAATTCTGGATATTGAATCCGTCGCCGCCGGCAAACCGGCCTGTGTTGGCGCGATGATATGAGAGTAGGAACGGGCAATAGCCGTTCATCAACTTCGTGGCCTGCTCAAGATGATTCAATCTCCCACGCAGATTGGCGGCAGACCCCAGTGCAACCTTCGCTTCGACCAAGTGACGGACAACCAGATCATCGTCGAGAATCAGCTCTTCCCTGGCACGATCACCCTTAGCCAAAGCGAGTATCATCCCGGTCCTGCCAGACTTCACAGGTAAAGAACGACCGGTAGCTGCAAGGGCCGTCGTAAGGATCTCAGGAAATAGTTTTGTACTGCGGATGTTCTTTTCAGTATATCCAGTCAGATGGACGCGTTGTGCAAGGGATGATTCAAGGGCGGCCGCTGTTGCCTGCACTGTGGCGAGGTTGATTGAGAATGGACGCTCCACGAACATTTTTACGCTGTGCTCAGCGGTCCACAGTTCAATCGGGCGGCCAGTCGCCTTAGGCAACAGGATGCCGGCAAGGCGTGCGGTAATGTCAGCATCGGTAATCGCGTACTGCCGGAGGGCAGAAAGCTGATCCGGGTTGAGTACACGGACGCCTTTCATAAAGGAGAGATCGCCTTTGGGCGGGAGATCGTAGCGCGTTGCCAGGTCTCGTAGTTCCCCACTATCGTCGCTGCCGTGAATCAGCCGAGCCAACAGCATGGTGTCGAGGATATGCGCTATGCGTAGCCCGAACCTGTGGAATAGTGCGAAGTAGTCGAACGCTGAGTTGTGGAAAACCACCAGCACCTGTTCAAGATTCTGGCCATAAGCGGATTGAAGCTCCTGTAGGAGAGCGGCTACATCAGTGCGGAAGTCAGTCCTGCCGTCAGGGTAGGAAACAGCGACGCCATGGACGTGGAACTCCGGACGAAGCACATATTCCGGTATACTCAGCTTATCCAGGCTGTACCCTGAGTCGTAATACGTTTCAAGGTCGAGAATAAGACGAGGCAGCGTGACCGGCCATGGTACAGGTGGTTCGTGAAATGTGGTCAATCCTTCTTGCCCTACTGTAGCAGGAATCAGTACACAGTCTTCTCTAGGTTTCTGCAAAACGCTTAAATCAGGTGTCACAGGATTTGTCACCAGACACTCATCCGCCGATGTGACGGGTGTGACGGGTGCTACAAGACCTCCATAGTAACCCATAGAAGAAGGACTATTCTTACTCTTTTCCTCTTCTCTCTCTTCTTCTTTAGGTTGCATAGAGACAGATTGTTCAGCCGTCACACCCGTCACAGAGGGCATATTCTGGTGTTCTTCCTTAGAGATTGTCCTTAGCAGAGGATCGCTCATGGTTTCACCTTTTCCCCGTCAAATCGGCGGAGCCCTGTCCACGCGTGGTACTGTTTGCCGTCAATACCTCTAGGTTTCGCCTTTGCTGCTTTTTGGAATACCCGCAAGACACTCTCTGCAAACCTGCCATCGCCCAGTGGGCGATAGCCTTTGTCGGCCATCCACCCGCGATATTCGCGAAACATCTCCTGACTGGAAATTGGACCAGCGGCTGAGTCCTCCACAAAATAGTCAGTGAGGAATTCCCGTTCGTGATCACACCTGGCCCTATGGTCGGACTTGAGTCTAATTCCGGCGGCCGTCTCTGGGAACCGGGTCAGTTTGCGCAGTTTCGCCAGGCCAAGGAGCGCCCAATTGAAAATCCCTGGTAATTCCGAGGCGACGATCTCGGCACGTAAATTGGGGACTTCTTTGCCGGTGCCCCGGATAACGTTCTTGAACTCGATAATGCGCATCCGATCCCAGAGAGCCTGGCTCTTGTCGTAGAACGTTGGGAGGCCGTTGGTTGCCGCGATACAGCGGGCAATAGCTCTGGCCTTGTACGGGGCACAGTATTTGGGCTCTACTGGCAACAAGCCGCCGTCGCTCACGTCTTTAAGAATGCCCTCGATCTTGCCCAGGCCGACATCATTGGGCAGCTCGGTATCACCCTCGCCGATGATATTGACCAGGTGTTCCGTCAGGAGCCCGATGGAATGTTTTTCTGTGAATTTCGAGAACGGCAGGTGGCAAACGTTCGCATCACCAAGCACGTGCAGTAGAATATACAGGAAAGTTGATTTCCCCGTACCCGCTGGCCCGAATAGAAGGAAGAACACGTTGTACCTGGTATCCTGCACCAGACATAGACCAACCAGCATCTGCAGAACCTCACTGTCGTGTGAATCCGGCATCACGTCCTGCAGAAACGTTTGAAACTTCGGGCAGGTGGCATCAGGGTTGAGCTCGTAGTCGAAATAGGCTTGGGTGAAGAGCCGTGGTGTTGCGGGGCATATGAATTCTGCATCTGAACTGCCGTTTTTGTTAAACCCCTGCACGAGCGTTTCCAAGTTGACGCATTGTTTGCCGATTACGCTCCATCCGGGAGCCGGACTTGGCGCAGGAGCGAGCCAGACCGGCAACTGCGTGTCCGAGGGTAATCCGCCCGCATCGGTTGCTTTCAGGTGGTTTAGCACGTCGTTCAGCGTCTTAGTCGTCGCGACGCCTGAGTAGATCGGGTGTTGGCGAAGAAAGGACATCACTATGGATTTTACATCCTGTTCCTGCAGTTTGCAGTAGCGGCATCCGTCATACAGGTACCATTGGCCGCGCAAATACCGTAGGCCGCACACTGTGCTGCTGGTGATGGACGGTTGAGCCAGGAATGCGTTCGCAATTTCTGTGGCGGAAGGGCCATGTGGACGTCCACCTTGTTCGCCGTTTGCGGCTGCAGCTGGGGCACGCTCGGTGAGTTCAAGATGCCTGCGGTAGAAAGGCCGGCTGGCAGTCTGAGAGTTTGACAGGAAACAGTAGGTTAGGTCGCCATCCAGAGAATCGATGCGCAGGGGTATGTCGTATCCGGGAGCCTTGACGCTTTTGCCGTTTGCCAGTCCCTCTCCGCCATGGGCTGGCACCGTGAGATTGGCGAACTCGCTATCAAGCCGGGAGAGTATCTGGTCGTTGATCGCACGATTTAGACCCGGAAGCCAAGTGTCGAACGCTGTGAGAAGCGGCCGTCGGGTTGCCGATGTAATCTTATTAAAAAATCCCTTCCGGACTATCTCCTCAGCCAGTAGAGCCAGATCTGCCTTATTATCGGCACAGACCTTGACGTAATCGACAAGCCCTGTGACATAGATATCAGCGATAGTGCCGGCGACACATTGGCCTTTGGTGAGAATGTCGCGAAGACTGTCAGGCTCGTCCTTAACAATGATGTCGTCCATTCCTGCTTTTTCAGTACGCACCTTGCCGTCCACTTCCACGAAATGTGGTGGTAGAATAACAACCTGGAGCGTAGCCCCACGAAGCCAGGCGATCTCGCTCATGCGATGTATTGCGCCAGCAATATAAGGGTTGGTCGCAGCATCGCTGTCGAGCACGAAGCGTATTGTGCGGCCAGCTTGAAAATAGGGGTGTAAGTCAGCGATCAAATCCTTGGTGTTGCCGTCCATAAAGCCCCATACGCCGACCAGCCCTATGGTCGGGATGCCGTGACATACGGCACTGAGGGCTTTCTTTTCACCTTCCGTAATGTTGATTGCCTTGCCCCGCTCAGCAGCAGCGCATACCCCTTTATGAATATAGGCGCGGTTGCCGCCATTCTTCGGACTGGCGTATTTTGCTTTTGAGTCACCGAGTTGGATTTCACGCTCGAACTTCACGCGCACGAAAGGTCTGCCATCGGGTGTGGTCATCGTTTGTCCTGTGGACGGATCACGGAATGGAATACTATATGCCGCGACATCGCTGGCTATCCCGAAGCCCAGCAGTTGATGGAGAGTCCCTGGCTCCGCAATACAGAACCCGGCACCAGCTGCGACATCAAGAGGTATGCCTGACTTGGCGAGATCTTCCTGCATCCAGGAAGGCATGGTTTCGATCGTAATCATCTTTGGAATTGGTGGTGTCGTGCTGGCGTTCATACGCACCTCGTTGAATTCCCGTCGAATTCGATTCTGGCTGTTCCCTCAGCCGCAATTGCTAGAATCTCGTCACGGCGGTACCGACGCGCACCGCGAACCATTATAGGATGCAATTGACCGTCACGACTCATCCGATACACAGTGAATCGGCTGACGCCGAGTAGCCTGCAGGTCTGCACCTGATTGTAGAGAGCTGGTGGCTCCTCCGGCAGAGCCACCACTCGTAGTTGTTGAACGCTTTGCTTCATACCCGCCCCCGTTGTTTGCTGTCTAATGATGCAGATACCGGCAGCGCGCAAGTGACACTTCTCGCATCAACAGGACACAATTTACCAGAGGATGAAATTCCAGTTGAGGACCCGCAGGTTGTGGACAATCATCTGTCCTATGAGCAGGCAATGTGGTCGTGATCAATCCGGAGGGATGAAAGACACGTAGAGTCGCGGGATGAGAGTACAGCCTGATCCGTCAGCGTGATCTTGACTCTCTCAAGGCCCGCTGAACGGTACGCCTCACTACGCGTACCCTATCGTCAGGGCCTTCTGCAGTAGTGATATTCAAACCAGGAATGTCAGACAGTTCCAGCCAAAGCCACTTTTTGCCTCGGCCTTCGTCGCGATTAAGTTGACGCAGAAGTCGCCGATATTCCTTCAGTAGAGTGGCAGCGGAGCAACCCCAACCACCAGATCGCTCCTGTTCCGATAAGCGGTTGAGACGAATTTCTGACGGGAACTGGCCGCGTTTCTGAAGAACTTTGAATACGTCGGCGGGCAGATTACGCCGCCAGTCAAATTCCATGTAAGCCGGAACCGAGACAGAAGCCATGCCATCATTCTGCAGGAATTCAAATCGCTTGGGTATTGGATTGAGATTCGGTGCTAAGCCAGCCAGGCAGTATCGAGAACAGAGGACAGCCAGATCGTATTCAAAACGAGCTGATGGAGAACGGGGTTGCTGCTGTGGTTGTTCGTAATGTCTTATAGCGTCCGGATTTGCCCAAAAGATGGCGTTAATACCCTTCAGTGCCTTTGCGTACTTCTCTTTGAATATTGAAATATCCTTCTTGATGTCGTCTTGCTTCGTCAGTCGCTCGGTATAGATCCGCTCTTTCTCGAATATCGTATGCTCTATCTTCCACTTCGCGGGCGGTTCGGTAATAAGCCGTTTCAACTCAATTAACTCCTTGGCTCGACGTAGCGCAAAACTCGCTATGCCAGGATTCACGAGCAACTCATGATGATTTTGCCTTCCGGCCTGCTGCGTATAAACCGGCGGAAACACCCCGTGAAAATACGCTGACTCCCTTTCAGAAAACGCGATAGGTTTGCGGTACGCGAATATCGTTTCAAGATCGCCGAGGGATTGCAGATCTTCATTCTGGCGTGCGAGGTAGACAAATAGTTGCTCGCCGTGGGTAAGCGTCGTACCGCGTGCTTTCAGGCTTTGAGCTTGTTTGATGACCGCCTGAGCTGCATAGCGATATGACAAGAGGATCAACACCATTACGCCTGCGGAATCTCCCGCTTTTCGGTATTCCTTTAGAGTGCACGTCTGCATTGATTCCTCATGTGCCTTATCGTCTGATGTTCAGCTGGATCATCTTTGCGGGTGTTTTACCACGTCAGAGGTTTACTGTCCCGACAAAATGATTCTGCACCCTTTCTATCCTCCCCACAACCCCGTCTGTTTGCCTCTATACGCCCCGATCTCCAGCCAGCGGCATGTCGATGAGGGCCTTGAAATCATCGGTATCGTCTCAGCTCTGTGACAAGCAGTGCCATGAAATACACTGGCGCTGACGGGCTGGGACACACGTACCAACATCAAATCGTCACTGCCATTTCAAACCCGCGAACGCCTGCGAACCCGGACAATTGAGGCCATGCGGACCGATGAACCAGTTTTGAAAACAGTCTTTTTCCTGCTCTACAAAAGTTGCAGTCGTATAGGCGACGTGAGGGTGACTGAGTGAGTTTGCTAAGAAATACGGTGTATGGCGTATACATACTCGTATGATGTCTTGCCGGGGTGTGAATTGCTGAATAGTTTGGGACATCGGCGATTAAATTCCGGGGTTGTGCATTTATCGTGGTTCTGGCGGGGGAAATAAGATAACGGCCAGCTGATAACACCTCCGACATAGCCTTTGACAATTGTGCGTAACCCCCTTATGGTTATTATATGAAGACGTTTACCCTCGAACAATTTCGGCAGTGGGGTGCCATTGGAGGGAAGCAGAGTCGTCGTCAACTTTCGACTGCCGATGCCAGGCGAATGGCTCTGAAATCAGCCGAGGTCAGGCGTAAAAACGCTGCAAAGGCCAAGGTCCTATCCCACATGTACAAATCCGCAACGACCTGGAGCGTCTTCAAGGGCTGTGAATTCGACTGCGTTTATTGCAAACCGACTTTCCAGCGGCAGGCCAAGCGGCAATTGCATAACTGCAAGAAGTGCTACAACTACGAACCGCATACCCATCCCGAGCGGCTCTCCAAGATCCCGAGCGGTAAGATCATATTCGTGGCCGGTAACGCCGACCTTTCATTCTGCGATCAAAAGTATCTCGGCAAGATCATCGACGCCATCAGAGGGGCAAAGGGAAACAAGACCTTCTATCTCCAATCAAAGGAGCCGTCCTGCCTCAAGCCGTTCGTACATATTCTACCCGCCAATGTTATCTTGCTTACAACGTTGGAGACGAATCGGGACAAGGGATATGATAAGGTTTCCAAGGCCCCGGTTCCATCAAAGCGGTATCGCCAGTTCCTTGATCTCGATTATCCACGCAAGGCTGTAACAATCGAACCCGTGCTCGATTTCGACGTTAAGGAATTTGCTGATTGGATAATCAACATCAAGCCGGAATATGTGTGGTTGGGGTATAACAGTCACCCGAAGGGCATGACTCTACCGGAACCATCCCCAGAAAAGCTGGCGAAGTTTGCTAAAATTCTGAACAAGCACAGCATTCATATCAAGGCAAAGAACATGCGGGGGATCAAACTTCCGAACGTCGAGAACACACAGGAGTACGCGTAACGGGGTTATGCTAATGGACACAATCGTCGTATGTTGCGAATATGAAACTCCCCATTACTCCTACTGAATTCCGCTCGATCCTGCTTTCGCACGGCTGGCATGATCTGGCCCCGTTCAAGACCGACATCGAAAACCGTAAACTGATCATCCCGTTCGCCCATGCCGATGGGAATGGTTGCGTGGAAATCCATGCCGACAAATCCGAATGTCATTTCAACGTCGTTGCAGGTGATCCTGCCCTTGCTCAAAGAGTCGTGAATAATGCCCTGTCGCTCGATCGGGATATGTCAGGGCTGTACGCGGTGGTCAAGGGCACAGACTTTGAGTGGCTGAAAACTCAGAAGCGCGGCCGATATCTACGCGGCACTACGCTGTTTGAAGATTGTTTCAAAATCATCCTGACCACGAACATCAACTGGGACATGACCAAGCGCATTGTTGCCAGTACCGTGGAGAAATACGGGACTGACTTGGGCGGTTACAAAGCGTTTCCGTTGCCAGCCAGTCTATCGGGCATTATCTATCAGTCCTCCGTCTTGACGTCTTGACGTGGTGCAGGCATTCGTGTCCCATTGCCAAACGCACGGCGATCTTATATGTTTGAGTAATGCATGCCGCGAATGAAAAACTCACATCTATTCAGAAGAAGATCATAGTCGAGATCCTGCGCCTGCATCGTCATAAACGGCCGCTCAATATTTCCGCAATCCGGCAACACAACCCTAAGCTTCTTCTGGATGTCTACAGGATCAAACCGTTCTGGGGATGGAAACAGGCCCTGCAATCCGCTGGTCTTGACTATTCCTCCATCAAGATCACGCTTCCCGAATATGTAACTTGTCTATTGTGCAACCGACGCTTTTCAACGTTGGCAAAACATCTTCGCTATTTCCATCAGATTTCGCCGCAAGCCTATGCAGCTGATTACAAGGTCGCTGACTTGTGCAGTCCCGCATATTCGGCTCTCAAAACAAGACCGAAGAATACTGCATTACCCCACTGGGAACCGAACTGGACGCCTGAGTATCTGCTCGACCGTATATACGAGTTGCATGTGCGCGGTATTTCCGTCAATCCGGTCAATATCTCGAAAAATGATAATGCCTGTTACAGGTGGGCACACAGATATTTCGGAAATTGGAATGTCGTGTTACGAGCCATCGGAGTCGATCCTCAAACCGTACGCCAGAGGCCAAGGGGCAGACGATGGACCAGGCAGGCGGTTCTCCATGCCATCAAAGAACGCCACGCGAAAGGATACCTGATAAATAGCAAAGCCATCGTGGATTACGACCGAGGTTTGGCGAGTGCCGCGACAAAGCTGTTCAGATCCTACGACAACATACTCAGGACTTTGTGCCTTGATCCAAGGAAGGTTCGTCTGACTCCCATGCGACTTCATAGGTACAAGACGAAGGATGATGTGATAAACGCAATCTGTAAGAGAAGATTGGAAGGAAAGCCGATCTATCTAACCGCTCTAACGCATGGGTCGGCACGCAATGGCGAGCTGTTTTCAAAAGCGATTTGTTTGTTTGGAACCTGGAAAGCGGCCATAGAAGCATCCGGTTTCAATTACGACAAGATCCGCATTATGCCAAATCAAGCCCCAAAGATGAGACGCTCCAAACCACCAACAAAAACTGCGGAAGAGACGCTTGAAATGCTACGCCGACGGCACGAGTCAGGTGTGCCCATGACTGCGTTGGCCGCGTCGAAAGGCATACATGCGGATCACTCCCTGCGCCATTATGCAATCAAGCATTTCGGGAGTTGGTTGAAGGCACTGCAAGCCGCAGAAATCAACTATGCGCCCCACATCCCCAGCAGGCTAAGGTATCCCACAATGGATTCTGTTATTCAAGCGATCAAGACCCGTGAGAAGACCGGCCGATCATTGACGTCGCGGGGCATCAGGTTGGGTCCGCATCGTGATAGTACCCTGTACAAAACAGGACTGAATATCTTCGGGAGCTGGATGGCAGCGCTGGAAGCAGCGGGCTCGAACTGCGGAAGATATGCCGGCGAGGACCATCAAGAACCCCGGAAGAGACACTTGAAATGCTACGCCGACGGCATGAGTCAGAATTGCCCATGACCGCCATAACCTTGGATAAAGGTTCAGCTGCTGATAACCGCCCCTGTAACCCGCCCAGTCCAATAATTCCTGACGCCGAGTGACAGCCCTGGAATACGCCCTTTACCTCGCCCCTTTCCGCTTGCCCTTTTCCCCACGCCGTATAGATTTCCGTTATGAGAAGAACACCACTTACAGGCAATCAACTTAACGCCCATATCCTCACTCTTTATCGAGACGGAATGAGTATTGGGAAAATAGAAAAGAAGTTTGGTTACGGAGTTTGGAACCTTATTTGCAGGAAGTCAGGTAGCGAGTGGGCAGTGATAGGAGAGCAGGTTCGACAAGAGATACGTGACCACAATGACATTAGCGAACAATGGAACCCTGGAGACCTTATTGCATCCCTCCAACTGAATACCAGGGCTCGGGTTGGTTTGATGCTTTATTACGAGAACAGTAGGAAAGTAAGCATTAAGGAATTCATGGATCTCGTTGTGCTTGATAATCCAATTCCAGACCGGCTCTATGGATGCACACGTTTGTTGAAACTCCGGAACATTGGCAGGCTGGGTTTCTGGCATATTCTTGAACGCCTCTCTACGTTGGATCTTGGAGAGCAGGCCGGAAATGAATGGCAACGAAAACTGGAATTATTGAGAAGATACGGGCGTAAAGAAGATCTGCCCCGTGATTTTATGGGTGATTCTATGATTCCCCGTAACATCATGGCTTGTTAATAGTCACTTCACTTTCCTGAGCATTACCGGCAAACCATTTCTGCGCATAAAATAGATCTTTGAATACGACCTTCTATCATGCCCAGGATTTTGCCGGTGTAATAGCCCGATTTCGCCAGTACGCCCGCCCCGCGCCCCAGCCATGCTACCGCCACCTCCCTTAATTCCTCCCCTTTTCCGGTTATAACTTCTTGTAGGGCTTTACGATCCATCCAATCCCACAACCCGCAGGAGGTGTAATGTCGAAATACTTTTGGCCGGCATCGCGTCTGACTGAGTCTGACATGGCGCTGCTTCATAGCGTCCGCGAATCGTCTGATCCCAAGATTCCCATTACCAGGCTGATAGCAGATGCAGTCAGACTGCAGTACCAGACTAACCAGGTTCAACCAATCCGTACCGAACAACACAGAAAGGAGATCGCCGCATGAGAATGAACACCGCGAAAAGATCAGTCCTGACAGCCAGCCTGTGTTTTCTGCTCTTGTTTGCCGCTGGTTGCGAAAGCGAAAGACAACGCGACACACGGCAAAAAGCCGAACACGCACAGATGGTCCGTCTTGTCGGCGGAGTGGCTATAGTTGCCGGCATCCTACTGGGCGTTGCTCTCGGATCCGTCAGGAGGCCCGGCCCTAATGATAAACGAGCGTAGTCCGGCCATTCAAAAACAGGCAACAATCCCATCGTCGATCCTACAGTTGGCACTGCATTGGAATCCGCAACCTGTAAAACCACCGCAGCTGGATCCTGAGTTTGATCAATTGTCAATGGTGCCAAGAATCGTCGAGGTCATCAGGTATCGATTTCACAGTTGTGAATATGGAATTTCACCTGATGGTCTGCTTCAGGAGTGGCGACGGTTCTGGTTTAGGCTGGCAGTAATTGTCGGAATAGCGGGCGTCTGCCTGTTGCCGATCGTCCTAGTGGCCGTTGCCATTGTCACCGCCATTGTCGAACTGCTGTCGGCAATCCTGACCGCCATCGCGTTGATATGGATCATCATGTGGTTATTCTCCGGTTTTGGTTCAGGCAAACACAATACCCGATAGAGATAGGAGAAACTCCCGCCCCGTAATTCATGATTCACAACCCCAAGAGGAGATAAGACAAATGACCCCGAAAGAAATAGTTAATGAAATCAAGGAGCTGAATATACCCGCGAAGGTGAAAGCGGAATTGTTGATGCTCTGGTTCAAGTGTCGCGAAATCGTAGAAAAGATACTGGCCTTCATCCGCAGGCACAAGGATCTGGCGGAATGCCTGATCCTCGGCGCAATTGTTGCATTCCTGCTCTCGCAACTGCCATGGCTTGGAAACTTCCTGGCACTACTGGCGTTGGTTACAAGTGCTGCCGTAGGACTGATGCTCGAAATGAGAAATGCCCTGATGCAGGTATTCAGCTTGCCTATGTAAGAAGGAGAACAATGAAGATTCAAATTCCACGTCGAGAATTGAAGGACGCCGTTGCCGGGTTCAACCGTATCGTCAGTCGTAGGACAACCCTGCCGATACTGGGCGGTCTGAGATTCAATGTATCCGGTACAGCAGTAGCAGCCGAAGCAACTGACCTGGAGCAGAAGGCCGTGTTTCACTTCCAGAACGCAATCAGCACAGGCTCTGGCACCTTCGTAGCCAGTTTTGAACAGATCAAGGACCTGGCGAAAGGGGCGGATGGTGACAACATCGAGTTTACGCTGGCCGGCAAGGATACACTGACAGTCGTGAACTCTGTGGCTGGGCAGGTCGTCACAAGGGATCTGATTACCCAGGACCCGGCGGAGTGGCCGGAACTGGCTGTGGATGTCAAGGTCAAGCCGGTGGACGGCTTCCTTGAGTCATTTCAGCGTGTTGCCCCGTTCTCAAGCACCGATGAGACTCGCTACACACTGAAGGGCTGTTACCTGGATGTATCCGAAAAGGGCGAGAAGAAGGCACGTATCGTGGCGACGGACGGACGTAGGCTGACCATGTGCAATACAATGACCCTGCCTATCACCGAGTCTTGCATCATTCCGGCTACGAAGTTCCTTGTCTGGTCGCAATTGGAGGGTGAGGCCAAGGTCGGGACTGCCAAGAAGGGCGATACGATCTGGTTCGCACTGAAAACGGGACCATGGACGTACACGGTCAAGGCGATTAACGGAACGTACCCGAACTACAGGCAGGTGATTCCGGCTGAGGTGGGTAGCAACACCATCGTTTTCGCCGATCAGGATTGTGCTGCACTGAAGCGGATTCTGCAGGCATTCCCCGGCGATGATTCTGGCCTGCTCGCCCTCCGCAAGAGCGCCAACGGCGCAGTGGCGATAGGCGGCAAGGGCAAGGATGATGCCAAGGAAACAACCGTGGTCCTGTCCCAAGGCAGCACCTATACGGGCACTACAGCCGCCGTGGGTGTGAACCGGTATTACCTCATGGAATGCATTGAGGCAGGATTCCGCAGATTCGCATTCGCAGATGACACATCGCCGTTAGTGTCCGACGACGGACACGGTGGCAAGCATGTGATCATGCCGATGCGGGTGGCAGATGTACCGGTAGAACCGCCGGCAGAAGCAGCGGAAGGACAAGTCAGCGGAACGACCAATGCAGTAGAACCTGAACCAACCAAGAAGGAGGCAGCAATGCCCAACGAAGAGAAGGCTGGGAGAGTTGAAGCAGACGCAACCGCGATGGACAAGCTGATGACAGCCTGCGAGGCGGCGAGGCTTAAGGTCAAGGAGGCCAACCAGGCGTTGTCTGAAATTGTGGATGCCGTCAAGGTGGCTGTCAAAGAGCAGCGTCAGCAGAAGGCCCAGGTGGAAGACTTCAAGGCCGCACTGAGCAAACTGCAGTCCATCAAGGTGTAGTTCACGGTTCAAACAATGCGGCCGCCTTTGCTGCAAATGCAGGGGCGGCCTTCTTAGCATAAGGGGGTAACGTCATGGGATATTACGAGGTTCTGCTTGGGATTGACCAGGCAGGCAGAGACACACTTGACAGGATTCGCGTGACAGTGCCGGCACGCAGCCGATTTCATGCGGCGATGGAAGCTGAGGTCATCGCGGATAGCGGGTTGGACGATCCGGCCCGGTACAGTCGCACCATTCAGGTGCAGCCGGTCAATCGTCAGGCAATGGCAATGGCGGCGTAAACAACAGGAGAACAAACATGCTGAAGGCAATTGTATCGTACAGCAAGAAGATCCCGGCTGAGGGACAATTCAGCAGCCAGGGCTACAGCTTGAGCCTTGAGGCTGAAATAGCGGAATCAGATACACAGACAATCCAGGCGAAACTGCACCAGACGTTTGAGCTGGTAAAAGCCAGCGTCGAAACGGAGTTGGCGAACGGGAAGGTGCTGAAGGTAATCAATCCCGTTGCTCCTGTAGAAACGAGCGCATCTGTACCGCGTGAGGCTACGAATCCCGGCAAGGCCAGTAACAAGCAGGTTAAGTATATCTGCGATTTAGCCCGTGAGCGCGGTATCTCACTGGCCGAGTTGAACGCGAAGACCAAGGAAAGGTACGGGGCGCAGACGATCTATGACCTTGGCAAGGGCGATGCATCGAAGTTGGTGGAGTCTCTGCGGCTGGTGATGAAAAAGGCGGCGTGATCACAACAGTAATGCAATTACGGGGCAGATCTTAACCGGTCTGCCCCTTTCTATTTCAAGGGGGCGACTTATGATGCTTAACGATCTACGGCAGCGTGAACATTTTTCGTACTCCAGCATAAACCAGTTTTTCAATATCTGCGGCTTGCAGTGGGCATTCCAGCGTTTGTATGGCGAGAAGCCAGCATTCACGCCGGTGACATTGTCGTTCGGATCAGCATTCCACCGAGTGATGGAACACATCGCCACGATCCGCAAGGAAGGCGCTGCACCGAAGAAGACTGATGCCTGCGACCTGTTTCAGGATCTCTGGGGCCGGCAGGTTTCTGAAGATGAGAACATCCGGTTCGATGAAGACATCACACAGGACACATGTGCCGATCAGGGGCGCGACATGGTTGCCTGCTACGTGGACAGCATGGATCCTGAAGAGCGTGTTGCCGAAATATCGGAAGTGTTTGCGGTGCCGGTTCCCGGCAGCGAGAAGCCGCTGGTCGGTGAGCTGGATATGGTCGTAGAGAAGAATGGCCGCAAAACCGTAATCGACTGGAAGACGTCGGGTAAGCGATGGCCGAAAGGAAAAGCCGACAAGGACTGGCAGCCAACGGCGGTGCTGTATGCCTACGAACAGACTCACGGCGTATTGCCTGACTTCCGTTTCGACGTGGTCGTGAAGAACAAGACGCCGGTGTTTGAACAACACGCTACTACACGTAACCAGGATGATTTCCAGCGGCTTGTCAGGCTGATCGCACTGATGGAATCGATGGTCAAGGCAGAGCACTTCTGTCCCAACGAACAGGGATTCTACTGTGGCGGCTGCGGATATCAGGATGCATGCAAGGCATGGCACAGGGATCAGGCCAAGGTAATCACGGTCGGAAACAAGGTGGCGGCATAGACACTGGAGAACCGATGTACAAAATTCAGGCGGGTATGGAATCGCGGAAGCGGGCATTAGTCAGGGACGGTCGCACTGTTGCTGTCAGTACCCCCGAAGTGGTTGCCAGCGAGTGTGCGGATATGGCGCAAAGCGCACAGGAGATGTTCGTGGTGCTGACGTTGAACACGAAGAACAAGCTGATGGACAAACATATCGTCAGTATCGGGTTGGCCGATGCCAGCCTGGTTCATCCGAGGGAGATCTTCCGGAAAGCCATCTCTGACAATTCACAGGCGGTTATTCTCGCTCATAATCATCCGTCCGGGGATACAACGCCTTCTTGCGAGGACATTCGCATTACACGGCAGATGGTAGAGGCCGGGAAGATCATAGACATCAAGGTTCTCGATCATGTGATCCTGGGCGTGAACGATGTAACCGGAGGTGTGGTGCACCAGTCGCTACGGGAAAGCGGACTGGTCGAGTTCTGAACAATGAATACAACAACATGGAGACGAATATGACAAACCTACTACTACACTGCGGTTCACATGCGGTGGAAAGGGCAGCACTGGAGATGGTTGCAACACCGGCAGGAACGGAGTCCTGGTGTCCGATACCGCATCTGGAGCTGGTGGAAACGGTCGAGGAGGCGTTGACGAAGAACGGGCTTACGCTGGTGAACGAAGCGCACGGCCTCACACATGATAACGCCAGGTACTTCGGGCTTATGGAAATCGCGAACGGTGTGCCATCGAATCCCGAATACGTCAAGGTGCTGGGGTTAAGGAACAGCCACGACAAGATCTTGCCAGCAGGCATGGTGGCCGGATCCCAGGTTCTTGTTTGCGATAACTTGGCCTTTTCGGGTGAGATCCAGATCAGCCGGAAACATACGGTCAACATCATGAGGGATCTGCGTGGACTGGTACGGCAGACCATTGACCGTCTGCTTGGTGCATGGCATCGGCAGGATCAGCAGATTCTCCGGTACAAGGAAACACGGTTGCCAGACAAGGCGGCTCACGATCTCATCATCAGGTCGATGGACGCTGGTGCGTTCTGCGCTAAGCGGATTCCTGCCATTTTGGGCGAGTGGCGGGAACCGAAGCACCAGGAATTCAGGCCCCGCAATGTATGGAGCTGGTTCAACGCCGTAACCGAAAACCTGAAAGACAATCTCCCACTACTCCCACGCCGCACACAGGCGCTTCACGCTGTCTGTGATCAATACGTCGGCGTGTCCTAAGCTACCGCCAGGCCCCACACCCCGCTTGTCCGCACGCAAGGTGCCGCAGGCGGGGTTTCCTCATTTTAGACAAAGGAGGCTCAAGTGAAACATCTGACTGAGATATCCCGCTGCGTCTATGGACACGACGCTACAGCCATCAACCGTCACTCGGAGCGGGTTTACGAGGACCAGACAGGTATGCGTTACATCCTGTCGAGCACCCTTGACGGTGTTCCTCCGTTCTTCGAGGCGTACGGGCCATTTACTGCGGAGCATCGTGGCATATTGCCCAGGCTTAAGGTCAGCGGAGAAGACTATTGGGGATCAGGATGGTCGTGGACGAAAGCGCTCAAAGCGTTCTGCCTGGCACTCAAGGCCGAAGTCAGGGCTTGAGCATAATCAACGAACTAATTCAGAGGTATGATGACATGACCTATCGAACGAACATACAAGTGGCGGCTGAGGCGTTCGCTGTTCTCAGGGACATGGCAACATTCGACAGACTGGGCGGGTCAGATACATTCTTCGGTCGCCTGCATGTGTTTAAATACCTGTTGAAAGATGAACATGCGAAGGCGGGCGAAACAGATTCCGCCAAGGGCGCCTATCGTTACAGGGGCATGATGCAGTATGGGAACATCGTCTCATACGAACCCTCCATGAGTGCGGCCAAACGATTCATTGAGATGGGTTATTCAGAGCAACATCTCATGGAATTGCAGAAATGGTATCGGGGCAAGAATGTGCAGGGATCAGTTGATGCCGTTGCCCTTGCGATCTACCTGTCGGAGTTTCTCACTCATGAATTCAAGTAGTGCTGCTTGATGTGCGGCATAAACAACGAATCTGACGATACAAAACAGGCCTGTTCTGCCTTTGGGTGGAGCGGGCTTTCGCTTTTAAGGAGGACATATGAACACGGAACAAAGTATTGCGTTGGAATTCCGGGAAGGATCCAGCGATAAGGTGTATCGAGCTGCTATTGAGAAAGTGGATGGCGGGTTTGTAGTCAACTTCGCTTATGGCCGGCGTGGATCAACGTTGAATACCGGCACCAAGACGACAGCGCCGGTCCCGTACGATGAAGCGGTCAGCATCTACGAAAAGCTGGTCAAATCAAAGACGGCAAAGGGATACAAACCTGTCGACGGCGCTCGGACTGAGGGTGTCGGTAGTAGCGTCACTGATCGCGAACAACGCGATACAGGCTTGAGGGCGCAACTGCTCAATCCCATTACCGAAGACGAAGCTGAAACTTACCTGGCCGACGATAACTGGTGCGCTCAGGAGAAGTTCGACGGCAAGCGAATGCTGGTACGTAAGTTGGGCAAAGAAATTCTAGCGGCCAACCGGGACGGACTGAATACCGGTTTTCCAGACGTGCTGGTGGCGCAGCTTTCCCGACAGGCCGACAACTTTGCAATCGACGGCGAGAGCGTAGGTGAGATGTTCTACGTCTTTGATCTGCTGTCCTTCGCAAACGACGATTTCCGGCAAATGCCATATCGGGCCAGGTTGCGCGTACTCCAGGTGCACTTCGACAGGCTGGGCACGAACATAGTCGTAGCCAAGACAGCGCAGGGCAAGCGTAAGCCGGAGTTCATGGCGGATCTGAAGTCTGCCAATAGAGAGGGAATCGTATTCAAGGACTTACGGGCAGCATGGACAGCCGGAAGGCCTGCCAGCGGTGGCAGCGCCATCAAGTGCAAGTTCTGGGCGTCGTGCTCATGTGTAGTAGGCAAAATCAACGGCAAGCGCAGTGTTCAGATTAAACTGGGCAGTGTGTCTGTTGGTAACGTCACGATCCCGCTCAACCACGATATTCCGGCCGTAGGGCAGGTAGTGGAGGTTCGCTATCTGTACGTCACTGGCATTGGCGGCTCTCTCTATCAGCCAATATATCTGGGCATTCGTGATGATATACGGGCAGAGGAGTGCACGGTGGAACGGCAGAAACTCAAATACAAGCCGATGGAGGCAGCATGAACGACAATGTTCTTCCGGATTTGAAGGTGGGCAACGTGCTGACGAAGACCGGTGCTGATGGGCGTTGTACGACGTTCCAGGTCTATCGCGTTGGAAAGGGAAAGGCATTCGATGAACCAGTGTATTTCCTGCAAGGCACGTCTGGTGTGAAGATGCGGACGCCATACGCCGGTGAAGAACTGGCTGAACTGGGCTACCGGCTGCAGGCAGAGGGGCTGGCTACATGAAGAACTGGTTGAAATTGCCTTTCATCGACTACTTGAACGCTGTGGACGACATCCTGGAGCAGCGGTGCGGCGTTACATCTGACGATACAGGTATGGAGTCCATAGCGGCAGGTCAGGAAGCAGGGGAAGAACCGGCTCAGGTCGCTGAGTGCCTGGCGCAGAAATATGGCCTGGGGAGGGGATCTGATGAGTAAAACGATATACGATGATCGCTATGTCCGTATGATTGAGTTCATGAAGGTCAGGCGGCTTGCACTGGGGCTCAGGCAGGAAGACGTTGCGAAGAAACTTGGCTGGGATCGAAATAAGTTGAGTAGGATTGAAATACGCGAACGCAGAATGGATGTCCTTGAAGCGGTGGCGGTGGCGAGGGTGTTGCGTATAGGCATAGCGAAGCTGCTGCGCGATATGCTGAAGGCACGGAAAGGTTCTGATGACACGATTGACTGAAATCGAACGAGACATATACGGCCACGATGATCGTGCGATCAATCGGCACAGCGAACGGAAATACAAAGACGGTGCAGGGCATCTGTTTTGTACTGTCGCGCACTTGCGACGGGATTCCACCGTTCTTCGAGGCGTATTGGCCTTTTACAGCAGAGCACGTAGGGATCTTGCCAAGACTTAAGGTCGGCGGAGCGGATTACTGGGGTTCCTGCTGGTCGTGGCGTAAGGCAGACCAGGCGTTCTGTGATCGGTTGAACGCAGTCATGCAGAGGGATGGCTGAGAATCAAAGGACCGTTGCGAGCGGTCCTTTTCTTTAGGGGTTGGTGGGTAGAAGACAGACCATTGCGGCGCGGCGACTCAGCCGTATGCGGCCACGCTCATCGATTCCGATGCATTTGACTGTCATTGGATCGCCGACCTTGCAGATATCCTCAACCTTGTTCACCCGGAAGTTAGCCAATTCACTGATGTGGACCAAGCCTTCTTTGCCAGGCAGAACTTCCACGAATGCGCCGAAAGGCGTGATTCCTGCCACGATGCCTTCGTATGTTGTGCCTTCTATGACATCAGCGGATATTGTCTCCACTTCACGAACCGAAACTTCCAAGGCATCCTGATTCTTGGCGAAGATACTGACTGTGTTGCCATCCTCGGTGTCAACCCGATCTCCTGTCGTATCAGTTGCGACAATGTTCTTGCCGCAGGACCGATCCCTCATGGCCTGCAAGATAGCGTCACGAACTAGTTGCAATTCTCCCTCTGAACCGTTCTTCACCTTGGTATCGTTTATGTATAATCCTGACCATGATCCAGTGTCTGTGCGGGCAAAGGCGATTGCACCAGGTATCCACGCCCGCGGATTAACGAGATATGATATTCCTATTGCAGCCGCAGCTGCCGTTTTCAGGGGACGGAGGCCAACTCGAACTGACCGGATTGATTCAAGAGGAAACGTGTGATTGCCGATTATTGCAATCGCGCTTGTAATCTCTATGTCCGCTTGTTTCATGTAGGTCTTGTGCTGGTTCACTGCAGGCGACAATGTCTTTCTGTCTGACTCAAGCTTTCGCGACGGCCGAACGGGGTGGCGAACCCACTCTTGAACATCCCCCACAGCGGAATCAGGTCCTCATGAGCCCCCAGCACATTTACGACGAGATCCCGTATATGCCTCCATTCTATTTGAGGATACCGGGATTCGAATGCGAACATGTTAATCCACCTTGCATTTCCCCCTGCGAACATGATCGACATCGGCGGATAGTGCTCCGTAATGCTTTCTATTAGCAACCTCACCCGGTCGCTGAAATCATTACACAGTCCAATGTCTGAGATAGGATGGTTAGCACGCCACCAGCGAAAATATTCTTGTCCTAGGTGAGCATGGATACGGAATGGCCTGCCTTTGTCGTTTGGACATCCGGCCAAGCTCATGAGGAGGTCGAAGTCATTGGGAGCAAAGTCCTTGTCGGCCTCCAGCACCACGATATCATCTTGTGTCTTAGTGTAGGTCATGCCAACACCCGTGCCTAGAACAAGAGTGAGCATCGGCAGCGAGAGGCTCTGTTTGATCGACGTCTGCAAATACAACACGCCCCGACAATGAGCCTCCGCATCATTCATCAGATGCACATGGTTCTTGCCAGAAGCGGACTCAATAGCATGTGCCAGATCGGATGGAACCCCGTTTTGCTTTAACCAGCCCTCATAGCGTCGACCATCGTCGGATACGGTTCCAGTGATACTCACATTTATGCTATCCACACTTGACCAATGATCAAAGTAGCGCTCTGTGAAGAGACTTGGCAATGAACCATTCAACCATGCCTCCGAACCGAAATGTGCCTGCCAGAGTGGGCTTCCGATGGTTGCCTGGTCTTGATCGGCCTGCCAAATGGCAGCTTTGATGCTAGTGCCACCAACATCAACACAAAGCACTGTCTTCTCGATTGGTATCCCATTGGATACATGATCGGTTGGATGGGGGGCTGCACCGCGTTCCGTTGTTGTCGATATGAAATCTTTCGCCTTGTTGTCCAACGGCTTTTGGCGCGATACAGGGGAAATGCCGCCTGATGCGCCTTCTTTCTTGACTCCCGGTCGGAGAGCCCCTAACACCGTCGCGTATTCAGACCGTTCCCACCACACCGTTTTACACCTGCACTGTTCCTCGATTGCCTCTTTGAATCCTCGTAAGCGGGCGCTACCACCGACAAGCAGAACCGTTGGTTTCTCAATCTTCAATGCGATGCGTGCTTTATCGAGATAGGGGCGTAAGTCCTGACAGGCTTGCGCGATGTAACGTCTATGAAAGATGTCGTCAAGTTCGTCTTTCTCAAGGCGCACCTGACAATCGTCAGAAAATCGCACATTGGTTATGCGTCCGGTTTGTGAGTAGTCTTCCTTAATCCTTTTCGCAAACTCACGAAATCTGGACGAGTTGCTGGCAAGTCGCTCGCTAATCGATGTGTTCGATATCTTCTCGGTCACTCGATCAAAAATAGCTTCATCAATGTCAAACCCACCTACCTTGTTATCCCCGGCAGGCGGAAGTTCCGGAATGATCTCGAACGTATTCCCTTCGACACGACGCAGGCATGCCCAATCCAAAGTGCCACCGCCACAATCCAAAACAATGACGAACTCTTCCTGTCCGCCCAGCTCATACAGCCATGCCTGTGCGGCAGCGACCGGTTCGTCCACGAAGGTAATGCGGTCCTCGGCGAAACCCGCGTTGCGGGCAGACTTGGCCAGGATTTCTCTATCCGGCGGCCCATACTGCGCAGGAATTGTGAGGACCAGCCCGGTTGGAGGAAGTTCCCTGAAACAGGGAATTTCTTTCGTGCGATTACGAAGTCCGGCGAAGAGGACTGAAAGAAGCTCGGTTGGTGTTGCCTTAATGCGGTTTCCCGCACGCACACATTGCTCCCGTAGTTCCCTTTTCAATGGGCGAGGTAAGAAAGCCAGCGGGTGTGAATCAAGGTACATGGCTGCATCGTCACCGAAAAGGCGGCTCCCGTCTTCGCCAAGAAAGAATACCGATGGAACAAATGGGCGCGAATCCTGTCCCAGTCGCATCAGCTCAACGGTGTTGCGTTGCGTGTCAATATAGGACAATTTCGTTCGCATCGTCCCGAAGTCTATCGCGATTGTATCATTCATAGAGTTTGGGCCTCCAGGTGGTTGAGAATCAGATCTAGAACATCGCAGGCGTGAGCGCAGATGTCCGCCCTATCGCCGTAGCTGCGTTGCCTCTGAAGAGACCAAGCAGTAAATCGCTCCTTGGCCTTCGTGGCTGTTAGTGCGTTGTCTAGTGTGGTTGCGACCAGTCCGAGGCGTGACCGCAGCTCGGGGCCTTCCTGCCCGAAGAGACGTTCCAGTTCCAGCGCCTCTGTCGGAGAAAACGTTGCTCTTTGGTTCTCCATCAATTTCAAAGACGCGATGTCCGCGTCGAAAAGGTCAAAGTTCCGCGTCACTCGATATTTCAGGGCGTCCACTTCACGCTGGATTTCCGTCAAGGCCGAGATATCCCGCTCAACAACACGGAGTGAATCCTCGATGTACTTCTTCGCAGGCATCAATGTCGGGTCGCTCTCGCAACGCATGCCCATGATATCTGCCGCGGTGCGCCCTTGCTTCACCATGGCAGATTGCGTCTCCGATTCCTTGCGGAGTGTCTGTAGCGCGATCTCGCATGGTTCCCACGCTTTACGAAGTATCGTGCTGGCCTTGATTAAACGAGCCCGTGAGAAGAAGGTCTTCTCAAGAAGGTCGCGGAGTGCGGGGATGCCGCTGGCTGCATGGAGTCTGGAGCGAAGTGTCTCACCATCCGAGACTCCGTAATGCCGCGCCATACAGATACAGAGAGGAACAATCTTCCAACTTATTGCGGCCAAGAGTCCACGGCGGGTTGTCACGTCCAGCGCGGCGCCGGGACAATCGTCTGTGAAATCCTGTTCTGAGAGCAGTAGCGCGGCCAAGCTGGCATCAGTACTGTGCGAACTGAGATCCGCCACTTGCTGCCAGATGTAGGCCGGAACTTCCGCAACATGGCGTGCCAAGAGACCACTTGTCGGGACCACGGCCGCGACTTTGCCTTCGAGCTGATCTTTGAGGACCTGGCACTTCCTCTGGGCCTCGGCAAAGGGATCTGGCTGCAGGTGTTCCCATTTCTGCACGACGGCGATGCTGTTATAGGCAGATGCACCAGGTAGTCTGGTTCGTTCGCCGAACAACTGCAGCATGTCTCGATCACACTCGCGACCTACCGGGTTGATGGCGTAAATCACAGCGTCTGCGCTGCCGCCATATCGAAGCGTGGCTTCTTCCAACTTTTCCGCAAGAAAACCGTGGGTTGCCTTCTCATGTGTCTCGATCACGCTCCTTGTTCCAGGGGTATCCACGACGTTTGCTACACGCAGGAAATCCGTATCGGCGAAGAAGTCCAGACATCGGGTTCTGGACGCGTTCTCTTCGACGCCTATCCATTCTGTGGCCTTTTGAAGAGGCATGTCGTTTGTGCTGCCATCTGTCCAATGCACTCTGAACTTCCGGCATTGGTCTCCTTGGCCATGCCTGAACCAATTGATCGTCGCGGTAGTCTCGGTCACGCCGGTTGGGGCAAGATTCTGGCCAATAAGCGCATTCAACAGTGTCGATTTCCCGACACGCATCTGCCCGACAATAGCAACCGTGAATCGCATATCGAGTGACTCAAGAAGACGAAGCCGTTGAAGCGCAAAGGCAAGATGAGCAGTTGACTTGTGCCGTAGCATAAATTCCGGCATGGAGGTCGCGAACCGCTTCACAACGTCCTCGAACTGGTCATAAGAGAAGGCTATTTCATCAGTTCTGGTCATCGTAATGTCCAGTTGGGTCTAGACTGCGAACTCCAAAATGGCTGTACGTGGGATCTAGCCCTCGATTACCTCGTGCGGGTGACATGCCCACCGCCAGTAGCGCACGATGGTGTTCAATCCGCCTCCCTCCTTTGTACGCACCAATTCGTGTTTTTCTCCTCCAAGTAGTTGCGTCCAGAAAGATGTCTCGTGTTTCTGGTACTCTGGGGGTGCCAGAGAAAGATATCGGCGAAGGGCCATCGGAAATGTCCCCGGCCAATGTAACTGCAGCCATGATGCATTCGTTACGACGGCGCACAGCGGGAAAAGAACCAGAGCGAAAGGCGTTTCGATGGCTAACCAAACCGTGTAGGCAAGAGTAATTATAATAGTTGCCACCAAAGCGATAGGCAAACGCATCAGCACGACAAGCAATCTGATCATTTGGATATCCTTTCAATCAATATGAGAATCATTACTCCGGGTAAACACACGAAGGCCTAACCGCGATGACAGAATTACTCACGACACTTCATTCTTCGCTTCTGTAATCCTTCCGAGATGACGGAGAACTCCGTCTGTCCGCTCCAGCATCTGTGTCAATGCTTCGGTCTTCAGCTTGGCGTCTTCGCGGGACCGTTGTCGTTGATCGGAAATGAGCTGCATCTTATCCGCGATTTCCCTTTCGACTTCCCCAGTGGCGGTGCGGAATGCGTCGCGCACGCCCTTTTCGTACTCGGCGGCAATATTCTCAAACTGATGTATGGCCTGTGACTGTGCGCGACGCACGGTATCTGATAACACGTTCTGGAGTTTGGCAAGAGCTTCCTCCTGCCGACGAGTCTTCAGATGGTCGCTGGCCTTCCAGCCACCCACGGCGGCACCCACAAGGGCTGCAATTCCGGCGGCGGCGGCCAGAGGCGGAAAGACCAGGCCAAGTAAGCCGACCCCGATGTTCGCCATCATTGCACCTGCCATTCCGCCATAGAGTGAATTTCGAGCTTCCTCAAATCCGCTGAACTGCATATTCAGGCTGTCTATGTGTGTCCGCGTAACACCAGAAATAGGCGTTTGAATCTGCACTGGTAGGCTCTTGCCGAGAGCGGACGAGAAGTCATCGACAATTACATGCATCTGATCGTTGTAGCGACCTTGAACATCAAGCACGATCTGTGAGCACTTATCAACGCAAGCGGCCAAGATCGCATCCGCTTGCTCATTTAATTGCCGTGGGTCAAAACTTGCCCCTCGTAGGGGACTCACGATTTCAGAAACAAGTGGACTGTAAGGGGACGGGTCCATTTGTTCCCGCAACACCTCACGCGTCTTACGCTTGAGTTCGTTTGCCTTGTCTTGAAAGTTCGTCACGCCATCCCGGAAATCGCTTGCCTTCCACTGTTCATACTTAGCCTTCGTTTCGATAAAGGTTCTTTCGAGATTGTCCAGTCCCTCTTTTGTCTCGGTTGCGGCGATCTGAATGTTATCGGTGAGTCTACGGCGTATTCCCGCGGCTTCTACCGAAAGTGCTGAAAGAAGCCGTCGCCCAAGGTGATCTTCCTTCTTTGCAATGAGTTTGTTGTAAAGGAAATATAGAAGCGCGGAATATCCGCTGCGATCCAAGTGTTTCGGCGAGTGGTTTGCATCGGCAGTGAATTTGAGTTTTGCGCTGACTGGAAAGTAGATCAGTTTGTCCGCCGGCACTTGCAGTTGCTGCGAAATGATCTGAAGATTGCGTTCCCGCCACTTCTTCCATTGAGACTCCTCGACTAAGTCAATTTTGGTCTGCACGAAGAAGATGAGCGGCGAAAGTTCACGCAGTCGTGACAGATACTCCATTTCCGCCTTGCTTGCCACCGACTCCACGGAGTCAAAGACAAAGAATACCGCGTCGGCGTTGGGGATGTATCTCCACGTAATGTCGCGATGCTTTTGAAAGAGGCCGCCAAGACCTGGGGTGTCTATGATGGCGACCCCGTCTTTCAGCAGGGGGTGAGGCACCTGTATGCCAATGAAAGCAACGCGGCGATGGTTGTTCGGGTTGCCAGCCTCAGTGCCATATTCGCTAAGCTGTTCTTCCGTTATCTCGACAGGTGTCGGCGGCTGACTGTCGGGTGTTTCCGGGTCGGATTGAGAAAAGACCTTGATCTTCTTCGAGTTGCCGTACATGAGCTTGTAAACCGTTGATGTTGCGACGTCGCTTGCTGTTGGCAGGAGATCAGGTTCGCCCAGCAGCGCATTAATGAAAGAGGACTTGCCTTTCTTGACCTCACCGACAACGACGATACGGAATAGGCCCAGTCTATATTCGGCAAGTTGAGATTGAACGTGTTCAATTGCGCTAGCGTCCTTCACGTCTCCGGCGAGTTCGATGAACTTCGCGGCTACATCGAGCACTTTGTCTTTCGTGATGAGATTTGTCATTGGTCCCTCCGTCTTGCTTGGTTTGCGTTCCTGATCGTTGTCTTCTGGTTCGACCAGAATGAAAGGGCTCGCAATATTGTCATCAATATCAATATGCATGCCAAAGAGAGGAAATTTGGGAATGGTGTCTGTATCTTCGGCGCTAATAGCGGCAAGAAGGCTTTTGCCAATCTCGGCAGGACCGAGTTTTTCGATCTCGTGAAGAGTATCGATCTTGATGATCAGAGGCATCACGCCGTATGTCTTGATGTATTTCTTCTTTTCCTCGATTATCGAATTGTGTATGGCCGGTGGAGTCATCGGTGCTCTCCTTCAGATTATGCGAAACAGTGTGTCCGTAACTGACTCGTTGAGTGACGCCATTGGACTGTTGGGCAGATTATTGATGAACGCCCGAACTGCCGCATCGGCAAGTATGATTGGAGTCTCAACGGGCGAAACCTGTGTTTGGTCATCAGTCCTGTCCTGCAAGTGCTTCTGAAAGTCGGCGTAGAGATTTCCAAAGTATGAAACGAGTTCTGGAAAGACTCCGGCCGCGGCATCATACCCATGCCCTGCGGCGAAATTCATGTCCAGTGGCGCGTCGTTCGTGGCGACATAGAAGAAACCGGAATCCTGCCAGGCGTTGGCAAAGGTTTGCAGGTCGTAAGACTTGCCAGCACCGGTTGGGTCGCCGGAATCATTGACGATGACTTTTGGATGTGCAGAGTCACTCATGTCAACACCAGTGACCCAAATTGCATGATCTGCTGACTGATGGAAGAAATCCTCTAAAGGGAAATCCTTATGCCAAAGTTCGCCTGAATCCACCCCGACAATGACCTTGCGCCCTTGCGCAAGTTCCGCCATAAGATCCTCTACTGAGGCACCTGTGTTGGAATGGCAGTCAATCCCGTGAAGTTCCAAAAGGTTACCGGCATCCGATGGCGACATGCCATGATCTGAAAGCCACCCGTTCACGGTTGCCTCGTAGGTGAGTTGAGCCTCTGAAACATGTTGTCCCGTGAACTCTTCTATTATCCCCCGTTGGGCTTCAACGGCGCACGTAAAGTTGGTCGTCTGTTGCTCCCAGTACCCTTGGTCGACGTCGGGTGTACCGACCACTCCGGCTGTACCGTGGTCCGGTTTCTGTCTCCAAGGTAGTCTTACATCATCAAAGTTGAACCCGAAGGAATCGAGAACACTCCCCATGTCCGCCGCGTCTGCTCCGCTTGAACCGAATCGGTGAACATCGAAACCGCCTGGTGTGACATTGCTCTTGAGGATGTTGAAGAGCAGTCTCCCTTCCTCGTAAACGTTGAATCCTGTTCCAGGATGATTGATGTCTGGAACAATGGAAGCCCCGTAATCGTGGACAGATGGATCCAAAGATCCGGTGTCATCAGTTGCTCCAAAGGCAGATCCATCGTGACTCATGATTCCCCTCCTGACTTTATTGAAAACACTGAACCTTCCAGCAACTTCCTCCATCTCGCTCAATAGAAAAGCCGCAACTCCAATGCTCACGCACATCTCAATGCGGAGGACGGTGCGATTCAAAAGCCCTGATCAGATCCGAATATGCCTGGCTCACTGCCTGTTTCTTCTTCTCTAGTTCGTTTGACTCCTTCTCATTAAGGGAAGGCATGGTGTATTTGGCAGTAGTCGCTGTACTCTGTTCTTCTTTATGCCCGCCCTTACCGGCGACGCTTGTCGATATAGGGGTTTTAGTGACAATCAATTCCCCATTGATTGTGGTCGCTTGGTCGTGCTTTTCGGTCTGGGCAATCGTCTCTGGCTTGAACCGCTCAATAAAGGAAGCCAGGGCGTCAATTGAGTTGCGCAATCTGACAACGGATGGATCTTTATCCTCACCAACTGCACCACAAGCGTTTATGAAATCGGTGGTATCAGGTGCGTTGCAAAGCTTGCCGCCGACAGTACTCTGTGTGTAAGAGGCCAACTTGCTTGCGCGGTCAATCATGCACTCTATCAGCCAAGGTTTCTGCTCCTTTGGCTGCATGTTCATGGAATAGAAGTAGAGATTCTCCTGGTTTGTGCCTTTCCTTCCAGCGGATGTCTGCGTTATTTGGGCAACTGAACAATCGCAGGTGATGGAACGAACACGGCTTATGCTGACCGGCGGTAACTGGAATGGCAAAGAGGCTTTCTGGTCATAATTACCACCTAACAGCGGTATCCTCTTGTCAACGTGGTATCGTATCGGTCCGACATCATACAATGGTTTGCCTGTTTCATCTTTGAGGGTGATTGTTACAAATGCACCGTAGCCTTGAATCGGGTTTTCGTTCCACGCATGAATTTTGATCTCGAGGGAACCGGACTCTTGTAATTGCGCTTCCGCGTTTATCCAGGGACCATCTGGGATGTCAATTACTCCAGTCGACATGGTCACGGGCCAAATACCTCCGGCTGAGACAGCGGTACTACAAGCAACGACTACAGCGAATACCACACTTGTCTTCATCGTGTCTTCCCTTCCTGATCTTCTCCCCACGTCCAACAAACAATAAAGCCCTGACCTCCAATGCTCACGGCATCTCTCGGGACCGCCAGGCCCCTCACGACGAAACGCAAGACACTGAAGCCACGCCCCAAGCGGGACGCGGCCCATCAGTACTTGCCCGTCGTGAAAACAAAATCTGGCGGATTTGAGAGACGGCAAACTACTACGAGACCGAAAAATCAGTTGTTGATTACGTTACCTCTAAACTCTCCTCCTGCATGAATCACGGATCTTAACTCTGGCCGTAAGGTACGGGATATCAAACTGGTTTGCGAGAGGAAAAGGGGCGCATGTCACTTCCCTAGGGGTTTGCCGTAGGTTGAAACTGCGGCTGAGTGTCGTCTACTTCTTGTCGTGAGGAAAGAGTCGGTTCCAGCGAGCATTTCGATGGAGCGTGGCCAGAGCCAGGA